>ERZ791794.269-NODE-269-length-42977-cov-24.216160_pt1 | contig 42977 bp, 61 predicted proteins | sample MGYA00510312_ERZ791794 | MGnify/ENA primary metagenome ERZ791794 (study PRJEB30046, sample SAMN00791977) | human gut metagenome | study: EMG produced TPA metagenomics assembly of the A metagenome-wide association study of gut microbiota in type 2... | reverse complement strand
CCGAGAGCGCTCAGACGGCCACGGAAAAAGCGTCGGCGGCGCAAGCCGCGGCTCAGGCGGCACAGAGCGCAAAGGCAGACGCAGAGAGCGCGAAAACAGCGGCGGTCACGGCAGGGGCAAGCGCCGAGAGCGCGAATGCTTCCGCGCAGTCGGCAAAATCCGCCGCAGAGTCGGCAAAAGCAGCGGCACAGACGGCGCAGAGCAAGGCCGAGACTGCAAACGCCTCGGCACAGACCGCGAAAACAGATGCCGAGGCCGCGAATACTTCCGCACAGAGTGCCAAGACTGCGGCAGAGAGCGCCAAGAGCGCGGCGGCGGGGAGCGCACAGAGCGCCGGAGCGAGTGCACAAAGCGCACAGGCGAGCAGCAAGCTGTCCGAGAGCTGGGCAGTCGGCGGCACAGGCACGCGAACCGGCGAGGACACGAACAACGCCAAGTATTGGGCTATGGCCGCACAGGGAGCTGCCGGAGGCGGCGTTTCGAGCTTCAACGGACGCTCTGGCGCTGTTGCGCCTCAGGCAGGCGACTACACCGCCGCAATGGTCGGAGCGGACGCGCAGGGCGCGGCAGGGGGTGTGCAGGGCAATCTGAACACCCACGCGGAAAACACCGTCATGCACATTACCGCCGCAGAGAGGACGGCATGGAACGGGAAGAGCGGAAAGGCGGACTCCTTTACCGTGACGCTGACGGCGGCAGGGTGGAGCGCAGGCGCACAGACAGTCAGCAACAGCAGGTTCATTGCAAGCGGCTATGCCTATACGGTGTGCCCGGCAGGGGACGGCTTCAAGGACTATGCCGAGGCGATGATCTACGCCGACAACGTGACAACGGCGGGCAAGATGAGTTTTCACTGCGACGTTACGCCCACGAAAAATCTTACAGTCAACATTCTGAGAACGGAGGCAACGGCATGAGCTTAGTGTTCAACATGGTCGGAGGCGGCGGAGGCGTAAGGCTTGTGTCCATAGCGGTAACAACGCCGCCGGCGAAAACGGTGTATGAATACGGCGACAGCTTCCAGAGCGCCGGAATGGTCGTCACAGCGACATACAGCGACGGAGCTTCGGCGGCTGTAAGCAATTACAGCATAAGCCCGACAACGTTCACAAGCGTGGGGAGCCAAAGCGTCACGATAAGCTACACCGAGCACGGAGTTACCAAAACAAGCACAACCGCCGTTACGGTCAATAAAAAGACCATTTCGGCCGTTCCGAGTCAGAGCGGAGCATTGACGTATAACGGGAGCAGTCAGTCCCCCACATGGAGCGGCTACAGCGCGACGCAGATGACAATCGGCGGCACGACCTCCGGCACGAACGCCGGAAGCTACACGGCAACATTCACGCCGAAGGCAAATTACCGCTGGCCTGACGGCACGACGACGGCGAAGAATGTCACATGGACTATCGGCAAGGCGAGCGGAAGCTTATCGATAAGCCCGACAACACTGACGCTGGACAGCAGCACAACGAGCGCAAGCATCGCCGTTACGAAAGCTGGCGACGGTGTGATAAGCGCCGTGAGCAGCGCCCCGGGCATAGCAACGGCAAGCGTGAGCGGCAGCACTGTCACCGTTACGGGCAAGGCAAGCGGCAGCGCGACAATAACCGTAAGCGTTGCCGAGGGCACGAACCACACCGCGCCTGCAAGCAAGAGCTGCGCGGTGACGGTGAATTTCCTCAACCCCACATTCGCCTCCAACACGTGGGAGCAGATAATCGCTGCCTGTCAAAGCGGCAGCGTACCCGACACGTGGGTCGCAGGCGACAACAAGACTATGACAATAGACGGCGCAGACTATTTGGTCGATATCATCGGCAAAAGCCACGACACCTACGCCGCAGGCGGAACAGCGCCGCTGACCTTACAGCTGCACAACTGCCTTAACGCAAAATATGCATGGCGTACAATATGGGACGGCTTACTACTTACAGAGCTGCCGGAAATCATACAGAGCGCCGTAAAGCCCGTCAGCAAGACGATAAACAACGAAAGCGTTTCCCCGAAGCTTTTCAACCTTACGGAAAAAGAGGTGTTCGGCTTAATAAAATTTGCGCTATTCGACGAGGGCACACAGTACGCCTACTACGCCGCCGGAAACAGCAAGATTAAGAAGGTAAACGGCACCATTTCTGATTGGCAGACGAGTTCGCTATCACGAGCCGGCCAACTTGAGACCTATTGCGCAGTCAGCAATAAAGGCGAGCCCGGCCTTAACACGCCCAACAGCGCTAACGGCGTTGCCTACGCATTCTGTTTTTAATCCGGGAGGTGTAATCAATGTACGCGATAAAAGTAAACAACGAAATCGCCGGATATTCCGATAGCTTCGTATATATCCGGCTGCACACAAACGGCTGCTATGTGCTGTGCAATGAAGCGGAGGCGGAGGGCATATGCGCGAAAATTGCAAGGGAATACACTGACACGGAGACCGGCGAAACGGTAACGCAGATAGCCGACACCGTATTCCGGCTTACCGATGACGGCCTGCACGGCACTGAGCCGAAGTGCGAGATAGAAACGGTAAACGGCGCACAAATCATAGCGGACAAGGACAGCAAGCTAAAAAACGCCGTGAGCACCGGCGACCTTGAGGCGGCATACAAGGAAGGAGTCAACAGCGTATGACAAAGACAGAGGCCATGACCAAAATGAAGGAAAAGGGCGCGGATGATGCGCTCAATCTGCGCGGACGCGCAAGCACGATGGACGGCACGGCGATAATCGCGGAGGAAAGCAAAGTGCCCGATTTCGACGCGCAGAAGGATTACAGCGCATGTCCCGCCGGTACGCCGGTTGCGGACGAGGGGCAGGTGTGGACGCTTATACAGCCGTACAACGCCGCGAATTATCAGGGCAGACCGTCAACGCTTCGCGCTCTGTGGGGGCTGTGCCACACGACCGACCCTGCAAAGGCTAAAGCATGGGTAGCCCCTCTCGGAACGAGCGGCATGTACATGACCGGCGAATGCTACAAGGACGCTTCCGGCAAGGTACACAGGTGCTTGCAGGATAATGTTGTACACGATGCGTCGGCGCTGCCGAGCGCGTGGGAGGATGCGTAGCTTGTGACCGGCATTAATGCCGTTTGCAATACTGCCCCCTGCCGTTCGGGGGCTTATAAATAGGCGGCTTGCAAAAAGAAAACTGCGGCGGCTCAGTTTAGATAGACAGCACAAGCCCCAAAAAAGAATAGCTATCCTTGAAGATTTACAACCGCCACAAATTGAAGATCATCTCGTAGGGCGCGAGATGGGTAAAATAAAAAATGCCCACCGAGATAATAAAGGACGGTGATTTTTCAACCATGAACATAACCGCAAAACAGGTGCTCACACTTGCGGCAAAATACATAGGCTACAGGGAAAAAGCATCGAATAAAGACCTATACAGTTTCACAGATAACGCTGGGCGCGGCAACTTCACGATGTTTCAGGCGGAGCTGGACAAGGCGAAATTCTGGAACACGCCGAAGAACGGCTATGAATGGTGCACAAGCTTTGTAGCGTGGTGCTTCTGGCGCATTGCCGGGAGCGAGGCAAAGGATATTCTGTGCCTTACCGGGCCATACGGCGCAAGCTGCGTGAGCTGGGCGAAGTATTACGCAGGACAGGCGAGACTTTTCACCAAGCCGCAGGTGGGCGATCAGTATTTTCAGCGCGACAGCCGCGACGGGCTGCCCTGCCACACGGGAATTGTCGAAAGTGTAAACGGCAACACGTTCGTTACCATCGAGGGCAACTACGGCAACGCCGTGCAGCGCGTTACCAGGCATCTCGGCAGCACGGTCTACGGCTTTGGCAGGCCGAAATATACAGCAGAAAGCGAGGATGAAGAAATGGTCAGATGGAAAACGGTCAACGACGTTCCCGAAGGGCTCTACCGCGACACGGTGAAGAAGCTTATGGCCGACGGCGTTATTCAGGGCAAGGGCGACGGCGTGGTTGACCTGACCGAGGATATGCTCAGGACGATAATTTTTTGCGAGAGGATAATTAAAAAATAATGGTTGAAAGTGTAGTCGTAGCTATCATAACCGGCGTGCTGACGCTTATCGGCGTACTTATCAGCAACAGCAAATCACAGGCGGTCATGGAAACAAAGGTGAACGAGCTGACACGAGAGGTCAGGGAGCACAACAACTTTGCAAAGCGTATGCCTGTAGTAGAGGAACAGCTCAAGGTGGCAAATCATCGGATAGCAGACCTTGAGGACGACATGAAAAATCATTATCATTGACGGAGGATCAAACATGAAAATCAACTGGACTGTAAGACTTAAAAACAAAACCTTTTGGCTTGCGCTAATCCCGGCGCTGCTGCTGCTTATTCAGGTGGTGGCGGCTGTGTTCGGCATCGATCTGAAGCTTGACGCACTGGGCGACAAGCTGCTGGCTGTTGTAAACGCGCTGTTCGCGGTGCTTACCATTCTCGGCGTAGTCACAGATCCGACGACCGCCGGAGTAAGCGACAGCAGACAGGCTATGGAGTACGATAAGCCGAAGTGTGATAAATGACACAGGCGCGATTACGGCTCAGGCCGGACATGGCAATGCTGCCGCGCGAGAAGTGGGATGAGCTTATATATTGCTCCAACCTTGGGCGCGAGGGCAGCAGGATAGCGGATTTGTATTTCATTCAGCAAATTCCGCAGATAGACATAGCAGAAGAAATAGGGCTTGACCGAAAAACCGTCGGTAAACGAATAACAACGGCGCGAACAAAGCTCGAGTATAATTACGAGCGGTTTTTCAAAAGCTGAGAGGAGGCAAGACCTCCTCTTTTTTTACGCCCATTTTCCCCATAACACGGACATTAGTTTCCCCCTTGAAAAACGAAAAAGCATTAAGCTTTAGGTACAAGGAGGCGGCGAAATGTTCGTGTTTTTTAATCCTAATCCGGGTGCTAAGCGCGTCGGCGATTGCGCAGTGAGAGCAATTGCAAAAGCAATGGGAACGGACTGGGAAAAGACCTATCTCGCTTTGTGCGTTGAAGGTCTGAGAGCGCACGACATGCCCTCGGGAAACAGCGTCTGGGGAAGTTACCTCAAAGCCAACGGCTTTAGACAGCGCATATTGCCGGATGCTTGCCCGGAGTGCTACACAGTCGCCGCCTTCGCCGATGAACATCCGCACGGCGTTTATGTCCTTGCACTGTCCGGGCACGTCGTGGCCGTCGTAAACGGCGATTACTACGACACGTGGGACAGCGGCGAGGAAGTGCCGGTTTATTACTTTGAAAGAGAGGATTAATCATGGCTTACGGTTACGGCAACATGTATGGGCAACCATATTATCAGTCGCCTATGATGGACAACCTCGCGCAGATGCGAGCACAGCAGCCGCCTGCACAGCAGGGCATGATCTGGGTGCAGGGAGAGGCGGCAGGTAAAGCGTATTTAGTAGCTGCCGGAAACACTGTTCCGCTTTGGGACAGCGAACGGCAAACGATCTATCTTAAATCCGTTGACGCGGCAGGCATGCCGACTATGCGCATTCTTGACTACACGGAACGAGCGCAGAGCGCACCGGCTCAGCCGACTGCGGACTATGTAACTCGGGCGGAGTATGAGGCACTTGTAAAGCAGGTCGCGGCGCTTATGCCGAAGGAGGTAAGCAATGAGTAATCCTTTGTTTGAAGCTCTCGGCGGCGGAGTTAATCCGCAGTTTCAGCAGCTCGTGCAGCGCTTTCAGCAATTTAAAAGCACGTTTCAGGGAGACCCGCAACAGGAAGTGCAAAAAATGCTGCAAAGCGGAAAAATAACACAACAGCAGCTTAACCAGGCGCAGAGCTTTGCGCAACAGTTCCAGGCGCTTATGAAGTAGGTACATTTTATCCGGCCGGGTATTTGTAAATACATATCGAAAGGAAAACTAAACAATGGCGATTTCTTCTGATGCGCCGGTAATGACCATGCCGGTTGCACCAACCTCAGCAAACGGCGGCTTCGGCGGTTTTGGCGGTGATGGATGGTGGATAATCCTCTTTTTCATCGTGCTTTTCGGCTGGGGCGGCAACGGCTGGGGCGGTAACAATGGCGGAGTGATGGACGGATACGTTCTGACTTCCGACTTTGCAAACATCGAGCGAAAGCTTGACAACGTTAACAACGGCCTGTGTGACGGCTTCTATGCCATGAACACGGGAATGCTTAACGGCTTCGCCGGTGTCACTCAGGCGGTCACAAACGGCTTCTACTCTTCCGAGCTGTCGCGCTGCAATCAGCAGGCCGCACTTATGCAGCAGCTGAACGCAATGCAGATGCAGGCTCAGGAGTGCTGCTGCGAGAACCGCGCGGCAATTGCTCAGGTGCGTTATGATATGGCAACGCAGGCTTGCGATACTCGCAACACTGTGCAGAACGCAACACGCGACATTATCGACAACGCAAACAGCAACAGCAAGGCAATTCTCGATTTCCTCGTCAACAGCAAGATGCAGGATTTGCAGACCGAGAACCAGAATCTCAAGCTTGCGGCTTCGCAGGCTGCGCAGAACAATTACCTCGTATCTCAGCTGCGGCCTTGCCCGACTCCGGCTTACATCACCTGTAACCCTTGGGCTTCGTCTGCACCCTGCGGGGCATGCGGTAGCTACGCATAACAAATCTCATAGTTTAGCTTTTTCGTGACTTTACGAAAATGTTCGGCCTTTACCGATACTAACGATAAGCGGTGGGGCGCATAGCCTCACCGCATTTCTTATGAAAGGACTGATTATATGGCAACTTGCAAAGAACTCAAAGAAAAATTCATTGACTACCTTATGGATGTAGATCTTGACACGCTCGATGTAAGCGAACTTAACACTTTCGCGTATATCATCAAGACTGTCAACGAAACAGAAAAAGGCGATTACTTTGAAAACATGATAAAAACCATGTCGCTGTCGATGCCTTTCGGTATCGCCGGAAAGGAGAGCGAAAACGATGGCTGAATTTACGAACTCAAACATCGTGACCGTAGCAGCCGGGCAGAACGTACCTCTTACCGAGACTGCGGTAGCCGGTAATTGCAGCATAGTGCATCGCGAGGGCGCAGGCATTGTTACGCTCAGAGGCCTCACAAACCAGTGCAGAGCGCGTTATCGTGTTGCCTTTGGCGCGAATATAGCCATACCTACCGGCGGCACCGTGGGGGCTATCACGGCCGCTTTAGCGATAAACGGCGAACCGCTTACCAGTGCGACGGCAACGATAACCCCGGCGGCGGTTGAGAATTATTTTAATATCTACGTTGCCGCAAATGTAAACGTACCGCGCGACTGCTGCCTCACTGTAGCAGCAGAGAACACGAGCGGTCAGGCAGTCAACTTTGCAAATGCAAATCTTATAGTTGACAGAATAGCGTGAAAGGAGCAATAACATGAGTATGAGAACACTTGAAAGACTGCGCGATATGCTTTGCGAGGAACTCGACAGCATTGCAGAACAGGGCGAATTAAACGTTGGCGCGCTTGACATTATCGACAAGCTTGTGCACAGCATCAAGAATATCGACAAGATCTGCATGGGCGAGGGCTACAGCCGCAGAAGCGAATGGGATGCGGAAGGCTTTATGCGAGGCAACAGCTACAAGCGCGACAGCATGGGGCGCTATAGCCGGGATGACGGATATAGCCGCAGAAATTACAGCCGCGCCGATGAGAGCGAGCACGCTATAGAACAGCTCGAAGAGATGCTAAAAACCGCAGGCGGCGAGAGCGAACACATGGCAATCAAGAAAGCTATAAGCATCCTCAAAAACGCATAACAAAGTTGTCGTAAATTTTGACGTAAAATTGCAAGTTAAAACGTGTATATCTACGTTAATTTTTGTATGATTACGGTGGAAAATATACGGCACAAAAACGCCACAAACCATTGATAAATAAAGAAAATCCCGAAGTTTCAACGACTTCGGGATTTTTTCTTTTTGGCACGCCGTAAGGGATTCGAACCTTTGCGGTGGAGCGAAAAAGCATTGATAATGCTGTACTTTTGCGGTGTTGTCGTAAATTTTGACGTAAACTATCATTTTTGCTTGGGTAAATTGTCGTAAAAATCGCGCATTGCATTCTCTGCGTGGCCTATATCCTGCGCAGACAAATGCGTGTAAATTTTGCGCATCGTCGCATAGTCTGACCAGCCGCCTATTTGCATTGCGGCCTGTTCGCTCATGCGAACATGGTATGCCAACGAAGCAAACGAATGACGCAAGCCGTGAACTCCAAGCTTCGGCAAACCGTTAGCAGCGCAAATATCATTGACCCAATCATATACTGTGGAAATGTAGCATGTTACGACTTTGCCGTGCTTATTTTTAACAGCCGTCAAAACGTCATAAAGCTCTGGTATCATAATAGGTATTGTTCGTGTCGATGTGGCGTTCTTGTTGGACGGCTTCTCAACAAGTGTCCAATTTTCTCCCGGGACTACTGCACCCGACACTTTTATAGTGCGCTTATCCAAATCAACATTTGACCAATCAAGCGCGGCGATCTCTGAGCGCCTGAGCGAATGCAAGCCGAGTAGTGCAGCTATCTCAACAGGCGTTCCCTTGACGGCTGCGATAAAGACATGTATCTGCTCCGGCGTAAGAAAAACTGGGTCTTTAGGCACAACTTGCGGCAGGGTAAGTCTGGGCAACTCCACACCGGCGGATTTAATAGCCGGTGACACAAGCCCCCATGCGTTCTTAAGCGTCTTAGGGGCACACACAAGCGCTTCTGCGTTAATCACCGCTTGCCAGTCCTTTATATCAGACAGCGGCTTTGCCATTACGGCCTTAAAGCGGTTTTTCTTCACAGAGCCGTAACCGGCAAGGGTTGACGGCGACAGAACGTTCCGGCGATTTTCAATATAATTATCTATTGCCTCGGCAAGTGTCAAATCCGTTTTCTTTTGGGTCTTAACAAACCCTGCCCTTATGGCAATCGCCTTGGCCTTGGCTTCGGCTTCGGTGTCCTCAATGACGGTCACGCCCTCACGGCGGAGATCAACATACCACTTCTGCCCACGCTTACGCGGCGTGGGTATTCTTATTTCGTCCTTCTTTTTGCGTTCGCGCTGAAGCTTTTCGCCGCAGTAGCAGCAGTACACGGGATGAAGTTCATCTGGTATATCGGCTTTGCATTTTTTGCATTTCATTATTCGCTTTAACCCCCTTAGATATTCGCCGAAAATAATTTTATAGCGAATAATGCCCACAGAATCAGCCCTGTGGGCTTTTTGCTGTTTTGGCATCGCGGATTACGGTTTTCACCGCAAAGGCGATCAGGGCGACGGCAGCAAGCACCACGATAGCCAGGAACACGGCCAGCACCGTTAAGCCGCCGGATTTGAACAGACCGATGTTTTTAAGCTGTATATCAAACATTACGTATCCGATGATTGCGCACAGCAGAATTGCGCATACACCGACAAGGCAGAAGATCAGCGGCCTGTAAACGGCGTTCATGCGCTTGTGGTGCTCAACGTCCTTTTCCAAGCACGCCGCTTTCACCTCCAATGCGTTTATTCGCTTTAGCTGGGTAACGCTGCCCTCTGCGTTTGTTATACCGAACAGCTCGTCCAAGGATAAGCCGAGGGCTTTACAGGTTGCCGCAGAGTAATAAAGCAGCGGTTGCTTGGTAGTGCCGGAGTTGACGGAGCAAATGCTGTTATAAGGAACGCCGCTTATCCTTGCCAGCTCTGCCAGCGTAAGACTGCTTGAAGCTCTCGCTTTTCGCAGTGCCTCAGGGTACTCGTCAAAGTAAGATTGCATGTCCTCCATTTTTGACACATTAAGCATCTCCCCTATTAAAATTTCTTGAAATACACGAGAAATTATTGAATTACACGATGAATTCGGCGAAAACACGAAAAATTCGTGTATTTCCCGAAATCGATTTCGGTTATTTCTTTAAGGTTTCGGTTATTTCTGCATGGACATTTATCAAGACAGGTACTACGCTATAAGTACAGCAAGCAACATTTTACAAACGCTGTGTGAAAAAATGTCCTGCCCTGTTGGCGCAGCGGCAGGACGGATTAAATTAAAGAGGTGCAGCAATGAGAAACAACACGAAAAAAACTACGCCCGAACCTCTAAGGGCCAAGTGGCTTGCGAGAAACAAAACCATTATAATAATAACCGAGGCAAGCGACGAGCGCATACAGGAGCTTCTGAGGCTGTTTGATGACGGTCATAGACTGCCGGGGTCATAGGGTCAATTAGTTTTATATCCGTCGGCTATGATATCTGCGTATTTCTCATATTCATATTGTGAATTGCTGAAACGCCTTTTTATTTCGTCTTTTAGTTTGTCAGCATCAAACTGATTTTTCTTACCGCGCTCGACTCCTGTAAGGCCATCATCATAGCCTGCATCGTAGCCGTCGCCATAACCAACATCATAGCCCTCGTCATGGCCTGTTGAATACCCTTCTTTGTTTCCTGCTTTGCGGCCTTCTTCACAGCCTGTTGAATATCCTTCATCATACCCGGCAGTGTGGCCGGAGCTCTGACCGATGCTGTAAGCGCCGAAAGAGCAAGCTGCAAGCAGCACGAGGGCGATGAGCGCGGCAATATATTTCGGGGCAGATTTTTTCTGCTTGCCCTCGATTATATCTTCCATGCGTTGAGCATTTGAGTTAAGATTAGACATTGAAAATCACTCCGCGAAATAAAAACACTTGCAATTTCTATACAAATGCACTACTCTCTAAATAAGATAGATAACAATTCTACTATATCCTATTCAGATATACGAATAGGCATATCTCAACTGCTTATACATATAATAGCACTATTACGCCAAAAAAGATATAAATATTTACATTTTTGGCAGTTTGCCTGAAATTGGAGATGGAAACTGCACAGTTTGCACAAAGTAAATCAGCCAAAGCACTTTTCGCAAACGGTAAAGCCCTTGTCTATAGCTTCACTATAAGTCATGACATCATAGTATTTCATGCCGCTGCAATCATTGTAACGATGTATTTTGCCGCCACTTTGGCTGACATACACAGTTCTATTGCCGTCGGGCACAGTTTCGGCGCTATCCTTGGCACAAGCGCAAAGCGAAAACACCATATACAAAGCAAGCAGCAAACAAATAAGACGTTTTTTCATAAAATCAACTCCGTAAAACTGATTATATAAAGATGGGAGCGAGAAAATGATACTAAGGGGCAAAACAGCGGAAGAATTTGCGAAACTGGACGAAGAAATAGACAATTCGCTTGCGAGCTTTGCGGAATGGCAAAAGACAAGACCGCCGCGCGAGAACGTAAGCCGAGAGGAATTTGCCGAGGCGGTAAAAAAGATACCTGACGAAAAGCTTGAGCTTATAGCCAGGTACATAGATCGCATAGCCGGAGCTACTTTTTAACCTCGTTGTAGTCGAATGCGTCATCAAGACTTGAAAGCTCTTCTTCCGATATGTAGTTAAGCAGAGCGCGGCGATATCTGTCAGCAAGCAATTTGCTGTCGCGTAGAGCTTGAATATACATTGATTTGTAATGCGATCCGAGCGCAATGTTTATAATAAGCAGTGCGAGAACTACTACTAAATCCCAATTGATATAACCAAGCACATAGCGTGACACGAATATTGGGATATAATACGCCGCCCAGCTTACAAAACGAGCAGAGTCTCCGGCTTCGGGATATTCTTTAGAGGCGATAATACTCATAAAGGCAGGTATGCCGAAAACCAAATAGATCGTCTTTACAGCTTCCCAAATATCGTGCGTAATCAATGCGAAAATCGCAGAAATAACTATAAGCACAATATTTGCAATTACGAAACTGCGCCAGTGAGGATGCTTATCAAAAAACGCTTTAATCGTCTTTTTCATTTTGCATTACCTGAAACTCAATATAGTTCATAATGTTGCTGACCTGCTGCAAGCTGAGATCGGGGCATGATCTCAGCACAGCTTCTCGCAGCTCCCACATAGCATCGTTTTTATTAAGCTCTTCATCCTTAGGGATGGAGGGCTGTTTTTTTATGCCGTTTTTCAGCTCATCGACCGTTATGCCAAAGTAATTGGCGATTTTGAGTGCTGTTGCGTCGGTTGCGCCATTTTTCCGGCGTTTCCAGTTGCTCACGGTAGCTTTAGATATGCCAAGTTTGAGCGCAACTGCCGACGGTTTTTCACCTACGGAATTACATAATTCAAGAAAGTTGTCATAAAACACAAAAGTACACCGCCGTTTCTGTGCAAAACGCCCAAAGTCAAGAAAGTTAACCAAAATTATTGACTTTCAAGAAAGTAAACGCTATAATCATAAATGTGGTCGCGAAAGTACACAAAGCTAACGCAAGCAGTCAAGAAAATCAAGAGATTTTGGCTGCTCCGATGTTTGTTCTAATAGTGGCATATTGATAATAACACAGCTTGTGAACTTTTGCAACTGTTTTGTAAAAAGTTTTCGTAGGAATACGAAAACACCTCGCATCTTCGTTTGAAACAAGAGCGCCGCAGGACACGGGCACACGGACAACATAAAGTTTATTAGTCGTTGAGGGTTTCATGAAGGAGCCGAAAAGACTTTCCATGAAAACACCCCCTTTCGGCTTGCAAGCAAGATATACCGCGGCGCTCTTATTTTAAACGAAGATGTGAACAAAATCAACAACTGTGAAAGGAGAAAACAGTATGCGCGAAAAGTGGACCGGCGATCTGGTCGGAAGAATGCACAACGCCGAGATAAAGAACGTTGACCTTGCGCGAGAGCTGGGAGTCGGCAAAAGCTACATAAGCATGATACTCAACGGTGAGAAAGCTCCCAAGAACGCAGAGACAAGACTCAACGCGGCGTTTTATGCGGTGCTCAACCGCAAGCTGGAGGAAGAGAAGCATGCCAAGAACAAGGTTTGACAAGGTTACTCGCGACCCTCTGAAAGAGCTTGCGCTCGGGCGCAAGGCGGCTTTGCGGCTGAGCGAGGTAAACCTCGCGGCCAAGATGGGCATAAGCACCGGGCGGCTGAGGACGATGTTTTCCGGCTCGTCTGAGCAATGGAAAATCGGCGAGGTGAAAGCGCTGTCAAGGGCGCTGGATGTGCCGATAAGCGACATGCGAGACTTGATATGCAAGTCATGAAAGGGGTTAAGAATGAACATCGGTGTATTCGTGTGGCTGGTCATGGCTGTGTTCGGCGTGATCGGCGGGATATATCAGGCGCTTGTGTGGTTTGCCAACGAAGCAGACCGGAAGTGCGCAAGGAGAAGAATTAATAAATAAGGAGGAAAACAATGAATCTTTACTGGGTGGACAACGCAATCTACAAGCTTTATGACGAGTTTGTTAACCCCGAGACAGGGGAGCTTACAGACCCGGACGCATTCGCGGAAAGATACGCAGAGCTTGAGATCAGCCGCGAAGAGATCATCGAAAACACGCTGCTACTCTACAAAAACTGCGTGAGCGACGCAGAGGCAATAGCGGCAGAGATAAAGACCCTCAAGGCGCGACAGGCCGCGCTTGAGAAACGTGCGGACAGGCTCAAGGCCGACGCTTCCGACGCGCTTAACGGCGAGAAATTCCAGACCGCAAAGGTTGCGGTGTCGTGGCGCAAGAGCACGGCTGCCGAGGTTGATGAGAGCCTGTGCCCGGAGGAATACATCACGACAAAGGTAACGACCGCGCCGGACAAAAAAGCCATTACAGCGGCGCTCAAAGCCGGTCAGGAGATACCCGGCTGTAAGCTGGTCGAGCGCTTGAACATGAGCGTGAGGTAAGAAGATGGACAACCTTAAATACTACAACATGGGGCGCAGCGTCCCCGACAGTGCGCTAAAGCCGATATACGCCGGGCGCTTGAAGGGCATGAGCGACATCAACCCGATGTGGCGAATCAAGATGCTGACGGAGATGTTCGGACCTGCCGGTGTCGGCTGGTGGTACGAGATCACCGACAAACGTCTTGAGCATGACCCGATAAGCAAGCAGACGGCGGCATTCGTCGATATCAAACTTTACTACATAGACCCTGAGACCGGCGTGGAAAGCCACGGCATTCCCGGCACGGGCGGCGCAAGCTTTGTAGCGCAGGAACGCAACGGGGCGTATATGTCGGATGAGTGCTACAAGATGAGCCTAACCGACGCGATAAGCGTTGCAGCTAAGGCACTAGGCATCGGCGCAGACATTTATTTCAGCCGCGACGAAACGAAGTACAACGATAGGCCGAAAGTTGAGCGCAAGCCGCCGGTCGAGCAGCCTGCAAAGCCGAAAGAGGATTTAGTTTACCGCTGCGAAAAGTGCAATCATCCGCTGACTATCTATTTCGGCGCTGACGGCAAGCCCATTTCCCTTCGAAAGTGGAGCGAGGGCACAAAAAAGAAATTCGGCAAGGTGCTTTGCGATAAATGCGTAGAGGCTGAGAAAAATGCAGATCAGTAAAGCGGAGCTTACGCCGGTTGGGATAAGCCTCACGGTTTCCCGAGACGAGGCGCGGCGCTTCTGCTACAGTTTCAAGCCGGGCGAATACGATATCAAGAAAACGCGCAAAAAGCGCAGTCTGGATGCTAACGCCTATGCATGGAAGCTGATAAACGACATATCGCTTGCCACGCGTGTAAGCCCGGAAGAAGTTTACCGGAATGCGCTGCTGGATATCCCGACGCTGTATTACACAGCGCTGATACCCGACGAATACACCGATGCGGCCATGACCGACTGGCAGAAAGGGCACATCGGCCGCAAGGCGGAAAAAGAACCGGCATACACGGGCTATTCAAATGTGTTTTTCCACATGGGCAGCTCGGACTTCGACACGCGGCAGATGTCAATGCTTATCGACAACCTGATACAGGATTGCCGGGCGCTGGACATTGAGACAAGGCCACAAGACGAGATCGAGGCGCTTTTGGAGGCATGGGATGGCAGATAGCATCATGCAGAACAGCCGTGAATGCTACATCACCGGCGACACACAAGGTCTAAACCGGCACCATGTATACGGCGGAGGACGCAGGCAAGCCGCCGACAAATGGGGCTGCTGGGTGTGGCTGCGCTGGGACTGGCACACCGGCGCAGAATACAGCGTACACCGAAACCACGATTTTGATTTGCGCTTGAAGCGCGAGTGCCAGGAACGATTTGAAGAACTATACGGACACGAAAAGTTCATGGAAGTGTTCGGCAAGTCTTGGATTTGAAAGGAGAAACAATGCTTAATCAGATAACCATCATGGGAAGACTGACAAGAACGCCCGAAACGCGATACACGCGGACTAACATCCCGGTTGCGTCATTCACGGTCGCCTGTCAGCGCGACTATGCCGGAAGCGAGGGCGGCAAGCCCAAGACGGATTTCATAAACTGCGAGGCGTGGCGCTCAACAGCTGACTTCGTCGGCAAATACTTCGAGACCGGCAGCATGATAGTAGTGCAGGGCAGGCTTGCAATGGACGAATGGCAGGACAACGACGGCAAGCGAAGAGTTACCGCAAAGGTCGTTGCAGAGCATGTCTATTTCGGTGAGAGCCGCCGCGCTGCTTCCGTGCCCTCGCCCGATATATCCGCAGCAGACTTTGAAGAGCTGCCGGACGATGGAGACCTTCCGTTTTAGGTTGAGCTATGGCCGAGATAACTTATATCAAGGTCTTTGTTGATTATCTCGATGCGATAGAGCCGCTCGGTGACGCTGAGAGGGGGAGACTTTTCACTTCCTTGTTAACCTATGCAAGGTCGGGCGAAGTTCCGCAGCTCAACGGGAACGAACGATTCTTATTCCCCATGATGAGGGCGCAGATTGATAGAGATGTTTTATCGAAGGATGAGTTGTCTCAAAAGCGGCGTGATGCAGCAAGTTCAAGCAAAAGGAGCACTTGTGAGCAAAAAGAGCATTTGCAAGCAAATGCAGCAAGTGCAAGCAAAAGCCCACAAGACAAAGACAATAAGACAATCGACAAAGACAATAAGACAATCGACAAAGACAAAGACAAAAGCGCGCGCACGCGCGATGCTGACGCATTCGCCGCTTTCGCGGCCGGTGATGGCGATTTATTGGCCGTTTTGAAAGACTTCGAGAAAATGCGCCGGAGCATCAGAAAGCCCATGACTGACAGGGCAAAGCAGCTTTTAACGACAAAGCTTAAAAACGAATTTCCGCCCGAGCAGTGGAAATCGGTGCTTGAACAAAGCATCGTTAAATGCTGGCAGGATGTCTATCCGCTGAAAGAACGCGAACAGCAGCGCTTAGGCGTTGAGCAGCACAGGGAGAATGTCAGCAGCGATGAGCTTGAAAACTTAAAAGCGATCTACGCAAAAGTGAAAGGGGAACAACCATGACAGACAACAAACACGGCTACAAAGCCTATGAGCCCGGCCTTGTGTGCAGGGGGTATCAGTACGAAGAAGGCAAAACCTACAAGAAAAACGGGCACGGCGTATGCGTCGGCGGGGTTACGCACTACTGCGTTAATCCGTTTGATGTGCTGAATCATTATCCGCTTGTGCGTAACGACGGTAAGTTCAGCGAATTTACGACTGTCGAAGCTATCGACGAGCCTGTTACCGATGATAATCAGAAGTTTGCAACAAGCACTATCAAAATTGGTGTAAAGCTCGGATTTTCCGGTTTCATCAAGGCTTGCATTGATTTCGCGTGCGAGAAAACGATAAAGAGCATGCCGAGTAATAAGGTTAATAAAGGCGACTTCGCGCAGATAGGCAGCTCAGGCGACTTCGCGCAGATAGGCAGCTCAGGCGACTCCGCGAAGATAGGCAGCTCAGGCAACTACGCGCAGATAGGCAGCTCAGGCGACTCCGCGAAGATAGGCAGCTCAGGCTACTACGCGCAGATAGGCAGCTCAGGCGACTCCGCGAAGATAGGCAGCTCAGGCTACTTCGCGAAGATAGGCAGCTCAGGCAACTACGCGCAGATAGGCAGCTCAGGCGACTTCACGCAGATAGGCAGCTCAGGCGACTCCGCGAAGATAGGCAGCTCAGGCGACTCCGCGAAGATAGGCAGCTCAGGCGACTCCGCGCAGATAGGCAGCTCAGGCGACTCCGCGAAGATAGGCAGCTCAGGCGACTCCGCGAAGATAGGCAGCTCAGGCTACTTCGCGCAGATAGGCAGCTCAGGCGACTCCGCGAAGATAGGCAGCTCAGGCGACTCCGCGAAGATAGGCAGCTCAGGCGACTCCGCGAAGATAGGCAGCTCAGGCTACTTCGCGCAGATAGGCAGCTCAGGCGACTCCGCGCAGATAGGCAGCTCAGGCGACTCCGCGAAGATAGGCAGCTCAGGCGACTTCGCGCAGATAGGCAGCTCAGGCGACTCCGCGAAGATAGGCAGCTCAGGCAACTCCGCGCAGATAGGCAGCTCGGGCAATTACGCGAAGATTGATATTTCGGGCAACGACAGCGTAGGCGCTGCTGTTGGCATCGGCAGCGTTATAAAAGGTGCAGTTGGCAACTGGATTACGCTTGCGGAGTGGGTATACGACGAGGTTAAACAGCGCCGTATCCCGGTTTGCGTTAAATCAGCACAGATTGACGGCGAAATAATAAAGGCTGATACATGGTATAAACTCTCGGGCGGCGAATTTGTTGAGGTGGCCGATGAATAAATACACGATCATCATAGCCCAGGTGTGCGCGGCGCTGCTGGCGCTGATAGTCATGGTACTGCTTGCCCTTGGCAAAGGGGGCAACAAGGCCGATGCGGACGGTGTGCCGCCCGAGGTTGATACGCACGGCCTGTGCGTAGTGGAAGTGGCAGAGCCTGAGTACGAGATGTACTTTACCGAGACCGACGTGATAGCCCTTGCGCAGATGCTATACGGCGAAGCAAGGGGCTGTACCCTGTTAAATCAGCAGCAGTGCGTATGGTGTGTCTTGAACCGCGTAGACGATGCGCGTTTCCCTGACAGCATCATCGGCGTTGTGTCCGCGCCGGGGCAGTTTTACGGCTACAGCCCCGATTTTCCTGCGCTGGACAACCTGTACACCGTGGCGCTGGACGTGCTCACGCGCTGGAGCATGGAGAAGCAGGGCGCGGATGTGGCAAGGGAGCTGCCCGATACATACTGCTGGTTCACCGGCGACGGGGAGACAAATCACTTTAGGGAGGGCTATTAAATGTCCAACAAAAAGATACTTGATGTGACGTGTGGATCTCGCACGATATGGTTTAACAAAAATCATCCTAATGCGATTTATTGCGATAAACGGGATGAAGCATTAACGGGGATATGGAAAAGCACAAACGGGCTTAGTGAAAGAACGTGCTATGTACATCCTGATATTCAGTGCGATTTTACTTGCCTACCCTTCGACGATAACAGTTTCTCACTTGTAGTTTTTGATCCGCCGCATTTAATACGCGCCGGGAATAATTCGTGGCTGGTTAAAAAGTACGGCAAGCTCGATCAAGGTTGGGAACAGACAATTCAAGAAGGTTTCATGGAGTGTATGCGTGTATTAAAACCCGATGGCGTACTGATATTCAAGTGGTCTGAAACACAGATCCCCGCGGATAAACTATGGCGAGTAATCGGGCGAAAACCGCTGTTCGGGCATCACAGCGGCAAAAAGTCCAAAACCTTTTGGGGCTGCTTTATGAAGGGAGTTACGTAAATGACTGATACTGACCTTTTAATTCAAAACCTAAGGCGTGAAAACGAAGCGCTGAGAGCGGAGCTTGAATGGACGGGCAAAGAGATCATGCGCTTACGAAACCGACTTAAAGTGCAGTGGATTCCGTGCAGCGAGAAGTTGCCCGAGGAATGGATTGACGACGACGATAACACCTACATCAACTATCTGATTTATATGCCCTATTTCAAAGCAGCAGGTGTCGGGGTATATAACGATGACGAAGAAAGTTGGCTTTTCAGGGGCGTAGAAGTAAAAGTAAGCCACTGGATGCCGCTGCCGGATGCGCCGAAAGGAGTAAACGATGGGAGCCGCGAGTTCTGGATGCAGGAGGTGGAGTGATGGAACGGCTGACGAAACATAGCAAGCAAACATCGCACGAAAACGGTATCTGTTGCACACATTTTTACGGCCCCGAATGCCTCGAAGTTGGCGGGAACTGCGCCATGAATTGCAAGTGGGAAGAAGCGGCGTGGAGCCGCCTCGCCGCCTACGAGGACACGGGGCTGACGCCGGAACAATGTGAAAACGCAAAGGTCATCATCGAATCTGCCTTTAGCGATGACACGTCAAAGGCGGAGCGGATTCGCGAGTTACTAAAGGAGAATGACGATGACTAAACCATGCTATGGAAAATGTGACCGCTGTGTGTGGAAATACAACGGCGGCTGTTCGGAATGGAGGATTAGCAATGTCATTAGTTAAGAGAAAAATTTTCATCTGCGATCACTGCGGAGCAATCAAACTGGCTGAACGATATGATTGCAGCTTTAGCTATACGCTACCGTATGGATGGGGTGAATTTGGTCGAAACCATCTGTGCCCGAGTTGCTACACAGCGTGGGGAAACCTGAAAAATCAGGCAGAAAGCGAGGGCGACAATGGCTGAATACATAGACCGAGACGCGATATATAAGGCATTTGCGAATGCTGGTACAGACGTACTCGAAAGAGCATCCGAAATTGAATATATTGCTGGCTTTAGCTATGAACTCGTTATAGAAATACTGGACAATATACCTACCGTCAACGTCGCGCCTATAAAGAATGGACAGTGGGAATGGTTTGACGAAGATATAGGAACACCGATTACAGGCCATGAAAGAGAATGGGGCTGGCGTTGTTCGCGCTGCAAGCATGAACTGCCGGACGATTACGACGATCCTGATTATCGCCCGATGTTAGACTATTGCCCATATTGCGGGGCAAAGATGGACGGAGGTGCTAATAATGGCTGAATACATAGAGCGTGAAGCGCTGTTACATGACATCGAACAATCGGTGGTATACACGGTAAGAGAAAAAATAACGAGCGCAGAAATGCGAGGCGCTCACAAAGTTATCGAGCGTATTAAGTGTGCGCCTGCTGTCGAGCCTATTTATATTCACGAACCGACAAAAAGCGAGTTTAAGTGCATGGCGGTGCAGATGGGCTATGCGCCGGTGGTGCGGTGTAAGGACTGCAAGTACAGCACACTGCCGTCAAAGCAAACGCAAATATACGGCAAGCCCGGCACATTGACCTGCCACAACAGAAAAAGCCCGTGCAATCGCAGAAATGTGGCATCTGATGATTATTGCTCTCACGGAGAGAAAAACAGTGAGGTGAACACATGACAGCAGCAGAAGCACAAGAACGCCTTGTTTGCATTTTAAACAATAATCAATTCACAAGAGCAGACAAAAAGGCAATTTACTTAGCAATCAATGCTATTAACAAGCAGATACCGAAAAAGCCGACATACTTTGCAATAGACAATACCGGTTACACACTGTATGACTGCGAGTGCCCAAGCTGCGAACAATCGCATCGAGAGCTTTTTCCGTTTGCTTTTTGCATTCACTGTGGGCAAGCGCTTGAATGGGGTGATACCGAATGACGCGCGGAGATTACATGCGCAAGGCGCGATTGGATGCAGGGTTAAGCATCGTGCGGCTGGCCGAAATATCCGGCATAGCCCAAAACACGATAAGCCTGCTTGAACGCAAATCACTACGCGGCGGCTGGATAGATACAATAGAAATCCTTGCCGATGCACTCGGACTGAGTATCGACGAATACGTAGGCCATAAGGTGGTGACTAAGCATGGGTAAGCAATCAGCATTTGCAAAGGCCGTGCAGCGCGAAGTAGATATCCAGCTGCGGCTATACGGCAGAAACCGCATGCAGCTTGCCGAAGATGCCGCGTTTATGGCCGCTAATGAAGTGCTGGGCTTGGGCGCAGGACGCGCCCGGGCGTTTGGCGAGGCGTTTGTTAAATATGCAAACGAAATCGCTGAATTAGTGGTGGAAGACAGCAAGGCCGATGACAGCATCGAGTATGCGAAGGTCACGCTTGACCGCAGAATCAAAGAAATAGTGGCGAGGATAACTTCTCGCCATTCGATGAAAGGTATGGACATGACTGAAGCATTCAACATCGACTGTATGGAATACATGAAAACATTGCCCGACAATGCCTTTGAACTTGCTGTTGTTGACCCGCCATACGGCGACGGCATGGGATCGTTCAAACGAGCAGGCAAGAGCCGTTTTGGGGGACGATTTGACCGTTACAAGGGGGGGAAAATCATAGCGTGGGACATTGCCCCGAAGGAAGAGTATTTTACAGAACTTTTTCGTGTCTCACGCAACCAAATTATTTGGGGCGGCAATTATTTTGCCCTACCGCCGACAAGGTGCTTCCTGATACTCCGGAAAACAAACATTCCCGAAAATTTCTCAATGGCAATGTGTGAATACGCATGGACAAGCTTCAACGATAATGCAAAGGTGATTGACATCAATATGCAAAATCAAATCGGACGATTTCACCCAACACAGAAGCCCGTGAAGTTATATGAGTGGATATATAGTTGTTACGCAAAAGAGGGTGACAAGATACTTGATACGCATATGGGCAGCGGCTCAAGCAGGATAGCCGCTTACAATATGGGCTTTGACTATGTGGGATGTGAAATTGATAAGGATTACTTCGAAAAAGAGGAAGAACGCTTCAGAGAACACTCCATGCAGATAAATCTATTTTTAGGAGGATGAAATGCCAAAAAACGTAGGCTGGGAAGCCAAAAGCAACCACGACGGCAGCTACACTGTCTTTGTAAACGGCAAAGGCTATCACTGTGCCAACACATATGAAGTGCTTCGCTTGTTAGAAGACACCGGAGAAAAATCCGAATATCAGGCAAAGCAGATATACCAGCAGGCGCTTGAAACCTACGGCGGGCAATTGCAGACGTTCGTATGCATGGAAGAAATGTCGGAGCTGCAAAAGGAACTTTGCAAGTATGAGCGCGGCGAGGATAATGTTGAACATATTGCGGAGGAAATAGCCGATGTGCGCATTATGCTCGACCAAATGGTTATAATGCACGATTGCGAAACGCTTGTAGAAGCCTATAAATCTGCAAAACTGGCTCGACTGAAAGAAAGATTGGACAGCGTCGTTCCGTGTAGCGCAGATGGCATTGATTATGTTATTCCGAAAGAAATATACGATAATCTTGCAGAAGAAACCGCAAAAATATGTGACAAACTACAGAAACGTTAGTCGAAAGGATGGTAAATATGAATTTTGAAAGAGCAAACGAGGCGTGTTGTGCACCTATGCCAGCCGTTGCGTCCACAGATACTATAAAAAATATTACGGGTACTAATTACAAGGCGGTATGCGAAATTAACGTTGTGTTAAGTGCTATAGAAGCACAAACATTTGGCATAAACACGGCCGAACCCGATACGCTGGGAGAAGATACGCTTGAAGCTGCGCTTATAGGTACAAATAAAATTTTGGATAACATAATGGTTCGATTACACCAGTTTGCCGATCGTATGGGAGTACAGATATGAAAAGATTACTATATATAATACGCCTATGGCTGTTAGATGTTCTCGGCGGTGTGCCAAAACCGCATTATGATTATTTGCACGGCCTACTGCGTAGCGAACGCAAAGACTTCGATGCACTGTGCCACGATTACAATGAAGAAATAGAAGATTACCGCGTAGCAATCCGTGAAATCTGCCGCCGGAGCGATAACACCTATTACGACTGGTGCTGCGATCAGTGCGATTGCGACTGCGATAAGCGTAACGGCTGGTGCGCTGCTTTTGCACCCAAAGAATTTACAAAAAGATGACTAACGACTGTAAAGGCTGCACAGTGCGCCGCATAGGCTGCCACGCCAATTGCAGCAGCTATCAGGCGTTTTGCGCGGAGAACGATAAACGCAAGGCGGCGGCGCGGAATGAATACCCGGCAAGGGAGCTGCTGGTGACCGGCTACATAAAACGCGCAAGGGCGGTAAAGACATTTACAACTAAAAAATGTTGGAGGTATCGCGGAACATGATAATTCAAAGTCAGTGCGAAATGATGCTAAATCACATGCGCGAACACGGCAGCATAACAAGCCGCGAGGCCATGTATGACTACGGCATAGGCAGGGCATCCGGGCGCGTGTTTGATCTTCGCAAGCGCGGCTATGACGTTGAAACAACGATGGAGACCGGACTTAACCGTTACGGCATCCCGACACGGTACGCGAGGTACACGCTGCATGAGGGGCGCTGACGGATATTATGACAGCCGGGCAAAATGCCCGTTTTGGTCAAAAGGCTCGGCGCGTGAGAACAAGATTTTTTGCGAAGGCCCATGCGGTGACGCAAGATTGCAGCTGTGGTTTAAAGGCGACGAGCAGAAACGCCGGGTGTATGTGTCCAAATACTGCTGCACACAGTACGCACAATGCCCGGTCTACAAGATCACATTAGCGGAAAAATACTAAAGGGTAGCGCATTAAGCGTTACCCTTGTTTTTTTATGTGCAGCAAAAAAGTGGGCAAGGTGGGGCTGATTAATGCAGCGCCACCTACATTATTATAAAGGCATGAGCAAATGGGATGATATCAAAACTGAATATATTACTACCGACATAGGCACAAGGCCGCTTGCCGAGAAACACAACGTTTCTTACAGCACATTGCGAAAACGTGCTGAGCGTGAAAAATGGGCGCAGAAGCGGACGCAGTATAGCGCGGCCAAGGGCGCAGACCGTATCAAAGCACAGCTGGAAATTGACTATCAGGAATATAAAAGCCTGTTAGAAGCTGCTGGGCTGCTGTCAAGCAAGCTATGCAGCGCTGTAGCACAGTTAACGGATGCGGATATTATCAAGGATAAACGCGGCCTGAAAAGCCTTACAGGCGCAATGAAAGACCTTGCGGAAATCCAGGGTGTTAAATCCGATGCTGATAAACGCGAGCAGGAAGCGCGCATTAAAAACCTTGAACGCCAGGCAGCAGGAGAAGCACAGCCTGAGCCGGTGCGCGTTATCATTGCCGGTGCCGATGATTTCTGCGGTAAATAACCATGCCGGAATATAAAATCGACTACCTAAGCCCTACACAACAGGAATTTTTAAAGGATAGGGCGCATGTTGTGTTTTTCGGCGGCGCACGCGGCGGCGGCAAAAGCTTCGTCGTGCGTGTGTCGGCGGTGCTGTACTGCTTCAAGTTCCCGGGGATAACATGCATGATCGTGCGTAAAACATACCCGGAATTGCAGGAAAACCATATAGTACCGCTGACACGCGATCTGCACTGCTATGATGCTGATAAATCACAGCGCATGGCGAGCTATAACGATCAGAAGAAGGTCATTACATTCCCGAACGGTAGCAGAATATTGTTTAGGTACTGCGATACCGACAAGGATGCAGAACGCTTTCAGGGCACAGAAACGGATATTCTGTTTTTGGACGAAGGTACCCACCAAACCGAAGAACGGTTTAGGAAGCTCTCGGCCTGCGTGCGTGGCGCGAATGATTTCCCACGGCGGATATATGTTACATGCAACCCCGGCGGCGTGGGCCACAGCTGGGTGAAGCGGTTGGCGATAGACCGCGCCTATACCGATGGGGAGAACCCGGAGGACTATTCATTTATTCAAAGCAAGGTCACGGATAACAAGCCGCTGATGGATGCAGACCCCGACTATATAAAAAAGCTTGAAGCCCTGCCGCCTAAGCTGCGTAAGGCATGGTTGGAGGGTGAATGGGATATATTCGACGGCGCATTCTTTGAAGATTTCAGAACGCGCCCGGATGCGCAACTGTGCGCAAAGGCAGGGATAACGCAGGAAGAAGCTATTGCACAGCGCAGATTTACGCATGTTATACCGGCGTTTGACCTGAACGAAGGCGCGGCGCGTGGCTGGACGATATACAGGTCATACGACTTCGGCTATAACAAGCCGTTTAGTTGTGCATGGTGGGCTATCGACTATGACGGCGTACTGTATCGCGTTTTGGAGCTATACGGCTGCACAGATACGCCAAACGAAGGTGTCAAGTGGACGCCTGACGAGCAGTTTAAGCGTATCCGCGAGACGGAGCAGACGCACCCATGGCTTAAAGGGCGCAAGATACTTGGCGTTGCTGACCCGTCAATATGGGATGTGTCGCGCGGCGTGTCGGTCGCGGAGACCGCCGAAAAATACGGCATATACTTCGACCCCGGCGACAACAAGCGGCTTGCAGGCTGGATGCAGTGCCATTATCGGCTGCAATTTGACGATAACGGTTATCCGCGCATGTATGTATTCGACAACTGCAAGGCGTTTATCCGTACTATACCGTTGCTGATGTACGACGAACACAAGCCCGAAGATCTGGACACGTCGATGGAAGATCACGTAGGCGATGAATGGCGTTATATGTGTATGGCAAGACCGATAAGCCCGATAATACCTCAAAAACCGAAAGTTATATTGTCAGACCCACTGAACCAATACAAAAAGGATGGATACAAAGCAAATGGATATCACTAAGGACACTATACGCGCAGACGGCAGCAAAGCGCCCGAGCTTGGCAGCGTTGAAACTGCGGCGCAGATGCTTGGCATAAAACCCATTGGGGAACAGCAGATACAGGATTTGATGCAGATACTAAACAAATATCGCGCCGGGAAGAAGTCGGTCGATAGCCGTATCATCGCATCGGAAAACTGGTGGAAGCTGCGAAACGATGTTGAAGAAGACAAGGACGGCCACGCAAAGCCGGGCTTTCGTAGCAAAAGCGGCTGGCTGCATAACGTAATCACCAACAAACACGCCGACGCAATGGACGCCTACCCTGAGCCTAACATACTGCCGAGGGAGCAGGGAGATAAGGTGGAGGCGGCTATGCTGTCTAAAATAATCCCTGTTGTGCTGGAAAAAAACCAGTTTGAGGCCACCTATAGCAAAGTCATGTGGTCAAAGCTAAAGACCGGTACAGGCGTGTACAAGGTCATATGGGATAAGAACAAGATGAACGGCTTGGGCGATATCGATGTGCGCAAGTGCAACATCCTTAATCTGTTCTGGGAACCGGGCGTTGAGGATATACAGCAGTCAAAGTATTTCTTTGAGGTCGATTTTCAGGACGAAACCGAAGTCCGAGCCATGTTCCCGGCTGAGCTGCCGGAGGGCAAGAATATACCGCATGATTTTATAACCAGCAAATACAGATACGATGACCATGTAGACACTACGGACAAAGTGCCTGTTATCAGTGCGTACTATCACAAAAACGGCGTGCTGCACTACATACTGTTTGTCCCCGGCACTGTGCTTTACGCGACGGAAAATGACCCTGACTGTGCAATGACCGGCTGGTATGACCACAGCAAATACCCGTATGTGTTTGATACGCTATTTCCCATTGAGGGCAGCCCATGCGGATACGGCTATGTAGACCTGTGCAAAGCGCCGCAGACGGAAATTGACCTGATGAAAACGGCGTATGTGGAAAATGCAATGGTCGGCGCAAAACCCAGGTACTTTAAGAAAGCCAACTGCGGCGTAAACGTTGAGCAGTTTACGAACCTGAATGAAACCATCATAAACGTCGAAGGCAGCTTAAACGACGATAACCTAAAGCCTGTTACGCACGATAACCTTGACGGTAACTATATCAGCATGCTGCAGCTTAGCATCAACGAATTGCGCGAAACCAGCGGCAACACAGAAACCGCAACAGGCACGACAAGCAGCGGAGTAACGGCTGCAAGCGCAATAGCAGCATTGCAGGAAGCCAGCGGCAAAGGCAGCAGAGACAGCACCAAGGCAAGCTACAGGGCATACAGCGAATTAAACTATCTTGTCATAGAGCTGATAAGGCAGTTTTACGATGCGCCGCGCCAGTTTCGCATTCTGGGCGACGGCGGCGAGGAATTGTTCTTAAGCTATTCCAACGAGCACATAAAGCCGCAGACACAGATGTTTGCCGGATACGATATCGGGCAGCGTGTGCCGGAGTTTGATATCAACGTCGTTCCGCAGAAGCGCACGGCATACACCAAGATGTCAAACAATGAATTGGCATTGCAGTTTTATAATCTCGGCTTTTTCAATCCGCAGCAGACAGACCAGGCGCTTGCATGCCTTACGATGATGGATTTTGACAGCATCGACAACGTTCGAAAGACCATCAAGCAGAACGGCACACTGTTTGACCGATTTAATACGGTACTGCAAGTCGCGGCACTGCTTGCGGCCAAATGCGGTGATGCACAGTCGCTTGCACAGATACAGGCTATAGCACAGCAGGCCAACGTACAGATCAGCACACCGCAGGCGAATATACAGATTGCAGAAGACCCTGCCAAGCGCGAACACGCACAGGTGTCTAACGCCCGGGCAAAGACGCGCGAGGCGGCAATGCCCGATGGAGGATATGCAACGATATGATAAACGTATGCGTAAACAGCACCGGCAGCACATTCGAATTAAAAATCGAAGGGCATGCGCGGTCTGCGCCCAAAGGCGAGGATTTGATATGCGCGGCTGCGACAATCCTTGTGCGCACGGCAGCGGCTATTTTGCAGGAAAGTTCCAAAGACATCACGGAAATTGATATATCCGACGGCAAAGCGCGAATAAAGCTGACTGAATATGACCCTGTGGCGGTCGTTGAAATGTCGGTAATAGTCAAGGGCTTTGTGCTGCTGATGCAGGAATACCCGGAATACATAAAAATTTTCACAGAAACTAAAAAAAGTGCGCAAGGTGGGGCTGAAAGCAAAGCATAAGTAAATGCTATGCTGAAAACGTGGGTTGCATGAGACAGCAAGTTCACCTCCTTTAAGATGCCGCCCCGGCAGACGGCGGCTGTAATAGTCTGCTTTCTCCTTTCTTGTGGGCGGAGTCCCCCCTTCTCCGCCCCTTTTGTATATCGCCTTAGTTTAACGGTAAAACGCTCGGAGAGATAGAGATGCAGGTTCGAGCCCTGCAGGCGGTACGACGGACTTGCCCACCTACGGGCAAATAAATAGGAGGCATGTAAATGCACAACAAATTCAGTTGGTTGCAGCTATTCGCGGACGGTACCGGCGATGGCGGTGCAGCCACTTCGGGCGAAACATCTGCCGCCGCCGGGCAGAACACGGGCGTTAATGTGTCTGTTGCCGCCGGACAGACAGCACCGAAAACCACGGCTGACAGGCTCGCAGAGCTTGGAGTGCCTAAGGAAAAACTCGGACGGGCGAAATATGGCAAAGCTGTTAATCAGCCTAAAGCCGATGCGCAGGCCGCCGCTGCGCCAAAGGAAGCCATAGAGGCAACAGAGACTAAAGACACAGCAAAGCGGCTTACGTGGGATGAAATCATGGCAGACCCCGACTACAACCGGGAGATGCAGAAAGTAGTTTCATCGGCAAAGACAAAGTACAAGGCGGATGCCGAGGGGCTTGAGAAGCTTGCTCCGGCGTTGCAGCTGCTATCCAAAAAGTACGGCGTAGACTCGGGAGATTATGACGCAATCGCAAAAGCGGTCGCGGATGACGACGAGTATTACGAAGACCGTGCAATGGAGTTGGGTGTATCGACCGAGGTCGCAAAGCAGCTCGAGCGCTCCGAGGCTGTGGCAAGAGCGGCAGAAGCGCAAAAGCAGCAGTTTATCAACGAGCAGAAGCTTATGGAGCATCTGAGCAAGATGAACGCGCAGGCCGTTGAGCTTCAAAAAAAATACCCCAACTTTGATTTGCGGAAAGAGCTGGACAACCCTACATTCCGACGCTTGACCGCGCCTGACCTGATGTTCTCGCTTGAAGATGCATATGAGCTTGTGCATCGTGATGAAATAAAGGAAAGCATACGGCAGGCAGCGCTGAAAGCATCGGTGCAGCAGGTGTCCAATGCTGTGCAGTCGAATAGATCGCGCCCGAGTGAGGGCGGCGTTCCCAAGTCCTCTAACGCTTCCATTCAGACGTTTGATTACAGAAACGCCACACGGGAGCAGAGAGAGGCGTTGAAAGCCCGGATCAGATCGGGTGAAAAGATATATCCCGGGCAGTTTTAAGCCTTGAGCGTTTCCGCGTGGCCTATGACCATGAAAGGAAACGATATGACTAATTTTAATTGGATTCAGATTTTCGCAGATGCAGGCACCGTTGTTAACACCCTTGTAAGCAACGGCACATCCAACTACACCAACGCATACACCGGCGAGGCCGTCGCGGCCAGCCCTGCCACCAACACGATGGCACCCGAACTTAAGACGTTCTATGACACTGAGCTGCTCGAAAATGCCAGAGTCGAGATGTTCTATGCGCAGTTTGGCCGCAAGCAGAGACTGCCCAAGAACGGCGGCACCACTGTTGAATGGCGTAAGTTTAACACCTTTGCAAAGGCGACTGAGCTTAAGGAAGGCGTTATCCCCACCGGTCAGCAGTTTGGAGCAACCAAGCTGACGGCATCTATCGCGCAGTACGGCACTTACACCTCTATCACCGATAAGCTCGAGATGCGCGCATATGACGATGTCATTCTTGCAGCGACCGAGGAAATGGGCGCATCCGCTGCGGCTACTCAGGAAACCCTTATCCGTGATGCGCTGCTTGTCGGCACTAACGTAATGTACTGCGATAACGTCACCGAGGACGGCACTAAAGTTTCTACTCCTACTTCCCCGACAACTATGGGCGCAGGCGGCACTACTTCCAGCGGCGGCAGCTCGACTCCTGACGGCTGGGCACTGCTTACCCCCACCATGGTAAACAAGGCCGTTACTAAGCTCAAGAAAGACCGTGTGCCCAAGATAAACGGCAAATACTATGCTGTTATCCATCCCTCTGTTGCGTATGACCTGCGCCAGAGCAAGGAATGGATTGAAGTGCATAAGTATGCAGCTACCTCCGAGATCTTCAACGGCGAAATCGGCGAGCTGCACGGCTGCCGCTTCATCGAGGATACCTATGCACCTATTCTCGGCGCAAGCTACAAGTATTCCGGCAGCACCACCTACAAGAATAAGTCCGACGGCGTTACTTATGCGACTTACTTCTTCGGCAAGGACGGCTTTGGCATTATTGACCCCGAGGGCGGCGGCCTTGAGATGATCGCCCACGATAAGGACGAAATCGGCGGTCCTCTTAACCAGTTCAGCACCATCGGTTACAAGTTCGAGACCAACGGCGCAACTATCCTTTATCCTGAGCGCGTACTCCGCGTGATGTCCGTCAGCTCGTATTCCGCGACTGACGAAGAAAACAAGTAATTATCCCGGGAGGGGCGGAACACTCTGCCCCTCCGCCTGAGAGGAGCGAAACATGGCTAAAAAAACAGAAGATGAAAGAGTTGAAATGTTTATACCGAGAGGCGACAGAAACAGTGACCCCGATCTGTTTGTATCGATAAACGGAAAAAACTATCTGCTGCCCAAAGGCAAAACAAGCCTTGTCCCGAAAGAAGTCGCGGACGAGATCGAGCGCTCCAACTACGCTCAGCGCATGCTCGACGAGCACATCGACGAGATGAAGTTTGCCGCGCACTAATTAATATCAAAAATAACAGCCGCCTCATGGCGGCTATTTTAATAGGAGAACAATATGACAATTGCAGAAGCAATAGACATTACCGATAAGCTTACGCCTAACGCATACGATGAAACCGAAAAGGTACGATGGCTGCTGACTATTGACCAGATGGTGTATACAGACCTGATAGCCACGCACGAGGGCGCGGAGAGGTTTGAAAAGCCTGAGTATGCAGCAGAGGACATAGCAACTGACTTGCTGGTTCCTGAGCCGTATGCAGAGGATATCTATGTTAATTACCTACAGGCCAAGATAGCGCAGCAGAACGGCGAGGATGCCAAGTACAACAAGGCCGTTCTGTTTTACAACGATGGTTATACGCGATTTGCGCAGGCGTATGACGCGGCGCACAGGCCACTGCCGAAACTGACGCATTTCAGATTTTAGGAGGACAGCATGCCAACATATATAACTATACCCGAAAGCAGCACGGTTGAAACAGTCGTTGATACCTTCGGCGGCTATAACCACAACTACAAAATAGGCGACGGAGAGTTTTATGATATGAAAAATCTCACGTCGGACTATTACCCGCTCATGGGCAACAGGGCGGCACGAAGTCTCATTCAGAGCGGCGTGTTTGCGTACATAGGTGGAATGACTGTAGACAGTAATGGAGATTTGTATGTTATCGGGAACAAGTCCGGCGGCCAATATAGCTCAGAGAGACTTTATAAAATATACAAAAGCTATCCGGCAGAAGAGCCGGATTACAGTAATCTCGAAGATATGACGGCTATCACATATGATGATTATGCGGATCTGGGAAAACTCTTATTCTCCGACAAAGTGCAATTACTTTTTTTTAACGATGATTTAGTTATATTCCCAACAGGTATTAAAGTGAAAACAAAGAAAAATGCCGATGGCTATTATTATTCACACCACCTTTCAATGTACAGCCAGGTTGTTATGACTTCTGCCCCATTGCCTTATGTCAAGATAAGCCCGTGCGATTCGGACGGCAAAATTATAACTTCCGGGACAAGTACATATGTGCGTATAACCATTGCTACGAATGGCAATGACATTTATTCATCATATACGTTTCCGGCCGGTGATGCGGTAAGAATATCCACAACTATAAATAACAAAGAAGACACGATCGGCATAGAGGGGACACACATAATAGTTAAGTCGTGGGGTGAAGGAAATAACACTGAGCATGTTATAGCCGGTACGATAAGCGCAACTCAAACCATTGATTCAAGTGGCAGTATGTTTTTTATGAGCAGGGATGTCCCTGATATGGATTTTGTCATACAAGCGCAAAATCGTTTGTGGGGCTGCCACTATAGAAGGTCTGATAGCGCAAACATGAAAGGAATAAATGAGATATATGCTTGCAAGCTGGGTGATGCAACTAACTGGAATGTGTTTCAGGGCATATCCACAGATAGCTATAAAGCATCGTGCGGCACACCGGGCGAGTTTACAGGCGCTGCGAATGTTAACGGATATCCGATATTTTTCAAAGAAAACTGCGCCCACAAGGTCTTTGTATCGTCAACAGGAGCGCATCAGATACAGGATAAAGTGATAGACGGCGTGCAGGACGGTTGCAGTGGCTCAGTCGCAATGGTCGGGAATGTTTGCTATTACAAATCTCGTAACGGCGTTGTGGCATTTGACGGTTCTACAACATATTCTACAGGGGACAACCTTGGAGATGAGCGTTACACAGATGCTGTCGGCGGCAGTGCTAACGGCAAATACTATATCTCAATGAAGAATTCAAGCGGACAGTGGGCGATGTTTGCTTACGACGCTGCAAAGGGATTGTGGCATAAAGAGGACGAAAGTCACGCAGTGCAATTTTGCTCAGTGAACGGAGATACTTTATACGTAACGCAGGAGAGCACTGATAGCTATGATATACATCTTATAAGCGATTACAACAAAACGAGCGCACAAGAGAGCGTACCGGAGTGGGAAGCTGTCACGGGTCTGCAAGGCTACAGTTATACAGGGCAAAAGTACATCAGCCGTTTCAACATGCGTATGATGCTGCCGAAAGGCTCATACATGGACATCTATATTGAGTACGATTCAAGCGGAAAGTGGGAGCATCAAGGGCACATCAAGGGAACCGGCACAACTTCTTTCATGATCCCCGTAAGACCGAGACGATGTGACCATTTCAGAATAAAGCTCACCGGCAGCGGGGAGGTCAGACTTTACAGCATGAGCAAATTGTTTGAGGGAGGTACAGACATTCGATGAATATTATTCCACCGCAATCACCTTTATTTAAAGGAACGCAGGAAGAAAACATTGCCGCAATGAAGAGGTATCTGCTGGAATTATCGGATAACCTGCCGTATTTGCTTAACGACAGCATTGCGCTTGATGATGTTTTAAGCGCAAGCAGCAAAAATCCTGTTCAGAACAAGGTTATCAAAGCAGCATTAGATGACAAGCTCAATAAGTCTGACGTTGAAGAAAATCTGGACGGAAGCAGCAAAAATCCCGTGCAGAACAAAACCGTTACTGCCCAGCTTCAATCGAAATTTAATAAGTACGGTGGTGAGATAAACGGGGATGTTCGCTTGACAAACGTTAGCAGAATGAACACGGCGGCTAAAAAAATAGCGGTTTTCAGCGACAGCAACATCATAGAATATAGATCTGCCTCAGAGATGGCGGCTGATCTTGGAATTGGTGACGATCCCAGCAGCAGCATAGCAGACTTAGTATATCCAGTGGGCAGCATCTATATGAGCGTTAACAGCACTGAGCCAGCTCAGCTATTTGGCGGCAGTTGGACGCAGATTCAGGATAGGTTCTTGCTTGGAGCCGGTACTTCCTATACTAATGGCAGAATAGGCGGTGCTGCTACATGTCAGCTAACTGCTGCTAATTTGCCAAGCCATACCCACCCCCAATACGTTGCGACAAGCGGCGGCAGCATATCGGCCAACTTGGACTATGCAAGCTATTCAACCAGCGCTAAAACAGCTGCTCAAGGCATTCCGACAGGTGCTACAGGCAGCGGAACGGCATTTAATACTTTACCGCCCTATTTAGTGGTCTATATGTGGAAACGCACAGCATAGCACTTTGCAACTAAAGATTAGATAAAGGAAGGCATAAATATGGCAATTAAAAAAACGACATATGATAGGGATACCGATTATCAGAAAAAAATAAACGATGCTGTTGCCGCTGGCAACTATACGGCAGCAGCAAAATATGAGCAGGCGCGAAACGCGAAAATTCAAGGTGAAGCGCTTAATTATACCCAGACTAACAATTATTCTTCGTACCTTCCCAAAGAATACAACGGTGTTGAATACGATAGCGGCACGGATTATATGAAGAAAATATATCAGGCATTTGGTAAAGGCGATTATACCGCAGCGTCTCAATACGAGCAGCAGCGCAATGCCAAAATAGACGGTGATGGGCTTCCAAACGCTAAGACCAATTACACCTATACTCCGCAGTATGATACACAGATAAATGAGCTTTTCAACAAACTCCTCAACAGAGAAAGTTTTAGCTACGACACCGAGACAGACCCTTTGTATAAGCTGTACAGGGAACAGTACATTAATCAGGGCAGACTTGCCATGCAGGACACAATGGGTCAGGCGGCAGCTCTTACGGGCGGCTACGGTTCAAGCTACAGTCAGGCAGTCGGTCAGCAGCAGTATGATGCGTATTTGCAGAAGCTAAACGGCGTTGTGCCGGAGCTTTACCAGCTGGCATATTCGCGGTATCAGGATGAGGGCGATGAGCTTAAAGATCAGTATAACATGTACATGGCAAAGGATGCACAGGACTATGATAGAGCACAGATAAATTATGCACAGCTACAGTCTCAAATGAATTCGGCGGCAGATCAGGTCAAAGCAATACTTGAGGTCGGTGGCTCGCCTTCTGCCGATCTCGTTTTGCGTTCCGGATTGAGCGATGAGTATGTGCAGACACTTAAAAACTATTACGCACAGCTTGCGGCTCAGGCGGCGGCGCAGAGTGCAAGCGGCAGGAGCGGCGGCTCAGGCGGCGGGGGAAATAGGTATCCGAGTGGCAAAGACTTCAAGGTAAACAAAGATGGAAGTATTTCAGTAAAAAAAGTTCGTCAGCTTAATTTTGACCCTGACGAGGGCATTTTCACATGGAACGGCAAAAACTATAACAGTCTTAATTCGCTTGTCGATGCATGGAATAAAAACTCGAGTTTAACCGATGATGATATAAATGTTCTCAAACGAAAGCTTAAATCTCAGACAAATATCAGCTTGTAAGTTCAGCGAGGTTAAAGATGGCGAAGAAAATAAATCTTACAAAAGAGCAGATAGAGGCTGCTGCAAAAGCAGGGCGTGAAAAGACCGAAAAAGCCTATGCCCAGAAAGCACAGGCAATCGCCAAGGGTTACGGCACAAACAGTGCTAAATCCAAAGTTGGTAAGAATAGAGGACAATTGCCCGGAGTGAGCGAAGTTCTTGCTCGTAACAACCCTGCTTTCGCTGCTTTGCAGCAAGCCGGGAACGCTAAAAAGCTCACCAAGGGCAGCGACGCTATATCTTACGGCAAAAAAAGCAGCGAGCGCAAGCCGGGACAGATAAGCGCTTTGGGCGCAGGAGATTACGGCGCGTCAAAAACAACGAGATTTGACGCTACGGCGAACGCTGCAATATACAGCACGGCAGGCGCGTTTTCAAACCTTTTCGGTCTGCTGAAAGAAAAGGACGCGCAGACAAAAGCGCGAGATGCAGCGGACAGCGCAAGGCTTAAAGCCGGATATGACGCAATGCTCAACGGCGAGGACATAAACACGCGCGAGGGCGGTCTCAAGAAGCAGCATGAGGACAGCCAAAAGGCCTTTGAGCGCGGTTATGCAGCGCTTGCAGGAGCAGGGCAAAAGAATTTTGACACCGCCGATGAGCTTGCCGCACGCTCGAATGAGTATCAGCAGATAGCAAAAGAGGGCTTAGGCAAGTTCGGACAGGGCGTTGTTGACTTCGGCATTGCAGGCTTGCAGTTTGCCGGTGACGCGGCTATGAACGCCATACTCCCCGGCTCAGGTCTTGCAGCAATGGGAATGAGAGCGGCCGGAAGCGGAGCGCAGGAGGCAAGAAACAACGGCCTTGATATCAATGACCAGTTTACCTCTGGCCTCAAAAGCGCGGCAATCGAAGTGCTTACTGAGAAGCTTTTCGGAGCTGCTTCCAAAGTCGCATACGGCAAGGGCATTATCAGAAACGAGAGCCTTGTTAACGGTCTTGTAAACCGACTGGCAAAGACGGACAAAGGCCGCACGGCGCTCAAGGTCATTGTCGGCGCGAACGAAGAAGGCTTAGAGGAAGTCCTCTCGGATATCCTGAACCCTGTTGCAGACCGTGTGCTCAAGCTGGATGACGGCAAGGGCGATTGGTCTGACCTGGGCAAGGACATGGACGCAGAGCAGATGCTCGAGGACTACATCATCGGCAGCACTCTCGGCCTTTTCGGCGCAGGAACGAACGTTATAAGCGGTCAGTATCGCGCCGAGAACGCGCAGCAGAGAGCGTATGAAAATTATCAGCGCGAGCTTGTAAACGCCGGGATTGCATCCGAACAGAGTTCTCAGGCACAGTTGACCGCCGCAGAATATCAGAACATCCTTGACAACAGCGCAAAGAGAGGCAACAGAAACCTGAGCGACAAGGAAACAGCCAACCTTGAACAGCTTATAACGGCTGAGAGAGACACGCCGGCAGTGCGAAATGCTCTTGAGCGCAGCGGTACGCTTGTTGACGATAACACCGCGACGGTCATTGCCAAGGCTGCAAGCGGTCAAAAACTGACGAGAGCGGAGCAGAGCATCATAGACAGCAGCCCGGTAATGCAGCAGGCTGTGAATACCATGACCGGGAGCGGCGCTGTTGCTAACATCCGCACAATGGCGGCAAAGAACAGCGTTGTTAACAGCATGGCAGAGCGATATACGGTCTCCCCGGAGGTTATAAGCAGAACATACGATCTCGCCCCCGTCGAGTCTCCCGAGGCGTTTGAAATGGCGTTTGATGCTGTGTATCAGATGGGGCAGCAGGGCGCGAACAAAGAGTCGCTTATCAAAGTGCCCGTTCTGAACCGCGCACAGGCGGAGATAGCCTATAACATGGGTGCATCTACAACTCAGGCGGCGGTTGACAATGCGGCAGCGCAGGGTGATAATGTAAGCACACAGGTAAACAACCAGATAAACACACAGGAGGTAAACGAGAATGGAGTACGTCTACGCGACAGCGGCCAACGGCTTAACGGTCAGAATACCGAAGGACAAATACCCTCAGTGGAAAGAGGCACAGTCGAAGCTTACGCCGGAACAGATAGCGGCAGACAAAGCGGTTATAGCGCAGCTCAAGGCAAAACTGGGCAAAAAGTAGTCTATAACGGCGTAGAGCAGGAGAATGTCTACTACTCCAGCGAGGACACCGAGAGCATGAAAAAAGGCCGTGAGCTTGCAAGAAGCTACGGCTATAACGTCACATATTTCGAGGGCGGCAATATCAAGGACAGCGGCGGCGAGTTCAGAGGCATGGTCGATACCGAGAGCAAGACCGTTATGGTGCGCTCAGACCATCCCGACATATCCGCAGAGCAGATAATGCGCCACGAGATGGGGCATGCGGCGATAGCGCAGGGCGATATAAGCCTTGGCGAGCTGCGCAGTGCCATGCTTTCAGACCTCTCGGAGAAGGAGCTTAGCAGCGCTGTCGAGGTCTACAGGCACGCATACGGCGACACGATAAGCGAGACTGAGGCGTTTGAGGAAATGTGCTGCGACGCGCTGGGCAAGATAAACATCTTTGCCGGAACGGAGCACGACAGCGCAAACTACGGCAAGGTACAGGAGAGTTTCCGCAAGCACACCGCCGAGACCGCGAACAAAGGCAGAGCGCCGCCGAAAGGTGGAGTGAGGTTTAGCCGTGCTCAGCGCGGCCGGAGCGTCGAGATTGAAACCATGGAAAACAACCGTTTTGAGCGGTTGCGACGTTTTGGTGATAACTTGCCAAAAATATGGTATGCCTATACATCTAAATACTTGTATGTATACGAGAACTACGGTAAGATGGATTATAGCATAAAGCGCCGGATAACGTTGAATGATAACAATCTCACAAATACGGTAGTGAAGGAGATTAATAATGGAACTTACGGAACTGCAAAGGCTTTTGATACATGGCATGAAAGTCTGCAAACTCGAACAAGACGATATAGTAACCGCCATAATAATGCTGGACACGGAAGAAAAACAGTGGGAAGCGGCAGATTATCTAAAAACAGTGGTACACAATCCGCCAAAAGCGCCGGAGATATTCAAAGAGATAGCGGAGATAACCATGTAAAGAAAAAATTCTCTATGGAAGCACCCATAGAGGAAAAGAAAAATCTTATAGCGTTGCACAACCTTGATGAAACAAAGCTTTTGAAAACGCTGAAACTCGGCGGCTTCCCGATGCCGTCAATCGCGATAACAAAGAGCGATATCCCACACACAAATTTCGGTAATATTACCATTGTGTTCGGAAAAGAAACAATAGACCCGGAATTTGACCGTCGCAACACGGTATATTCTGCCGATGCGTGGACACCTTTGGTCCCGCGCGTTGAGTATGAAGCAAATCCAAAAGCGGAAAAAAGAATACGCGATAAGTATTACGAGCTTTTAAGAAAGTACGGTAATGATTTTGCAAGGCCTCTATACGAGTCGGCAAACTATCTAAGCGATACGCTCACCAAAAACGGCGGTGTTGAAGGTATGGTAGAAAAATTCGCCGATGATACGAGAATGATGCAAGTATATCTCGCCGACACTGGCAAGAAACCCATTGAAGCTGTAAAAACTGAAACTGTTACGCGGCTTGCAGATAATCAAATCGAAGAGTACGATGCGCTTATAAATACTCTCGGGGCGGATGTTCTCAACGAAATGACAGCAAAATCAAATCAGGCTCCATTTGCGGCGAGAAAAGAATGGCTTGCAAAACACGGAGAAGATTTGAAATCGGCGTTTGAACAGTATTTAATTAAAAACGGAATAGACGCTGATACGGCAAGGTCTGTGGTTGGAGATATGAAGCCTGCATCACTTCTTAATGAGGCGATTGCGGCGCGTAAGTATATGAATAACGGAGCAGAAACACGCAGAATCGAGGTTGACACGGATGCTACTAACAAAGCAATAAAGGCTGCGGTTAACTCTGATGAGTACATGAAGTGGCTCAAAGACTTGTATGGCAACTCAGTCAAGGATAGCGGCGTTTACAACAACAAGGACTATTATACTCCAAGTGGGAATATGAGAAGCTTTAAGGCTACGCATTTCCCGAATACTCTTGATGGAATAGTCAAGGCCATGACTTCGCAGGGAGACGGTAATTCTCGAAATGTTATGGGATTTCACGGAACGAAAAGCCTTAGAGCAACTACGGCGGAGCGTTTTAAAAGTATAGAGGATATGCACAAGCTTGAAGGCCGGTTAAAGCATCTTACAGAGGAAGAAGCAGCTGAAATAAATGATGCACTTGATAACCGCCTGTCTGAGCTTATGCATAGTGTATATGAACTTGTTCCTCACGATAGCAGCTCCAATGAGTTAATCGAACTCGATACTTTAGGCGAAATATTCATAGAAGCAGCGGAACTAAAGTATAAAAGTCCTGCTAATGTTAAATCATTGTTCAAAAAATACAATTATCCTTTGACTGACAAAATGGCAAACGATATTGTTGCGCTTCTGTATGATATAAACAATATGCCTGTAAACATATTCGAGGCCAAGCCGGAACGAGCGGTCGGATTCGATGAGATACGCAAGGTCATTATTCCTGACACGTCATCGGATACACTGCGCGTGGCGCTTAAAGATGCAGGGATAAATAACGTCGAAGAATACAAAGCCGGAGACGATGCAGCACGAATGAAGATCGCAAATGACGTGCCGGATGCGCATTTTTCCCGAGAGCCGGAGAGCATTACCGAGCTGCGGCGGCAGAACGAAACTATGCTTGCTCAGGCGACAAACGAGGACGCGGCAAACGAGAACGAGCGCGGTCTTATAAAGGACTATAAGCGCCAGTATGACAAGGTCAGCGGCATTGCCGAAAAGCTTAGCACGGCACGTCAGGAAGTGCTAACGGCAGAGAACAGCGGAGACAAAAACGCCATAGCTACAGCCCGAAATCGTTTTACCCTGCTTAGCAGAAAGTACGCAGAGGAACACAGAAAACTCAGCGATTATGTCAATATCAAGGCCTTGGGCAATGTCCTTACGAGGGTAAAGGATAGAACGGCAGAAAATTCGCTGCCCGAAGGCATGGGCGCGGCTTCGGCAGAGTTCACGGGCGAGGAAACAAGAGGCGAAAAATGGGTATCCGATGCTCAGGGCAAGGGCAACAACGCGCTGCATCCGATAAGCCGAGAGCAGGAAGCAAACCTTGCCGAGCAGCAGCACAGAGCGCCGCAGGAGATACCGAAAGAAGATCTGAACGGCAAGCTTACGAGCAAGCATGTTTCCACCATAGCCAACAGCGGCATGACACCGGCTGAGTTCTCCGACGCACTGCGCGAGGACGCGGCACAGGGCAAATTCTCACACATAGCCTATTCCGACGAGGCAGCGCTCAAAAAAGCCGAGATCACGATAGAGGCTAGCGGCTGGGAACAGGCGCTTGCCGATTACAAGGCACAGATAAATGCCGGTAAGGTATCGAAGGACAATACCGTTATGGGTATTGCTCTGTACAATAACGCCGTCAACAGCGGAGATTATGCAACCGCGCTGGATATCGCCTCACTTATGGTGAAAAACTCGACGAACACGGCGCAGTCTTTGCAGGCGATGCGCATACTCAATAAGCTCTCTCCCGAATGCAAACTGTATCTTGCCGCAAAGTCCGTTGAGACTATTGAGGAAGACCTCAACGAGAAATACAAGGACAACAAAGCGGATATACACGTTGACAAGGTGCTGTATGACGAGTACGGTAAAGCACTCAGAAGCGGCGACGAGGACGGCATAAAGACCGCATGGGCGAAAATCGAGCAGAGCGTAGCACAACAGATAGACGCGACATGGTATGAAAAGCTCAACAATTTCAGATACCTCGCTATGCTGGGCAATCCTCGTACACATGTCAGAAACATCGTGGGCAACGCATTTTTCGTGCCGGTCAGGGCAGTCAAAAACACCATAGCATACGGCCTTGAAAATGTCGCCGACAGCAAAGTAAACGGAGGCATAGAGCGCAGCAAAGCCATGCTCAACCGCAATAACGCAAATGACGTGGCACTTATAAAATATGCAATGACCGATTATGAAGCGGTGCAGGAGACGATACTCTCGGGCGGCAAGTATGTCGATACATTCCAGGGCATAGACAAGAAAAGGACGATTTACAAAACCAAAATCCTTGAGGCGGCACGCAAGGGCAATTCAAACCTGCTTGACGCGGAGGACGCATGGTTTTGTAAACCTGCATACGCCAACGCGCTCGCGAAATGGTACAAGGCAAACGGCATAACCACCGAACAGCTCAACACCGGCAAGGTACCCGAAAGCACGATAATAAAAGCTCAGACCGTTGCGGTAAAGGAAGCCCAGAAAGCGACTTACCGCGACACAAACAGATTTTCGGCAATGGTCAGCAGGCTCGGCAAGGTCGATAACAAGATCGCTTCCGCGCTGATAGAGGGTGTTTTGCCGTTCAAAAAAACACCGGCAAACATACTCGTGAGAGCGGTGGAATACTCGCCCGTAGGGCTTATAAAGTCGCTCGCCGTTGACACGAAGAAAGTCAAGGCGTATGTAAACGGCGATGTAGAAAACGGAATGTCACCGGCACAGTTTATCGACGACGTTTCAGCCGGGCTGACTGGCACTGCGCTTGTTGGATTGGGTATTCTTCTGGCATCGTGGGGATTATTCAGCGGCAGTCCCGGAGACGACGATAAACAAAACAAGTTTGACGAGCTGGGCGGAAGTCAAAACTATGCGCTTAACATAGGCGGTCTAAGCATCACGCTTGACTGGCTCGCGCCGGAAAGCATGCCGCTATTCGTGGGCGTTGAACTGTATAATTCGCTCAGCGGCAAAAGCGAGGATAACGGCTTTGTTCAGAACCTTATGAGTTCCGTCATGAGCCTCAGCACGCCGATGTTTGAAATGTCAATGCTTCAAAGCGTCAACGATCTGTTTGATAACCTTGCCTACATAAAGCAAGGACAGGGTTCGTTCAAAATCGTAACGAGCATGGCGACAAACTACATATCACAGTATTTCCCGACGCTGTTCGGGCAGGCCGAAAGAGCGTTTGGAGAAAATCAGCGAGAAACAACGTATATTGACCGCAACAGCAATGTCGGCTCTGAGCTGCAATATATGTGGGGCAAGATCGCCAACAAGATACCGCTTTATGATTTCAGCCAGATACCGTACATTGACGCATGGGGACGTACAGAGGAAACCGGCAACCTATTTGAGAGGGTGCTCAACAACTTTGTAAATCCGGCATACGTCAAGAAGGAGCGCAGCACCGAGATAGACGGCGAACTTAAACGGCTTTATGATCTGGGCGAAACCTCCGTATATCCCAGCCGCGCGAAAACAAACACAAAAATCAACGGCGAATATCTGACGGCTGAGGAATATGTGAAGTATGCAACAGTTAAGGGGCGAACCTCTTATGATCTGGCAACGAAGATAATAAACAGCAGCACATATTCTCGCGCATCCGATGCCGAAAAGGCATACATGCTCAGTTATGTATACAAGTACGCAGACCATATCGCTAAGTACGAAGTCAATAACGAAAGCAGCCTTGCGAAATGGGAAGCAGCAGCCTATAAGAGTTCAAACCCGGCGCAGGGGATAATCGACCATGCGCAGGAATATTATAAGCGCAAAGAGAACGACGAAAGTTAAAAAACATGCGGAGGTGGGGCTTAATAAGCCCTGCCTTCTTTTGTTATGCTGAAATCAAGAAGCGAAAAAGGAGGAAAAGCCTTTTGACAACAATCATGATCGGCAAAGCGCTGGCGACGGTGACGGAAAACGAAACCTTGACCAGCGGCATGATAAATGCAAAGATAAAATTCGAGTTTTCAGCCGATTGGCATTCGGGAATAAGCAGAACCGCGATATTCACGGCAGGCGACGTTACAAAAGTCGTGCTCGATTCGTATTGGGAAAACAACGTCTGCTCCATTCCGCAGGAATGCCTTGAGAAAAGCGACGAGATACTCATGGTCGGTGTGTACGGTGCTGACAACGCCAACACGGTCGCGATACCTACGGTGTGGGCGACGGTCGGCAAGATACGCAAGGGCTATGAGGGCTATGAGGACGTATCGACCGGCACACTGCCCATCTGGGCGCAGGTGCAGTCGGCGGCGGCACAGTCGGCACAGGCGGCAAAGGACGCGCAGACAGCGGCAGAAACCGCACAGGGCAAAGCCGAGGATGCGCAGAATGCCGCGGAGACGGCACAGGCAGCAGCCGAGACCGCACAGGGCAAAGCGGAAACCGCGCAGAGCAAGGCAGAGGCCGCGCGA
>ERZ791794.267-NODE-267-length-43004-cov-4.762602_pt1 | contig 43004 bp, 22 predicted proteins | sample MGYA00510312_ERZ791794 | MGnify/ENA primary metagenome ERZ791794 (study PRJEB30046, sample SAMN00791977) | human gut metagenome | study: EMG produced TPA metagenomics assembly of the A metagenome-wide association study of gut microbiota in type 2... | reverse complement strand
AAGGCTGAGCGCGAGAAGATTGACAAGATGAACCAGGCAGACAGCATGATCTTCTCCACCGAGAACTTCTTGAAGGATAACGGTGATAAGATTCCTGCAGACAAGAAGCCAGGCATCGAGCAGGCTTTGCAGCAGTTGAAGGATGCTCACAAGGCAGGTGATGTTGCAGCCATCGATTCAGCTATCAACAACTTGAACACCGTCATGCAGGCTGCTTCTCAGCAGATGTACCAGGGCGGCCAGCAGGCAGGTTCTCAGGGTGCACAGGGCGGTCAGCAGGCACAGCAGGGTGCTAACGATGGCGCTCAGGACGTTCAGGACGCAGATTTCGAGGAGGTTAAGTAATCCTCTCGTCATAGAGAAGTTATTAGATTAGCATAAAGATAAAAGGCGTGTAAGACTCTGAAAATGAGTTTTTCACGCCTTTTTTCGTGCCTTTATGATTTTTTATAGATTCAGTTATTGACAATTTGCTGAAAAATATGTATATTTGCAGGTTATGTGAGGGCGGAAGCTTTATAAAAGAAAAGATATAATAAATAAAAGAAGAAAGGAAACGGGATATGGCAAAGAAAAGACCACAGGTGGCACTGGTATACGATTTCGACGGAACGCTGTCGCCAGGCAACATGCAGGAGTTCGGATTCATCCAGGCAACCGGAAAGACCAAGGAGGAATTCTGGGATAGAAACAGAAAACTGGCAGAGGGTAAGGATGCCAACGGCATCTTGACCTATATGTTCCTGATGCTCGAAGAAGCCAAGAAGAACAATATCTCGCTCACCCGAGAATCCTTTCAGAGCTTCGGCAAGAACGTGGAGCTCTTCCGTGGCGTGAAGCAATGGTTCTCGTTCATCAACGAATATGGTGCAAGCATCGGCCTCGACATCAGGCACTACATCAATTCTTCGGGATTGAAGGAGATGATAGAGGGAACCCCCATCGCTCAGGAATTCGAGAACATCTATGCCTGCTCGTTTCTCTATGACGATGACGGCATCGCCTACTGGCCAGCCGTGGCCGTGGATTACACCACCAAGACGCAGTTTCTCTTCAAGATCAACAAGGGCATCAGGCAGGTGAGCGACAACCGGAGGGTGAACCAGTTTATCCCCGACAGCAAGCGCCCTATCCCCTTTCCTAGAATGATTTACTTCGGAGACGGAGAAACCGACGTGCCTTGCATGAAGATGGTGAAGGAGCATGGCGGTCATGCCATCGCCGTATATAACACGCCCGAGAAGGAGGCGATGGCGTGCCAGCTGGTTAGGGAAGGCCGTGCCAACTTTATGTGTACAGCTAATTACAGCAGGGGCGGCGTGATGAACATCATCGTGAAGCGAATACTGGATAAAATCAAGGCGGATTTCGAATTCGACAGATTGATAGAGCTGAACCAGAAAAAGGCGTGGAAGTGATTTTAAACTGAAATAATAATATCAAATCATATTAATGGGAAGAAACAAATACTCAGCAGGAGAAATTAAGGAAATCGGAAAGTTGCTGCGCCTCAAGAACGCAGGCAACCGTTTGCAACAGAAATTGATACGCCACGACCTTCGCGTGGATTATGAATTCAACATCTCTGACTTCAATGAGCCGGGCAAAGCTTTCGGCGAGGAGGAACTGCAGGATGCCATCAAGCGTGGCGCCATCCAGATTCTCGACGAAGCTACCATCGAGGCCATGAAGGCTAAGCGTGCAAGAGATAAGGCACGCGATGAGGCAGAGAAGCAGAAGGATGCCATCGCCAGCGGTGAGCAAACCGACTGGCAGGAGGCTATGAAGGAATGGAATGAATTTTATGAAAAGTAAAAAGGTAAAAAATATACTGATTAAAAATTATTATGGCTAAAATATTGATTAAGACTTCAGAGGGCGACATCAAAGTGCGCCTCTACGACGAGACTCCTCAGCATCGTGACAACTTCCTGAAGTTGGCGAAGGAGGGATATTTCGATGGCACACTCTTCCACCGTGTCATCAAGGATTTCATGATTCAGGGCGGCGACCCTGATAGCAAGGGCGCTCCTAAGGGCAAGATGCTGGGCACGGGCGGACCTGATTACACCATCCCTGCCGAATTCGTTTATCCACAGCTCTTCCACAAACGTGGTGCCTTGAGCGCTGCCCGTTTGGGCGACGAGGTGAACCCGGAACGTGAGAGCAGCGGCAGCCAATTCTATATCGTCTGGGGAAAGACCTACAAGCAGAACGAGCTGAAGCAGATGGAGAAGCAGATGGGCATGCAGATGGAGCAGAACATTTTCAACCAGCTTGCCAAGGAGCATCATGATGAGATTATGAACTTCCGACGCAACCGCGACCGCGAGGGCTTGATGAAGCTGCAGGATGAACTGGTGGATGAAACCAAGAAGTGCTGCAAGGAGCAGGGCTACCCTAAGTTTACCGAGGAGCAGCAGAAGGCTTATACCGAGGTGGGCGGCACCCCATTCCTCGACAACCAGTATACCGTGTTTGGCGAGGTGGAGGAAGGCCTTGATGTGGTAGAGAAGATTCAGAACTGCGAAACCATGCGTGGAGATAGACCTAAGGAGGATATAAGCATGCAGGTTTCTATTATAGAAGAATAAAGGATTTTACAAGAACAAATCAAATGAAAAAGATTCATGGAAAAATGATGAAGGGCATCACGGCTAAGAGCCTGATGATGCTCCTGGCATTGGCAGGTTCTAACTACTGCCATGCTCAACAAGCCACCATCGTGGTGAACAACCCTACTTCCACCCCCCGCACGGAGCTTATCTCTCTGAGCATGAACGAGGTGAAGGCAAAACTGGGCAATGCAGCCCCTAAAAAGGGCGAGACCTACATCGTGAAGAATAAGCGCGGACAGCAGATCGGTTCGCAGATTACCCACGATGGCTATCTGCTCATCGATGCCAGCGTGCGCCCTAACGGTTCCGCCACCTACTACGTAACCATCGGCAAACCTTACCAGCAGAAGGTATGGGCTACCGGTGCTCTCTATAAGATAAGAAAGGATGATATCGCCTGGGAAAACGACAGATGCGCCTATCGTGTATATGGCCCTGCCCTGCAGCGCACCGGCGAACGCTCCTTCGGCACCGATGTATGGGTGAAGAATACCCCCGACACCGTGGTTTACGAGCGATACGTAAAGGACATGAACGGAAATATCAAGGGTGATAAGATTGATGCCAAGGTAAGAGCTCTGCAGAAGCAGGAGAAGTCAGAGAAGAACAAAGCAAAAGCAGCAGCCCTTGCCAAGCAAATCAAGGTCCTTCAGGCAGAATCAAAAGAGGTGGATATCCTCACTTCCTTCCATCTTGACCATGGCAACGGCCTCGACTCTTATCGCGTGGGTGCTACACTGGGATTGGGTGCACCAAGCCTCATGGTGGGCAAGAACCAGGTGCTGCCTTACTGCTACAAGGATTACAAGATATTGGATAACGGTCCGCTCCGCTTTACCGTGGAATTGACTTACAATCCATCTACCGTGGGCGATATGAAGAACGTGGTGGAGCATCGCATCATCTCGCTCGACAAGGGCAGCAACTTCAACAAGATGACCGTATGGTATGACGGCTTGACCACTCCTACCGATTTCGCCACCGGTTTCCCTATCCATGAGGAAGATACCGAGAGCAAGACCTTTGCCAAGGATTACGTAAGCTATGCCGACCCTACCGATAACATCGAGGTGAACAACTCGCAGGTTTTCGTGGGTGTACTCTTCCCTGAGGGCATCGACAACACTTACTACCAGCTCTTCGACAAGAAGCACGATGGTGCCACCGGTCATGCCCTGGGCTTGAAGCGCGGCTTGAAGAATGGAGAAAAGTACAGCTATTACTTCGGTGCAGCATGGAGCAAATATGATGTAAGGAGCTATGCCGAATGGCAGATTCGCATCAAGGAATACCTGGATGCATTGAAGACTCCACTCGGGGTTGAAGTGAAATAACAATGATGGATAAGACAGGTGACATGGCATAAAAAATAAAAATGCATGAGATATAAAAATCCCCCATACGCAAAAGAGCGTATGGGGGATTTTTATATTCAGAAACGTTTCAACCATCAACGTTTCTGCGTTTCACTAAAATTTATCTTCCAACAAATTCAAACTTATCTTCTAACCACAATCTTTGCAGCCTTGCCCGAATTGCCCTTCACAATCAGTACGCCAGCTGGCAACTGGCTGAGATTGATTTTTGCCACGCCATCCACCATCTTAGCAGATGCTACGCTGGCACCGCTCACGGCATATACGCTTACCGCAGAAGAAAGCATATCGCTAACCACAAGCTCGCCGGCTGCCACCTGTACATCCAGCGGCTGCTGAGCCTGAGTCCATGCCGAATCCCAGATAGAACCAATGCCGGTAGATGTGCCGTCGTCGGTGCTGATGCTCATCCAACCGATATTCTCCGAGATAGGATTCTTGCTGCTCAATGTGCGGTCTGGATCAGATGTGTCGGCTGCTACACGCAACTGGCAGTAAGCTGCAGCCGGACCCTTAGGACCTGTTCGGAGCACTGAGAACAGTTTTCTGTTGAAAGTCTGATACTGGCAGAGGAAGATTGGGTCTTCCAGCTTTTTACCGAACTTCACATTGTTGGTGGTAGTGGCATACTTAAAGGTAAAGGTGGTATCCTTTACGGTAAGTATCTTGCCGCTGGCCGTGGTAGTACCCTTCTCGATAGCCACATAAGATACACGCTGACCTACGATGGCAGGATACTTCTCCTTCATGCCATACTGGCGGGTCATCACCACCTTGAAACCATCCTTGGTTACATCCCATACACGCGCCATCATCGGATAATTCTTGTAGGTAGAAACCGGAGTTACGAATACCACCGGTGCCTCGGCAAATGGCTCGTTGAACTTATATTCTATGGTGTCGCCACCCACACGCAGGGCGGTGCCCGCCTCGTTCTTCAGGAGTCCTGCCTCGAAACGCAGGTCGCCTATCATGCCGTTACCTGATTTTGCCACCAGGTAAGAACTCAGTTCGCTGCCCTTTGAGAAATCATCAGCATCACCCTCGCAGTTCCATGGGAAGAACTTGGATACAAAGTAATTCGTAGTCACCGATGATACGTTTTCCACAATGCGGGTAGAAGGATTCATATAAGATGCACTTCCGAATACCACGGCAGGAGCCTCGCTGAAGGTGCTCTTGTAGTAGCAGTAGTTGTCGGCATCATTGTCGGAAACCATGGTTCCCCACTGCAGGGCTTCTTCGCCCTCGGTGCCGTTTACCACGTTGGTCACCTCGCTTGAGTACAAGTCTTTGTTTCTATAGTCAACCACATGCACGCGATAGTAGTAGTTGCCTGCTTCCTCTACGTTCACCTTGTAAGAGTAAGCCTTGTCGGCATTCTCATCCACATCCACGGTAGCCACACGCTTCCACTCGCCGCTGGCACCCTTCTTGCACTCCACAAACATGGAGTCGGCAAACTCGCCGCTAGGGTTCTTCCACGACAGTACACACACTGAAGAGCGAGGTACGAAGGTAGAGGTGAGCTCCTTAGGAGCATAGGTAGGCGGATTGGTAGGCACATACTCATACTTCTCGTTATACGCCAGCTTCTCTGGCAGCGCCGCATAGTATTCGCCTATAGGGGTCAGCTTGTCGCCCGCAATGGCATAGCGGCAATCCTGCACATTATTATAATAGGCATAGCGCTCGATGTATGGCGCATCGTTCAGATAATCCAGGATAGGAGCCATGTGCTGCATCTGGATGGCATAGTTGGCATCGGTTCCCTTGGTGTCAGAACCCGGCCATCCCGTCCAGTTGGCACCGTAGTTCATCTCGGTAATCCAGATAGGGCGACCGCCGCAGCGCTGGCTGATGCTCTTCAACTGGCTCTCCCATCCCGGTTTGTCCTTGAACCAGTAGGCATGCACGGCGATGAAGTCGCAGCGCCATCCGCGGGCATCGATGGAGTCGATGAACTCATAGAGCCAGTTGTAGTCGCCTGCCACGGCTGGCGAACCCAGTCGGCGTCCGGTGGCCATCATCTGCGGCCAGTTGGCAAGCACGTTCTTTACATCCACATCCTGCTCCTTGTCGTCGGCCTTGTTTTCCGGCTCGTTGTTACCCAGAATGTTGGCACTGCCTGTGTTGTTGCCCACATCGGCTATGCCTGGCCATCCCTCGTGGTGGTGCTGGGTTACGTATTCACGGTCTGTCCAGTCGTTGTGGTTGCTGGCATCCCAGTTGTAGCACCATGAGGTGTTGAACTTCTCCTGCACGCCGTCGTTCCAGTAACCTGCCCATCCGCGCTTGTGGGCGTTGTTCCATCGGCTGATGCGGATAAAGGAAATCCTGCCCTTCAGTACACCTGGGATATTGGCTATCTCCTTATCTGCCTGGTCGGCGATGAACACGCGGCTGTAACCCTGCCCGTTGGCAGATGTGGCGAAACAAACCATGTATCCACGCTTCAGCTTGAAACTGCGGATGTTGTTGTTGAACGCCTTGTTGCTCGACAGGTTGTAGATGCTGTTCACATTATAGCTGCTGTTGGATGAACCACCATAGTTCTCCTCGGTGAACACGGTGAGCGGCTCCTTGTCGGCAAACGGCAAGAGGATGCTGCCGCCGTTGTAGATGCGCAACTGGCAGTTCTGTCCGTTCTTTGCCTTTTCGCCGTTGATGGTGATATTACCCAGGAAAGCATCTGCCTTGCTTGGCACCAGCTTGTCGAAGATAACCACTACACGCTCGGTATTGGTGATGTTGATACTACCCGTTGTGGCAAAAGGGTTGGCAGATGAGATGTGATAATCCACATCCTCGCTCAGGGTAACCGGAGCTGTAACCTCAGCCACCGTCTGGGTGGTGTTGCCGGCAACCACCGAGAGTGATGTTGCCAGCAACGCTGAAACCATTATTTTTCTAATATTCATATATAAATTAAGTTGATTAAATAGTTACTAATCTGATATTTACCTAAAGAATTGCATCCCGGAATCCTTACTTCACTACCACTTTCTTGCCATCTACGATGTAGATGCCCTGTGGCAATCCGCTCAGGTTCTTGCCGTTCTTCTTCACCAGCTGTCCGCCCAGGGTATAGATGCCCTGCTGGCCATGCGCCTTATCTACGGTTACTTCCTGGATGCCGGTAGATGGTTCCTCGGCTCCGTAATAGTAGAGGCGGAAGTTATCGCAGATGCTCCACCAGCTTGAGCCAGTGTTGTTTTGCGACTTCATGCCGATGGTCATGGTAGTACGATACTTGGTGGTAACCTTCACACTGTTCTCATAAATACCGGCTGCGAAATACTTGGCTGCCGATGCCATATCGTCAGGTACATACTGATTGCCCACGCTGGCTTCCTTGCCCGACATCAGTTTCTCCTGCTGTGCACCATCCATGATGTGGCAGATGTTCTGCTTGTTGTTCACATTGCCCAGATAGATGAAGGCATCCACGTTGTTCTTGCCTGCCTGGTAATCCTGGTAGGCAGCGGTGGTAGAGCCAGGGCGCTGGAATGCCTGCACCTTCAACTCATAGACACCCACTGGCATCTTGGTGAGCTTCTGGTTCATATCGTAGGCACGCTGGTAGAACTCGCCGCACGAATAGTTCAGGGTTGGCTCCATGCTCCATCCGTCGGCAGCATCCATGCCTGCATTCTGAAGCAGGAAACTGATATCGAACGGTTCATCGGCTGATGCGGCTACCACATCGCCCAGGAAGTTGCGCAGGGCGGTGTTTGCCTCTTCTTCCAGTTCCTCCAGTCGGTCGGCAGATGCCGTTTCGGCTTCCGCCTTCATCTTTTCCAGTTCTGCCTTGAAGGTGGCATCCGTGCCCTCCTTCACCTCCTTGTGAGGCACATCGAGCAGTGCCTCCATCTTGTCGAGCAGGGCGGAAACCTTCTTGGCTATATCCACACGTAGGGCAGCGGTAAGTTCCTTGGCTTCATCGCCTGTAAGGATGAGCCATCGCTGGGCACCGCCAGCCGCCGAGAAGTTCAGGGCGTTGGCCTTGATTCGGGTGGTTTCCTGTGCCGTCAGGCAGTTCATTCTGTTGCTGGTTACGTTGCCTATCCAGTAGCCATGCTTGGCTTTGCCGTTTAGGGTGGCCACCTCTACCGGTGATGGCAGCAGGTGGAACTGCTCTTTGGCACTGATGTTATCCGTTATCTTGGTCTTGATGCCGTTGTTGCCCGATGTGCCATAGGTCATGTATCTGCCTGTGGCCACATTCTTCAAGCTATAGTAGCAGGTGGCAGGGTCGAAGGTTACGTTCCATGCGGCACTGTCGTTGGCTGTTGCCTCGTCGGCACTCATGGTTACCCACTGCAGGTTGCCCGTCTTGTCGATGCGCAGGAACTTGGAAGAGATGCCCAGCTCCTCGTTCTTCAGATAATACTTGGTATTGTCATCCTGCTCGAACACGTAGGCAGGGGTGGCAAACTGTCCAGAAGTGGGTGCCAATCCATCCTCGCCCAGGGCTTCTGCCAGCAGCGAGTTGGCGATATAGAGATTCTGGGTTCCGTTATCCTCGTGCGCACCATTTACGCCGTATGGCCACATGTGGGTGCCGTCGCCGTTGAGCTGACTGGTAGGGTTGTTATCCCAGAAGCGCAGGGCACGCGTTACGCGGCTTCCCAGCCAATAGCCGTGGGTGGTATTAGCACGGAGAAAGGCATTGTTCTGCCAGGTGCCGATGGTTCCCACGCCTATGGCATGGAGCATTTCGTGGAGCAGGGTTCCGGTGCGCTGGTAAGAGGCGTTAGGTCCTACCCGCATCCATCCGCCGTAGCTGCAGTCGGCAGTAGGTGTGCCGGCACCATAGTGGATGGAGAGATGAAGTCCGTTGATGCCGGTGTATTCATTCCAGAGGTTGACGGCTTCCTTTGCCGCACTCTGAATACGGGTATCGGCATCGCCCGAGAAGCCTTCAATGCTGTAGGTAATGCCTCCGCCCGGACGGGTTATCGCCTTCACCGGGTTGCCATATACCACGGTGCCATCCTTCTTCATTACGTAGGCACGGATATAATATACGGTGGCTGGCTGCAAGCCCGACATATTATAGATGTTGCCATTGTTGCTCAGATAGACCTTGGTGGTAGCATCATCCACTGTGGGGTTTGTGTTTGTAGAAGAATAGCAGAATCCCTGCTCCTTGATGGTGCTGGTGGCGATGCCGCTCACGTTCATTCTACCATAGATGTGTGTGGCACCGCTCAACCAAACCTTGTTGGTTTGCACCACGTCGGCAGCAAAGGCTGGGGGTACGGTTCCCACCGAAGCCAGCGCCAGCGCCAACATTACTTTTGAGTACTTTTTTTTCATTTCTTTCAGTTTTGAATAGTTGTTGTGTTGATTAATTGTTTTGAATTATTGTTTTTGAGCCAGGAACGCAAGCCCGCCAGGCGTCCCGCCGGATTTCAAATCCGCCGGGACGCCTAGCGGAGCTTCTTTCCGCCCTGGATATAAATCCCCTGGGCAGGCTTGGCATTCAGCTTCATGCCATCCAGGCGATAGATGCCCTGCTTGCCCTTTTGGGCATCTGCAGATGAAGATGCATCCGCCTCCACACCCTTGATACCAGATGTGGTGGCATCCAGATAGGTGAGCTTGAAGTTGTCGAAGCAGCACCAGTCGGCATTGATTCGCTGCCGGCTCCTGATGCCCAGACGCAGCACACCATCCGTTACCACACAATCAATAACATTGTGATAGAGGTCGTTCTGGTTGAACGCCTCGTTTGCCTGACGCACATTATCCGGATAGCTATAAGGCGAAACGCTGTAGGCATCCGTATCATAGAGTGAGCAAACCGGCTTCTCCTCGCCGTTGGCATAGAAGATGGCATTGATCTGTTCCGTACCGTTGTCATGCGATGTCACTGCCTGCGAGATGCCTCCCGCACGGTAGAAACTCTGCACCTCTACCCGATAGTGCCCGTTTGGCAAGCCCGTCAACTCCTGATAGAAATCAAAAGTCTTGTTATAATGCTCAGCCACACCTGCCGATGCTGCGGTAAACGAGGTTCCGCTCCATCCCGTGGCACCCTCGGAGAAATCAGGGTTCTGCAACAGGAAGGTGAGATCTGATACCCTGCCCGCTGCTGCCTCCTGCTTCAGATACTCATCATATCCATCCAGGGCATCCTTCAGGGCAGCGTATGCCTTCTGCATGCTTTCACACTCCTCATCGAAACTGCCCGATGTGGCAAGTGCCTGGTCGCCAAATTCAATGGCATCATTCAATGTCTGCAATGGCTGAACCGCCTGCAGCTTTCTGGCTTGCTTCAGCAGAGTTACCACCTGCTCCCAGGTTTCAAGATGCTGGTACTCCTTCTGCGTGAGCTTCACGAACGAACCGTGCTGCGGCTGCACATTGCCCTGGATATTGGTCATGCCCTGAGGGTTCATGCAGTGCTCATCCAAATCTACCATTCGATAGCCGCCGCCACTGTAGTTCTGGTAAGCGAGCTTCCAGGTTCTGCTTCCGATAGGACGGAAGAGACTTGGTGCCTCTATCGACTTGCCCTTCTCATACACATCGAAGTCATCCACCAGGTTCCACTGGCAGGTGCCCGTGGTCTTATCGCCCGGCACCAGCTGCTTGGCTCTCGCCTGCTTCAGGTGGTGCTCTCCGCTCTCGGTCTTGTAAATCATCACGTATTCGCCATCCACCTTATTATAAACGATGTCGGCATCGATGATGTCGTAACCCGGGTCGAAGTAGAGTTTCGGCAGAGATACCTCGGTAAGGTCCTCGTTTACCAGCGAATAGTAGATGCGATGGCGATCAGGGAATCCCACGGAGTAATATACCACATACTTCCGGGTTTGCGGGTCGTAGATAACCTGCGGTGCCCAGGCAGCCGTCATATCCTTCACGTCGGTAAGCCCCAATGCCTTCATGTTCTCCGGACTTTCCAGGTCGATGCTGATGCTCTTGTCCCAGTGTACCAGGTCGTTGCTCAGCATCAGCACCATGTTGTGGTTGCTTGTCCATCCCAGGCGCGAGGTCATGTCAGTGCCTGCCAGCATAAACTTACCGCTCTGGGTGCGGGTAACATAGGCATCGCGCATGCCGCCCGTCTGTGTAAACTTCTTGGTATCAAACACTTCACCGCTGTTAAAGAGGTCGTTGTAGCTATTGCCGTAACGGCTCAGGGCAAAGCAGGTGATTTCCTGCGAAGCATGCATGTGGGCATAGAGATAACCATATTTATCGGCATCCTCGGCAAGCACATCGTCCTTCACCTCGTCAGCCACATCGCTCACCTTCAGCTTGAACACATTGAGCGAGTAAGCCGGAATCTCCAGCTGGTTCACATCGCTGAGCGTCTGCTCGCTGGTAGGAACCACCTTCATCGGTTCATCCATCGTATTCTCATCGGTTCCGTTCTCCGAAGTCAGTCGAACCACGGTGCCCTGCTCCGCCTTCATGTTCTTGAGGTTCAAATCCAGGGTAGCCGCCTTGGCATTCGGATTCACCACCTTGAGATAGAGCATGCCCTGCTCTTCATCTATCTGAGCCGACTGGTAGATGAGCTGGTCGGCAGGAAGCGAGAACTGGTGGATGGTGTTGCCATCCAGTTTGCATGTCACCTGGTTGCCATCCACATCAATCTCAATATCATACCATCGGTTGGTTTCTATTCTTCCCGAAGCCGTGGCAAGGGTGTTTTTGCTTCCGTTTACGCATTGCTCCACGCCGTGGCTGGTGTTGTTCCATCCACCCAGGTTCCACCAGCAGTAGTTGTCGGCATCCTGGTAGTTGAAGATGATGAGGAATCCTTCGTCTCCACCCGTCTTTCTGGCTCTGAGCTTATAGGTATAGTGAGAATCGGAGATGACCCTGGCATTCACGTTGGTACAGTTGGTGCCTCCTCCGTTCTGCGAAAGCACACCATTGCTGATACTCCAACTGCCTTCCCCGGCATTCCAGCCAGCAGAGGCATCTAAAGATGAACTTCCGTTTCCATCCTTCACTTCTACATCATCGTAATCTACCTGGGTTGCCCATGAACCCACGCCCACCTTGCAATCGGCATCAGCGGTAACATTGCCTGTTTCCGTCCATTTCAGGTTCTGCTTGCCCAGATGGTTGCCCAGCAGCTTCTGCACGTAGTAAGAAGGGGTACAGAAGTTCTTGCCGGCATTGAAGTGAATCATATCGTATGCCCACAGAGGGTCCTTTTCGTGGGTGAAGATAGGTGCAAAGCTTGCCAGCTTGCATACATCCGAATTCTTCTCCATGCCCAGCATGTAGATGGCTTCACCCAGGGCACTGTTCAGATTGCCATACTTGCCGTAGGCACCCTGATTGGCAGCATACTCGCCGTTATAAACGCCGATGGAGCGGTTGTAGCGGTCGTACTTGTTATAGTTGTTTCTCATCCATTGATAAGAACGGTAGTAATGCTCATCTACCAGATCTACTGGGGTATCGAGCACCCACAAAGGGTTGTCGGTGCCCCATGCCTCCACGTTGCCGATGATCACAATATCAGGATATTTGGCATGGATGGCATCATAGAACCTGGCATAGCGGCGACTGTACTCGAAGCGTGCCTCCGGTTGACCGTTCTCATTGCCTATTTCGATGAATTTAAGTCCGTATGGTTCCTTGTGGCCGTTGGCGATGCGTCGTCTTCCCCACTCTGTGGTTTCATCGCCGTTGGCATACTCAATGGCATCCAGGGTATTCTGCACTAAGGTATCCACCTGCTCGAAAGGCACGGTGAAGCCATGACCCAAACCTACGTTCACCACAAACATCGGTGCGGCATTCAGGTCTTCGCACAGCTGTAGATATTCATCATATCCCAATCCGTCGGAAGAGCGGTAGTGCCAGTTGTTGTTCCAATGGCCAGGGCGCTCTTCGATAGGACCTAATGTAGATTTCCATCTGAAGGCGTTCACGTAACTGTCCTGTCCTTCCACATAGCATCCGCCTGGGAAACGGAGGAAACTTGGTTTGGTATCATAGAGGAGTTGTGCCAGGTCGGGGCGCAATCCGTTGGTGCGTCCTTTCCAGGTGGCAGGCATCAGCGACACCACATCCAGGTAAAGGGTGCCATTGGTAGAAGAAAGAAGGGCAAAGCGTCCGTCGCTGCAATCGGCTGTGGCCTTGATGGTTGCCGAGAGCTTTACCCATTTGTTGGTTTCCAGCTTACCCTGCAGTTTCACCTCTTCAGAGGCAGCCGAGCCATCCGCCGTCTGCAACTGGCCATAGAGTTTGCCGTTGAAGCTGGTAGATGCCTTGACCCATAAGGTGAGGGTGTAGGTGGAATCGCTAACGAAGTTCATTCCCCAGAAGCCGCTGTTGCTGATACCCGCCTTTCGGGCATCGCTGGCTCCTGAAATGGAGACACGGAGATTGGTTTGCTGGGCACTGTTGAGCTGCTGGGTGGCATTGAGTGAGAGGTTCACCGCCTGTCCGCTCTTCCTGATGGCCGCCCAATATTCGGGTGTAGAAGAGTTATCCTCGAAAGAACGGTTTCTGATGAGTTCGGCATAGAGACCTCCATCTCCGGCATGGTTGATTTCCTCGAAGAAGAGTCCATACTGGTAGTTGCTGATCATGGCAGCTCGCTGGGTGGCATCTATGTTCATCTTCACCTGTGCCTGTGTCGTAGCTGAAAGCGAGAGGCAGAGAAGGGTGCTGAAGAGAACGGGTTTATGACTGAAGAGAACCGGTTTATGACTGAAGAGTTTCATAATGAAAAAATGATAATATAAATAATAGAAACAAGATGCTCTGCTTTTGAGCATAAGCTATCCCGGAAAACTGAAAAAGGCAGACAGAAACAGAAGGTTTTTCACTCTCTGTATTCCGTCTGCCCTAAAATTATCTAGTTACTAAAACAAGCTAGTTTTCAGATTACTTCATGATAATCTTGCTAACCTTCTTAGAACCATCGCTCAATGTAGTAACCACAACGTTGATACCTCTCTGGAGCTTACCGATGAGCATACCGGCAGCGTTGTAGATCTTGGTACCCATTGTAGTAGTGCCAGCAGCGTTCTCGATATCCTTGATAGCTGTTACAGGATCGTTAGGATCGTAACCAGCATACTCCAAGGTGAAGTTCTTGATGATTGTCCAGTCATTGGTTACCTTCACATCCTTGTAAGCACCGATATAGAACTCACTCTTACCATCGTAAACAATCTTCAAAGGCTCTGTCTCATACTTAGAACCTACCTGCTCTGACTTGAAGAATGCCTGAGCAGTAATCATATTATTAGGAATCCAGAGATTCTCATCAGAAGTTGCACCCTCAACATACTTGACCATGCCATCTGTGCTACCAAGATGCGCATACTCGTTCAAGTTAGCCTCAGCAATCTGGCAAGCAGCGATAGGCTTCAAAGCCTCAGTTGCCTCGAATGTAGAATCGCTTGTTGCGAAGTAGAGGAATGCATTCTCGTTGGTCTCATACTTCTTCACTGTCTCATTCTCATCAGCGAAAGCAGAAGCGTTGTTACCGTCGCGATAGTATGCCTTGCTCTTCAAGTAGTATGTACCTGCAGGGAGACCTACAATCTTCTGCTTCAAATCGAAGTCGCAGTTATAGAACTCAGCAGCCTCAACACTATTACCTGCCTGGAAGCCGATATTACCCTTCTTCACGGTCCAACCAGTCTTGTCCATGGTAGCGAAGTCGTTGTTAACGAGTACGTTAGAGATATCAACATGATTATCCTTAGAAGCCAACTTAGCATTGTCGTAGATAACATACTTCGTAACAGCCTCGTTCAAAGCCTGGATAGCAGCAGGAACATCAGCATCAGCTACAGTACCATCGTTGTAAGCTGCCTCAGCAGAAGCCTTGGCAGCAGAGAATACAGCCTTAGCCTCAGCAGAGGTCTTCTTATTGTCATTAGCCAACGCTGCCTCATTGTTATCGTAACGTGTCTGAGCGCTCTCTACAGCTGTGTTCAATGTCTGGTAAGCATCAACAGAAGCATGAGCTGCGGTGATAGCATCAGCAGCAGCGTTGATAGTCTTGATAGAACCATTTTCCTTGAGATCAGTAAGAGCTGACTCCAAGGTAGCGCGTACCTCAGCATTCATCTTAGAACCGAGGAGTGCATTACCCTGAGCGAGAACAGGACCTGAAACCTGATCGATAGCATCCTGACCACCGCCGAGGAACTTCATAGTGAAGTTATCCCAGATTGCCCAGTCGCCTGCATTTGCGCTAGGACGCTTTGTTTCACGAACACCCATGCGAACAGTCTCACCTGCCTTCAAGAGAATTGTTACAGTGGTCTTGTAAGCCTCAGGATTCTTCTCGCATGCATTCGCAAAGCCCTTCATTGAGTTAGGGATATATACCTCTTCACCATCAGGTGTGGTATATTTATATTCATTATCAGCCTTCTCTGATTCTGTAACTCCGTATGTGAAAGGAGAAGCGAACTTGCTCTCCATGTTGTTAGCATAGAGAACGGCTGTGATATCCTCAGAACCATTTTCGTGAGCAGTTGCAGTAGCCTCATTCCAGGTTACACGATGCATTGCCTGTGCAGAAATCTCGTAAACACCATCCTGAGGAGCTACAAACTCCTGATACATATCAAATGTGCCCTGGTAAGACTCGCAGTTCTTCCAATCGCTATTTACAACGGTAGCACCTGTCCAACCATCCTTACCACTATCAAATGTAGGGTTAGCGAGCATGTAAGTCAAATCAGAACCTGCAGTAATGCTCTGCTTGCGAGACAAATCAAGCTCTGTCTTCAGCTTACCCATATACTCATCAATCTGGTCATTATTAAGAGAGTGATCACCGACAATCTGATCATCAAGCGTAGAACCATCGCCGCAATCATCCAACAATGCCTGCAAAGCATCAGTAGCATTGCCGCCCTCGCCCAGGAAGTTCTGGATTTCATCATTCAATGTACTCAACTCAGCATACTTGGCTGCACTAGCGTTCATAACAGCTACTGCCTCCTGAATCTTAGCCTTCAATGCCAAGATTTCTTCCTTAGAAGCATCTGTTGTCATGTTCATACCTTCCTCTGCAAGCTCGTTCACGGTATCTATATATCCCTGATAAGCAACAGCTGTTTCAGCAGTACCCTGTGCATCTGTAGCTACATTCTGCATATCGAGAAGATACATCATCTGTGCATCAGCACCATAATAATCTACCTTGAACTCATCAACGAACAACCAGTTGGCTGTAGCATTCTCAAGCTTGAGACCGAAGTTTACGTTCTCGCCTTCCTTCACCTCGAACATGAATTCAAACTTCTGAGGAACACCTGGATCTGTAGCAACAACCTTAGAATTTTCCTTAGAGTTGGTGTTAGCGAAGAGAGATACACCCTCTACCTTATAACCAGCACCCTTCTCCTGCTGGCAAGCCATTGCATAGCAAGAAATCTTGTAAGCACCTGCAGGCAAGTTGGTTAATGTCTGTGAAAGATAACCATCGCTCAAATGACCTGTACCTGCTGCATTGCCTGTCTCTGGGTTAGAAGATGCATGAATCCAACGCTCGAGGAATGTGCCTGTCTCAAAGCCATCAGGAGCGGTATATTTATGTGTCTGTTTCTGCCAGTTGGTACCATGACCACCAGATCCTACATTACCATCTTTATCGTAAACGCAATCGTGATCCCAGCCGGTCAAAGCATCGCAGTTGGCATTTGTAATGAACTCATTGAGACTTACAGGAGACTCTGCAGTAGCAGTACCCAAAGTCACATTACGGCGAACATCACTGATATACTTCATTGCATTCTTCAAATCTGCATATGAAGCATTAGGATCGTTATACACTGCGATAGCCTTAGAAATATCCAAGCCCTCGTCAACAGCTTCGTTGATAGCAGGCATCAGCTTATCCAGACGATAGAAATAAGTAACAGGATAAGCCTCCCACTCTACACCATACTCAGATGCGCCCTCTGCCTGCATGTTCAAGGCAGGACGGAACAACTGGTCAACAGCATCTTCTCCCTTACCATCCAAACCTGTATCATTAGGATTCCAGCCAGCACGGGTGTTGGTTGATTTCTTAAGGTTGGCGATGGTATCTGCCTGCAGCTCAAAGCGCTTGCTGCCGTCCTTTGTCCAAATCTCCCAATTGCATAGATTAATGTCCTGGCTTTTGTAATCTACATAAGAATTACCGCCATTATCATCAAAACTGTTGGTAAAAATCTTTCTACCGTAAGTATCATCAGCAGAATTGTTGAACAAGGTAAAAGTACCATTAGGAACATCCTTTGTCTTGTTAGGAACGATGGCAATAGCCATACCCTTGTCACCCAAACTTGTCTGGGTACCATAGGCATTGCTGTTAACGAGCCATTTTTCGGCCTTAACATTCTTGATGTAAACTGTGTCAGTACCATCCAACTTCAACTGAACTGGTTCAGGGAATGCTGGTGCTTCCACTTTCTGTGCCTGTGCCTCTGTAGCACCGATGCCGGCTGCTAAGATGGCTGAGAAAAGTAAACGTTTGTCCATTGCTATTTGGTTTAATTTTTGGTTTGAGAAGTAATTAGCTTCTTTTATTGAATAATTGATTTGCTTGCAAAATTAGCAATAAAATGAATACATGCAACTTTTTTGAGTGGAAATCTACACTAAATTTAGATTAATTAACTAAAAACATCCGTTTTCTAAGCCTTCAAAAGGCTGTTACCTTATTGAATAAGTGTCGTTTTACAACAAATGTGCTTTTTAAGTTAGCACAAAAAGCAGACAACAAGCAATCTTTTATGTTAAATATGGTTAAGAGAAAAGGATTTCTTGATTAAAATCAACTAAGTTTCTTAAAAACTTGTTATCTTTGCACCTGATAAACTAACAGGCATCAACTATAAATAAAAAATGAATCAATATGCAGAGCATTTATGATCAAATCTCAATAGGTAGAAAGCTACTTTCTACGCTGTTTTCAGGAGGTACTTTTCACGTCAGTTCTCCCCAAAAAGGTGGAGCTTACGTAATCAGACCCAGTGTAAACTAGCAATAAACCAAACATCAAATAAATAAAACATGAGCAACCGTTTAATTAAAGATTCGCATTTTGCGATCATCGGTATGTGCGCAGCATTGGCCCTAGGTGGCTTCAATGCCTGCACCGACTCTTACGACCTTGACGAACAGGGAAACAATCCTGAATGGTTGGGCAAGAGTATCTACGAAGAGCTGCAAAACCCTAGCGGTACCAGCCTTCATGGTACTTTCAACACCTACCTCAAGCTGATTGACGACCTGGGTTACAAGGAAGTGATGTCGAAGACGGGTTCAAAGACTGTGTTCGTTGCCAACGATTCAGCTTTCAACAAGTTCTTCGCAAGTAATTCATGGGGCGTACATTCGTACGAAGAGCTGACTACCCCTATGAAGAAACAACTCTTCTATGCTTCCGTGCTGGATAACGCTATCCAGACAGAGATGCTTTCTAACGTGGAAAGCAACGGAGGCGTCCTCTCTAGAGGTATTGCACTGAAGCACCAGACTTCTGCCAATGCCATTGATACGGTATATCATTTCTACAACCGCGGCGTGATGCCACAGAACAACTCCTACTGGGATAAGTATATCGACGGCATCGATGTGGTGATGGACAACACCCGTCCGATGATGGTACACTTCACCCAGGAGCAGATGCTGAACAACGGTATCACCGACAACGATTTCTCCGTAATCACCGGTCGTCCTTACGATGGCAGTACCTACATCTTCAAGAACAAGGTCATCGCTAGCGACATCACCTGTCTGAACGGTTACCTGAACCAGACAGACGGCGTAATCGTTCCTCCAGGCAACCTGGCACAGATGCTTCGCGAAAGTTCGGATACAAAATGGTTCAGCCGTATGCTCGACCGTTTCTGTGCACCTTACTACGATGCACAGACCACCCTTAACTACAACGACAATGCCAAGCTCAACAACACCCACCAGATTGACTCCATCTATCAGTGGCGTTACTTCAGCGAGCGTTCGCAGGGAACCCAGGCATTGGAGCGTGACCCACAGGGCGTGAAGCTTCCAACAGACAAACTCTTAAGATTCGACCCGGGATGGAACCAGTATTACAGTTCATACGGCACCATGCTCGCCGATATGGGTAGCATGTTTGTTCCTACCGACAAATCAATAAAAGACTATTTCACCAATCCGTCTAACGGTGGTTACAACATCATGAAGCTCTACGCCAAGAAGCCAATCGATGACAACGACGATCACTTCGCAGAGAACCTGGATAGCATTCCTAGCAATATCATCCGTTCGTTCGTGAACAACCTGATGAATGCATCCTTCGTACAGTCAGTGCCAAGCAAGTTTGGTACCATCATGGACGAGGCGAGTGACCCTATCGGCATCACAACAGGTGACATCTGCAAGACCACCAACGGCGCATACGACGTGAGAATCGCCAACAACGGTGCCATCTACATGCTCGACCGCGTGGTTCCACCTATTTCATATAATATCGTATCTACCCCAGCCCTGCTGCGTAAGGCACGCGACCTGGGTGTGATCAACTGGGCCATCCAGGACAAGAGCAACCTGAAGGTGAACTTCTATGCCTACCTGCGTGCCAGCACAGCCAACTATGCGCTGTTCCTGCCAGACAACCACGCTTTCTGCGGCGGTAAGGGTGTATCTACCGATTTCTACTATGTAGATCCGGTTTCCCTGGGCAAGAACTACAAGGAAGGTCCTCGAGTGCTCCACTTCTATTATAAAGATGTGAACAAGGACAATATCATCTCGGCATCTGCCTTCAAGTACAACCCTACCAATGGTTCCATCAGCGAAGATTCAACCATCGTAACAGTGGGTGAGGTGACCGACCGACTGATTGATATTCTGAACTATCACACCGTATCTCTTGCACAGGGCGAGAAGTTCGGCAAGAACAGATTCTACAAGACCAAGCATGGCGGTGAAATCGAAATCAGCGGTACAGGCGTTGGCGCTACCGTGAAGAGCGGTGCTCAGATCAACGGCATGGCAGGCATGAACTTCGCATTGCCAGCTTCAGAAATCAAGGAAGCTACTACCGACTACAGCAATGGTAGCACCTTCGTCATCAACCGCGTGATTCAGGCTCCACAAACCAGCGTATTCGGCTGCTTAAACAACCACAGCCAGTTCAGCAAGTTCATGGAATTGTGTATGCCAGCCGACTTGAGCTCTATCCTTACCAACATCGGTATAAAATCAAGCGAGCAGAAGCAGTTCACCGTGTTCACCAACCAGTTTGATGCAAACATCAACACGAACAAGCAGTACGACTGCCTCGATTACAACGTAGCGTTCTTCAACACATACAACTACACACTGTATGCCCCAAACAACGAAGCTATGGACGAAGCCTTCAAGCGCGGTCTTCCTACCTGGGAGCAGGTGCAGCAGGTGCTCGCCGAGGCAGAACATGGTTCAAGCGACCAGCAGTTGGCAGCAAAGGCAAAGGCAAAGGATATGGTGGAGGCCATCAGAAACTTCATCCGCTACCACTTCCAGGACTTCGCGCTCTATGCCGACAACACTGTGGATTTCGGAGATGCTCCTGAAACCAACGGCAAGTACCGCTTCCAGACATCCTGCGTAGATGGTACCATATATAAGCGCCTGAACGTGAGCGGTGGAAGCGACAAGCTCCATGTAACCGACATCGCCGGCAACACCATTACCATTAATGGCAACGACAGCAAGAAGCTCGTGAACTACATGACTCGTGACTACACCTTCTACAAGTCGATGATCAACACCTCATCGTTCACTGCCATCCATGAGATTTCCGAGCCACTCTGCATCAACGAAAGCAAGCGCTACGACGACCGCTTTGCCAGCAACACAGAAGCTGCCAAGAAGGCAAGCATCAAGCGCCTCAACGCTTTGTACTATGCCCAGAAGCACGGACAGAAGTACTACAAATAAATTCACAATCAAGCATGTAATATAATGAACAATATAAGAACATATCTTACAGCAGCCGCCCTGTGCAGCACCATGACCATCGCCGCCCAAGGGCAGCGTGTATCAGGTACTGTATCCGACGAGTTTGGTCCTGTGATTGGCTGTAACGTCATCGAGAAGGATGCCAACAACCGTAACGTCAACGCTACTGTTACCGACGTGAACGGTAACTTCCAGCTGACAGTGAAGAATCCAAAGCACAAACTCGTTGTCACCTTCGTGGGTTACAAGCCATACTCTAAGGTGATCGGCTCACAAACCAACTTCGAAATCCAGCTGAAGGATGAGAACCAGATTGAAGCAGTTACCGTGGTTGCCAAGCAGCGCTTCCGTGGCGATGGTTTGAGCATTCCTAAGAACGAGCTTTCTGTGGCTACACAGACCTTGAACATGAACAAGGTGGATGGTCTTGCCTTTACCAGTGCCGACGAGGCGCTGCAGGGTCAGATTGCAGGTCTCGATATCGTGGCCAACTCTGGTAACCTGGGTGCCGGTACTACCATGCGTATGCGTGGTGTAACCACCATCAACGGTTCTTCTGAGCCTCTGATCGTAGTTAACGGCAACATCATGGATGTGCCGGGTGCCGAGAACACCGACTGGTCAACCGCTACGGAGGAGACCTACAGTTCTCTGCTTTCCATCAACGTGAACGATATCGAGAGCATCGACATCCTGAAGGATGCTGCCGCTACCGCCATCTGGGGTGCACGTGGTGCCAACGGTGTAATCAGTATCAAGACCAAGCGCGGTAAGCGCGGAAAGATCCGCATCAACTATAACTTCATGCTCCAGGGCACCTGGCAGCCAGATGGTTACAATCTGCTTACCGGTGATGAATACACCATGCTGATGAAGGAGGAGTTGTACAATCCTACACAGAATCCTTCTGCTACTACCAACATCAACGAGTTGAACTACAACAAGAGTTGGGCAGAATACAACAACTGGAATGACAATACCGACTGGGTAGATGCAGTGCGCAAGATGGGTTGGAACCAGACACATGGTATCACCATCTCGGGTGGTGGCGAAAAGGCTACCTTCCGTATCTCTGCCAACTACGACCACCAGTTGGGTACCATCATCAAGCAGCAGCTCGACCGTTTCTCAACCCGCTTGAGTTTGGATTACTACGTGAGCGACCGCATCAAGTTCTCTACCGAGTTCCCTCTTACTTATACCAAGAACCAGAAGAACTACGGTAACAACATTCTGGGCAAGGCTTTGCAGATGGCTCCTAACATGAGTATCTACCGTGAGGATGCCAACGGCAACGATACCAACGAATACTACATCATGCTGCCGGAAGGCAAGGAGGGTGCAGGTTCTACCGTGAGCGGTACTTCTTCAGAGCAGTTGAAGTCAGTGCGCGGCATCGGTAACCCTGTTGCCATCGCCAACCTGGCTTACGACAACGAGACCACCTATCGTATCAACCCTGAGTTCAAGCTCAACTACTATCTGATGGGTACAGAGGAGCGCAAGACACGCCTCGACTACGAGGGAAGCGTTTATCTCGATGTCTATTCAAAGAGCAACCCTACCTGGTATCCAGGTACCCTTTCTACAGCAGGATGGGAGGACGGTAACTACAACCGCTATGCGATGGACGACTACAACTCGCTGGCATTCACCACCCGCCACCAGCTCATCTTCACCCCTTGGTTGGGTAACGACCTGGCTTGGACGATGCTGGGACGATGGGAGATGACCAAGGGTAACGGCTACGGACAGAACGTAACCGAGAACCAGTTGCCAGACGGCGTAAGCTCACCTACGGTGCCAGCTTACCTCCGCAACATGTCAACCAGCAACGGCGAGTGGCGCGGTATGAGTGGTGTATTCTCTACCCACATTTCTTATAAGACCCGTTACAACGCCGACTTCACCGTGCGTGCCGATGGTACAACCAAGTTTGGCAAGAACAACAAGTGGGGTTACTTCCCTGGTGTATCCGTGCGTTGGAACATCAGCGATGAGCCTTGGATGCGCTGGTCACGCAATGTACTCTCCATGCTCGCCGTACGCCCATCATGGGGTGTGAACGGTAAGGCTCCTAGCAGCGAGTACCTGCAGTATGCCAAGTATGTGTCAGGTAACATCTATGGTAACGGTACTACTACCCTGCCAGCTACGAAGGTAGATGGCTTGCAGCTGGTAGATTTGAAATGGGAGAAGACCACATCATGGAACCTCGGTGCCAACCTGGGTCTCTTCGATGATAAGCTGGAGGCTGACTTCAACTACTACTACAAGAAGACCAACGACCTGCTGAACTCAGGTGTGAGCATCGCCTCACAGACAGGTTTTGCCAAGCTGGCATGGAAGAACATCGGTTCGATGGAAAACAAGGGTTGGGAGTTGAACATCCAGGGCAACCGATTCATCAAGGCAGGCAAGTTCTCTATGAGCGCCAGCTTCAACGTGGCTCAGAACTTCAACAAGATTACCGAGATGGATCCTACCGTGCTCGATGGTATCAATGAAGACTGGACAGCCGACAGCCGTGGTAAGTACTTCAAGCGCATCCAGGTGGGTAACGCACTGGGATCAATCTTCGGATTGCGTGCTCACGGAGTATATCAATATACCTACGACTACCTGACCAACCTCCGCCGCCAGAACAACTGGAGCAACAGCCAGCTGGTTGACTACATCAACAACGAGTTCCTGCCAGCAGGCAAGACAGCTCCTGTGGCACTGAACAAGGAAGGCAAGGTAATCACCGGTTCCGACGGTTCACCATTGCGCATGACCTACAACTCAAGCAACGGTAGTGAAACCTACAAGTTCGACGGTGGTGACGTGATTTACGAGGATGTGAACAAGGATGGTACCATCAACTCACTGGATATGGTATATCTGGGCAACTCAAACCCTAAGTTCTCGGGAGGTTTCGGATTCACCTTCAACTACGGCGACTGGTCATTGCGTACCAACTTCGTATTCCGTACCGGTTTCAAGGTAGTGAACTTCGCTCGCATGGGCTTGGAGAAGATGTATGATACCACCAACCAGAGTTCTGCCGTGAACTGGCGCTGGCGCAAGAACGGTGACCAGACAGAGATACCACGTGCACTCTATAACTATGGTTACAACTGGCTCGGTAGCGACCGCTACGTGGAGGATGCTTCCTTCCTGCGCTTCAGCTACGTAAGTTTGAGCTACAATGTTCCTAAGACATTCCTGAAGCAGTTTGGTCTTAACCAGATGCGCTTCGACCTGAGCGGCCAGAACATCTTCGTATGGAGCAAGTATAGCGGCACCGACCCTGAGCATGCCAACAGCGGCTGGAACTTCGCTTCCGACAACTCGCAAACACCACGAAGCAAGTCATTCACACTCCGTATGACGCTCGGTATTTAACCCATCTTTAAATAAAGATAAAAATGAAGAAAAAAACAAACCATATCATCAAGAGCCTGGCGGTAGCCTTCCTCGGAGGCTTATCACTCTGCTCATGCACCGATTTCCTGACGATCTACCCTACAGATAAGACCGTGGGTGAGAACTTCTGGAAAAACAAAGACCAGGTTGACCAAATGGTCACAGGTGCCTATACTGGAATGATTTCTGGTTCCAACATCGAAAGATTCATCATGTGGGGTGACTATCGCTCTGACGTGTTGAGAAAAACCAGCGCATTGGATAATACCACACTGGATAACATCACCAACGTGGATCTCTATCCTAGCAGCGGCTATAACTCATGGTCATCTTTCTATTATGTCATCAACACCTGCAACCTGGTGATGAACCACGCACAGGATGTACTGGCTGTGGATCCTGACTATACCGAAGGTGACTACCAAACCACCCGTGCACAGATGCTCGGTCTTCGCGCACTCTGCCACTTCTATCTGGTTCGCACCTTCCGCGACGTGCCATACGTAACCAAGGCGTATGAAAAGTCAGACGACCTGACCCTCGACGGCCAGCTGGCACCTGATTCTACCCTGCAGCTCTGCATCAACGACCTGGTAGAAGCAGAAAGAGGTTGCTACAAGTACGGCACCTTCGCCGCCGACGACTGGCGCAGCGTAGGCTTGCTGAGCAAGGATGCCATCAATTCCATCCTCGCCGATGTATATCTGTGGCGTGCTTCACTCTGGAGCCAAACAGACAAGGAGAAGGCAAAGACCTACTATCAGGCTTGCATCAACTATGCCGACAAGGTGATTGAATCTCACAAGAGATTCTACGAGAACAACTACAAGGGTTCTGCATCCAGCGATAACGCTACAGCTCCTTACTATCTGTTGAGCGGTAACAAGGCATTCTACCAGAACTTCGTGGAAGGCAATTCACGCGAAAGCATCTTCGAACTCCAGTTTGATGGAACCAGCAACGTGAACAACCTCGTTCGCCAGTACTTCTACAAGCATAAGGACGCAACATCAACCTACGGTATGCTTGCAGGAACCATAGCAGTGGGTAACTCTGTAGGCGACAGCCCTACACCAGCCAAGTCGAGTGCTTCTACCTCTGCCTTGTACCAGTCGGAGAACGACTATCGCTTCTACGACAACAGCTATGGTGTGAACGATGCCAACTCCTCATCCTTCCCAATCAGAAAGATGGTGTATAACATGCAAGCCTATTCTATGATTCCTACCAGCAAGCAGGGATACACCTATTTCCAGACACGCGGTTTCGACAACTACAAACAGAACTGGATTGTATATCGTATCACCGACGTGATGCTGATGAAGGCAGAAGCCGAGACACAGTTGGCTGGCACCGATGCCAACAAGCTGAAGCATGCCTTCCAGATTGTCAACGCCGTGAACAAGCGTTCGCTCGACCCATTGGCAGTAAACAAGGATTCATTGGTTTATAAGGATAACTACGACAAGCAAGCCAAGCTGGAACTGCTCTGCCTCCAGGAAAGAGGTCGTGAGCTTCTCTACGAAGGCAAGCGCTGGTACGACCTGGTTCGCTACAGCTACCGCCATATGACGGGTGTAGATCCAACCAAGACCCTCTACGAGATTGACCCTAAGGGTAGCCTCTATCCTACTTTGGATAATGCCGACAACGAATTCAAGAACATTCTGAATGCCAAATACGGTACAGGTGTCATTAAGTTCAAGAACGAGGCATTCCTCTACTGGCCAATCCTGCAGCAGGAAACCAAGAACAACAAGTTGATCCATCAGAACCCGGTTTATGTGGAGACACAGACTTCCGAGCGACAGGATTAACAGCATCATTACACATTATTATATATATACATTAATAAATAGTATAGCAATATGACTAAGTTCATTCATAAGATAGGAGGCATGATGGCACTCGCAGCACTGGGTGTTGCGTCATTCACATCTTGCTCTGAAGAGATTGATGACAGTAACCTCTATACTTTCACCGGTCAAACCGTCATCGACTATCTGCGCAGCGACTCAACCTTGAGCGACATCGCCAGGATTTCCGACTATGCAGGTATGTCTGACCGCTTGTCTGCCTACGGAACTTACACCTGCTTCGCCCCAACCAACGAGGCACTCGAGGTTTATATCGACTCACTCTACAAAGATGTGAAGAGCGGCGATAAACACAATGGTCTTTATACAGGTTATGGAGATAAAGTACCAGCAGACAGCGTCATGAACCTCCTCTGGAAATCAGAAAAGCGTGATTCCCTCTGCAAGGACATCATCGAATCGCACGTAACAGGTCAGAAAAAGACCACCAACGACTTCCTCACAGGTGCCGACATCACCATGATGCTGGGTAACACCCATACACCAAAGCGTGTAAATGGCGAAATAACCATGGATGGTACCACCCATTTCATCAAGACCGACCAGGAAGTGGAAAATGGTATCGTGCAGGTAATCGACCGCCTCTTCTACCGCTCAACCAACTACATCATCGACGAGATGGATGCAATGGGAAGCTACAAACTCTGGGTAGAAGCCTTGAGAAAGACAGGTATCGACAAGATCTTGCAGGAAAACATCCGCACCAAGGGAATCAGCTGGTTCAACATCGAACCAGAAACCAAGTATCCATACGCCGACTACCCAACCAAGTGTAAGGTGGGATTCACCATCTTTGCAGAGCCAGACGAAGTACTCAAGAAGGAAGGCATCAACACCTTTGCTGATTTGGTAGAAAGAGCCAACAAGGAATATGCAAATTGCAAGAACTGGTATAGCTATGTGGAGGATGCAGGCATCAACGTAAGCACCGGCAACGACTACACCAACCAGTGGAACGCCCTCAACATGTTTATCCGCTACCACATTCTGCACTATGCACTCTCTACCGACAAGCTCGTTTATTCATACAACGAGTTGAAGGATATGGATGTATATGAGTATGTTCGCACCCTGTTGCCAGGAACCATGTTCAAGCTTACAGGTATCAAGGATCCAGGTGGTAACGTAGGTGAAATCCGCATCAACCGCCAGCTGAACACTCCTACCCTGACCAGCGACCCAGGTAACACCAACCGCAATGGTACAGCTTATCTGGAGGCAAACAAGGTTATTGACGAAGGTATCCTGGTAGGTAACACCAAGATCAACTCACGCCAGGCAAGCAACGGTTACGTTCACCCTATCAGCGGTGTACTCGCTTACAAGGAAACTGTTCCTAACAAGGTGCTCAACGAGCGTCTCCGCTTCGAGTTCATGTCACTCTTCGATGAAAGTATGACCAACCGCTACAGAGGTTACACCGGAGCCGACCTGAAGTCATTCTTCGGCCGCACCGACCGTAACATCACAGCCGTTCGTATCCCAGAGGGTTACTTCGAGAACATGGTTATCTACAACGGCGAGGCATCTCGCGTATATTATCTTACCAAAGACGAGGCAAAGGTAGGACAGGGTTCAAGCAACGACTGCTGGAACGACTACCAGGGCGATGAGCTCTACTGTAAGGGTGCATACGACTTCGCCATCAAGTTGCCTCCAGTACCAAAGGATGGAACTTACGAGTTGCGCTTCGGTTATGTGAACAACGGTGCACGTACCATCGTTCAGTTCTACCTGGGTCACTCTTCCGACCGTTCAACCATGACTCCATGCGATATTCCATTGGATCAGAACGTACAGGCAAGCTCAGTAACCGTGGGTTGGACAAACCCAAATACCGATGGTGACAATGGTGCAGCAGTGGATAAGGCGATGCACAACCGTGGATGGATGCGTGGTCCTAACTACTTCGGTAACATGAAGTATGGCGAGGGTACCCTGGCACGATTCAACGGTACAGGTGGCCAGCAGCACATCCGCCGCATCGTAACCAAGCAGTACTTCAAGCAGGGTGAAGAAAACTGGTTCCGCTGCAAGACAGCGATGCCAGAGAACACTGAGGCACAGTTTGAGCTCGACTACATCGAACTTGTACCAGTAAGCGTATATAACAACCCTTACCTCACCGAGGATGTATTCTAAACCTCACCGAGGACGTATTCTAAAGAAATAGAATCCAAATCAAGTAAAAAGAATAACATGAAAGTAAGATATATATTAATGACAGCAGCTGTAGCCTTGGGTCTCCAAGGCTGCAGCGACTGGGACGACCATTATGATGCCAACGGCAACAACATCCTGGGTTCCGACGCTACCCTCTGGGAGCAGATCAACAGCCGACAGGAGTTGAGCAACTTTGCCACCCTCCTCAAGAAAGTTGGCTACGACCAGGCGCTCAATACCAACCAGAGCTTCACCGTATGGGCACCCAACAATAATGCCTACGACTTCGAGAAATACAACGCCATGAGCGACAGCTTGCTGAAGGCAGAATTCCTCAACAACCACATCGCACGCGGCTATCACCGTGCATCGGGCGACATCGACGAGCGCATCCACTTCCTCAACAAGAAGGTGTTAGACTTCCAGGGCAGCGACAACAGCTACGTGCTGAGCGGAGAGGCAGTGGACAGCACCAATATCCTGAGCAAGAACGGCGTGATGCACCTGATGAAGGGCATGATGGATTTCCGTCCTAACTTCTATGAATATTTCGCCCGCGAGCACGAGGGTGGCGTGACCACCAACTCGCTGAAGGATATCTTCATGAGCAAGATGAAGCGCGAGATTGATAAGGACAAGAGTGTGGAAGGTCCGATGAAGGATGGTGAAGTTACCTATCTGGATACAGTTTATACAGAATACAACCAGATGTTCACCCTGCTCAATGCCCAGCTCACCAGCGAAGACAGTACCTACACGATGATTGTTCCTAGCGACAAGGCTTGGAAGAAGGCTTACAAGCATGTGGAGGCATACTTCGACTATCCTGAAAGCTTCGAGCCATTCACCCTTACCAACGATGAGAAGACAGGTAAGCTTACCTACACCATCGCATCAAAGGTAAACATCGATGCCGACAGCTTGAAGAAGGAGCATACCATCCTGAGCATCCTGATGCCATTGATATTCAGCAACACCGTGAACCCAGCACTGAAGGGTGGCAACATTCCAACCGGTGCTACCGACTCTATCCACAGTACAACCTATGTGTATTCATACAACACCTTGAACTACATGAGTCCTAACAGCAGCCGCGTGGATGATGCCGCAGAGCTGTTTAAGGGTGCTACCAAATACAACATGAGTAACGGTACTGTATGGTTAACAGGCGATTCACTCTACGCACGCCCATGGTCAAATTGGAACCCTACCATCCACCTGAAGGCTCAGTACGGTAACTATCAGGCAGGTACCAGCAACGTAACCCTGACAAAGACCGTGACCGTGGGAAGCAGCGACCGCAACCCAAGCGTAAAGGGTTCCATGCACACCCCAGCGTTCTATCAGGTATCATCAGCCATCAACGAGCGCCCAGAGGTATTCCTCTACGCTCCACAGGTTCGATCTACAGCATACGCCGTATATCTGACCATGGTTCCTGCTACCATCAACGATACCACAGCCGTACCAACCGAGCAAGCCATCGCTCTGCGTACCATCATGCACAATAGTAAGGGTGGTGCTCCTAAGGCACAAGCCAGCACCGGATATCCAACTCCAGGTGCCCTGAAAAAGGATTTCGACCACATGAACAAGAACATGGGTGCGGTGAAATTCGATTACGGAACCAAGGAAGAATCCAAGATTCTGACCAAGTACATGGGTATCTTCAAGCCAAACATGAGCTACACCGGTCTTCAGAACGACCCAGCTATTCGCCCTGTGTTCAATGTATATTGCAGCACACGTACCCAAGGTGGCAGCACTGAGCTCCGCATTGCAGGCATCGTCCTGGTTCCTCAGGAGGCAGTGGAATACTACATGAAAAATGGTATGATTAGCGACTACACGGGCGACATGCCAGAACTCTTCTGGAACCTCACCGGCTCCAGCAATTAATCAAACATGAACTCAACATTTGAAAACAATGATAAATTTCAGAATATTGGCAATCATGGGCTTGATGACTGTGGCAGCACAGGTCAACGCCCAGGAAGCAACAGATGACGCAGCAAGTCAGAAGAAGACGGCAGCAGCTCCTAAGTTGCCTGAATACCCTATGATGGAAATCACAGGTACCATCTACGATGCAGCTACAGGAAAGCCACTCAGCGGTGTACAGGTTCAGCCATTGGGCAATGCCAACTATGCTGCCATGACCAAGGACGACGGTACCTTCACCATCAAGGTGCCTACCTTCACTACATCGCTCTATCTCTTCACTTCGCAGTATGCCAGCCAGCAGGTTTCCATCGCAGGTAAGAGTCATATCACTGCCAACATGCTCAGCGACAAGTTCAACGAGATGTACACCAACGGTACACAGCTCGGTGGCGCTGCCAGCGTAAAGACCGATAAGACAACCACACAGATTTCTGTAGAGGACCTCATCAGCGAGCAGCTCGGCGGCGACGTGCGCACCATCAAGCGCTCAGGTGCTCCCGGCATCGGTTCTGCCATGTTTATCCGTGGCTTGAACTCGCTCAATGCCAACGCCCAGCCACTGGTAGTAGTGGATGGCGTGCCAATGGACATGCAGTATAACGGCACTTCGCTGCAGACAGGTATGTTCAACAACCAGTTGCTGAACATCAACCCTGCCGACATCGAGAAGATTTCTGTATTGAAGAACGGTACTGCCATCTATGGTGCCAAGGGTGCCAACGGCGTTATCGTCATCGAAACCCGCCGCGGTCACAGCATCGCTACCCGCATTGACGCCAACATCGGCGTGGGCGTGAACCTGGTACCAAAGCTTCCTAAGATGATGGATGCCAACCAGTATATGAGCTATGCCACAGAGATGCTGGGTACTTATCCGGAAATCAGCAAGATTATGGAGAACAATAATCTCAATTTCCTGAATAACGACAAAAACAATTACTATTATAATGCATACCACAACAACACCGACTGGAGCAAGGAGGTTTATGAAGAAGCCTTGAGCCAGAACTACAGCATCAACGTGCAGGGTGGTGACGATGTGGGTATGTACAACCTCTCTCTGGGTTATACCGACGGCAAGAGCACTGCCAAGAAGAATGGCTTCAACCGCCTGAACATCCGTTTCAACAGCGACTTGAAGATTACCAAGGGCTTCGCTACTGAGTTTGACGTTGACTACGTGAAGTTGAGCCGCGACCTCTTCGATGATGGCGCTCCTAGCGACTTCAGCAAGGGTACCGTGACATCTCCTACACTCCTGGCACTGATCAAGTCGCCTATCCTCAACCCATACGTATTCAACAAGACCACAGGTCAGTTGTCTTCTACCCTCTCTGAGGCAGACGACTTCCTGAGTGCACTGGATCCCAACCTCTCGCTGGCAAACCCTACTGCCCTGCTGGCAAACGGCAGCGGCAACAACAAGAACCGCATGGAGAACTCTATGTTCCACGTGCGCATCATGCCTAAGTTCGACCTGGGCAAGGGTTTCAAGCTTTCAGAGAACATCAACTATACGTTGAACCGTAACTCCCAGCGCTACTATCGTCCGAAGGGCGGTGTGCCAACCTTCTATGTAGAGGGCTTGGGTATGGTGCAGACCTTGTCTGCTTCCATCTTCGCCAAGGAAGAGACCGTGATGAGCGATACCCGCTTCGATTTCTCACGCATCCTGGGTGCCCACACCATCGACGCCATGGCAGGATTCAGATACCTGAACTACGGTTATGAGATGAACAACCCTACAGGACAGTATCAGAGTGCCGGTAACGACCTCTTGCCAAACGTATCCAACAGCATGGACTTCAAGGATGCCAAGGGTGAGGATTACAAGAAGACCAGCCTTACCTGGTATGCACAGGCCAACTACAACTACAAGAACCGCTACTTCCTGGAGGCTCAGGCAGCCCTGGAGAGCAGCAGCAGCTTCGGCGACAAGGCCACAAGCCTGCGCATGGGCGGTGTAGCATGGGGCTTGTTCCCTAGCGTACAGGCAGGTTGGGTGATGACCAACGAAGAGTGGTTCCCACAGAACATCGGCCTCAACTATCTGCGCCTGAACGCCGGATTCGAGATAAGCGGTAACGACGATATCAACAACAAGGCAGCACACACATCGTTCGAGGTATTGAAGTTCCTGCACAACGCCATCCCAGCCGTTCAGCTCAACAACATCGGTAACGAGAATGTGACCTTCGAGAAGACCCGCCGCATCAACCTGGGCTTCCAGAGCCAGTGGCTCGACAACCGCCTGGGCTTAGGCTTCAACTACTATATGAACCATACATCCGACCTCCTCACCGTGAAGGATTTCACCACTCCTGTGGCAGGTGTGAAGAGCTATTGGAGCAACGAGGGTTCTATGGACAACACTGGATTTGAGGTAAGCCTCAACGGTAAGCCAGTGGTAAGCCGCAAATTCACCCTGGAACTGGGTGCCAGCTTGGGTCACTACAAGAACGAGATCAAGAGCTTGCCTAACGAGAAATACGTAGCCATCAACGGCAATGCCAAGGGTGCCAAGGGTTATACCTCTTCTATCTATGGCAGCGGCAACGTGGCAACACTCGTAGGTCAGAGCGCCGGTGTATTCTACGGATACAAGACAGCAGGTGTCTTCGCATCTAATGCAGAAGCCATGGCGGCAGGAAAGGACGGCTATCTCTACCAGCTCGACGAAACCGGTGCCAAGAAGTATTTCAAGGCTGGTGATATGCACTTCGTTGACCTGGATGGCGACGGCTGCATCGGCGAGAACGACAAGACCATCATCGGTAATCCAAACCCGGATATCTATGGTAATGCATTCATCCGCGCCTCTTACGGTAACTTCACACTCTCTGCAGTGTTCGGCTACTCTGTGGGCAACGACATCTTCAACTACCAGCGCAGCGTAATTGAGGGCGGCAAGAACTTCTACAACCAGAGCACAGCCCTGGTAAACCGCTGGAGAAGCGAAGGTCAGGTGACCAATGTTCCTCGTATATCTTACGATGACGAGATGGGCAACTCACGCTTCAGCGACCGCTGGATAGAGGATGGAAGCTATCTGAAGCTCCGCTCACTCAACCTCAACTACAAGGTGCCTGTAAGCACATCATGGTTGCAGGGTCTTCAGGTTTGGGTAGAGGCAAACAACCTCTTCACCCTGACCAAGTATCTGGGTGGCGACCCTGAGATGTCAACCTCCAACGCCGTGCTCTATCAGGGCATCGACACGGGTAGCATCGCATCAGGACGCACCATTACAGTGGGTTTGAAGCTTAATCTCTAATAAAAAAGTACAATCACAAAGCATCAAAATAATGAAAATTAAATATTTCATAGCAGCCACCCTGGCTGCCATCACATTCAGTTCATGCAGTGATATGTTCGATGATGGATCTAATCGTTACGTCTATAATCCGGAACTCAACGAAAAGGTCGATTCTATGTTCTATATCAACGGTATCTTGAAAGGTGTTCAGCAAGCCATCGACCAGAATGTGCTTGTCAATGAGCTTCGTGGCGACCTCGTGTCGCCAACCTCTCATGCCTCTACCGACTTGCAGCGCCTGGCAGCCTTCGACTATGCCGACGGCAACAAGTATGATTCTGCGTATGTTTATTACCGCATCATCAACAACTGCAACTACTACGTGGCTCACCGCGACACCACCCTTGCCACCGGTTCAAGCCTTGTGGCAATGAAGGAGTATGCCGAGGCAAAAGCCATCCGTGCATGGGCTTACCTGCAGCTGGCTCGCAACTATGGCAACGTGCCTTTCTACACCCATCCTCTTACCGACATCTCATCGGTAGAGGGTGCAGCCAACCTGGAGAAGAAAGACCTGAACGGCATCGTGGCTGCCCTGGCTCCCGACCTGGAGCAGTATGTGAACCTGCCAGTGCCTAGCTGGAAGGAGTTTGACCTGGGTATGAGCGACGCCGGCGAGCAGAAGAAGGTAACCACATCGCAGATGATGATTCCGGTACGCCTCATCCTTGCCGACCTCTATCTGGAGTCAGGCAACTATGCCAAGGCGGCAGAGCATTACTTCAATTATCTGAAGCAGAACAAGAAGCGCCTGCGTTCTTATCTGGCTGACTGGGCGAATTATCCAACCTATTCGGATCTTCCAACCTCAATGAGAAACGGACAGAGCTGGTTTGTTTCAAACGGCGACTGGTCAACTACCTACAGCCAAGATGCGGAAACCATCACCTTCGTGGCTATGGCAACCAACAAGTTGCGTGGTGAGATTACTGCCCTGCCTGGTTTGTTTGGCTACAACTACTACACTGCGGCAGACGGTTATCGCTACAACGTTGAATCTGCCCTGGTAGCATCTGATTCATACCTCGCTCTGTCTAACAGTCAGGACTTCTATTACAGAGTGGGTAGCGGTAAGAACGCTGTTTACGCCTACGCTTCTGTGGGAGATATGCGTTATCACAGTTCTTACAACCGTGTGAGGTCGGATAAGAAGACAGATTTGGTTAACATTATCATGAAATATGAGAATGCGAACATTCCGCTCTATCGCACCTCTGGTGTTTATCTGAAACTTGCCGAGGCAATCAACCGCATGGGACATCCTGACGTGGCATTCGCCTTGCTGAAGGATGGCTGGAACCACAAGTTGGAGCAGGATACCACCTATATGACCCAGGAAGGTATCGAGTTCCTGAAGACCACCGTTCCTTTCCTGACGGCTGAGAACCGAGTAGTGTTCAACGATGAGGATGAATCTAGGGAATACAGCATAGGTAGCCAGCCACTGCATGCCCGTGGTGCCGGTATGACCCAGGGTAACCAGTCGCTCTACAAGTATCGCACAGAGATTGATAAGAAGTTGGCTGAATTAGGTAAAAGTTATCCTGTGAACGCCACAGCATCAGATAGCCTGAAGATTGAGCAGGATGCCGTAGAAGACCTTCTCTGCGACGAGATGGCATTGGAGCTTGCCTTTGAGGGAAGCCGCTTCAGCGACCTTTGCCGCATCGCCCGTCACAAGAACAATGATAATCCTTGGGGCAGCAACTACGGTTCTCTCTGGCTTCGCGATAAGCTGAAGTTCAAGAACTCAGTGCTCGACCTGAGTGATCCGAACAACTGGTTCATGCCATTCAAGTAAAAAGTTGGTAATATGATTATATAAAAAAATCCCCCATACACTCTTTTGCGTATGGGGGATTTTTTATATCCCGAAGCGTTTCAGCGTTTCATGACGCACCCTTTTTTAATCCGCTAGGCGCTCGCCGGATTTGAAACCCGGCGTTAAAAAATGTCCTAACCTATTTAGGCTCTGCGGATTTGAAATCCGCAGCAAGGGAGTATGCATTACTTAGTCATCTCGAAACCTACGCGCATGCCATCGTAGCTATTGGCGATGGTACCCACTGCGCTGAGAGTAGAGCTGCCCTTGAAGGCGCTGAGCATCTTGATGAGGTTGAGAAGCTTCTTCTGGTCGAAGAGAAGACTGATACCATTGGTGGTCTTGGTGGCATAGCCAGAAGCACTCAGCAGAAGACCCTTCAGATGGATGGCATGAGTCTTCTCATCAAAGGTATAGGTACCCTGCCATGGCTTGCCGTCAATCTGCGCAGAAAAATTGCCATCTGTGGTAAAAGTAAACTGAGTGTTTGAACTGTTGAAGCCAAACTTATTATAATAGGTGCTCAACTTCTCCTCCACCTTGTTGGCAGCAATCTCGCCACCCGCCTTTGCCAGCAGGTTCTCTGAAGTGAAGGCGCATCCTGGCTTGCTGTACTTCCAGGTATGAGCACAGAGATCTGCCTTTGAAAATGTGCCCGAACCGATTACATTGTTCAAGAGGCCACTGATGATGCTACCAATAGATGTGGTGGTAGCAGCAGTAGTGGCAGCAGTTGCCGAAGAAGTAGCACCAGTGGTTGCATCTACAGAAGTGGATGTAGATTTCTTGGTAGAAGTCTTGGTGGTTGACTTCTTGGTAGTCTTGGTGGTTGATTTCTTTGAAGAAGATTTCTTGGTTGATTTCTTTGTAGTCTTCTTAACTGGCATCAACTCCGATTTAGAGGCATTGAGCGCTGCCTCGTTCATGGCGCTAGCATTGCTGCCTACTGTGCATGCGAGCACGAGGGCAGCCGTCAGAATTACCTTTTTCATTTTACTTTCTATATAATTTTTATATCGATATTCACGTTTACGAATGCAAAGGTCGCTATTTTTTATGAAATAACGAAAGCCGAATGTAGTTTTCCGTGCAAAAAGTAGTGCAAACGATTCATTTTTTTGACTTAAATCAAAAAATATCAATAAATATACAAAAAAAATCGTTTTTACCCCGAAATGTTATCAGAATATCCTATCTTTGCAGCGTTAACAAAAATACAATAGGTTATGAATGATTTAATTAAGGTAAACACGAGTAATGAAAATCAGGCATTGAACAAGTGCCAGCAGATTCTTCAGGATCGCCGCGAGGCCCTTGCCTCTAAGGCAAAGAGAAGAGATTAAGTCCTTCACAGTTTATGAAGCTGACAAGGATTAAAATCCTTCGAAGAGAGATTTTTTCAGAATGACTCTTAATTTGAAAAAAGAAGTTTTTGGGAAAAAGAAGTTTTTTAGAAAAAGAAAAAACTAAAGCAAAAACCCCGTTGCATGAACATTTCGGTTCAGCAACGGGGCTTTTTCATTTTTATATTTTCAATCAATGCTTTTGCCCTTTCAGGGCTTGCATTACTTATTCTTCTCCGCCTTCATGATTACCTCGAAGTGGTTGCCACTCTTCAGTACCACGTTCTTCAGGAAGTCTGAAATCTGCTGGGCAGTTACCGACTTCACCATCTCACGGTAGTTGGTGTGGGTATCTACCTTACGCAAATCATACATGCTCAATACCTGCATCCAGTAGCTGTTGGTCTTCTCATCAACACCAGCCTGCTTCAAAAGGATTTCCTTCACCTTCTGCAAATCGTTGGCATCAGGAGCAGCAATCGTCTCCTCCATACCCTTGAAGAAGCAAGGAACAGCTGCATCTACCTTATCTGGGTTCAACTGAGCCGTACCGTTGATGGTAAGTGCCAACTTGCCGTCGTAATCGAAAATCAAACCGCAAGATGCACCAGTGCTGTAAGCAGCACTCAACTCCTCACGGATGCTGCGCAGATACTTCATCTCCAACAGACGGGCAGAAATATCAGCCAATACGGCTGTCTTCTGAGTAAAAGCAGGCAACTTCACGAACCACATCTCGCGTGCCTGGCTCTGTGGATTCTCCATTGCCTTGGTAAAGATATTCTTCACCTCGCCCTTAGCGTATGGAATCTTCTGGTTCTTCAGCTTCATGCCCTTGTTTGGCAGAGAAGCGATATACTGCTCGATGAGTGGCAGGAGTACCTTCTCGTCGTAGTTACCTACAAAATAGAAGGTGAAGTCCTTGGCATTGCCATAGAGCTGCTTCTGCATGTCGAGCACACGGTCGTAGTTGATGTTCTGGATATCCTCTGCATTTGGAAGAAGAGCCAGCTTGTTGCCCAGGTAGAGAGTGCTCTGGATAGAATCCTGATATACCATGTTAGGGTTGTTGCTCTTGTTAGAGAGCACGGTAACGTAGGTATTCTTCAGGTTCTCGAATGCCTTCTCGTCCTTGGTCAGGTTGGTCATCGAGAGATAGAGCAGCTGCATCATGGTTTCCAGATCCTTAGGAGTAGTGCTACCGCTGATACCGTGACGGAAAGGACTCATGGTGAGACCTACGCTGCACTGCTTACCAGCCAGCATCTTCTGCAGGTCGTTGCCTGTGAAACCAGCCAATCCGCTTACTTCCCATACGGTAGAAGCATTGGCAGCGTTAACAGGGTCGTTCTGGAATGCAGAGTAACCCACGTTGGCACTTCCGGCAACACGAATCTCATTATCCTTATAGTCGGTCTTCTTCAATACCACCTTGGCACCGTTAGAGAGGGTGAGCTTCTTGAAGCCGAGCACCTTGTTCTCTACCACCTTCTTGATGCTGCCAGCCTTTGGAGCTGAAGCCATCAGTGGTTCCTGCTTCACGTTATCCACATAAGCCTCCAGCTTCTCGCCGCGTACCTGCTTCACGATGGCAGCAAGTTCCTGCTCTGTAGGATAGCTTACGCCCTCTGCCTCCTTCATCAGCACCATGCTCACAAAGTTGGTGTCGGTTTCTGAAATCAGATTCTTCATCGCATCGTTGATGTGTTCAACAGTAAAGCTTGGCACTATCATCTGATAAATCTTGTACTCATCTTCGAGAGATGGGATTGGCTCGTTGTCTGTGAAGTGATCCACATACTGGGTAGTAAACTGCTCGTTCTTCATCTTGTTGCGGTTCTCATACATGGTTTCCATGCCGCTCATGAAGTTCTCCTTGGCACGTGCATACTCTGTGGCTGTGAAACCGAAGTCGCGTACACGCTTTGCCTCACGCAGGAAGGCTGCATAAGCCTCCTTTACCTTGCCTGGCTTAGCCACACCCGAGATAGAGAAGGCATCCTTGGTGCCTGAGATGAGGTAAGAGCCGATGCCTGCGCTTCCCTGGAGGAATGGGCAATCTGCCTCACGTGTCTGCTCTGCCAAGCGGGCATCGAACATCGAACCTACTACGCTGCGGAGGTAACCCATGACGAGGTAGGCCATGTTGCCTTTCAAGGAATCAGGATATGCATCGGTCTTCATCATGATGTTGATCATGTCGAACTTCTGCTCCTTGTTCTTGTCAATTACGTAGATGGCCGTATCGTTGTCGGCCACTGGCACTGGCACCACCTTGGCTGCATTCTTAGGCACCTTGATGCCTGAGAAGAGCTTCTTGATCTGAGCCTCTACATGATCAACATCTACATCACCCACGATGATGATAGCCTGATTATCTGGGCGATACCATTTGCGATAGTAGGCACGCAGGGTTTCTGGCTTGCATCCGTCAACGACGCTCATCAAGCCGATAGGCATACGGTAGCCGTACTTCTCGCCCTGGTAGAGCTTAGGCAGGTTGCGCTCCAACATGAGCTGCTGACCCACCATGCGCATACGATACTCGTTGTGTACCACGTCGCGCTCGTCGTTGATGGCCTCCTTGGTCAGCGAGATACCGTTGCTCCAATCCTTGAGGATGAGCATGCAGGAATCCACTGCTGAGGTGCGGGTAGTAGGAACATCGGTGAAATAATAAACGGTTTTGTCGATGCTGGTATAGGCATTGAGGTTGCGACCATACTCCACGCCGATGCTCTGCAGGTAATCCTGGAGGGAATTGCCCTTGAAGTGCTCGGTGCCATTGAAGGCGAGGTGCTCCAAAAGGTGAGCCAAACCGCGCTGGTCATCATTCTCATTGATAGAACCCACTTTCTGAGCGATGTAGAAACTAGCCACATGCTCAGGGAAAGCATTATGACGAATGTAGTAGGTCAAGCCATTCTCAAGATGACCGATCTTCACATTCCTGTCCACTGGGATAGGAGGCATCTGTGCCATCGCATTTCCCACAGAGAGCAGCAGCAGTGCCGCTGCGAAAATCTTTCTTAATCTCATTTTTTCTCTGCTGAATATTAATAAATATGCAATTATTAGTTATTTCGACTGCAAAATTACTCAAAATAAAAATGATTTGCAAGTATTTGGGAGATTATCTTCCCAAATACCTGCAAATCTATCAACTTTTAACTATAAACTATCAACTCTGAAGCTCTTCAGCCATGAGCCTCTGAACAGGCGCACCAGGAAGAGGCATCCTCTCAGCGTAAGCTCCGTGGCCATGGCTATCCATACGCCCTCCAATCCGTAGCTCTTCGAAAGCCCGTAGGCAAGGGTGAGCCTCACCAGCCACATCGTTCCCAGATTGATGGCGGCAGGCTTCTTCGTATCGCCCGCTCCCACGCAGACACTATAGGTAACGATGCTCGCCGCAAAGAACGGTTCGGCGAATGCCTCGATGCGCAGGCAGATGGTGCCCAATTCGCGGATACTTTCCACCGGCGACAGCACGCCTATCATCTCGGGTGCAAAGACGAACATCACCACGCCCATCAATGCCATCACGCTCATGCCCAATCCCACGGTGAGATAGGCGAAGCTCTTGCAGAGGTCGATGCGCCCGGCTCCATGAGTCTGTCCCACCAGGGTGCTTGCCGCATCTCCGATGCCATAACCCGGCATATAGCAGAGGCTCTCGGCGGTGATGGCGAAGGAATGGGCAGCGATGGCGATATTGCCCAATGGCGCCACAATCATGGTGCTCACTATCTGCGCTCCGCTCATCAGGATATTCTGAATGGCCATCGGTATGCTGATCTGGCAGGCCTGATTCACATAACTCTTCACCCAGCGGAACGGCTCTTTATCCTGCCGCAGGTTCAGAATCCTGTTGCTGCATGCCGAAATCCAGAGATTGGGCAGCGAGATGCAGAAGTAGGCCATCGCCGTGCCGCATGCCGCCCCCACTACGCCCATCTTCAGTATATAGATGAAGAGATAGTTGAAGACCACATCGCAGAGGCATATCAATACCGCCATCACGCTGGGCGTATGCATATTGCCTGCCGACTTGAGCATCATCTCGGAGATGTGATAGAGGAACACGAAGGGCAGCACGAGGCTATATATCAGGAAATACTTCGATGAGAAAGGAGCGATGTCGTCACCGCCACCCAGCCAATAGGGCAGATAGCCATGGATGCCCACACCCACCAGGGTGAGCATCAGGCTGAACGCCAAACCGCATATCAGGGCATGGCGATACACCTGGCGTGCCTTCACGAAATCGTTGGCACCGATGAAGTGAGCCACCTGCACCGAGAAACCCGTGGCAGCTGCCGAAAGCAAACTTCCGATGAGCCAAGTGGTTGACTCTATCAGTCCGATGCTAGCCGAGGCTTCTGCTCCCAGATGTCCCACCATCGATGCATCGATAAAGAACATCATCACGGTGGAAATCTGCGCCAGCATTGACGGCACGCTCAACCCCACGATGAGATTGAGTTTTTCCCTTCGAGTCATCGCCCTTCCCTTGCGAATCGACTCTATCAGATAATCTGTCTTATTCTTGAATAACATATTTTTCTCTTTTAATGAAATGATACAAAAAGTGGCGATCCTCAAAAGAGGAACGCCACTTTCTATTTAAATTTAAAATTTGTCGTACCTTTGTTTTTCCCAAAACTTAACTTCCGCCGTAGCAGAACAGTACTGTTTTTGTCATCCTTGAATAAATCAATCTTTCTATACCTTAACTAACACCCATTTTTGAATAAACAATCTAATTTTACCTAAACTAAAAACCTAACCTATGAACAACAATCTTAACTTATTTTTTACCTAACAACTAAAACCTAATAAAATCTATTACCTAACTAAAAACCTAAAACTTATTTTTTTCTGATGCAAAGGTACAACAAATTTCTGAAACCACAATACTTTTCCCGAAAAAAATGCATGAAACTAACATTTTTTGACGTAAGTCAACAAATTGTGTGCGAACACAAACACTTGTTAACACTAACGAAATGCTTGTTAACACAAAGAGCGTTCCCAGGTTGCCTTGCCAGCATACCTGAGAACGCCCCATATATCTCCCCATATATAATAAGGTGGAAATCTCCCCTATATATAATAAGGTGTAATCACACTGAATATCACTTGGAGAAGTAGCTATCCAGCACTATCTCGAAGCGAAGCATCGAATAGGCAGGAATCGTAGAACTGCTGCTGGTGGCGGAACCATACCCCAACTGGTATGGAATATAAACCATCCAGTGGTCGCCCGGATGCATGCGCATCAAGGCTGTGGCAAAGCCATCCACCACATTGCTCACGGCAAAGGTAGAAAGCATGGCGGTTTGCTTGTTGTAAGTACCCTCGAAGGTCTTATCAAACACGTATCCCGCATTCACGCTGCCATCCTTATCAGTAGTCTGAATCAGGCTGCCACGATAGCTCACCCTCACGGAGTCGGTGTACATCGGGCTTGTGGTGCCCTCGCCCTTTTCGAGCACATGAACGATGATGTGGTCGCAATCCTTGTAGTTCAGGGGCACTTCCACGCCGTTCACATCCTTGTTAGGCGTCTGGTTCTCCAGGCTCCAGTTGCGATATACATACCATCCCTGGCTCTCTCCCATCTTCTTTGCGTAAGCCAGCGTATCGGCAAAAGCCTGCTCGTTGCGCTCCTGCCAGTTGGCATACGCATCATAGGAGTCATCGTTCTCGCTGCATGATGACAGGGCAAACACTGCCATCACGAGCAAGAAGAGATATTTAGAAATTCTTAATTTCATTACCAAGTTTCTTTAATACGCTGGTGATACTTACGCGATCCTCGATGATGCCACGAAGGTCAGAGATAGCTACGCGCTCCTGCTCCATGGTATCACGATAACGCAAAGTTACCTTGTGATCCTTAGGTGTCTCGTGGTCAACGGTGATACAGAATGGAGTACCGATAGCATCCTGGCGACGGTAACGCTTACCGATGGAATCCTTAGGATCGCCATAGTGGGTATTGAAGTGGAACTTCAACTCATCCACAATCTCGTGAGCCAACTCTGGCAGGCCATCCTTCTTATCCAATGGGAACACGGCACACTTCACTGGTGCCAATGCCTCTGGCAGGCGCAAAACAACACGTGTCTCACCATTCTCCAACTTCTCCTCGCAGTAAGAGTGGCACATCACGCTGAGGAACATACGGTCAACACCG
>ERZ791794.259-NODE-259-length-44665-cov-18.968348_pt1 | contig 44665 bp, 31 predicted proteins | sample MGYA00510312_ERZ791794 | MGnify/ENA primary metagenome ERZ791794 (study PRJEB30046, sample SAMN00791977) | human gut metagenome | study: EMG produced TPA metagenomics assembly of the A metagenome-wide association study of gut microbiota in type 2... | reverse complement strand
TTATTCAAACTCAATAGTTCCGGGCGGCTTACTGGTAATATCATACATTACCCGATTCACATGGCTCACCTCATTGATGATCCTGCTGGTCACCTTCTGTAATACTTCATAAGGGATCTGTGCGCTCTCTGCGGTCATGAAGTCGATGGTCTTCACGGCTCTCAGTGCGATGGCATAATCATAGGTTCTCTCATCACCCATAACGCCTACGGATCTCATATTGGTCAGGGCTGCGAAGTACTGGTTGATCTCGCGGTCGAGACCTGCGTTAGCGATTTCCTCGCGGTAGATGGCATCTGCATCCTGTACGATCTTAACCTTCTCAGCGGTCACTTCGCCGATGATACGGATACCCAGTCCGGGGCCGGGGAACGGTTGACGGAATACCAGGTGCTCCGGGATACCAAGCTCCAGTCCTACCTTACGGACCTCATCCTTGAACAGGTTGCGCAGAGGCTCGATGATCTCCTTGAAATCTACATAGTCGGGCAGGCCGCCTACGTTGTGGTGGGACTTGATCACTGCGGATTCACCGCCCAGTCCGCTCTCTACCACATCGGGATAGATGGTTCCCTGTACCAGGAAGTCCACGGCACCGATCTTCTTCGCCTCTTCCTCGAATACACGGATGAACTCTTCGCCGATGATCTTTCTCTTATGCTCCGGCTCGGATACACCTGCCAGCTTGCTATAGAAACGCTCCTGCGCATTCACACGGATGAAGTGCAGATCGTAATTGCCGTTGGGACCGAAGACTGCTTCTACCTCATCGCCTTCATTCTTACGGAGCAGGCCGTGATCTACGAAGACACAGGTCAGCTGCTCGCCGACTGCCTTGGATAACAGTACTGCTGCCACGGAGGAATCCACACCGCCGGACAATGCACAGAGGACTTTACCATTACCAACCTTCTCACGAATTGCCTTAATAGACTCTTCCACGAAGGAATCCATCTTCCAGTCACCGCAGCACCCACAGATGTTGCGTACGAAATTATACAGCATCTTGGAGCCTTCCACGGTGTGAAGTACTTCCGGATGGAACTGGATTGCATACAGTCCACGCTCTACACATTCTGCTGCTGCCACAGGGCAGTTTGCAGTGGTAGCTACAACACGGAAGCCGGGTGCCAGTTTCGAAATATAGTCGAAATGGCTCATCCAGCAGATTGTATTTTCGGATACATCGGAAAACAGTTTGGAGCTGCGGTCTACCTTCACCTCAGTCTTACCATATTCCCGAACGGCCGCACGTTCTACCTTACCACCCAGCACATGGGTCATCAGCTGTGCGCCGTAGCAGAGTCCCAATACAGGAACTCCTAAGTGAAACAGATCCTCGGAGCAGGTAGCCGCACCGGGTTCATAGCAGCTTGCGGGGCCGCCGGTCAGGATGATTCCCTTGGGATTCATCGCTTTTATCTTATTCAAGTCTGTCTTGTAAGAGTAGATCTCGCAATATACATTGCATTCTCTGACTCTTCTGGCGACCAGCTGATTGTACTGTCCGCCAAAATCAATGACAACTACCAGTTCTTTTTCCATGGTTGTCCTCCAGTATATTTTTCTGTCCTCTATTATAGGGTATGGTGCAGGGGAAGTCAAAATATTTCTTGTCTTTTTGTATTTTCTCTCTGATAATAAAATTACAATTTTTATTATTAAATAAGGAGGTTTTCACAATGACTAATCAACTTGAAAGTAATAACCTTTCATCTCTGCAATGGTATAATAAGGATCACATTGCAAAACCATTTGTATCTTTTAACTCAGGAGCATTTATATCTTTTAACGGTTCAGCCCAATCTATTCTCCCGCCTTATGTCACTATTGCTTACAATGAAAAAAATGATGAAATCTGCATAGCTCCTTCTGATAAGAAAATAGGCATTTCTATCAAGTATTCCAAGTCCTCGCTTCCAAGCTTAACTCGATTCATGAGCAAAAATAATATCAAATTTCCCATAAAGTATTATATCCAAACTAATGATTCATCAAATAGTTATTTTTTAGCAACATCTGAATTTGTTGATGAAAATATCCTTATTGAACGTGTCCTCAAACTTATTAAAAAAGATAACTTATCAGCTATGAAAAGTGATTCTATGGAAAAATTGCTTAACTTATACGATTCTTTTATAAAAAGTTGCATTCGTAAAAGAAAGTATTCCTTTATCCCATTAGAAGATCGCCTTTCACTAGGAAAAGAAGGATTTATCCATGCTATTCAAACATACAATCCAAATATTTGCGATTTTAATGAGCATCTCAGCCAACAGCTTGATAAAGTCTATATAATGGTGTAAATTACAAATCTATATAAAAAGAGCCAAGTGCTCATCTTTCAGTTATAATTAAGTTACCACACAAAACATAATTGAAAGGATGAAACCCATGGCTCAATTACATTTTACATTAGATAGTGATTTTTTTGTAGGACTTTTTTCAGAAACTAAGGATGAAGCATTTGGCAAGCTTATGGAAGCTTTACTTAATCAGGTTCTTCAAGCTGAATCTACCGAACAACTTGGTGCTAATAACTATGAACGTTCGCAGGAACGTTCTGATTACAGAAACGGAACCCGGACAAGGTCATTAACCACTCGCATCGGAAAGATTGAATTACAAGTTCCTAGATATCGTAATGTCCCATTTAAGACTTCCTTATTCGAGAATTACCAGCGTAATGAGCAAGCTTTAATTACAACCATGATGGAAATGGTAGTGCAGGGTATATCAACCAGAAATGTCAAAAAAGTAACTGAAGAACTCTGTGGAGAGTCTTTCTCTAAATCTACTGTTTCTGAAATTTGTAAGGAACTTGATGTTCCAATTAAACATTTTAAAGAACGTTTACTGCCGGAACATTATCCATTTATTATTGTCGATGCGATATATTTAAAAGTTCGCGAAGATCATCGTGTCAAGTCCAAAGCATTGTTTGTCGCTATTGGGATAAACAATACAGGTCACAAGGAAGTACTCGGTTTTGAAGTATACGATTCTGAGAAAGTAAACACCTGGAAGGACTTCTTTGAAAGTCTTAAAAGTCGTGGCTTACGTGGCGTGGATATTGTGATATCAGATGCACACGCAGGGCTTGTTGAAGCAATAAAGGAATGCTTCTCTGGTTCTTCATGGCAGCGTTGTCAGGCTCATTTTACTAGAAATATCATAGATAAGTGTCCAAAAAAATACAGCACTGGTTTAGCTTCTGAATTGCGAGATATGTTCAATGCAACTACTATTGAAGAAGCCCGTCGACTAAAAGAATCAATATACGATGAATATCAGGACGTTGCAAATGAAGCAATGGTTGTCCTTGATGAAGGGTTTGAAGATAGCATTACAATCATGGCATTACCTTCAAAATATCGTATTGCATTAAGAACCAGCAACATAATAGAGCGTGAAAACAGAGAGATCAGAAGACGAGAAAAGGTCATTCAGATTTTCCCTAATGTGGAATCTATTATTCGACTGATTGGTGCAGTTCTTCAGGATGATCATAATGATTGGAGTGTCGGTCACAGAATTTTTGATATGAAAGAGTACTATGACAAACTAAGCTCCATTCAATCAAATCTCCTGAAGATAAAGGCAGCATAGACGGACTAACATAGCTGGAAGATGAATGTACACACAAATTTGGACTTGACTAACAGCTTTCTCGTCATCTTGACAAATGTTCAGTAGATTTCAAATACAAATATAAAGAAGCCATTCCTTTAGAAAAAAGAGACGAAAATGGCTCTACTTATGAAGTTTTTGCTCATCCCAATTCTCAAAAAGCTTTCGAAGATGTAAATACAAGATATGATTTGTCTCGAGAGCTTGATCCGATAATTTTAAACGTTTATTCTCTTCAAAAAGCCGGATATACTCGCCCTGAAATTTGTAAAAAATTACACATAAACGCCTGCCTATATAATCACTATAATTCTTGTCTCAAAAAAGCTTTACAAACTTATTCTTTATAAACTCTTATTTTGCGGAGTATATATTTTACTCCGCAAGTTCTTCCAATTTTCCGAAGGTATAACCCATTTCTTCCCATTTCGTGAGCAGTTCATCCAGAATCTCCCCATTGGTCTTCGAGGTATTATGTAACAGCACCACCGCTCCGGGGTGGATCCTGCCTGTCAGTTTGGAAAAAGCTTCCTCGTGGCTGGGCTGGGCATCCACGTTCCAGTCCACATAAGCCAGGCTCCAGAAAAAAGTGGCATACCCCAGATCCTTTGCCATCTGCAGATTCGTCTCACTGTATTTTCCCTGGGGCGGCCGGTAGTACATTGCCATCTCCGTGCCGGTGGTCTCCTGAAAAAGAGTTCTCACGTCATCCATCTCTTTCCGGAAAACCGCCGGATCAGAAATTTTCGACATGTCATAATGATGATAGGTATGGTTTCCCACCGTATGTCCGTCCTCCACCATGCGTTTCACCATCTCCGGCGCCGACTCCAGAAAATGTCCTACCACAAAAAAGGTCGCCGGTGCATTGTGCCTTTTCAATGCATCCAATATGGCGGAACTATTACCATTCTCATAGCCGCAGTCAAAAGTGAGATAGATTTTTTTCTCCTCCGCATCTCCCACATAATAGGCATTGTACTCTTTTAGTTTTTCCGCAGATGCCGTGCCGGTGGGCTGTGTTCCTTCCGTCCCGAATCCCAATCCCCAGTTTTCTGCTGAAAATAACGCTTCGGTGTTCTCCAGCGCAGTTCCCGCCGTCGCCTGTGTCTTTATTTCCCGCTGCATACGCAGACCGTAGGCAATGGCTCCGATGCTTCTTCCGAGGAAAAACATTGCTAGCAAGAGCACTCCCAACATCAGACCATTCTTATAATGTTTCTTCATCAATACCGCTGATTTTTTCCCGACTTCCCATACTTTTTTGAAAATAGGATTTTCCCACATCTCACGATCCCTTACCGGTATTTCTACCCGTCTCTTCTATAATATTCATAATATTTTATGTACTATAGCTTTTCCCTTATGTCATGGATCTCCCCACACATACACACCAAAATTCATCCCGTTGTATATATTATAAAAATGGATTCTTCGGAGCAACGCCATGGACTGCAAGGAAATGATCCTGTCAGAGGACACCTATGACATTATCACAGACTTTTCCGCATCGGAATTTCTGGGAGATGACAATAATTGTTATGAACGCATCGGAGAAGATTTTTTGATTTTGTATCTGGCCAATCTGGGAATCCGCAATCCAAAGATTGATTTTTTCCCCTATCACAATATGCCGAAGCTTTATGGGCTCATGCAGCTATCTCCCTCCGGTGAGACGCCACCCGGTGCCGCTCCCTTTGATCCGGCAAGTCTGATTGCCAGTGGGATCACCCAGGTACAGCGTCCACCCCTAAGTCTCACGGGGCAGGGCGTGATCCTGTGTTTTATTGATACCGGTATTGATTATCGAAATCCTGTGTTTCTGGACGAGAACGGCAACAGCCGTGTCCTGGCGATCTGGGATCAGACGGTTCAGACCGGGGTACCACCTGAGGGGTTAAAATATGGTTCTGAATACCGCAGAGAGGATATTAACCTGGCGCTGCACTCCGAGGATCCTTATTCCATCGTTCCCTCCCGGGACGAAAACGGACACGGCAGTATCCTCGCCGGAGTCGCAGCCGGCAGTGTCGTCAGACAAGGCAATCCTTATATCGGTGCTGCACCGGGTGCCGACATCGTTGTGGTAAAACTCAAGGAATGTAAGCAATATCTGCGAAGCTTTTATCTGGTGCCCGAGGATGTTCCCGCCTATCAGGAAAATGATATTATGCTGGGCATCAAATACGCGGAATCCTTCGTGCAGCTCTTCGAGCGTCCGGTAGTCATCTGTCTGGGTCTGGGAACCAACCAGGGAGATCATGCGGGCAATTCCTCCCTGTCACGGTATCTCTCTTCCCTCGCTGTCCGCAGAAGCCGTGCCGCCATTGTCTGCGGTGGAAATGAAGGGAACGCCTCTCACCATTACCGTGGAAGATTAAGCGCTCAGACATCGGAGGAATCTTCCCGGGATGTGGAGATCCGGGTCAGTGAAGGCTGTATCGGATTCTGGCTGGAGCTTTGGGGCGCTCTGCCGGATGCTTTTAATCTGAGCATCCGCACTCCCGGTGGGGAAAATATTCCCGAACTGCGCCTTGGGTTGCAGCAAAGCGTGACCTATTCCTTTATCTACGAAAAAAGCAGAGTCACTATCGACTCTGCTCTTGTGGAAGAAAATTCCGGTGAAGAACTGATCCTTGTACGCATCCAGGATCCTACCCCCGGTATCTGGACCTTTCATGTCTCTGCTTCCGGTAGTTTATATAACGGCAATTTTCACATGTGGCTGCCTATCACAGAATTTCTGTCTACTCCGGTATATTTTCTCAATCCGGATCCCGACATGACTCTGACGGAGCCCTCGATGGCTCCGGAGGTTCTGAGCGTTTCTACTTACAACGCGGAAAACAACAGTTTTTACGCAGAATCCGGCAGAGGCTTTGGGCGCACCGGGCAGATCCGGCCGGACTTATCCGCTCCCGGAGTCAATATCTCTACCATTGACGGACGCCGTACGGGAAGCAGCATGGCTGCCGCTATCACTGCCGGAGCTGTGGCACAGTTTTTCCAATGGGCCGTCATTGAAGGCAATAACCGGCTGGCGGAAAGCCGGGAGATCCGCAGTTATTTCATACGCGGTGCCGTGCGTACACAGGGTCTGAACTACCCCAACCGGGAATGGGGCTACGGCAGGCTGAATTTAGAGGAGACCTTCAATGCCCTGCTCCGGGTATGACTATATAATCTCCTGCAGGGCATAGACCGGCTGCACACTGCAGACACCGTTAATCTTACGCACGCCGCGCTCCAGTTTTTCCAGTTCCTTTTCCGAGGTCACATCCGCTTTTACCAGGAAATCATATTCCCCTTCCACCTGATAGCAGGATGTAACCTCCGGCTGCTGTCGCATTTTGTCCATAAACCCGGCATGATATTTTTTATGCTGCACCGTCACCTCTAAAAATACTTCCATAAGCCACCTCTCTTCTCAAATCTTTTACTTGATCACCGAATAAAAAACGCTTGATGATGTATCTTCGTCAAATACAGCCTCCTGTGCAGGCACAAATCCGTGTTTGACTCATTGTATACATAAAAAGAGGAAAGACACCGTACACACGATATCTTTCCTCTTTGAAAGCGATTGCATCATACCATATTCTTTCTATACTTACAAGTCGTCTGATAAATCTTATCAGAATTTTAATATTTCGGACAATACTTTCTGCCGATTTGTACGCTATAAGCCTATTTTACATCCGCTTTGGAAAAAATTCTGACATACCCATAGGACAGCGGACGGTCCGTCATGTCCGCAAACCGCAGAGGGAAATTCTCCTTTTCCTCCATGCGGTTCGGGCATTCTCTCCTGCCGCACCCGAGACAGATTCCGGCACATTTGGTAAAAGGATCCTTCGTCAGCTCCGCATAAAATACCACACTTTTCTTCGGAATCATGCAGTAAGCTTCATTACAGGTAACGGGCATCTGCAATTCCCACAAAAGTACGGGCAGATTTTCCAACTGCAACCGGTCATTTATTTTTTTTTCCGAGCTTCCGGATTCCCCGGCTACTGATCCTAGAAAATACAATCTCGCCACATGCAGTTCTCTGTGGTCAGCAACCCATTTCGTATAGGCCTGGTAGCTTTTTAATAACAATTCACTGGACAGCACCTCGATCATATAACTCTCTGTCAGAAATTCATTCTGCAAATACTTTTCCTGCAGTGCATCGATCCCATTTCCCAGAGTAATGCCTACAGCCAAAAAAGACTGATCCCTCCCGGGAAAAGTCTCTTTGATTTCTCTGTCCTGCCACCCCGCTTCTGTCTCCAGGCAGGGGATCATCTCACCTGCCAGCCTCTTCAGATTGGGATATTCTTCCGAACTATAATGATATTTTTCCATCACACTGTGCAGAAATTGTTCGTCCCTGCACAGTGCTGTGATTTCTGAAAAAAAATTCTGCATGTTCACCTGTTCTCCCGGAATACCGGTTATCTCATGATGCAGGCATATTTTTCCTGCATCCGGTTAATTGTTTTTAATGTGCAGGCATCTGATGGCATTGAGAACAGCAAGTACCATCACTCCTACGTCTGCGAAGATAGCAACCCACATATTGGCGATACCCAGCGCACCCAGGATCAGGCAGATGGCTTTGACTGCCAGCGCAAATACGATGTTCTCGTAGACGATACGCAGACATTTCCGGGAAATCCGCATTGCCAGGGCAATCTTGGCGGGATTGTCATCCATCAGGACCACGTCTGCCGCTTCAATAGCTGCATCAGAACCAAGTGCTCCCATGGCGATACCGATGTCAGCACGGGAAAGTACCGGTGCATCGTTGATACCATCGCCCACAAATGCCAGTTTTTCCTTCGCACCCTTCTCCTGCAACAGCTTCTCCACGCAGCTTACCTTGTCTGCGGGAAGCAGCTCACTGTGTACCTCATCCAATTTTAACTCACCGGCCACATGTTCTGCAACTATTTTGCTGTCACCGGTCAGCATGACGCATTTCTTCACGCCGGAATTTTTCAGGGAGGCAATTGCTTCCTTCGCACCATCCTTGATCACATCGCTGATCAGGATGTATCCCGCATAGTTACCGTCTACCGCCACATGAACCACTGTACCCACACCGGTATTTTCCGTATAAACCAGGTTCAGACTCTTCATCAGCTTTGCATTGCCGGCTGCCACCTGTCTGCCGTTCACCTTGGCAGTTACACCATGTCCGCTGATTTCCTCCACATCACTGACGTTAGAGGCATCCAGTTCTTTTCCATAAGCGTTCTTCAGACTCTTGCTGATGGGATGACTGGAATAGCTCTCCGCATAAGCAGCATACTCCAGCAGTTCTTCCTCTGTAAAGCCCTGACCGGGATAGATACCCGTTACATCGAATACACCCTTGGTCAGGGTACCGGTCTTGTCAAATACCACATACTTAGTCTCAGACATCGCTTCCAGATAGTTGGATCCTTTTACCAGAATACCACAGGCACTTGCCGCACCGATTCCTCCGAAGAAGCTCAAAGGAATAGAAATGACCAGCGCACAGGGACAGCTGATTACCAGGAAGGTCAGAGCACGGATGATCCAGCTGCTCCAGGCTGCCGGGTTGCCCATGATCAGGTTGATCATAGGAGGCAGGATTGCAAGTGCCAGAGCACTGTAACAGACTGCCGGGGTATAATATCTTGCGAACTTCGTAATAAAGTTCTCGGATTTGGACTTCTTCATGCTGGAATTCTCTACCAGATCCAGGATCTTGGATACCGTAGATTCTCCGAATTCCTTGGTAGTGCGGATTTTTAACAGTCCGGTCAGGTTCACACAGCCACTGATCACATCCTGATCCACAGTGATCTCTCTGGGAACACTTTCACCGGTCAGGGCACTGGTATTCAGAGTGGATGTACCTTCCACAACCACACCGTCGATGGGAACTTTCTCACCGGGGCGTACCACGATAATGGTTCCGATCTCTACATCATCAGGATCTACCTGCTCCAGACTGCCGTCTTCGGCCTCGATATTAGCATAGTCGGGACGGATATCCATCAGGGCACTGATATTCTGACGGCTCTTGCCCACAGCGACCGCCTGGAACAATTCGCCGATCTGGTAGAACAGCATAACTGCCACGCCCTCGGAATACTCTCCCAGTCCCATAGCACCTACTGTTGCTACTGCCATCAGGAAATTCTCATCAAAAACTTCACCATGCATGATGCCCAGAACGGCTTTTCTTAAAATATCATATCCGATCACCGCGTAAGGGATCAGGTACAGCAGTCCCAGCCACAGCCCTTCCAGCGGAACAAAATGCAAAATAACTAATAAGATTGCCGCTACAATAATGCGGATCAACACTTTTTTCTGTTTCTTCGTCATAGGAATCCTCCTTACTTTCCTACGAAATTATCAAGTCTCCCGGTAAAGAGAGTATCTGCTCTCCTTCCGGAATTCATCCTATAAATAAATCTCGCAATCGTCCTCTACTCTCTTGCAGGCTTTTACTACGTTCTCCATAACGGCCTTCTCATCGCTGCCGTCCGCGAATTCTACTTTCATCTTCTGGGTCATGAAGCTGACGGTCGCATCGGTAACGCCTTCTATCTTCTTCGCTGCATCCTCCATCTTCAGAGCACAGGCTGCACAATCTACTTCGATCTTGTAAGTTTTCTTCATGGTAATATCCTCCTCTTTCTCCATTAGCATTTCCTGATTTTTAGATGCTAATGATTTGCATTTAGTTTTAATATTCATTCATATGAGCCACTGTTCATATGTTTATATTACCATATGCCTGGAAAAAGTCAATACTGTTTTTAAATGTTTTGTAAATTGAGAGTTACGAGCCATGCAAAAATAGAACGGAATACCTCGGTGGGAGCTTGCTCACACAAGAGGTTATTTCGTTCTATTTTTATACGGCGACAGCCGTCAATGAAATAAATGTGGAGCGTCTTTTGCGACACATTTATGAATTGAGTGCATGGCTCGTAACGTAGGGTTGCCGTAGACCGGACGAGTTCCTCACGTGTTCCTTCTTGCGCCACAGAGTGAATAGTTTATGGGTATGAGAAGCTTGTTTTGCTGCTGATACCCACACTATGAAAAATTTGAGGGTATGGGAAGCTTGTTTTGCTGCTGATACCCACACTATGAAAAATTTGAGGGTATGGGAAGCTTGTTTTGCTGCTGATACCCACGCTATGAAAAGTTTGATGGTATGGGAAGTTTGTTTTGCTGCTGATACCCACACTATGAAAAGTTTGATGGTATGGGAAGCTTGTTTTGCTGCTGATACCCACACTATGAAAAGTTTGATGGTATGAGAAGCTTGTTTTGTTGCTAATACCCACGCTATGGAAAGTTTGAGGGTATGAGAAGCTTATTCTATTGCAGATACCCAAATCGTGAAAACCGGAAGATATAACAAGGGAATTATATATTCTAAAATGTCTTCCGTGGGCGTTCTACATTTTGGGTCTATGCAGAAAAAACGTGTTGTGAGATACTAAATTTGCTACAAATAACGCATAAAAAGATGAATATGGGTCTATAGGAAAAAAACTGGCTCTGAGATACTCATTTTGAAGAAATTGAGTATCTGACAGGCGAATTTTTCGCTATAGACCCATATTGTTTAGCTTTTGTTTTTTACCCGTCCCCCAAAGTACCTACAGGGAAAATTATTTTCTATAGACCCATGAAGATTTTAGAACAACTATTCACTAACTCTCAATTTATTTCTCTTCCAGCGGAATCTGCTTCAGATTCTCCACAGGCTCCAGGATCTCATTACTGCGGATGTCAATGATAGGTCCGCCGGTACCTTCGATGTATTCTCTGGTAATGGTGACTCTTCCGATATTGTCATCCTTGGGGATCTCATACATGATATCCAGCATGAAATCCTCAATAATGGAACGCAGGGCTCTGGCGCCGGTGTCACGTTTCATGGCCTTTTCGGCAATGGCATCCAGGGCATCGTCCGTGAACTCCAGTTGCACTTCATCCAGTTCCAGGAGCTTTTGGTACTGTTTCAAAATGGCATTCTTCGGCTCTTTCAGGATCTTCACCAGCATCTCCTTGCTCAGTCCCTGCAGAGTACAGATGATAGGCAGTCGTCCGATGAACTCCGGGATCATGCCGAACTTACGGATATCCTCTACGGTCACCTTAGATAAGATATCGGTATCTTTATCGTATTTGTCCTTCAGTTCGGAATTAAAACCGATGGATGCGGTCTTGGTCAGGCGCTCCTTGATGATCTCATCCAGATCCGGAAAAGCACCGCCGCAGATAAACAGGATATTGCGGGTGTTCACCGTAGCCAGGGGCACCATGGCATTTTTGCTATTGGCACCTACCGGTACTTCCACCTCGGCACCCTCCAGCAATTTAAGCATGCCCTGCTGTACACTTTCACCGCTGACATCCCGGGAATTGGTATTTTTCTTCTTGGCGATCTTGTCGATCTCATCAATGAAAATAATACCTTTCTCCGCTTTCTCTACATCGTTACCGGCGGCTGCCAGCAGCTTGGATACTACGCTCTCGATATCATCACCGATATATCCGGCCTCCGTCAGTGACGTAGCATCGGCAATTGCCAGAGGCACATCCAGCAGTTTCGCCAGTGTTTTAACTAAATAAGTCTTACCGGAACCGGTGGGACCGATCATAAGGATATTGGACTTCTCGATCTCAATCGCATCCATGGTGTCGGTAGCTACTCTCTTATAATGATTGTATACCGCTACCGAAATGACTTTTTTGGCTTTTTCCTGTCCCACTACATATTCATCCAGGCTTGCCTTGATCTTATGAGGTGCCGGAATATCTTTGATGTTGAATACAGGTTTGGGACCTTCGGCTTTCTTTTTCTTCTTGAGTTTCTGTTTGTTGGGGATGCCGCCGTCTCCCTGGAGGTCTGCCAGATTCACAAAGCTGATGTTGGGGAATCCGTTCTGTCCGCCAAACTGGTTCAGATCGCTCGGATTATTCAACATGCCCTGGTAGTCGAACTGGCTCACAGTCTCCATGGTCTTGTGCATGCAGTCATCGCAAATGCAGATATGATTAGGCAGCTTGAACATTCTGCCGGCTTTGCTCTCCGGTCTGCGGCAGATGAAGCAGACATCCTCGTACTCGCTGCTGTCCTTTTTGTCCTCTGTCTTTTTCTCAGCGGAATTTTCACCCGCAGTATCCGCTACCTGTGTGTTCTCGCTATTTTTTTCGTTATCTTTTTTTTCGTTCAGAGTGGTCTCTGTTTTCTCTTCCTCAGGAATCACTTCTCTATAATCATCATTGTAATTATCTGTCATGTTATTCTCCTCTTTGTCTATTGCGCAGTGCTTATCTCGGTATCACTTCGTGCTACCTCGATATCCGGGCTTCGCCCTACACGTATCGTGTCTTACGTAATCCCGCCTGCAAGCAGTCGGTTTTCGTAATCCACTATTCCTTGCTGCTTTCTTCTCGCAGTGCTTATCTCGGTATCACTTCGTGCTACCTCGATATCCGGGCTTCGCCCTACACGTATCGTGTCTTACGTAATCCCGCCTGCAAGCAGTCGGTTTTCGTAATCCACGATCCTTGCACTGCTCATGCCTACGCTTATTATATCTAATTCGAATGACTGCTACAAGTGAAGTTTTTCTAAACAAAATCCCCGGGAGATGCAGACGATCTTCCGGGGTTTCTTCTATCTTTCCAATATTCAATATTGGGAACCGCTATATTTATTTTTTATCTGCTGGTCTGCTGCCCAGTGTGAGATTCAGTTCGACAGACACATATTCACCGTTCTGAGGTCTCTGTACCGTTATGGTTACGGAATCACCGGCTGCATAGTACTGTAACATCTTCTGAAGATCAGAGTAGGACGAGATGCTGCTGCCATCGAATTTGGTAATGATATCACCTTTCATGATACCGGCATTCGCTGCTGCACTGCCTTCCTCTACGGATACTACATAGATGCCTTCCGGCATGTTATACATCTGAGAGATCTGGGAAGTTACTTCCTGCAGAGAGATACCGGAGATACCGATGTAACCGACTTCATCCTCAGCTACCTTGGTTCTGGTCTGACGCTCCATCAGATCTGCAATGATAGGGCTTGCCGAAGTAATCGGGATAGCATATCCCATACCTTCTACGGCAGTACCACCGATCTTGTTGGAGTTGATACCGATAACCTCACCATTCATGTTCAGCAGTGCACCGCCGGAGTTACCGGGGTTGATGGCTGCGTTGGTCTGGATGAAAGTACCGGTAGAGCCGTTCTCCAGACCGGTAGAGCCGTTCTCCAGAGTGATCTCACGATTTAGGGCACTTACGATACCGTTGGTAACGGACTGACCATATCCAAGAGCATTACCAATGGCAATTACCGGCTCACCAAGCTTCAGGTCATCACTGCTGCCCAAAGTAGCAACGGTAATGGCATTCTTGGTATCATCGCTCAGATCATTTAAAGATACTGCGATCACTGCCAGATCCATATCGGAATCCAGTCCTTTGACTTGTGCCTGTGCTTCACTGCCGTCGATAAAAGTAACAGTCAGCGTATCTGCGCTCTCTACTACGTGGTTGTTAGATACGATCAGCAGCTCATCATCCGTCTTGCCTACAATAATACCGGAACCGCTGGCCGCTTCTTCCTGTGTATACTGCTGGCCGAAGACATTAGCTGTCTCAGTAAAGTTATTCACAATCGATACCATGGCAGGCATGACCTTCTCCACCACATCAGATACATCAGACTCTACATAAGTAACGTTGGTCGCAAGCTGTGGTGTACTCTGGCTGCTCTCTGTTGCAGCTTCGGAAGCAACCTCACCCACCACTGCGGTATCCGTACCGGTCTTAAGCATCCCGGTGCCCTGTTGTACCGCATAGAACCCGATACCGGCAAACAGTCCGAAGAAAAGTCCCAGGCTGACACTTACCATAGCTTTCCGGAAATAGCCTCCATGCTTTTTGGAGTTCTTAGGTTCTGTATTGCTGCCGGTGCTTCCGCCCATCTGGTATGTGGTGTAACCGTTTGCACTTCCCGCAGCGCTTACACCGCTGAATGTACCGGTTGTATTTTCATTGCCGGTTTCGTAACCGGAAAAATTATCATTCTCGTACATAATGCTTCCTCCTATCCTATCTGTAAGTGAGAAATTCTTTTTACCATTCTTCGTTGTTATTTCATTTCTTACTCTCACCTTATGAACACAGTATAACCGTCAATTGTGACCGAATTGTGATAACTTTCTGAAGCAATTATGAAAGATCAAAAAAGTCCCGAAGAAGCATTATGCCTCTCCGGGATGTACTTTTTTATAAATAATTACTCCACAGTAACAGATTTTGCCAGGTTTCTCGGCTTATCCACATCACAGCCACGTCCCACTGCCACATAGTAAGCAAACAGCTGCAACGGAATGATTGCCAGGGAATTGGTAAAGTACGGATTCGTCTCGGGAATGTATACCACATAATCCGCTGCCTTCTCGATGGCTTTGTTGCCCTCGATGGTAACCGCCATGACAAAAGCGCCTCTTGCCTTTACCTCTACCATATTACTGATGGTCTTCTGGAACAGAGCCGGCTGGGTTGCCAAAGCCACTACCAGGGTGCCATCTTCGATCAGGGAAATGGTGCCATGCTTCAGTTCTCCGGCTGCATAAGCCTCGGAATGAATATAGGAGATCTCTTTTAACTTCAGGGATCCCTCCAGGGAAATCGCATAGTCGATACCACGTCCGATGAAGAAGATGTCTCTCGCTCCCACATAACGGTTGGCGAAATGCTGGATCTTCTGCTTCTGGCCCAGAAGCAGCTCGATCTGATCCGGCAGACATCTTAAATCTGTCAGCATACTCTGGAACTTCTCCTGGTCAATGGTTCCACGCACCTTGGCGAACTTCATAGCCAGCATGTAAAGTGCGGTGAGCTGTGCACTGTAAGCCTTGGTCGTTGCAACAGCGATCTCGGGACCTGCCCAGGTGTACATAACACTGTCCGCTTCTCTGGCGATGGAGCTGCCGACGACATTGACAATACCCAGTACCTTGAAGCCCTTTTCCTTGGATTCCCGCAGAGCTGCCAGCGTATCCGCAGTCTCACCGGACTGGCTGATGACGATGACCATATTGCCCTTCTGCAGGATGGGATCACGATAACGGAATTCGCTGGCCACATCCACCTCTACCGGGATTCTTGCCAGACCTTCAATGACATATTTTGCGGTAACACCGGTGTGATATGCGGAACCGCAGGCCACGATATGGATCTTTGTGATCTCCTGAATCTCCTCATCGCTCATATTCAGTTCTTCGATGACGATATCATTATCCTTGATACGGGGAGAAATAGTATCGTTGATCGTCTTCGGCTGTTCGTAGATCTCTTTCAGCATGAAATGCTCATAGCCGCCCTTTTCCGCAGCATTGGCATCCCAGTCGATGGTCACGGGGGTTTTCGTGATCTCTTCTTCGTCCACTGAGAAGAATCTAAGACCGTCTTCCTTCAGTTCCACCACTTCCTGATTATCTACATAATATACGGTTCTGGTATATTTCAGAATTGCGGGAACATCAGATGCGATAAAGCTGCCGCTCTCACTCTTGCCTACGATCAGAGGACTGTCTTTGCGGGCAGCGAAGATCTTATCCGGCTGATCGGCAAACATGATACCCAGCGCATAGGAGCCCTCTACACGATGCAATACCTTAGTGATCGCTTCCAGGGGATTTCCCTTATAATAGTAGTCTAACAGATGCGCCAGTACCTCGGTATCGGTCTCAGAGATGAACTGATACCCCTTATCCTGCATCTTTTTCTTCAGTGGAATATAGTTCTCAATGATTCCATTATGTACTACAGCAATGGTACCGGCGTTATTCATATGGGGATGGGAATTGATATCACTGGGAGCACCGTGGGTTGCCCAACGGGTATGCCCGATACCGGAGGTTCCCTTCATAGCCTCGCCTCCGTGTGTCAGGTTTTCCAGAACCTTAAGTCTCCCGACAGCCTTTTTGGTGTTGATCTTCTCCCCATCAAAAATAGCCATACCCGCGGAATCATATCCACGGTATTCCAGTTTGGACAGACCGTCTAAAATGATCGGCGCTGCCTGTTCTGTTCCAATATATCCTACGATACCACACATAGTCATACATCCTTTCTGTTCTGTTTCCAGTATTCTTTGTTGGAAGTAAAAGCAAGGACCCATTTTCCGGGGAGCCTGCTATAGTTCTTACCTAATAGATAACCTGCATATTTACAGGCACATTGTATATAAAAATGGGGCAATCTGCCGGACATATGATGATCCCGCAAATATGCTGTCACATCTTTCACCATTCGTTTTCCCTCGGACTCCGAAGGATATGCTGCGAAGACTTCCGGATGTTCTGCCTGGGATACCCCCAGGTCAAAATTCCTTTGGAACTGCTGTACATTGGTATAATTATGGGAATGAATCACCCGGGCATCCGCCGCATAAGCGATCGCATATCCCGCTTCCACCGCTTTCGCCGCATAGATCATATCTTCATTAAATATGGTATGTTTTACGAATCCACCCAGTTCCTCATAGATCTCCCGTCGGTATGCCGCACACACATTGGAGCAGAAAAATGTCTTGATCCCCAATGTCTTAAGATCTTCTGCGGATTTGATCCGTGACTGTGCCGGATAATTAAATTCCCTGGTATAACATTCCACCGGTGCACAATCTTCTCTCGGCAGCTGTCTTGCATAGGATACCGCCACCTGATCCCGCAGCGGTTCCGTCAGTTGTTCGATCAGATTGTCATCTGCCGGCATGGCATCCTGGGTCATCATGACAAAAATATCTGCGGAAGATTTTTTCACACCCATGCGTCTGGTGCCGCCATGATCAAATTCTCTTTTGGAGACATGATATACCTTAATGTTCTGATATTTCTCCAGAAATCTGGTTCCATAGATCAGCTGCTCAAAATATTTTTCCTCGGTGTTCAGGAGGATCACTTCATGTATCGGCACGCTCTGACTATCAAGCTTATCTAATAATGTAAATAATTCTTTCCCCGGTTTATACAGGGGAATGATCACATCGATCTCCATTGCAGAGTGCTCCTTACTTTCCCAATCTCTGGTCTATTATACTTTATCCCCGTCTGTTACACAAGACTTTTTCATATGACACGAGGGAGCTCCGGTGCTCTCCGGAAGACTCCCTCGTCAATTCGTTTTCTTATTTATTCAGATAAGGTGCCGTATCGGACGCAATCTTTCTACTGTATTCCTTTACACTGTCGGTTACGGTGTAGTTCGCATCATCAAACAGGAACTGATGCAGCCATACAACATTGCTCTCCAGATCCAAAGGTACTACACTGCTTCCCTTTGCACCGATGTTACCGGTGGCACGCATGGTCTCTTCAGGGAAACCTCCCTCGTCCACAATACGATATTTTGTGATGTTAGCCAGCAGATCCAGAATATCCTTGGAATCCAGGCTGGTGTAAACATCATCGATGGCACTGTTAAATACCTTGGACAGAGTATCGTAATCGGCCTTCTTCGCCTGATCTTCAATCGCCTGGATCACTTCACGCTGACGTGCGGCACGCTTGAAATCATTACCTGCGGTATAACGGATACGGCAGTAAGCCGTCGCCTGCAGACCGTTTAGCAGCTGTACTCCGGTCTCTGTTACCGGTGTGTAGTCACATTTTAAGACCTCTGCAATACCGATCTGGTAGTTATTGATATGCTTGATTTCCTCAGAGTCCACATCGATATAGACACCGCCCAGACCGTCAATCACTTCACTCAGTCCCTTATAGCCTACGGTTACAAAGTTCGTAATATCCATATCCAGATTCATGTTTAACATCTTAACTGCCTGCTCCGCTCCGCCATAGGAATAAGCCGCGTTACACTTCTGATAGGAGTCCGTGCCGATGTTCAGATACGTATCACGATATACACTGACCAGTTTGATATCGCCGGTATCCATATTGATGCTGGCGATCATAATACTGTCGCTTCGGCTGCCCTTGTACAGCTGGCTGTCCTTCGTTGCATCCACACCGAACAGTGCAATGTTCATATACCCCTTCATTGCTTCGTCCTGTTGTACTTCTTCCGGAATCCGGAGTTCCTCCGTCTCTAATACCGTTACCTTGGGGCCTTCATTATTTGTGTGGGTCATTACCAGATACAATACTGCTACCATGATCAGGATAACCGCAATCTCTACACCGAAGATGATAACCTTTCTTCTCTTCTTGGCAGCACGCTGCTTGGCAGATACTCTCCTCTGTCCGTTACTGTTGCCGGCAGGTCTCGATCCGGCAGGTCGCTGTCCCGCAGGTCGCTGTCCCGCAGGTCTCTGTCCATTTCCGGAAGGTCTTCTTCCGCTTCCGGCTGGTCTCTGACCATTGCCGCCATTGTAGTTAGAATTTGTTGCCATCTTGTCTTCTCCTTGTGTTAATAAGCATTTTTATTGATAAATCCTGTGAAAAATGTCATAAGAATGATCTTAATGTCAAACCCGAGGGTCCAGTTCTCAATGTAATAAATATCATACTCGATCCGCTTCTTGATGGAAGAATCACCACGCAGGCCGTTGACCTGTGCCCATCCCGTGAGGCCCGGCCTCACCTGATGTTTTACCATATATCTCGGGATCTCTTCCTTGAACTTTTCCACGAACTGAGGGCGCTCCGGTCTCGGTCCCACCAGGCTCATATCTCCTTTCAGGATGTTGAACAGCTGCGGAAGTTCATCAATGCTGGTTCGTCTTAAGATCTTGCCGATTCCGGTGACTCTGGGATCATTTCGCACCGTCCAGCCCTTTTTCTCCTCCGCTGCAGTCTGCATTGCCATACTGCGGAATTTGTACATATAAAATGATTTATTATGAAGTCCTACCCGTTCCTGCTTGAAGATCACAGGTCCCGGACTGGAACATTTTACCAGAATTGCCGACAACAGCATGATCGGTGAAGTAATGATGATGCCGAACAGGGAACCGACAATATCCATGGCTCTCTTGATCATCATATTTCCGGTGTTGGTCAGCGGCACATACCGAATATTGATCACCGGAAGTCCCATGAGATCCTCCGTGTAAGGTCTGCTGGGGATCAGACTGCTGTAGTCGGGGATGAATTTCGTATGCACGCCGGATTTCTCACAGATATCCACAACACCTTCCAGATAATCATAATCTTTCAGAGAAAGCGTGATCGCGATCTCATCCAGCTTGTTCTCCGGAAGAATATACTCCAGATTCCCCAACGTTCCCAGGACTTTCACTCCCTTATAGGTAGTCCCTCCCGGAATGTGCTCATCCAAAATACCGCATACAACATATCCCCACTGGGGATTGCTTAAGATTCTGTCAATATACTCTTCTGCCGCTCTGGAATAGCCCACCAGCAAAATATGCTTCAGATTGTATCCCCTTTTCCGGAGTGTCCGCAACGCTTTTCTCATTATGATGCGGGATACCGAAGTCAGAAATACATTCAGCACATAAAAAATTGCCATGACGGATCGTGAAAAGTTGATCTCACGGATGATCATATACAGTATAATGATCAATGCCGCCAGGCCGATGGTATTTGCCTGCAGAATGCTGTAAATCTCATGTCTGCGGCGGACGGTTCGCTTCGGGGAATACACGCTGCACCGGTAATACAGAAACATATATCCGGGTACAATAAAAGGAAGCAGCTTATAATACTCCTGCACAGGCAGGACACCGATCCCGGGACCGTCGTTCAATATATAAAATTTGATATAATAGGCAAGGACAAAGGATATGGCTGTGATCAGCGCATCCATTATCACAAGAAGCCTGTTAAAGACTTTCTGGTTGTCTTTTATCATATGGGTCACCCAATCTGTAAGTCTGAAAAGCTTCTTTTTAACGATTTCATTCTACAATAACGGTGTTTTTTTCTCAACTTAAGAATTTATGAAGCCATTTCTTAAGATTTCATAAGAATTCGAAACACATTGAAATACAGCTGCCACTGGATCTTCACATAATTCCCCAGATGATGCCACCGGAAGGGAACTTTGTGCTGTCTTCCTGCGGTTCCTACAGATCTTTTCAGTCCAGCTGCCAGTCCTTTCAGATATAGTTTTCCCATTCTTTTCTTACAAAAAAACAAAAACTTTATGCCAAATCCAAGCAAAAAAAACGGCAGGTTCAGAATACACTGCAAAAGCGGCATATTCTTGCCGATCACATAAATACTGTTGGCAGACGCAAGTAACGTTTTCCGGGGATTGTATCTGGATCCCGTGGAAGCACTGCCATAATGCAGCACAGCCGCCTTCGGTTCATACCGGTTCTCATAGCCGTAGATCCGGGCACGGTAGCCGATATCCAGATCTTCCAGATAGGCAAAATGTTCTTCATCAAAATAACCGATCTCTTCAAATACGGATCGTCTGTAGATTGCGGCACCGCCACAGGCGGAAAACACCGGGACAGACTTATCATAATCCGCCGCCGGTCGTCCCTTCCCCCGGGAATAGGCCCAGCCCAGCACGCAATAACGGTCTCCGGCATCATCAATGAACTCCGGTCTGTCCCACATCAGCATCTTCGCACTGACGGAAAATATCTTTTCATTTTCGCGGATAGCATCATATAAGCCTCTTACAAAACCGGCTTCTGCCTTTGTATCATTGTTCAGAAGGATCACATATGGTGTCTTCGCTTCCCGGATCCCCAGATTCACTGCATGACAGAATCCGGTGTTTTCCGGTAAAGATATCAGGCGCACACCTTCCCCACACCATTCCTTTTGCAGATATTCCACGCTGCCGTCCACGGAAGCATTATCGATGATCAGCACTTCATATCCGGGGGCATTTTGCTGCTCTCTGCACAGAGAAGTCATGCACTCTGCCAGATATTTCATTCCGTTGTAATTTGGTATAACAACCGTTATTTCACTCATAATGGTTTAAACTCCTCCGGATATTCCGGCAGATAGAGTAATCTTCCTCTTTGCCGTAACGCTTCGGACAACTGCAGACTTAAGGTTCGGATATCCGCACCCTCCGGCAGCGTAGTAATATTAAATATCGGCTGTTCTTTTGGTAGTCTCCGAATCTCGGTATACGGAACTCCCACGATTTTTTCAAACACTTCCCTGCATTCGGGCCGGATACGGATACAGCGAAGATCCAGCGCTTCCGCATCCTGGGACAGCTCTGCGCGGTGCAGATATCCGCCGAATCCCTTCGGCAGTCCTTCATAAAATACGGTTCCGTCTGCCGTCATTCTGCCGCCGATGATCTTGCCATTCTTCCCGGACAATACTCTGCCGCCTACAGCTGCCACATCCGGCCTGGCTTCCCATACTTCTTTATATTTTAACCGATAAAATCCCACATGTCTGGTCTCTGTCGCGGTGGCCGGGATATGACGGCGGTCCGCATGATCCTGCAATGCTCTCATCCCCGCATCATACGCATATTTTTTGCTGTTTGGATTGGCTGCTGTGGATGCCTCATGACATCTCCAGTGATACAGTACCTTCGGAATATGGAGTATTCTCTTCTCCGCAGTCTGCCCTCCCTCTGTCAGCACTTCCGCTACACAGCGCAGTACCAGATCATAGTCCTGAGCACCGTCAAATTCCGGACGGAATTGCAGGCTTTTCAGCAATTTACTCTCCATTACCAGAAAATGACAGATATAGTTATTGCTGAGAATTAAATCGTAATTAAATTCTTCTTTATAATTGGGCTCATAGTATCTAGTCTCTTCTCCATCGCACTTATCCTCATCCGAATAAGCGAAAGCGACTTTGACACCTCTGTCATATGCTTTGATGATCGCGTCTGCCATTTCGTACAACGCATCCGGTGTCAGTACATCATCATGATCCAGCAGACCGATATACTCTCCCTTTGCATAGGGAAGTGCCTGATTGGTATTAGCAGCGATTCCCGCATTTTCTTTCAGATGCACATAGTGGAGCCTGGGATCTGCTGCGACAGGTTCTGTCTCGCCATCCGTCGGCTGCTCCTTCAGGAATCCCTGCTGCTTCAGTACCGCCTCCACACTGTGATCCTCCGTGGCATCTGCCAGGATCAGTTCCCAATGGGGATAACTTTGTTGCATAACGCTTGTTATCATTCTGTTCAGATATGCTTCCGGCGTTCGATATAAGGGTACCACAATACTGAACGTAATCGGCTTCTCCCATTTTCTATCACTCTGCCTTACCAGCTCTGCTTCCGAACAGGGCACAAAAAAATAGCGGTCTGTCTCTGTCAGGCGCTCCCTCACAGAGATCCAGGTTTCCCTCAGGCCGTTACGTTGCAGATAATATAGAGTTTTCTTAAGGTTTGCCTTGTTTAGCTTGGCCACAGATACCTCCATCTTTTCATAAAAGAGCAAACCGCCCTGCAAGGGCGATTCGCTCTTTTGAAAACTAAGATAATGATGTCGGGGTCAAAAGCCTCCGACTTTGATACCTACGGATTGCTTCGTGCTACGCACTCCTTACAGTACTGCCTTTACATCCTCAGTCAGCTTCTCCACCTTAGCCTGTGCATCCTCGATGCTGTTGCCCTTGACGCCCATGTAGAACTTGATCTTGGGCTCGGTTCCGGAAGGACGAGCGCAGCACCATGCGTTGTCGGGAAGCTCGAAGTACAGAACGTTGGACTTCGGAAGTCCGGTCGTGGTCTTCTCACCGGTCTCCATGTCGATGATCACATCGTTCTGATAGTCACGGAATTTCTCCACCTTCAGGTCACCGAATGCCTTCGGAGGATTCTTACGAAGCTTATCCATGATCTCTGCGATCTGTCTTGCGCCGTCGATACCCTTCATGGTAATGGTATACTGGGTCTCCTTGAAGTAACCGTACTTCTCATACATGGATACCATCATATCCCACAGAGTCATGTTATGCTTCTTGCAGTAAGCTGCTACTTCGCACAGACACATCACTGCTACGATCGCATCCTTATCTCTTGCGTGGGTACCTGCCAGGCAGCCGTAGCTCTCTTCCAGGCCAAATACGTAGTTGTTGCTGCCGGTCTGCTCGAAGAGCTTGATCTGCTCGCCAATGAACTTGAAGCCGGTCAGTACCTCGATCAGCTTTACGCCGTAAGCCTGCGTAATAGGTTTGGTCATGTTGGTGGTAACGATGGTAGTTACCAGTGCGGGATTCTCGGGCATGGTACCGGTCGCAGTTTTCTCTCTTAAGATATATTCTGCGATCAGCATGCCGGACATATTACCGGTAAATGCCACATACTCGCCGGTCTTGGTATCTTTTGCATACACACCCAGACGGTCTGCATCGGGATCGGTTGCCAGAACGATATCCGCATCCTTCTCCTTCGCCAGACGAAGCGCATAGGTAAATGCCTTGGGATCCTCAGGGTTCGGGTAATCCAGTGTGGTAAAGTCAGGATCCGGATTCTCCTGTTCGGGAACTACATAGACATGCTTGAATCCCAGCTCAGACAGGATACGTCTTACCGGCTTGTTACCGGTACCGCATAACGGAGTATATACGATCTTGATGTCATCTGCCATTTCCCTGATCACATCAGGATGAATGATCTGCTTCTTCAGCTCTGCCATGTACTTGTCATCGATCTCTTTGCCGATCACTTCATAGAGTCCTGCTGCCACAGCATCCTCTCTGCTCATGGTCTTTACGGTATGATAGTCCTTAATCGCCTGTACTTCGGTGATGATATCTTTGTCAATCGGAGCGGTTACCTGTGCGCCGTCCTCCCAGTATACCTTATAGCCGTTGTACTCAGGAGGGTTGTGACTGGCGGTCACTACAATACCTGCAGTACATCCTAACGTCCGAAGGGCAAAGGACAGCTCCGGGGTAGGTCTTAAAGATTCAAAAATGTATGCCTTGATGCCGTTGGCTGCGAGACATCTTGCTGCCTCATCGGAAAACTCGGGAGACATGCGGCGGGAGTCGAATGCGATGGCCACACCCTTACTCTGTGTACCGCGCTTGATAATATAATTGGCAAGACCCTGAGTTGCCTTACGAACGGTATATACGTTCATACGGTTGGTTCCAGCACCGATCACACCACGTAAGCCACCGGTACCGAATTCCAGTTCCTTGTAAAAACGATCTTCCACTTCTGCTTCGTTATTACGGATTGCCAGAAGTTCCTCCTTGGTCTTCTGGTCAAAATAATCATCATTTAACCAGAAATTCAGTTCGTCCATATAACTCATTTTCCTATCCTCCTGTTTTATTGCTATCTTTCAATATCTTTCCATATCTTCAGTAAACGCTCTCCGGTGATATTTTACCATAGATTCCCTCTACTGAAAAGAATTATTTAACGTCCGCTAACTGCCGGATCCTTCAGTGCATAATCGCTGCGATCCAGAGAGAAATTCGCATTGTAATAGGGATCTCCCGCCTCCAGCTCTTTTTTCCATTTTTCCCTGAAGTGTGCAGATTCCTTGTTGTAGCGCTCGGCCTTTTCCCCCTGATCGTCCAGTCCTCTGGAGATGGATTCGTAATGATACAGCTCCGCAAAAGGTGTCCACACGTTCAAAAGTCCCAGTTTCCGCAATTTCAGACAGAAATCCACATCATTTAAGGAGATCACAAAGCTCTCATCCAGACCTCCCACCTGCTCATACAGGCTCTTTTTCACCAACAGGCAGGCACCGGTCACCGCTGTGACGTTCTGGGTATAACACAGACGTCCCATGTAGCCTAAGTTCTGTACCGGGATGCGGTAATGGGTATGTCCCGCGGTACGGTGCGCTCCCAGTCCGATGACCACGCCGGCATGCTGGATCGTCTTATCCGCATAGTACAGCTTTGCACCTACGGCACCTACATCCTCTCTCTGGGCATACATCAGCATCTCTTCCATCCAGTTGGCTGTGATAACCTCCGTATCATTGTTCAGCAGCAAAATATACTCACCGGTAGCATAAGACGCTCCCAGATCATTGACCGCAGAATAATTAAAATCACCATGATATGTCACAATAGAAATCCGTCCGTCCCCGCTGTGCAGGATACCGCCGTCATGGCCGCAGACTGTATGCAGCTTGCATCTTTCTTCATAAGAATCGTCGCCGGACATCCCCAACAGTTGGGAATAATAGTCCTTGATTTCCGATGTCGTACTGTTATTTTCCACGACAATGATCTCGTAATTGCTCCAGGTGCTGTTCTTTTGAATCGAAGTAATGCAACGCTTCAGATCCTCAACGTGATCCTTATTGGCGATCACGATGGAGATCTTCGGGTCTCCCAGGATCTGATACCGGATCCGGAAGATCGTGGCACAGGCTCTGGTGCTGGTAATCTGAAAATGCTGAAAGCCATGCTTTTTCAGATGATCTGCCACGGCTCCCTTTGCCGCCTCAATGGCATAGGGTTTTGCATCAATGCTGGCTGCGGTACTGCCCTCATGGCTTCTCCAGTAGTACATCAGTCTGGGAACATGAACGATCTTTTCCGCTCTGTCGGTCAGACGCAGGATCATATCGTGATCCTGGGCACCGTCAAATGCGGTGCGGAACAGTTCCTCTCCCTCTAACAGTTTTCGGGAAAAAACGCTGAAATGGCAGATATAATTATTTGCCCGCAGATTGTCCGGTGCATAATCCGGCTTAAAATGCATAGTCAGCATTTTATTAATATCATTTTCCTTGAAAGTGGTCTCATCACAATAGAGATAATCCGCACCCCGCTCATTGATCTCCTTCACATACGCATACAGTACGGAAGGATGCAAAATATCATCCTGATCAAACAGACCGATATAATCTCCGGTAGCCAGCTTATAACATTCGTTGGTGTTATAGGAGATACCGCCGTTATGATCCAGGTGCTTATAGACGATACGACCGTCTGCCTTCGCCGCGTACTCCTTGCAGAGTTCCTCGATATAGGAGTGCTCCGTGTCGGAACCGTCCGCCAGACACAGCTCCCAGTTGGGATACGTCTGATTCATGACGCAGTCCAGCATCTGGATCTGGAATTCTCTTTTATTGTTCCACAGGGGAACGAGAATACTGATCTTCGGCATATAAGGGAATATCGTCTCTTCTTCCTTTTTCCGCTGCTCCGCATCAGGAAAGCTTCCGGTTCCGTAGGACTCCATCAGGCTCTTCTGACGGGTCTTGTTGCGGATCTTACGCAGGATATCCTTCGGTCCGCCGCACTGGGACAAACGATCTCTCTGTCTCTGTGCGAAATGGATCAGACTTCTCGCAGGACCCGTGGCTTTCCAGAATTTATTCTTTTTGATCCGGTCCAGTTTGAACTGCAGGTCCTCTTTTTCCGATTCCAGCACTACGATCTTATCTGCCAGATCCGCACATTTCTCGTGCTCTCTCTCGTAGGCTTCCTTATAGTTGATTTCTGTATTGTTCTCTGACATATTAATCTCCATTCCGCAGACATTTTCTTGTTTCATAAGCCATCGCAATATAATCTGCGATTTCCTTATGATAAGAGCTGTTATACAACGTCTGCGCAGTGTCCCTTGGTTTATTCTTCCGGTGCAGATTTTTCCACTACCATATATTTTCCCGTGTCATTCCACAGTCGCAGCTTGCTGACACGGTTCACTGCAAGTACCGCAATGCGATAAGTTCCGGCCGGCAGCCTTTCTCCCTTTCTGCTGACGCAGAAGCCGCCCAGTGCCACATTTTTCTGATCCGGGAGATTCTCCTCCAATTCCTGACGATAGGCGGGCAGAAGCTTCATGGACCGGATCTGCTGATTTTCATGCTCCGCAGTCTGCGCAGCATCCGCACCGGACGTGGGAAGCAACAGCAGGTATTTATCATAACATGCATTATCATCTCCCAGGATCACACTGTAACCCTGGATCCGCGCCGGTCCCGCGGTCTCCACTCGGGCCATCAGGCAGTCATCCTTACGGATGTTGTGTAACTGTTCTGCCACCGAACTTCCTGCCGCATCTGCAAACGGTGTCCACGCCGGCTCCTGTAAAATATTCCGGTCTGTGATATAAGCCGGAACCACACGACTGTCCAGTCCCTCTCTGTTAAGTCCCATGGGATAAAAAGGATCCTCTCCGGAAAACTGCGGATGCATCTGGTAGAGCATTCCTCTCTCCTCCGCCAGTCGTTTCATTTTCTCCGGGGTCTCATCGTTTCCACGACTCAGGGATTCATGGTGATATGCGAACCGGTCATTCAGCACCACATTAAAATATCCCATCTCCACCAGACGAAAGCCCAGATCCACATCATTATAAGCTACCCGCAGGGCCTCTCTAAAGCCTCCGGCCTCCCGGAACACCTCTGTACGAAGCATAAGACAGGCTCCCGTCACTGCCACACAGTTCTGATCATAGATGTTCCGTCCGAAATAGTAGCTCCGGTTGTCTTCCATAAATTGCAGCTTATGCACCGGCCCCACCGGCAGATTGACGATTCCGTCATGCTGAATAGTCACAGAATCCGGATAATACAGTTTCAGTCCAACACTGCCCACATAAGGCTGCAGCGCCTTTGACACCATTTTGTCCAGCCAGTCATCGTCGCAAAGCTCTATATCATCATTCAGAAAAAGTAATACATTTCCCTCGGCCGCTTTGGCACCGCGGTTACACATGGCAGAAAAATTAAATTCCACTGGCTCATAGATATAACGCGTCGGTATTCCGTCATTACAGATCTGTTGCACCAGCTGCCTGATTTTTCTCTCATTTTCCTCACAGCTTCCGTTATCCACCAGCAGGATCTCGATGGGAATCCCTCCCTTGTGGCGTCTTGTCAGAGACAACAGACATTTTTCCAATACCTCCGGATTATCCTTGGAGGGAATGACTACGGAGACCAGAAGCTTCCCGGTGAAGACTTCTCTGGCTCCTTCTGCGGCCTTAGCGGCAAGCTCCACAGGCAGTTCCGGTGACTGCGACGCACAGCCATACTCTTCCCAGGGATTTTTCGTTTCTGCCCCCGGTCTGCCATTGCGCATAAAGTCCGGTCCCTGGATACCCATACCGTAAGCCTCAAATCTTCCGTGGAACAACATCTCTTCCATATGTCCTATAGTATGACAGCCTCTCTCAAAGCCGCCCGCAGCCAGGAACAAACGATCCATGAAAGAACGGATTTCAGTTGCTTTTGAGAATAATATCTCCCGTCCGGTACTTTCCTTTGCCGTCACTGCTTCCGGATCCCCCAGCTGTTTCAACAGGCGACTCCGCACTGCAATAACGCTTCCCACATAGAAAAAGGCACGGTAAGTATCCGGTGACCAGCAAGGTTTGAACCATGGAATACAGCGCTCTGCGTTTTCTCCCATCAGGTCTTCATCACCATACACGATATCGACTTCCGGATGTCTCACAAAATAATTATTGATCCTCTCCGCGGCATTCCGGGCCAATGCTCCCTCCTGCTGTCTCCAGATCACAAATTCCGTAAGACCTGCTCTCCCCCGGGTCTCAGGATCCGCCGCATGGGATTCGGCAAGGATCCTGTCCTGCTCCCCGGCCCACTGCTCATAGGTCATCCGGCGCTGCGCCAGCTCTTTTTCGTATTTTTTATCCTGCTGTGCGATCAACACCTGCTTCACTGCTGTCCGAATACTCAAGCCGCCTCTCCTTTCGTGTTGCTTTAGCTCGCATTTTCACCGGTCATTTGGGTCTTCAGAAGAATTTTTTTACATTCCCTGCCATATCTTTTGCGATATTCACAGGAATCGGAACGATCTCCATCTTAACCTGTAAAACATTCTCTGCCCTCCTGTCCAGGGCGTCCACGCGGATCGTCATGTTGGGATCTTCTGTATAGAATACCATACTCGGGTGTTCTGCCCCATCCTCGGATTTCAGGATTTTCCCGTTCGAGGTAAACAGCTTCTTATCTTGTACGGGTACCGGCTGATCATTCATGATCAGCTCTTTTATCTTACATACACAGGAACACATTGCAGGATCCAGCCGCAGATAATGTACGTTACCGTCGAATTTCACGGTAAACTCTGCCTCTTTTTCCGCAACATAGACATTTTCCGGGAAATAAGAATTTTCTTCGGAAAATCCCTGTCCCTTGTCTTCATAGATCTGTACCCGCAGTTCTCCTTCCGACTGGCGAAAACGCCCGATCCATTCGGTGGGTTTATAGATTTCGCCGCCTAAGAGATTCCGGATCTCACCCATGGACAATTTCTGTCCGGTGACATATTTCTGGAATTCCCGCTCCTGCTCTCTGTACTGTCTTGCCTCATTTTCCGTGATGTCCAGACGATCTAAGATCCGGTCCAGTTCCAACGCATTGCGTCTTTCATTCTCCAGAACATAACAGTAAATTGCCCGGAACGCCAGTGCTTTCGTATCTATGACACGGTCAAAGGTCCACTCGTAATCGATCAGCGTCCAGTGATCCCCGTCCACCAGAATATTGGCAAAGATCAGGTCAAAATCCGCTACCGGAACTTCTTCCCCGAATCCTACCCTCTCCAGATACTCCGCAAACAGGCTGTGGAATCCTTCGATATCCTGTCTGTCCAGACATTCATCCATCAGTTCCGACAACGGTCTGCCCGATACGAATTCAAATTCCGCATAAGGGATGCCGTCCTCTTCTCCCGGATGACAGACATTAACGTCCAGCCGGCTTCCGGCATAACGTCCTTTTAATTTTTCATACGCTTCCGCCATGTGACGCACATGCGCCTCGGCTTCTTTGGTCAGCGGATATTTCCGCACGATCCGATTCCCCCGGTCATCCCGCAGGATCTCCGTACGGATGCGGAAGCTTTCCGCACGGTCATTGGAATATCTGACATATTTCAGGTCCAGAGGCTTGCCGATCACTGCCAGATAAGAATTGGAAAATACAGGAAAAAGCCCCTCTTCCACGATTCCGTCAAAAGCACTTTTTTCATCGAATAACAACATTCTGTCACGGTCGAAATTCCGCAGATTATTGGACAGTTCTCCCCGTCCCGGAAGATACGCATCGGAATAGACCGTGGTCATAAATTTATAGTCGGGATACGGATAATAGAAGCTCCGCTCTCCCACACCGCAGGCATCGAAGATCTTCTCCAGTTTTTTCCGGGAAAAAGTACGCACGACGCCGCCGTTCGGATAATTTTCAATTCCGGAAAACCAGTCTCCCAGGTGATCTTCCTTGCAGCCCGCAAAATATTTCAGTCCGTATTTGTTCTCAATAGCGATAACGATTCGTCCACCCGATGCCAGATGCTTTTGCAGAATTTTCAGAAAATCTTCATAAGGTGTGCTGCCGCCTATGTAAGCCTGGCCGTACTCGAAGACACCAATGAGGCAGATATAGTCATAATCTGCGGGCAGATTCGGTTCCACGTCGGTAAAATTGCCTATGTGGATCGTCACATTTTCACTTTCACTGTGCCGGTACGCATTGATCAGGCTGCGCTTTTTTGAGAGATCCACGCAGGTCACCGATCCGGCTTTCCGGGACAGGGCTCCTGTAATGGCTCCGCAGCCGCTGCCTACTTCCAGCACTTTGTCCGTCTTTTTGATCGGAAGAAAATCCACGATATTTTCCCGCAGAGCCGACAGATGATACAGGATCGGCCAGCTTTTTCTCTCTGCGATGATCCGGTCATATTCCACGGTACTGTATTTTTTTACAATCTCCAGAATCTCGTCTTCCACACTGCCGTCACAATAATAATCCTCTCCGGGATACTTATCCAGATTCAGTGTTACTTTGCCGATGGTCTCTGTCATTCTTTATTTCTCCTCCGCATCCCACACTTTCGTGTTGGAATCCATATCATAATAGCCTACGGTATTTTTATCGGATACTACTGTAATATTCAGGGCATCATACAGTCTGTGATAGACCTCGAAGGTGTCCTGATTGTAGCCGGTCACTCCCAGAGACAGCAGATATTCTCCGCCCTGCAGATTCATCTTCTGTGTAAAAGTCACATTTTTCACATCACCTGGTTCCACACTGTCTAAGAACGCCTTCTCGATCATGGTATTGGTACCGGTGATCTCCACACCGATGACATTTTTCACGGAAAATGCAAAAATCGGTGCCGGTATAGGATCCATAAACCGGACCTTCATATGGATGGTAAACATTGTCCCCTTCAGAATGGCATTGGTAGGCACACCCCTGTCATCCGTAATGTAAAATTCTTCGATCTGTGCCTGCTTTGTACCGTATTCCAGGGCATTGGGATTCTGTCCCTTCGCCTCCGCGGAAGCCTCAGCAGCATCTTTGGCTGCGCCATCCGCCTTTTTCGCAGCAGCTCTCTGCAGATCTTCATCATCTAAGAGATTCTCCGATTCCTCACCGGCATTTTCGGATTCATCGTACTGTCCCACCAGTACCCGTTTATAAGTATCGATCATGGCCTTGGGGCTGCCTTCTCCCAGAATATTTCCCTGGTTCAGCAGATAGACGCGGTCGCAATATTTACTGATACTGCTCAGATCGTGACTGACGAAGACGATCGTCTTGCCCATTTTCTTGAATTCTTCGAATTTATGATAACATTTTGCCTGGAAAAATACATCACCGACGCTCAGAGCCTCATCTACGATCAGGATCTCCGGCTCGATATTGATCGCCACTGCAAACGCCAGGCGGACGAACATACCGCTGGAATAGGTCTTTACCGGCTGATAGACATAATCTCCGATATCCGCAAAGCTTAAGATCTCCGGCAGCTTTGCCTCGATCTCTTTTTCGGAAAATCCCATCATGGTACCATTCAGATAGACATTCTCGATACCGTTGTATTCCATATTGAAGCCGGCACCCAGCTCCAGCAGAGCGGAGATACGCCCGTTGACCAGCACCCGTCCGGAAGTCGGATTCAATACTCCGGTGATGATCTTCAGGATGGTGGACTTACCTGAACCGTTGGTACCGATGATTCCCACGGTTTCCCCCTGATAGATCTTCATACTCACGCCTTTCAGGGCATAGTGGAGCTTATGTTTGGTCTTTTTACCGAATCCAAAAGCTTCCTTCAGACGGTCCGAAGGTTTATCATATAATTTATAGATTTTCTGGACATTATCAACTTCAATTGCCAGTTTTCTCTTATCCTGCATAATGTCTTAATCCTTTTCTTTCAGTGTTACACTGTCTTTATGGTACCACATGGCCAGAGAACGGTTGGCCTCATTGTCCGCATCCTCGGAGATTTCTCCCATGCACAAAAACCACGGGCGGAACTGATAGGCCGGCAGCTGCACATCTTTTTCCGGTCCGGACAGAATTGCCACCCGTTCCAGATATTCCTGATGAAAATTATAAGCCTCCCCGGTGTGTACATAATAATACGCTCCATAGGACGAATAATGTCCCGCCTGATTGGGAGATGCCCGGAAGATCACAAGGCATGCCACACCGATCAGCACATAAAACCACCAGGCTGCTGCATCGCTTCGTATGGCCCACTTCTGTATCGTCAATTGCCCGGTTGTCTGCTCCGCTCTTTTCTCCAGTAACTGTCGCAGCCACCCGATCCAGTAGATCTCATTCAGAAATAAAAGCAGCAGATAGGTGATTTTTACCGCATTCAACGTTCTGGACAGCCCGGCATGCCCCAGGGAATAAAGACTCGGTGTATATCCTGTAGCATACAGACAGAAGGACCATACCAAGACAATTCCGGGATAACGAAACCGGTAATCCGTCCCCTTCACCGCCTGCCAGATCATGGGTACCAGCAATAGCATCACCGTCAGTACTACCAGACCGGTATACTCTGGAATGTGTTTCACGGCTTCCAAAAATGATCTGCCGATGGACTCTAACGGTCCATAGCCCCAGCCCACATAACTGCGGGCACGTACGGAATTTCCCGGAGCCGCCACATTCAGGCCGAAGCCTATGATATACACTAGTGTAGACGGCAACAGCCACAGCCCCGTCCTGCGCCGTTCCACTACCACGCTGACCAGAAGGATGGTCAGAAGACACAATAATCCCTGCAATGCCGTGACGAAATTGCTTCCCGCCGTAATCATGGCAAGCAGAACCGATGCAGTGAATAACAGACCTTTCGCGGTTCTGCCCTCTGCTCTCTCCAGGCAGATGGCCACAGACAAAAACAAAAGTCCGAAGCCATGCATTCCCACATAGTGGATCCCGCCGTTATACCAGTAGAAGCCGCTCTGCGCGGAATAGATAAACATAAATTCCGCTATGGTGATCACTGCCTGAATTGCCAGGCTGCTCCATTTCTCCATTCGGAAGACTTTCCGCAGGATCACGTGGGTAAACACCATGCTTCCCGCCAAAAGCAGTAACAGAATGAACACCGGTCCTAAAAAATAATACTGTTCTCCCCAGACAGCCGGCATCAGTGTCATGAAAAAAATAGAAGAATACGTTCCCTGCCATGCATACCACTGGGTTCTGGAACAATCCAGTGCACCGGAGATTGCCGCCCATTTCGACTGCTCCTGCTCTATGGCAGCTCTGGCAAATCTTCCAAAGTTATAGTCGTCATAATAAGGAACCGCATAAATCGTCAGTCGAAACAGTGGGATCAGTGCTAACAACAGCAGTCCGCAACAGCCCACTGCCAGCAGTACCCCGCCCGGCTTCCATAACAATATTTTTCTTAACTTTTCAAGAGCACCCTTCAATTACTTTCACCCTTTCTGTTTCCCCCACAACAGTTCCGTAATGTAGTACCCCGTTCCTTGAGCTCTCGGAATTGTAACAATCCATCGTACTATAGCACATCTGCGAAATGCACTTTCAGTCTCTTAAAGATCACAGCACCCAGTCCGAACAATACCACCGTCACGATCCAAAAATACATCGTGGAGAAGAAATCCCGGAAAAACCATTCTTTCTCGTAGATCGCACTGCGGTAGCCATTCACGATATAGACCAGCGGATTCAGCTTCAGGATCATGATCCACTCCGGAGACAGCGCGTCCAGATTCCATAAGATCGGAGTGGCCCACATGCCGATCTGCAATCCGATGCTGATGATCTGGGACAGATCCCGAAAAAACACCACTACCGCACACGTGGTGTAGCTGAGTGCCAGCACAAATATAAACAGGCAAAAACTGTAATAAATGATCTGTATAGTGTAGATTGTGGGGTAATAGCCGTAAATAGCCGCTACGATCAACAGGAGACACACGAAAAATACATGGATAAAAGTAGCCGCAATAATCTTGATGATCGGCAGGATGCTGATCTTAAATACTACTTTTTTCACTAGATAGTTGTACTCTAAGAGTGCATTGGTGCCGTTGTTCAGTGCCTCACTGAAGTAGAACCAGGGCACCAGTCCCGCTGTCAGGAAAAGTACAAAAGGCACTTCCACGCCCTCCCGCAGGGGTGTGCTGGTATTTCCCATGATCTTGTCGAAGACGATGTAATACATCGCCACGGTTACCACCGGCTGTGCCATCGCCCAGACCGCGCCCAGGTAAGAACCCGCATATCTCTTTTTAAAATCGTTTTTCGCCAGCTTCCAGATCAGATGTCTATTCTGGAATAACTCTACCGGCAGTCCGGTAAATTTATCGTACCAGTGGATAAACGCAAAACATGCCGCCGCAATGACAACGCAGGAGATGATCTTTTTCGTCAGCTCCTGGCTTTGATCCACAGCAGGTCCCGGATTCTTATGGAACACGATGAGCAGAGCCATGATCACTGCCGCTGTCACGAACAGGGCAATACCTGTTTTCTTACTGATTTTCACACTTTTTTTCATGCTCTTTTTCCTTCATGTACTGTTCCAGAGTGCCCCACTTGGTATCCTTCTCGGATAATGTTAGTTCCATACCTTCGGGGATGGGCCATTCCACACCGATATCCGGCGTGTTATATGCAATACCGCCCTCATCATCCGGATGATAAAAATCGGTACATTTGTAGCAGAACTCTGCGTAATCGGACAGTACCAGAAATCCATGCGCGAAATTTTTCGGAATAAAGAACTGCTTCTTGTTCTCCTCAGACAAAAGTACACCATACCACTGCCCGAAAGTCTTGGAGCCTTCCCGCAGATCCACAGCCACATCATAGACTTCTCCGCGGATCACACGTACCAGCTTGTCCTGCAGAAAATGCTTCTGAAAATGAAGTCCTCTGAGAACTCCTTTTTTAGAAGCAGACTGATTATCCTGTACAAACACTTCCGGGATTCCCGCTGCTTTAAGATCATTGTAATTATAAGTCTCCATGAAATACCCTCTGGCATCACCGAATACCGTGGGGGTAATGATCTTCAATCCTTCGATTTCACATGTTTCTACTGTTATCTTGCCCATTTATTTCATCCTCACTCTTTCTTATTTTCATTCATAGGTGATATTCATATCGACTCTGCCTTCGATACCGTCCACTTTTCCCTTGGAGGTATACTGCCAGGTCTTGTAATATCCCTGATATAGCGGCACACTGCGGTACTCCGCAAGCCAGATATGATAGTTCTCCAGTCTGGCGGTCTGCAGATTATTGTTGTACCAGTTGCGGCTGGCATAGACGCCTGCCGTATATCCGGCATTTTCTACCGTCCGGCAAAAAGCCTCACATACCAGGGTTCTGGTCTCCGCATTCAGTCCGTCCGCACGGCCGTTTCCTCCGGCACCCTCCGTATCAATAAATACAGGATAGGTCAGTTGGAAATCACGGATCAGCTCCAGCACGGCAGAAGCCTCTTCCACCGCCTCTTTCTCATCTGTAGCCTGGGTAAAAAAGTACACACCCACCGGAATCCCAGCGGCTGTTGCACCTTTCATGTTGGCGACAAACTGTGGATCCTCCACCAGACTTCCCGTAACCGAACCGCGGTAGCCCGCACGAACGATGGCAAACTGCACTCCGGCATTTTTCACCTTATCCCAGTCGATAGTGCCGTTCCACTTGGACACATCGATGCCGACCTTCGCATTGCCGGATGTAGTCTGTAGTTTCTGGATCTCGGTCTTGTCCGCATCTGCCAAAGCTCCTGCCACAGCACTGTCCTCGGCATCCGCATCGACTTCATCCTCTGTCTTGATCAACAGAGAAATATCATCAATGGCCAGATATTCCACTTTTTCTTTTACATGCACTTTGGTCTCGGTGATGGGAACTTTATATCCTTCGATGGGTAACAGTTCCATATAATAATCGCCGGAATCCAGATCAGCAATGTAGATCACGCCGTCCTGATCCAGATCCTTGTAATCTCCCAGACCGTCCACCCGGACATAGAAACTCTCTCCGGTCACCGGTACACCTTCATTGTCCACGATCTGGATACGCAAATCCTTTTCCACGGAAGTCGCCACCAGTGACAGGCGGTGGCTGTTATCTTTCGCCGCCTCCAGGATCGGATTCACATCCGGATCAAAAAACGTATTATCTTTTAAAAAGGCTTTCAGGTCGTTGCCGATCCTGCCATCCGCTTCCGCGGTGTCCGTCTCCCCGGTGCCCTCCGGCACGGGATCCACTGCTTCGCCGTCACCTGCATTCTGCGCTCCGGACACCGCCGTGTTCTGGTCGGATGTGGGGGACAGTTGTTCCCTGTTCACATACATTACCGCCAGTGCCACCAGCAGGATCACCGCCATGGAGACCAGGATCGCCATTTTCCGCAGCTTAGAGTCCATTTGCTACCTCTACCAGATATTTACCGTAATTCGTCTTCAGCAGCGGCTCTGCCAGTGCCAGCAGCTGCTCTTTATCAATAAATCCACGTTTGAAAGCGATCTCCTCGATACAGGAAATATACAATCCCTGTCTCTTCTGGAACGCTGCCACGAAATCTGCCGCATCCAGAAGTGCATCGTGATTGCCGGTATCCAGCCATGCGAATCCACGACCCAGAGTCTCTACCTGCAGGGTTCCTCTGTTCAGGTACTCGTTATTAATACTGGTGATCTCGATCTCACCTCTTGCGGAGGGCTTTACGTTCTTCGCAATCTCCACTACATCGTTATCATAGAAATACAGTCCGGGAACTGCATAATTGCTCTTGGGATGCTCCGGCTTCTCCTCGATAGAAAGTGCCTTGCCGTTCTCATCGAACTCCACTACGCCGTATTCTCTGGGATCGCGCACATAATAACCGAAGATGGTCGCGCCTTTTTCTCTGGCGGCTACTTTACGAAGCACTGCCGAAAAGCTCTGCCCGTAGAAAATATTATCTCCCAGTACCAGTGCCACTCTGTCGTTACCGATGAATTCCGCTCCGATGATAAAAGCATCCGCCAGGCCACGGGGTTTGTCCTGCACCGCATACTCGAGACGCATGCCCAACTGACTGCCGTCTCCCAATAACTCTTTGAATACCGGAAGATCTCTCGGGGTGGAAATGATCAGCACCTCTCTGATTTCTGCCAGCATCAGGGTTGACAGGGGATAATAGATCATCGGTTTATCGTACACCGGCATGATCTGCTTGGATATTGCTTTTGTCAGGGGATAAAGTCTGGTTCCGGAACCTCCCGCCAGTATAATTCCTTTCATAAAAACCTCCTTAAAATACTTGTTTTTTAACACACCGAATGGGAACGACGTTCATCGTTCCCATTTAGCAGATATTCTTTACTTTTCCTCATACATTTCATTGTAGTATTTCTGGTAATCGCCACTGGTCACATTGTTCATCCAGTCTTCATGCTCGAAGTACCAGGCGATGGTCTTGCGGATGCCTTCCTTGAACATGGTCTCGGGATACCAGCCGATCTCTGCCTTGATCTTGTCCGGCGCGATCGCATATCTTCTGTCATGTCCCTTACGGTCTTCCACGTAAGTGATCAGATCATTGTTGATATGTGCCTTGCGGGGATCGGAATCGGGAAGCATCTCCTGTAAGGTCTCGATGATAATATGGATGATCTCGATGTTCTGCTTCTCGTTGTGTCCGCCGATATTGTAAGTCTGGAACAGTCTTCCCTGCTCCTGTACCATGTCGATGGCCTTCGCATGATCCTCTACATACAGCCAGTCGCGGACATTTTTGCCGTCTCCGTATACCGGAAGCTTCTTGCCGTGAAGGGCATTGTTGATGATCAGAGGGATCAGCTTCTCGGGGAACTGGAAAGGACCGTAATTGTTGGAGCAGTTGGTGATATTGGCAGGGAAATGATAGGTATCCATGTATGCCTTCACCAGCATATCCGAGCTTGCCTTACTTGCGGAGTAAGGACTGTGGGGATCGTAAGGCGTGGTCTCATAGAAGAAAGCGTTGTCATCATCGGGAAGAGATCCGTAGACCTCATCCGTAGATACATGCAGGAACTTTTTGCCCTCCTTGAAGCTGCCGTCTGGAAGCTCCCAGGCTGCCTTGGCACAGTTTAACATCACTGCGGTACCCAGCACGTTGGTCTGTACGAAGATCTCCGGGTTACGGATACTTCTGTCTACATGGCTTTCGGCTGCGAAATGTACCACGCGGTCAATATCGTTCTCCGCGAAAATTTTGCCGATGGCTTCCTTGTCGCAGATATTTGCCTTCACGAAAGTGTAATTATCACGCTTCTCCACATCCTTGAGATTCTCCAGGTTTCCCGCATAGGTCAGGGCATCCACATTAATGATACGGATCTCGTTATCGTATTTTTTGAACATGTAATGAATGTAGTTGGAACCGATAAAACCGGCACCGCCTGTTACCAGATAAGTTCTCATTTTCTCTCCGTTCTGCGCAGGTGTGCGCATTTTGCTATAGATAGCGATATTTTACCATAAAAGAAACCGGATATCAACACGGCTTCTCCGCACTTCGTGCTCTCGAATCCGTGACACCCATTCGCATTCCGGACTATCGTCCTACTTGCTCATGTGTGTTTGATTTGCTAATAAAGCACCAGAACCGCCTGCGAGCAGTCTCACCGGCTGTTCATTGTAAATATTAACACGGCTTCTCCGCACTTCGTGCTCTCGAATCCGTGACACCCATTCGCATTCCGGACTATCGTCCTACTTGCTCATGTGTGTTTGATTTGCTAATAAAGCACCAGACCTGCCTGCGAGCAGTCGGTCTGGGCTTTATTGCAAATCTTAATATCCCAGGTAGCTGATATTCAAATCGACTTTGCCGCTAATGCCGCTGACTTTTCCGTCGGATCTGTACTGCCACAGATCATATCTTCCGGTATAGGTCGGGGTCTTGGCATACTGTGCCAACCAGATCTTGTAACCGCTCAGAGCACCTGCATCCATCTTGGATGTCAGCCATGTTTTGTTGGCATAGACACCGGGAGTATATCCTGCATTCTTGATCGTGTTGCAGAATGCCTTGCAGACTGCGGTTCTGGTAGCGGAATCGATGGCATCGCCTCTTCCGCCGCTGCCTTCCACATCCAGGAATACCGGATAAGAAATCTTATATCCGCTGATGCGGTCCAGTACCATGGATGCTTCCTGTACTGCTTCTACCTCATCCACTGCCTGTGTGAAGAAGTATACACCTACCTTAAGACCAGCTGCCGTAGCTCCCTTGATATTGGTCTTGAACTTGGGATCCTCGATCAATGCTCCCTGGGATGATCCACGGTATCCCACACGAATGATCACATAATTCACTCCGGAATTCTTAACCGCATTCCAGTCAATGCTGCCGTTCCACTTGGACACATCAATGCCCATAGTACCTGATCCCACTACCAGGGAACCGTCACTTGCGAAGTTATATTTTGCACCCTGGATGACCTGCTCACCGGTCACCTTGCTGCCGTCTGCCTTGAAGAAATATACCTTACCGTCTAACGTCTGCCAGCCGGTATATCTGGCCTCCTCCATGAGGAAAAACTTTGTGGCAGTGTAATAATCCGCATAAGCTGCCGCCCGGTATTGGTTGTCACCGATGGATACATACAGCTGTCTGCCGCTGGTATCCTTTAACGGTGTTTTGGTATCCTCTCTGGGATTCACATCGCCCGCTACCGTAACTGTAAAGGTGGCTTTTGCTTCCGCGCTGCCCTCCTTATATGTGACAGTGATGGTTGCGGTTCCTTTTTTCACACCGGTAACAGTGATCGTTTTGCCACTTACAGCTACCGTGGCAATATTCTTATCTCCGGAATCTGCCGTTATGGTTCCGCTTCCGCTGACAGAGGCTGTTACAGCAGCCGTAGATTTCGGATAAACGGTTACAGCTGTCTTATCCAAAGTGATCTTGATTCCACCCGTGACCTTCACTGCCAGATCCAGTGTCTTAATCTCAGTTCCCATCGTTACGGTGACTGTGATCTTCGCATCACCGGCTGCTACACCTTTCACTGTGATCTTACCGTTTGCATCTACCGCCGCGGTGGCTGCTTTATCATTGGAGTTTGCAGTAATCTTATAAGTTGCACCTGTGAAATTTGTAACTTTAACCTGTGCTGTTGCTTCTTTTCCTGCTTCTACGTTCAGGGATGCCGGTTCCAAAGCAGCGGTCGGCTTTTGGACTTCCGTAACAGTAACTTCCCAGGTATATGTCTTCTGCGTACCACCTGCCTGTGCAAATGCTACCGGAAGGCTGCCGCTTCCCATAGACTGTGTCGTTGCCTGTGACTCATTCGAGGAACCACCTTCCCCTGTCCCTCCCGTGGAAGGAGTCGGCGTAGGTGTCTCTTCTACAGGCTCAGATGTCGGGGTTGCCGTTGGTTCCGTCGTAGGGGTTGCTGTGGGCTTTGTCGTAGGGGTTGCTGTGGGCTCTGTCGTAGGGGTTGCCGTTGGTTCCGTCGTAGGCGTTGCCGTGGGATTCGTACTCGGAACAGGGCTCGGCGTAGCACTGGTGGGCACTGTGTACGTACAGGTAATCGTAACCGGTCCGCCTGCTTTAATTCCGGTAAGCACTCCATCTTTACTAACACTCGCAATTGCTCCATCAGAGCTACCCCATGTCACATTGCTTGCACCGGCATCAGGTGGTGTCAATGTCTTGGTTTCACCCTTCTTAATGGTTATTTTTGCATCTGCTATACGAAGGAATTTTCCGCTGTAAGCCGTCTGTTTTTCCGGATTTACCACAGTATCCTTTGCTACCTCTCTATAGGTAGGAGGTAATTTCTTACTTTCTACCCACTGCACGGTATCTTCCAAAATAGACTCCACCACAGTATCATTTTTCATGGTGTCCTCTTTTGCCGCATTGACCTCGGATTCCTTCTTGATCTCGTTTGCCACATCGACCTTTTTATAAGCGATATCCTTTCTGACTTCTACCTTCTGGGTACCGGTAGGCAGTGTGTAATCCTTATATTTTTCATCGGTCAGGGTATTTACCGCTACCGTATAGTTGCCGGGGGTAATGCCCTTCTTGTAGATAATACCGTCCATGTCATCATCGGTCCAGGTATCAGATTTACCTTTGGGATCCGTGATCGTCACGCTGAAAGGTACATTGGAGATCAGTTTACCGCTCTTTTTATTGGTAAATTTGATCTTTAGATCCTTCTGCACGGAGACCAGTTCCAGTTCAACGGTACCACCATTGGTATACTCGGCCTCATCATATTCTTTTTGTTCCTCATTCTCATCATCGACTGCATTGGCTGCTGCGATCTTCGCAAGCTTTGCATCAGCCACTGCCAGCATACCCTGCTCACCGATCATCTGGATGCCGTCCAGCTGGCTGCCCACACTGACGAACTCCGATACCTGATGATCCACCATACGTGCGCTGGCATATACACTGCCTGTCACAATAGCCAAGATCAGCACTGCCACACCGGTTGCCGTCATAATGCGGTCCATAGTACTCATGTTCAGGAATTTGGTCCAGATAGCAGCTATTTTATTACCACCCTGCTTTTTACTCTTTTTCCCTTTGCCACTGCGAGCAGGTGCCATATCATCGTCGGCATAGTACTCTTCATCGTCGGCATAGTACTCTTCATCGTCGGCGTAATATTCTTCGCCGTCCTCGTCTCCGATATACTCCTCGTCGTCGGCATAGTACTCTCCGCCGTCCTCGTCTCCAGTGTACTCCTCGTCGTCGGCGTAATACTCTTCGCCGTCCTCGTCTCCGGTGTACTCCTCATCGTCGGCGTAATACTCTTCGCCGTCCTCGTCTCCGGTGTACTCCTCGTCGTCGGCGTAATACTCTTCGCCGTCCTCGTCTCCGGTGTACTCCTCGTCGTCGGCGTAGTACTCTTCGCCGTCCTCGTCTCCAGTGTACTCCTCGTCGTCGGCGTAATACTCTTCGCCGTCCTCGTCTCCGGGGTACTCCTCATCGTCGGCGTAGTACTCTCCGCCGTCCTGCTCTTCATCCCAATCGTAACCATCCTGTACGTCTTCTTCCCAGTTACGGTCCGGACGCTTTGTATGGTTAAATAATTTTTTCATTTTATCTATCCCTTCTGCTCATAATTCTTCAGTGTAACAATTCCGTAACATTATAACATTCTATTTCCGGCGCTTCAAGCTGTTCGTCCATTTCTTCAGAATTTCTTAAATCTTTCTAATATTATGGACTTTCTTTCCGTATAATAGTAAAATCAGAATAACTCTTTTTACCACTAAAAGCAGATACTTGAAACGGAGAGATGGAATGAAACGAAACGAACATGTGAATGACTTGCCTGATATTGAGATTGTAGACCTGGAAAATGAAACTGTGCAAGACACAGATTTTGGAAAATCCGATATTTCCGATGATGTCGAAGAATATCCGGATGATGAATATGAGGAAAATGACTGGGAAGAGGAGGAAGTAAAGCATCCCTCTCCTAAGGGGATCCGGCGTTTTTTGAATCTTCATGTCCTTTTTGCCCTGGTATTGCTTGTTGTGGTAGGTCTGCTGGGTTACCGCATTACGCATTGGGGGCAGCGGGTAAGCCAGTCGGATATTTTCAAGGACGGACAGGGATCCTATGATGACAGCTGGGATTCTATTCTCCCTCTGACCGATGAAAACGGTAAAATGATAGTAAACGATGCTTCTAATATTGTAGTGTTCGGAAATGCACCCTTTGCCGATGACCGCGGTTCTTCCGACAATCTGGCCAGTCTGATTGCTAAGGAGACCGGTGCTACCGTATACAACTGTTCCATCAGCGGAAGTTATCTGGCCGCACAGCACACCAATTTTGATCCCACCCTAGCCCCTATGGATGCTTACTGTCTGTATTGGCTGGTGAATCTGGCCGCCGGAGTTCCCCTGGACGGCTATTACAATGATGCTGCGAAAGCTTTGGGTGACAAGACTCCGCCCGAAGCGGAAGAGGTCGTAAACACTCTGAAAACCTTGGATTTCAACACCATTGATACTGTGGCGATCATGTATGATGCCACCGATTATCTGCTGGGAAATGCTATGTATAATGATGACAATCCTACAGATCCTACGCAGTTCACCGGCAATCTGGAGGCGAGTATCGAGATTCTGCAGCGTCTGTATCCGCAGATCCGTATTATTGTAATGTCTCCTACTTACGCATATGCAATTGATGAAGATGGCAATTATGTCAGCTCCGATATTTATATTTATAACGGTCGTGATGTTTTATCCACTTATGTGATCAAGGAATGTTATTCCGCTAACCTTCACAGTGTTTCCTTCATGGATAACCTATACGGAAGCATCACGGAAGACAACGCCAAGGAATACCTGACCGATAACCTGCATCTGAACGTAAAAGGCCGGAAGCTTATTGCTAAACGTTTTGAGTACTTCCTGAATTACTATTCCAAGGGTTACGCTTCTCAGGAATAATAAATAGAATCGATGATTGCATACTTCTGCCACCCGGATGACAATGATATGCTCCTGTCAAATAGACAGCGGGCATATCATTGTCTTTCCGGGTGGTATTTTTTTGCTTTTGGTTTTTTTGACTTTTTTGGCTTTTGGTTTTTTGCTTTGATGTTCCGATCTTTACCTCCTGAAATCTATTTTGTGCTGTATAAGCAGTAAGTTTGAAGTGATTTTCTTTTACAGTGACTGATATTTACTGCCGGAATGGAAGCATCCTATGCCGGAGCAGTAATTTTTAGAGCGTTTTCATGGATTCTTCCATAAAAATACTGCCTAGATTTCTAAAATCACTTTCCGGGCGGTAATATACTTAACTTACTAACTTGAGAGTTAGTGAAGAAATACTATCTAATCCCCGTAGCCCCGTGGCTGCT
>ERZ791794.258-NODE-258-length-44705-cov-4.558231_pt1 | contig 44705 bp, 43 predicted proteins | sample MGYA00510312_ERZ791794 | MGnify/ENA primary metagenome ERZ791794 (study PRJEB30046, sample SAMN00791977) | human gut metagenome | study: EMG produced TPA metagenomics assembly of the A metagenome-wide association study of gut microbiota in type 2... | reverse complement strand
AATGTTATCATGCAGATTGCAATTTTCATTCCGTCACTTAACAGCGTAAAATCATACTCGCTGCCTATATCCGGGCTATAATAACTACTGGAAATAGACAAGAACGCATAAAACAAGGTAACACAGATTGTCATTGTGACAATGTAGACCAGATAGTCTTTTACAGACCGTTTTGCATTTCTGAAAACAAGTTTAGCATACATGGCTCTGTCCCCCTCCGATCATGGTAAGGACATTCAGAATTTTATCAAAAAAATCACTTCTGCTGTCGTTGCCCTTGCGCAGTTCCATAAAGATTTCTCCGTCTTTCAAAAAAAGAATACGGCTGGCATAGCTGGCGGTAAAAGCGTCATGGGTTACCATAAGAATTGTCGCCCTAAGCTGTTCATTGATACTTTGAATGGTAGACAGCAGCATTTGTGAGGAATGGCTGTCTAATGCTCCTGTTGGCTCATCTGCCAATAAGAGTTTCGGATTGTTGATAATTGCTCTTGCACAGGCACAACGCTGTTTTTGACCGCCCGATACCTGATAAGGATATTTGTTTAGAATATCGCTGATATTCAGCTTTCCGGCTATATCCAAAATGCAGGGTTCTACACTCCCGGCAGGGACTTTATTGATTGCTAATGCCAGTGCAATGTTTTCTGAAATTGTCAATGTATCCAGCAAATTGAAGTCTTGAAATACAAAACCTAAATTCTCTCTGCGAAAGCGGGCAAGGGATTTTGGGTTGATTTCCGTTATATCTGTTCCCTCTAAAAAAATATGCCCTGCACTTACGGTATCAATCGTAGAAATACAGTTTAGCAGCGTTGTCTTTCCAGAACCGGACGCACCCATAATTCCGAGAAATTCTCCGGCTTCCACAGAAAAACTAATATCTTTAATGGCTTTGGTAATATTTCCCTCATTGCCATAATATTTCTGGATATGCTCCAGCTTCAAAATTGTATTCATCGGATAAACCTCCTTAACTGTTCCATACCCATATTGTAAATGGAGTATATCATTTTTTGTATCAAGTTTTCTTACACAGTTCTTACAAAAATGTAAGAACTGCAGAACCTATCAGCCCTGCACTCCGATAATAAAATCATTCATTTGAAAGATAAGTGAAATCGTTGTTCCTCTGTTTTCGGAATAAGCAGTAAGTCCTATTCCCAGTTTATCACATAGACGCTTGCAAAGATATAAGCCAATTCCAGTAGAATTTTTCCCGGTTCGCCCATTCTGACCTGTAAATCCTTTTTCAAAAATACGGGGTAAATCACTTTTAGGAATACCTATCCCATTATCGCTGATAGATAGCACAATCTTGTCATTCGTTTTTGTCGCCCCAAAGTGCAAAATAGGCTGCTCTGCATGGTATTTGATTGCATTACCGATAATCTGATTTAAGATGAACCGCACCCATTTTTCATCGGTGTAAACTTTTGTTTCTATATCGTCTATCTGAATTGATATATTGCTTTGACGCAAAAGATACTTATTATCTGCGATTGCACTATGCACAACATCGCATAAATTGACTTCACGGACAGAATAGTCTTTTTCAGTGTGTTCACTTCTGGCATAGTAAAGCGCCTGTTCTGTATATTGATTGATATTCTCTAACTCTGCCAATACCTCTCTGGAAAAGGGAGAACGGTTATTCTCACACAGCAGCTTCATGGCTGTAATTGGTGTTTTTACTTCGTGTATCCATTGTTCAATGTATTCTTTATATTCCCTGCGTTCCCTCTGTACTTCGCCAATCCGTTCCAACATAGATTTTTCAGCCATTTTCATAATCTGGTAAAAAACCTGTTCATCAGCCCTTTCCGGCACTTGCATGATTTCCGGCAATAAATATCGTTCTTCTAATTGCTCCGTCATATTGAGCAATTTATTCAGATATTTTTTTCGTGAGAAATAAAATGCCAGCAAAGATAAAACAAGGACAATCGACCAGACCGCAAGAATAAACAGGACTGTTTGGATAGGATTATCGCTTGCAATTAAGAACAAGGCAAGGGCAAGCATACCCAACAGATTGATTAAAATAACGGGGAGTTGATTTTTCAAATATTGTTTTCCACTCATAATGTATATCCTTGCCTGTGTTTTGTTTTAATGAAATCTACAAGTCCGATTGTTGCCAGTTTGTCACGAATGCGGGTAATATTGACACTTAGGGCATTATCATCAACATAAAGCTGATTATCCCAAAGAAAATCCACAATATCATTTCTGGAACAGATTTTTCCAGCGTTCTTAAAAAGGTAGTAGAGGATTTTCAATTCATTCTTTGTCAATTCTGCTTTCTGTCCTTTGTACTCTATCATGCTACTCTCCAAATGCAGGGTAGCTTCTCTCCACATATAAATTTCTGTTTGAGGGGAACGGTAGGCTTTCTTTAACAATGCAGCAATTTTAGCAAGAAGAATAGCGGGATTATAAGGCTTTGTGATAAACGCATCTCCACCCAGCATAATGCTGTTCAGTTCGTCCATATCTGTATTACTGCTTGTTACAAATACAATCGGAATATCTGAAAAGGTGCGAATCCCCGAGCATATTTCAAAACCGTTATTCCCCGGAAGTTTTATATCCAGAATAACCAGATGTGGCGCAGCTTCTTTTAACTGCTCTATTGTTTGGGAAAAATCCGTAACTGCAAATACTTCATATCCATTCCCAGACAAAAGAGTTTTAAGCTGTGTTTGTATCGTAAAATCATCTTCAATGATTAGTATTTTTTCCTTCATAGAGATACCTCCCTGACACTTTATTATACTGTATCAGAGAGGTTTTCTCAATCCATATTGAAGAATAGTAACGGAATAATGGGCGGTTGTCTATCAAATTTTTGTGTGTTACTTTACCGCACATGAGCATTATTCAATCCTGTCTCTGTATTTTACACGATAAATTCTTTTCAATGACTCATTAATCCGGTCTTCGGAAATCGTTCCGTTCTGAACAGCCTCCAGCAATCCCTGGTAAGCCTCTTCAAAGTTTTCCGGCATCAGCAACATATCTGCTCCCGCTTCAATTGCTTTGACTGCCGCCTCTGCAGAAGAATAGGAATCCGTAATTGCACTCATATCAAGAGCATCGGTAATTACAATGCCATTATAACCAAGCTGGTTTCTCAAAAGATCACTAATCACTGCTCCGGATAAAGAACACGGGGTATCATCTCCTATTACATTAGGAAGAGACATATGACTGACCATCACAAAGTCTGCGCCTGCATCAATACCGGACTGAAAAGCCGGGAGATCGGTCTGCTGCATATCCTCCAGCGTTTTCTCCGATACGGTCTTTTCATCATGTGTATCTGTTGTGGTATCTCCGATTCCCGGGAAATGCTTTAAGCATGCGCTCACACCACTTTCCTGCAATCCCTGTACTTCTGCTGCCACCATCGTACCTACGACATTGGGATCAGATCCAAAGGACCGGTTTCCAATCACTGCATTCTCTGCAGAAACAACATCTGCTACCGGTGCAAAATCTACATTGAACCCAAACTGTGATAAATAAGTTCCAATCGCCGTACCTGCTTCCTTTGCTTTCTCCGGATCACAGGTGCTTCCAATCTCTGACATATCACCCACATCATCAGCAAGTCCTGCACCCGCAACACGGGATACGCTTCCACCTTCTTCATCTACGGCAAGAAAAACGGGATAAATCATGGTATTTCTGGTTGTATCAAGCATTTCTTTCAGCTGATCTGCCGACTTGATATTTTTGCTGAAATAGACAAGACCGCCGACCGGATATTCACTTAACTTCTGCTTCGTGGTATCACCTGCCTGAATCACGGTATCCACACCCGTCAACGCTTCCGGTGTAACCATGAACAGACCTGCTACTTTATTTTCAAGAGACATTTCTGCAATACAGGAATCTGCAATCTGGTTCAAATAATCATCCGAGGTCAGCTCCTGTGGTTCTTCTTCTGCAGGAGCCTCTACAACAGCCGGTTCCGAATCTGCCAGTTCCGCAAGCTGCGCCTGCAGCTCTTCGGTATGCTTCTTATCATTCAATTGCTTCATTAACTGTGTTACACCTAGAATTCCTCCTGCAACTAAGGCAAGTCCGACTACAATGACTACGATAATTGCAATGAGCTGGTTTCTCTTACGCCTTGCTCTCCGGTATTCTCTTCGATCTGTTTCATTATCATATAATTCCTGTTTGCTCATGGTACCTCCTAAATTTATCTATTTCGTAAAAGGGGTTAATTTGCATATTTGTTCATTATATCTTAGCATGAATCGAAGCGGGCATCAATACAATTACTTTGACACCCGCTCCTAAACTATGCTCTCCATTGGACTAACCTCTTTTTCTACGAAATTTCCATTTCTATGGATAACCCGATATTCAATTGTACTTTCTCTTTCGTATTTTATTCACTACTCATTCGTATTCACAAACATGTAACGGTATCTTTCTTCTTATCTTCAGTTGCTCGTTACTTTCTCTTCTGTAGCTGATACGATTCGAAATGCTTCTGTCTTGTCTTTCGTACGTTGTTCTTTTGTACCTTTTACTGGTATTGCAATGGCTTGTACTCATTACTCTATTAAATGTAATGAGGAAATTTTATTCAGTTTCCGGTGGACTGTACCTCCTTTGCTTTAGATTATCTATGTGAAAGATATCTCTTGTTTATGTCTTTATTATAACAGACCGTTTTTATTTGTCAACACATTTTTGCAATTTTCTTTTTATTTTTCGATTTTATTATCTTTGTTGTAGTTTTATCAGATTTATTGTCAGTTTTTGTAAATAATTCCAAATATTTACATGCATTCATTATGAAGTTGTAACAGTTCAGCCATGCAGAAATGATTGTGCAAGATGACCGTGGGAGCTTGCTCACTAAGGGCAGCTTATACAATCATTTCTATAGGGCGGACGCCCGGCATGAAATAAGCTGCCGGAAAGTAAGTATCTTTGTCAGCCAAACTGTACAATCCGGCAGCTTATGAATGAGCATGGCTGAACGTTTACACAGCTTGTAAACCATAAACCCAGATAGATATCGACAATTTCCGGAGCGCTTTTTTATAGTTTCCCAACCACTGCTATGCTATAAACATCATAGAAGAGGAGAGAACTTTATGAAAAAAACATATGTAACAGACATGACAGTAGGAAAGCCTTTGGGATTACTGGTATCCTTTATGCTTCCGTTATTAATAGGAAATATCTTTCAGCAGTTGTATAATATGGTGGATTCTATCATTGTAGGACAATATGTCGGTGCGGATGCGCTTGCTGCCGTTGGTGCAACGGGATCTTTGAATTTCCTGATCTTCTCCCTGTGCGGAGGTATGGCGAACGGTACCGGTGTGGTTATTTCCCAGCATTTTGGCGCAGGAAAGAACGATCAGGTGAAGAACACCATCATCAACGCGGCTTATATCATGCTGTTCTGTGCGGTCCTGATGGGAGGCATTGGCGTCATTTTTGCAAGGAAGATTCTGATCTTTTTAAATACACCGGATAACATTCTGGACAGCTCGACCTTATATATGACGATCATCTGCTGTGGAATTCTGGGTGTGAGCCTTTACAATGCGGTATCTGCTATCCTGCGTGCGGTAGGAGATTCCAAGACACCGTTGTATTTTCTGATGGTATCGAGTGTGGTTAATATTGTACTGGACTTATTGTTTATCCGTGGCTTTTCCTGGGGGGTGGCAGGCGCTGCGTTCGCAACCATTATTGCGCAGCTGATCTCCGGTATCGGAAGCCTGATTTTCGCTCTGGTAAAGAATCCGTTCTTCAGGATTGAAAAGAAATACCGTTCCCTGAACCGTGGAATTATCTGGCAGTGTATCCGTATGGGTGTGCCGCTGGCCTTTCAGAGCTCACTGATTGCGATTTCCTGTGTGGCACTGCAGAGCGTTGTGAATACCTTTGGATCAGTCGTGGTTGCTGCCTTTACTGCTACAAGCAGGATTGAACAGCTGGTACAGCAGCCTTACAATTCCCTGGGTATGTCGGTTTCTACCTATACCGGACAGAACATCGGTGCCGGTCAGCTGGAGCGTGTGAAAAAGGGTTACAGGATAGCATTCCTTTTAATGGCTGTCTTTTCCTTTACCATGCTTCCGCTTGCACAGTTCTTTGGCAATCCGATCATGCGCCTGTTTGTCAGTGAACCTGAGGTTATTGAGATGGGAGCGCATGCCTTAAAGCTTACGAGCTGGTTTTACCTGCCGCTTGGCATGATTTATATTACGAGAGGCCTGTTAAACGGAGCCGGAGATGCAACCTTTGCATTTATGAATGGAATCATCGAAATGATGGGAAGAATCTGCTTTGCAAAGCCGTTAACCCTGATCCCGCAGGTCGGAGTCTGGGGCGTATGGCTGGCAACTGCCTTTACCTGGCTGCTGACCGGAGTACTCACGTTTCTGCGGTATTTACAGGGTAAGTGGAAGAAGCATGTTACTCCAAAGGAGACCGGGCAGGAGGAGCTTGTTGAGGTCTGATCAGAGGATCCGGTTGAGTTCGCAATAATATGATGAGCATCAGGAGGGGGATCGCTTATGGCGGTCCTCCTGTTTTGATTCTATAAAGCAAAAGCTCCGCAGGGATGTGCAGCTCGCAGAGAAGAAATTCGCTGCTTTGCAACACTGTGTGCGCGAAGAGTTTGTAAGCGAATTCTTTAATAATCAGGAAAACAATTCTGTACATTCCTCTTACAAATCGTTATTATGTAACTATTCAGAGCCATGCAAATTATGACAAGATGGACGTCGAATGCTCACATTCGTAAGGACATTTGGCATAATTTATATGGCGGAGTAACCACATTCGTAAACTACGTTGCGTTAGCAACGATTTTACGAATGTGGTTCTGAATAGTTACATTATTATTAAATAAGTAGAAGGGTCACTGTGAGAGTACGGGGCAGTTATGCAGAAGGCTATAAGGAGCAGAACATGAAGACAATCGTAATGGGAATTCTCGCCCATGTGGATGCAGGGAAAACAACACTGTCGGAAGCAATGCTGTATGAAAGTGGTGTCATCCGCAGCATAGGGCGTGTAGATAAAGGAAATACCTATCTGGAAAGGGATAATCAGGAGCGGGAGCGTGGAATCACGATTTTTTCCAAGCAGGCGGTGCTGCCTGTGCATGAGGACAAACTGATTCTGTTAGATACGCCGGGACATGTGGATTTTTCCGCAGAAGCGGAACGTACCCTGCAGGTATTGGATCTGGCGGTGCTGGTGGTAAGCGCAGCGGACGGGGTGCAGGGACACACGATGACGCTGTGGAAGCTGCTTTCCCGGTATCATATCCCGGTCTTTCTGTTTGTGAATAAGCTCGATCAGCCGGGCACGGATGCGGATGCGGTATATAAGGAACTGCAGGAGCGCCTGTCCGGAGAATGCGTGGATTTCCGGCTGCCGCATGGGGATGCCTTTATGGAAAGCGTTGCCATGTGTGGTGAGGAAGCCATGGAGCAGTATCTGCAGACCGGTGAGGTTTCGAGGGAGAGCATTGCGCGTCTGATCCGGGAGAGAAAGCTGTTTCCCTGTTTCTTTGGCGCTGCGTTGAAGATGGAAGGCGTGAAGGAGCTCCTTGAAGGGATTGATACCTATGGAGAACCGGCTGCCTATCATACGGAATTCGGGGCAAGAGTCTATAAGATTACACGGGATCCGCAGGGAAACCGGCTGACCCATATGAAAATCACGGGCGGGCAGCTCCCTGTTAAGACAGTGATTACCGGAAAGAACCGGCAGCAGGAGGGATGGCAGGAAAAGGTGAACCAGATCCGCTGCTACAACGGAGAAAAGTTCGAGCTCGCAGACTGTGTGCAGGCAGGAACGATCTGTACGGTGACCGGACTTTCGCAGACTTATATCGGACAGGGACTTGGTGTGGAAACGGAGCAGACGCATCCTCTGCTCGAACCGGTAATGAGCTATCGTGTGTTGCCGGAACAGGAAAATCAGATGAACACCGTCATCGAAAAGCTGCATCTGTTAGAGGAAGAGGATCCTCTGTTACAGGTGAAATGGAATCCGCATACGAAGGAGCTGACGGCGCATGTGATGGGACCGGTACAGATTGAAATTCTTGAACGGATCATGAAGGAACGATATGACATCAACGTCACCTTTGGCAAGGGAAGAATTCTTTATAAAGAAACCATTGCACCGGAAGCACAGCCGGTAGAGGGAGTCGGACATTATGAGCCGCTGCGTCATTATGCAGAGGTACATCTTCTTTTGCAGCCGGGAGAGCCCGGAAGCGGATTTAGCTGTGATACCGACTGCAGTGAGGATGAGCTGGACCGGAACTGGCAGAGGCTGGTGCTCACCCATCTCATGGAAAAGGAATACCGTGGCGTTCTGCTTGGAGCACCGGTTACGGATATCCATGTCACATTAAAGAGCGGCAGGGCACACCAGAAGCATACCGAGGGCGGTGATTTCCGGCAGGCAACTTACCGGGCTGTCCGTCAGGGACTGATGCAGGCAGACTGCCGGATTTTAGAGCCGTTTATGGAATTCCGGCTGGAGCTTCCGGAGGAGTATGTGGGACGTGCCATGACGGATCTGTCGAATGCCGGAGCAGTTTTTCGTAATGAAGTGGAGCGCGCAGGCTACAGTGTGTTAAAGGGTCGGGCTCCGATGGAAACGATCGGGGACTATGGACAGATGGTGATTTCCTATACCAGAGGTCAGGGGATCTGGTCTATGACATTTGACGGGTATGGTCCCTGTCACAATCCGGAGGAGGTCATGGAAGAATGCGGTTATGATCCGGAGCGGGATGTGTATAATACGGCAGATTCCGTGTTCTGTGCACACGGAGCAGGCTTTGTCGTGCCATGGTATGAGGTGCCGGAATACATGCATCTTCCGGGGATTCTTTCACAGAGAAGAATGCAGGAAGATGCTTTGGCTAAAGAGATCGGACGCAGGAAGCAGACCACCATCACAACGACACTGGGAACGGAGGAGGTGGATGCCATCATTGACCGGGCTTCGGGGGCGAACCGCAGAAGGGATAAGCAGGAGGCCGGGAGCGTGCAGAAGCCTGTTGCACGCACGGTGGAGGCAAAGCCCTATGAATACCGTCCGAAGGAAAGAAAGGCGGAATACCTTCTGGTGGATGGCTACAATGTCATCTTTGCATGGGAGGAATTGAAGGAACTGGCAGAGGTAAATCTTGACAGCGCCAGAGGACAGCTCCTTGATCTTTTATGCAATTATCAGGCGATTGACGGCAGGGAGCTGATTGCTGTTTTTGATGCATACCGTCTGCAGGGACACCCGACGGAGTACCTTGATTACCATAACATTCATGTCGTGTATACCAAAGAGGCAGAGACGGCGGATCATTACATTGAACGGTTTACCCACGAATATTCGAAGAAGTATCAAATCACCGTCGTGACCTCGGATGGTCTTGAGCAGGTGATTATTATCGGTCAGGGGTGCCTGTTGATTTCTTCGCGCGAGTTCCATGAGATTGTAAAAAAAGCCTCCAGGGAAACCATGGAGACCTTTGAACGGGATGAGAAAAGGGAGCGCAGGCTTACGGTACCGTTCCCGGAAATTCCGGTGCGTGATCAGTAATGCAGCTTATTTTATATCTTACGGAGCAGGTCAGCAGCCCTAGTAAACAGCCTCGACATCCGTGATTTCATCGTTTTCCACGCGGAAGCTCCAGATGGAGTGACCGGGGAGACGATGCTCGGTAAGATAGTAGCGGTCGTCAATCTGCGTAAGGCTGTACGGGGTGCCGCCTCCTAAAAAGCTTGCATAGACATCCTCGTAATTGCCCTTTTCAAGATCCTTCAGATGCTTCACACGGATCAGCGTGGCAAAATCCTGATTTCCGGTAATGTCGGTGGAAACCGTAATATAGTAATAATTCTGGATCTTTTCCAGCTGGATCATGCCGGCAATTGCGTCGGGAACCGGATAGCGGTTTAATACCTCGAAGGTGTAAAGGTCGGCCTCAATAATGTTGGAATTGCCGGAGACAAAGTAAATCCGGTCATCCAGAATCGTAAAGGAGCGCACATAAACACCGTCAAGCTCCGGGATACTTAAAATCTTCGTCAGATACATGCGCGTGGAATCGTCTGTGTGGCGGAAAAGGAACATTTCCCCGCTTTGGGAGCTCCATGCATAAAAGGTGTCTGTATAATCATCGTATATGATGTAATGAGGCCGGTTGCCGATTCCGGTGAATTCCTGTGTGGGCACATAAACGGTTTCACCGCTGCTGTTTTGCATCTTTTCCATAATCAGAATCCGGTTATTTTCGGTATCATCAATCAGATAGACATTGCCGTCACTGGCAATCGTATGTCCCATGGAAAGGTCATTGGTCATCACCTTCCACAGGTACAGAGGATCGGTCAGATTGTCGTGGTAGATGACCTGATTGTGATAGCAGTCCACGATGAAATACTGATCGTCCAGTTTAGTAATATAAGTAGGAACACTTAAAGAGCCGTTGGGATTTGTGGGAATCGTTTCATAGTCCGCAAGGTCGTAGGAGAGCAGCTCCGACTCTCTTATATAGACCGTGCCATCGTAAGGCGTGGCAGGCTCCGGACGGGAAGAGGCGCAGCCATTTAAGCAAAGCGTGCTGAATAGGAACAGGAATAAGGTTAAAATCGTATATTTTCTCAGTTTCATTGACAACTCCAATACAAATCCATCATAATAAAATCAATTGTACGCTTACTATACACTTTTTTTGAGCGGCAGACAAGAGAAACAGTTGGGGAGGCAGCTTATGCGGGAAGAAAATAAACAAATGCGGATTCTGTCTGCAATCGGTATGATTCTGGTTGTGGCAGGACATCTTGGATATTCCTTGTTTGATGTGGGCGGGCTGTTTCCTTATTATTCATTCCATGTATTTATTTTTCTGTTTGTTTCCGGTTATTTTTACCGGGAGGAAGCGGAGCAGCATCTCCTGCGCTATATTGGTAAAAAGTGCAAAGCGTTGCTGCTTCCTTATTTCATCTGGAATCTGGTCTATGGAATTCTGGCAGTGCTTCTGCACCGCACAGGCTTTTCCATTGGAGGAGAACTGACGCTGTGGAATCTCTTTATAGAGCCGTTCGTGAGCGGGCATCAGTTTCTGTATCAGTTCCCGGCATGGTTTGTCCCGGCACTGTTTTTGATTGAGGTTCTCAATGTACTTGGCAGGAAGGTGCTGTCTTTTCTTCATTTAAAGAAGGAATGGCTGATCTTCGCGGTATCTCTCCTGCTCGGAATTGCTACGGTTGTGCTTGCAAAGGGAGGGCATGTCTGGGGATATTATAAATTTCCCGGAAGACTTCTTTTTATGATGCCGGGCTTCCAGCTGGGACGTATTTATAAGGAAAAATTAGAGAACAGGGTAAATAAAATCAGTGATGGCCGGTACTTTTTTGTTGTAGTGGGAGTCCAGCTTCTGACTACAATATGCTGCCGGGGGCTTGCCTTCAGTGCAGTATGGGTAACCGGGTTTGCCAATGCCGCCTTTATTCCTTATCTTACTGTGGTGACCGGAATTGCATTCTGGCTGCGGATCTCGGACTGGATCAGCAGAATTCCATCTGCTTGTTCATGGTTCATGGAAATCGGAAGACATACCTATGCCATTATGATGCATCATGTGTTCTGGTTCTTTGTGGTGAATTCGATCTGTTATCTGCTTTCCCGTACCACTGTGTGGTGTGCGGAATTTGACACCGCACAGTTCTTTTCTGATATCAATTATGTTTATGCGATTGGCGGAAGTGATGTGGGAAAATGGTTTTATCTTGCATTGGGAACAGGAATGCCGTTGCTATTGGCAAATGGAACACAATATATTGTGGGCAAGAAAATCAGCCGGAAATAACGTTCAACGAAATTTCGGGCTAATCCTGAAAAATGAGTTGACGTCTGTTGAAAGCTATGGTATTCTACAAACACTTTCTTTGAAGGACAAGTAAATACGAATTTGAAATAAAGGGTATCTTTCTGTGATTTTCACAAAGGGTGCCTTTTTTGTACCAACCGGTTTTCAATGAGTACAGATTACAAATCAGACAAAGAAAGGAAAGTAACGTGAGAAAATTTGAATTAATTTTAAGAAGAACCAGAAATATCGGACAGAAAAAGAAACGAAGAGTTGTAAGCAGGAATAAAAAGGGAAGAATGGCAGCAGCCTTTTTCGGCATGCTGATGACAGGAACCTTATTGCTTTCAGGAATGGGAATGCAGGCTTCGGCACAGACCATAAGGCATGAACATTCCGGAGATGCACAGAATGGAGGTGAATGCTTTTCAAACCCTGTATATCATGCCCATGAAGGAAATGAAACAGAAGGTGGCAGCTGCTACAGCACTCCGGTTTATCATGTACATACCGGGGATGAGGTAAACGGAGGCGGCTGTTACGGAGAAGAAACGGTGCATACCCATGAGGGAGGCACGAGCCAGGGCGGAGCCTGCTATACGGCAGTTTACCATAGCCATAGTGATTCCTGCTATGCAGAAGGGAGCCACAATAGCTCCTGCTCTTCCCACATTGAATTTCATCCTTATGACTGCGGAAGTGTGCATGACTGGGATGGAGACGGACATGGCTGTGACGGCTTTACGGCATATGACTGTGGGGGACACCGTTATCTTGCCTGTGGAAGAGGGGGCAGCATTACCGGCTATCGCTTTTCCTGCAGCATGACCGAGGGACAGATCACCGGGTATCAGATGAACTGTGGGAAGACAGAAGAAACGATAGAATCCTATGAGCTCACCTGTACGAAAACACCGGAGGATATTGATTATTATGAGAAAACCTGTGGCAGGGAAGAGGGAGAGGAGATTTATATTCCTGATCCACCAAAGGAGAATACCGGTGACAATGGTAATTCCTCCGGGCAGGAGGGGGACGGAGATGGCAATGGCGGAAGTGATGGAAACGATGGAAATGGCGGAAATGAAGGTGGTGAGGAAGCCCCTGACGAGCCGTTGCCGACACCGGTTCCTTCGGCAGAACCGGTTGTGAAGCCTTCTCCGTCTGCTGTGCCGGTTGTTGCAGAAGTAACCGAAGAAGCTCCGGTGAGAAAGAAGGAAAAGCCTGCCGTGCCAAAGCCCTCGCTGACACCGGAGCCTGTCCTTGTGCCGCCGTCGCCATCTCCAACCCAGCAGGTGCTGCCAAAGATCGTAGAAGAAGAGAGCGTGGTACTTCCTACGGCAGCGGCACAGCCGGAGGATGCGGGAGGGGAACCGCTTGTGCTGAAGCGCAGATGGGCAGTCTTTACACCGGTCATTAAAATGCTGTCCATTACCTCGGGAACGGTTCTTTCTCTGGCAGCGCTTGTACTGTTGCTTCTTTATCTACGGAGAAGCGTGAGAGTCTATAATGATAATGGCAAAGGCAGAATGAAGTATCTGGGAAGAGCTGCCGTGACACTTTCCGAAGAAGGATATTACATCCGGATTACGGAGAAGCTTGAGGAACGTGCCGCAACGAACCGTTACAGCATCCGCCCGGATCTGTTCCTGATCGGAAAGAACAGCAGCTGGGAGATTTATGTGGTGAAGGACGGCAGGAAAAAGTCCGTGTATCTTGACAGGGAGATGACCTTTACCATTTAAGGTATGTATAACTATAACAAAAAACTGCATAAACTATTGACTTTCCGAATCTGCCGTGATAGATTTTAGTTGTTTTAGAAACTAGATTCGCGTTTAAAAACGCAGAAATGAGGAGAGTTATGAAAAAATTATTAGCCGTTTTATTAACAGCAGCAATGACAATGGCTATGCTGACCGCATGCGGAAGCAGCACAGAAGCCACAGACACCACAACAGAAACTACTGAAGCAGAAGCTGATACCACGACAGACGATGCAGCAGTAGAAGAAACTGCAGAAGCTGCAGATGCAGCAGAAGAAACCGCTGACGCAGAAGCCGCTGTTTCCGAAGCACTTGCAGATGGTGTGCTTACCGCAGGTACGAACGCAGAGTTCCCTCCATTTGAGTATGTTGGGGATGACGGAGAAGCAGATGGTTTTGATATCGCTTTAATCAAGGCAATCGGTGAGAAGCTTGGTGTAGACGTTCAGGTAGACAACATGGAGTTCGCATCCTTAGTATCCTCCATCGGTAACAAGATTGATGTTGCAATTGCAGGTATGACCATAACCGATGAAAGAAAAGAAGCAGTTGATTTCTCCGAGCCTTATTATGAAGCAGTTCAGTATGTTCTTCTTCCTGAGGGAAGCGAGATCGCAACTGCAGAGGATCTGAAGAACAAGACCATCGGTGTCCAGCTTGGAACAACAGGTGACTTCATTGCATCCGATATTGAAGGAACTACAGTGAATACCTATAACAAGGGTGTGGATGCGGTAAACGACCTGATCAACGGAAGAGTAGACTGTGTCATCATTGACAAGAATCCGGCACTCGTATTCGAAAGCAAGTTCCAGGATGACGGTTCCAAGCTTACAGCAGTAGACGGTGCACAGTTTGAGTTCGAACCGGAATATTATGCAATTGCAGTTCCCAAGGGAGATACCGCTTTAGTAGATGCCATCAACAAGGCTATTGAAGAATTAAAGGCAGATGGAACTTTTGATGAACTGGTAAAGACATATATTGAAGAATAATCATTTTTGTGTTAATATTCAATATAGCGTATAGCATATCAAAGAGGATAGCATATTATGCTATCCTCTTTTCATTGCCATGCATATGAGAAAATGATCCAGTGGATCATTTTTGAGTGTAGAGCACATACATATACATAGTCAAACAGGAAGGGTTAAGCACAGATGTTGGAATGGTTGAACAAGGTAGAAGGAAGCTTTTATAAAGCATTCCTTGCAGAAGACCGGTGGAAATTATATTTTGCCGGACTGGGAGTGACACTGAAGGTTGCGTTTTTTGCCGCAATCCTCGGACTGGTAATTGGAACGGTGATTGCACTGATGAAGCTTTCCACCGGAAAGAAAGGAAAGGGAACCATCTGGTCCTTTATCGCGAACTGCTATATTGACGTGATCCGAGGAACACCGTCGGTGCTGCAGCTGTTAATTATGTGGTTCATCATTATGAAGAGCTGTAAGAACGGTGTACTTGTTGCAGTTCTTTCTTTTGGTATCAACAGCGGCGCTTATGTGGCAGAGATTGTCCGTGCCGGAATCCTTGCAGTAGACAAAGGACAGACGGAAGCCGGCAGATCCCTTGGTTTATCCAAGGCACAGACCATGATCTATATAGTCATTCCACAGGCAATCAAGAATGTGCTGCCTCCGATCGGTAATGAATTTATCGTGCTGTTAAAGGAGACCGCGATTGTCGGCTACGTGAGCCTGACAGATCTTACCAGAGCCGCAAACCAGATTTCTTCGAGAACCTACGAAGCATTTATGCCATTGATTGGTGCAGCAGTGATTTACTTTGTGATTATCAAGATTTTAACCATTCTGCTGGGTGTATTGGAGAGGAGGCTGCGTAAGAGTGATAATCGTTAAGGATCTTCATAAAAAATTTGACAATAACCACGTACTTCGTGGCGTGAATTATCATGTACATCAGGGAGAAAAGATCGTTATTATCGGTCCCTCCGGCTCCGGTAAAAGTACGTTCCTTAGATGCCTCAATTTACTGGAAACACCGACAAGCGGTGAGATCTGGTTTGATGGACAGCTGATTACAAGTGATAAGGTAAACATCAATCACGTACGTCAGCATATGGGCATGGTATTCCAGAACTTTAATCTTTTTAATAACCTTTCCATTATGGATAATATTACCCTTGCACCTGTGAAGCTGAAGCTGCAGAGCAGGGAGGAAGCCAGTGAGAATGCTTTGAAGCTTTTAGAGCGTGTCGGCCTGAAAGAAAAGGCAGATTCCTTCCCGAGCCAGTTATCCGGTGGACAGAAGCAGCGTATTGCGATTGTCCGCTCCCTTGCCATGAATCCAAGGGTCATGTTGTTTGATGAGCCGACCTCCGCACTCGATCCGGAGATGGTGGGTGAGGTTCTTGCCGTTATGAAGGAGCTTGCAGATTCCGGTATGACGATGGTGGTTGTTACCCATGAAATGGGATTTGCAAGAGAGGTCGGAACGAAGGTGCTGTTTATGGATGAAGGAATTATTATGGAAGAAAATACACCTTCCGAAATCTTTAACAATCCGCAGTGCCAGCGTCTGCAGGATTTCTTATCCAAGGTGCTGTAAGCGGAAGGGACTATTCCGGATAGTTACAGTTTAAGAAAGATAAAGCCGGTATGCAGTACATCGGAAATACAGACAGATGTACCTGTGTATCGGCTTCTTTGAAAAGAGGAAGCCATGATTCGGATCAGTTTATGTATGATTGTCAAAAATGAAGAGAAGGTATTAGACCGGTGTCTTGCTTCTATCTTCGATCTCATGGATGAGATTATTATCGTGGATACCGGATCGACAGACCGGACGAAGGAGATTGCAGGGAAGTATACCGGCCGGATTTATGATTTTGCCTGGTGCGATGATTTCTCAAAGGCAAGGAATTTTGCTTTTGAAAAAGCAGCCTGTGATTATATCTATTCAGCCGATGCCGATGAGGTGCTTGATGAAGAGAATCATGAGAAATTCCGGCTTTTAAAGGAAAATCTGATGCCGGAGGTGGAAATTGTGCAGATGTACTATGGAAACCAGCTTGCAAACGGCACAGTCTATAATTTTGACAGGGAGCTCCGTCCCAAGCTGTTTAAGCGGCTTCGGAACTTTGTGTGGACCGAGCCGGTTCATGAAACGGTACGTCTCCTTCCGTTGGTTTATGACAGCGAGATCGAGATTACCCATAAGCCGGAGCACAATCACGGAGACCGTGACATTGCAATTTTTGAACAGCTCCTTGCCCGCGGAGAGGCACTTTCAAAGAGATTGACTGATTTTTATGCAAGGGAGCTGTTCGTGGCCGGAACGAAAGAACAGTTAATCCATGCAAAGGATTATTTTATTTCGATTGTGAAAGACAGCGAAACAGATGCGGACCGGTTGAAGACGGCGCTTGCGGTCGTGGTGCGGAGCTGCTTTGAAGCAGGGGATGTACTTACGATGTACCAGTATGCAATGAAGGATGCCGCCAGTGAGGCCAGCAGTGAGGTCTGCTGTATTCTGGGAGAGTATTATCAGAATCGGCAGGATTACGAGGAAGCAATTTTGTGGTTTTATAATGCCGCCTATGAGCAGCAGAGTATTCTGAACATCCGTTATCAGAGGGAAATTCCCCTTGAAGGACTCATTGCGTGCTATCATGCATTATCCATGAGTGAGCAGGAGGCTTATTATCAGAAGGAATTATCTTGCATAGAGCCGGGATAGATGATACCATAAGTGCGTTACATGAGTAAAACTTAAGCTGTGTCAGCAGCGGTCTTACGAATGGTGTACGGAATAGTTACACTACATAAATTAGAATAAGGATAACGATACAGTTACGAATGGGGAACAACATGAGCTGGGAAGAAAATGTACGAAAAGTAGTTCCGTATGTCGCAGGCGAGCAGCCAAAGGATACGGATGTGATTAAGTTAAACACCAATGAATGCCCGTATCCTCCGGCACCGGGAGTAGAGAAGCGGGCAAAGGAGCTGTGCGTGGACAGGCTGCGGTTATATCCGAATATGGATGCGGCAGAGCTCGTTGCGGCGATTGCCGACTATTATAAGGTAAAAGAATCCGAGGTGTTTGTCGGAGTCGGTTCGGATGATGTGCTGGGAATGGCATTTATGACCTTCTTTAACAGTGATAAGCCGATTCTGTTCCCGGATATTACCTATTCCTTTTATGATGTCTGGGCAGAGCTTTTTAAGATTCCGTATGAAACCTGTGCATTGGATGAAGCCTTCCGGATCCGCAAGGAGGATTATTTCCGCCCGAATGGGGGAATCATTATTCCAAATCCCAATGCACCGACAGCAATCTTTGAGGACTGCAGTGTATTAGAGGAAATTGTGGCAGGAAATCCGGGTTCGGTAGTCATTATCGATGAAGCCTATGTGGATTTCGGGGCAGAGAGTATGCTGCCGCTCATTCATAAATACGATAATCTCATGGTAGTACAGACCTTTTCCAAGTCGCGCGCCATGGCCGGTATGCGGATCGGTTTTGCGATCGCCAGTGAGAAGCTGATCGGGTATCTGAAGGACGTGAAGTTTTCCTATAATTCCTACACGATGAACCTGCCGGCAATTGAGCTTGGTGTGGAAGCAGTGAAGGACAGGGAATATTTTGAAAATACTGTCCGGAGGATCATTGAAACGAGAGAATGGACGAAGGTTCAGCTAAAGAATCTGGGATTCACGTTCACGGATTCGAAGAGTAATTTCCTGTTTGCAGCACATGAAAAGGTTCCGGCACAGCAGATTTTTGATGAACTGCGTAAGAGGAAGATTTATGTGCGCCACTGGAACAAGCCGCGTATCGAAAACTATTTACGAATTACGATCGGAACGCCGGAACAGATGGAGAAGCTGTGCGAAGCGTTAGAGGAGATTCTTGGTTAAAACAGGCTAATGGATGCTCCGGTATAGATGTTTCGGACAGGGATGGTTACTTGAGAGACACTTATAAAATATTGAAAATTTGTTTGAAGTTGTTAAGGAGAATGCTATGTTAAAGAAATATCTGATTGTTTTTTTGGTATCTATGGTTCCGTTAATTGAGCTTCGTGGTGCTATTCCGATTTCACAGGGAATGGGGCTGCCGATCTGGACCTCTTATGTGGTTTCCATTATCGGGAATATGGTGCCGGTTCCGTTTATTTATCTGTTTGCACGTAAGATCCTGGAGTGGGGAGCAGACAAGCCTGTGATTGGAAAATTCTTTACCTTCTGTCTGGAAAAGGGTAAGAAGGGCGGAGAAAAGCTGCAGGAGAAGGCAGGACGCGGACTCTTTGTGGCATTGATGCTTTTCGTAGGGATTCCGTTACCGGGAACCGGTGCATGGACCGGAACACTGGCAGCCAGCCTTCTGGATATGAAGTTTAAGGACAGTGTGATTGCCGTAATGCTTGGTGTGCTGCTTGCCGGTATAATTATGATGGCAGCCAGCATGGGCGTCTTTGGAGCAGCGGGGGCACTGCTTGGCTAAAGAGAAGGGAGTATTGTAATGGAAGCATATACGGATTTTGCGGAAGTTTATGATACCTTTATGGGAGATGTCCCATATGAAGAATGGGCAGATTTTCTTGCTTCATTGATTGAAGCTTACGGTGTGAGCCGTCCGGTACGTGAACCGGGAGAAGTGCAGGAGCTTGAAGAAGCACCGGAATCCGGATATATACAGGGATTTGAAGAAGCACCGGAATCCGGAGAGGTACAGGAATTTGAAGAAGTGCAGGAAGAACCCGGAGTGACCGAAGAAGATGCCCTGATTTCGGAACGGAATCTGGTACTGGATCTGGGGTGTGGCACCGGAACGATCACTGAGCTTTTATATGAAAAGGGCTATGACATGATTGGGGTGGACAGCTCCGAAGAGATGCTGCAGATCGCCCTGGATAAGAAGTTTGAGACCGGGAGTGATATTCTGTATCTGTGTCAGGATATGCGGGAGCTGGATCTGTACAGTACGGTCGGAACCGTTGTCAGTGTCTGTGATTCCCTGAATTATCTGCTGATGGATGAGGATGTGCTTCAGACCTTCCATCTGGTGAACAATTACCTGTTCCCCGGTGGGATTTTTATCTTTGATTTTAATACGATTTATAAATATGAAGAGGTGATCGGTGATACCACGATTGCCGAAAACCGTGAGGATTGCAGCTTTATCTGGGAGAATTTCTATAGCTGTGAGGATCATATCAACGAATATGATGTAACGGTGTTTGAACGTCAGGAGGACGATCTGTACCGCAGGTTTACGGAGACCCATTATCAGAGAGGGTATACCCTGGAGGAAATGAAGACCTTCCTTGAAAAGGCAGGATTTATCTTCGTGACAGCCCTGGATGAGAAGACACATAAGGCTCCGACAGAAACCAGCGAGCGTATCTATGTGATTGCAAGGGAGCACGGAAAACAATGATGGTTCACACAGAGGTATCCGTGAACAGTAAAGAGAGGCAGAAGAATGGATTATATTGTAAGAGCCACGGCGGCAGATGCCCAGATCCGGGCTTTTGCTGCTACAACAAGGAATTTAACGGAACATACAAGACAGGTTCATAATACAAGCCCGGTGGTAACCGCAGCATTGGGACGCCTGATGACGGGAGCGGTGATGATGGGAAAGATGCTGAAGGGAGAGGATGATCTTCTGACCTTACAGATCAGCGGTGATGGTCCGTTAAAGGGAATGACTGTGACCGCAGATTCCAGAGGTCATGTAAAGGGCTATGCCATTGAACCGCAGATCATGCTGCCTCCGAGCCTTGCCGGGAAGCTTGATGTCGGAGGGGCGATCGGCAATGGGTTTTTACGCGTTATTAAGGATATGGGTTTAAAGGAGCCGTATGTCGGACAGACCGAGCTTCAATCCGGAGAGATTGCGGAAGACCTTACTTATTATTTTGCAACATCGGAGCAGGTGCCGTCCAGTGTCGGACTAGGTGTTCTGATGGAAAAGGACAATACCGTGAAGCAGGCGGGCGGATTTATCATCCAGCTGATGCCCTTTACCGAAGAAGCGGTGATTGGGCAGCTGGAAAAAAATCTGGCAGAGTTTTCCACAGTAACAAAGGTTCTCGATGAGGGAAAGACGCCGGAAGAAATGCTGCAGATGCTGCTTGCCGGGATGGATCCTGTGATCACGGAACAGAGTCCCTGTGAATTCCGCTGCGATTGCAGCAGGCACCGGGTAGAGAAGGCAATCATCAGTATCGGGAAGAAGGACATTCAGGATATGATTGATGACGGACAGGAAATTGAAGTTAACTGTCATTTCTGTAATACAGCCTATAAGTTTTCCGTAGAGGAGCTGAAGGGCTTATTAAGGAAAGCCAGATAGTACAGGGAATAGAAAAGACAACAGTAAGTGGCACTGTTGTCTTATGCTTTGTAGAGCACTTAGTGAAAGCAAGCCGGAGGCGCAGATTGAGCTTAGTGCACCCCGGTTTTTGCCTTGCCCAGCGAGGTCTTAATCGCATCCAGTAATACCAGCGAGGTATATTTATTGTCATCCGAATAGGCAATATCACTGACGGACTGGTTGCGCACGATCTGATTTGCCAGATCATCAAAGGCCGGTTCGAGCAGAGGAAACATGGTGGTCACGGCTTCATCCAGATTTACCATCCGGATGTCATTGATATTATTCTCATCTACGGTTACAGCAATATCGACAGTGCGGTCATTGAGCATCAGAGAGGTTGTATAAATACCTGGTACATAAGTGGGTTCCTGTGTGGGAGAAGCAGCTTCTTCTCTCTTTTTCGGTGAAAAAACAACGATGAGGAGAATGATGAGCAGAAGGCCCAGCACAATAAAAATACCGGTATAAATTAATTCTTTCATACGAAGTACGATGATTTTGGTTTTGGCACTCATGGGAAATCCTTTAAGATATCTTTTTTACTATAGTATTTTTAAGAAGGGAGATTTATGCAATGAAATTCACAAAAATGCATGGCTGCGGCAATGATTATATCTATGTGGACGGCGCACGGGAGATCATCCCTGCAGAACGCAAGAGTGAGGTTGTAAAGTTTTTGAGTGACCGTCATTTTGGGATCGGCGGGGACGGTGTAATTTTCATTAATCCAAGTGATGTGGCAGACTTCGAGATGGAAATGTACAACATGGATGGAAGCCGTTCCGAGATGTGTGGAAATGGTATCCGCTGTGTCGGAAAGTATGTGTACGATCATGGCCTTACCCGGAAAACCTCCCTGGCGATTGTGAGCTGTGGGAAGATCAAATATCTGGAGCTGACTGTTGAAGACGGAAGGGTTACGAAGGTGCGTGTCAATATGGGTTCTCCGGTTCTTGAAGCCGCAGAAATCCCGGTTGTGGCCAGTCAGTCTCCTGTAGTTGACACACCGATCGCAGTCGATGGAAGGGAATACCGCATGACCTGCGTTTCCATGGGAAATCCGCATGCAATTGTCTATGTGGATGAGATGATTGATGATGAGACAATGGCGAAGATCGGACCGTTATTTGAACATCACGAGTGTTTCCCACGGAGAGTCAATACGGAATTTGTAAAGGTTCTTGACAGGGAGCGGGTACAGATGCGTGTGTGGGAGCGTGGAACCGGTGAAACGCTTGCCTGCGGGACCGGTGCCTGTGCCGTTACGGTTGCCAGTATCTTAAACGGACTGACGGAAGATGGCATTACGGTAGAGCTGTTGGGCGGTAACCTGGAAATCTTCTGGAACAGAAAAGAAAATGTTGTATATATGACCGGCCCTGCAACGACGGTATTTGAAGGTGAGATCGAGATCTGAATGGAAACGGACAGGAGAAGGGCAGATGAAACCAATCGCATATATTCATACGGATCTCCCGGAAAAATTCGGCATCCCAAGGCAGAGCGGTCTTGTGAAGGAGCTGAAGGGGAAAATTATTTTTGAACCGGAATATCGTTCCATGGATGCCGTTAAGGGGCTCGAAGGCTTCAATTACATCTGGCTTTTGTGGGAGTTTCAGGGAGTGGACCGGTCACATTTTAATGCAACCGTACGTCCGCCGAGGCTCGGTGGAAATACCAGAGTGGGAGTTTTTGCAACGAGATCACCCTTCCGGCCTAATCCCATAGGCTTATCCTCGGTACACCTGGACGCAGTTAAGGAAACAGAAAAAGGACCGGTGCTTGAGGTTTCCGGTGTGGACCTGCGGGACCGGACGCCAATTTATGACATCAAACCGTATCTGCCCTATGCAGACTGTCATCCGGACGCGTGGGATGGCTTTGCCAAAGAAGCGATGGATTATCATGTGGAGGTTGTGATTCCGAAGGAATTTCTTGACCGGATTCCGGCGGACCGCCAGGAAGTACTGCAAAAGCTTCTTTCCCAGGATCCGCGTCCATCGTATCACAGGGATGAGAAAAGACAGTATGGACTGAGCTTTGCCGGACAGAATATTTCGTTTGTGGTAAACGAAGGAGTTCTTACGGTGACGGAGGTGTCATAGCGATTACGATGTGTCATAAATAGCACTTTTATGATAAAAGCACTTGCAACTTCATGGGGCATATGTTATGATTGACTGGTAATTGAATAGCGCATAAATGCAATGATAAGGAATAGTAGTAAGGATCTGGAAAGCAGAGAACTGCCGGGTGGTGCGAGGCAGTCAGAAGTGAATTAGGAACTCACCTTTGAGCAGCCGGCTGAAGGAAGCACGACCAGTTAATCGGGCAGAAGCTTCTGTGTAGGTTCGGACGGAGTCTCCGCCGTAGAAAGGAGCAGGCATGTTAGTGCTGACGAGTGCACGAGGAATCGTGAAGTAGAGTGGTACCGCGTAGATTGAATTTACGTCTCTATGAAATCTCTCTGAGGGGGAGATTTCATAGGGACTTTTTGATGTGTGCAAAGGAAAAACAAAACAAATAAATCGAAATAAGAAAAGAGGAGAACAAATCATGGATGCAGCAAAGAAATATGGAAAAACGTACTTTTTACCGCCAACCCCGACCTATGACTGGGTGAAGAAGGACACGATTGAAAAGGCGCCGATCTGGTGCAGCGTGGATCTGCGTGACGGGAATCAGGCATTGATTGAGCCGATGAGTCTTGATGAAAAGCTGGAATTTTTCACCATGCTGGTAAAGATCGGATTCAAGGAAATTGAAGTGGGCTTCCCTGCCGCTTCTGACACCGAGTACCAGTTCGTCCGTGCTTTAATTGAGAAGAATATGATTCCGGATGATGTTACCATTCAGGTATTGACACAGGCCAGAGAGCACATCATTAAGAAGACCTTTGAGGCAGTAAAGGGAGCTCCGCATGCGATTGTACATCTGTACAATTCCACATCCCTGGCACAGCGGGAGCAGGTGTTTAAGAAATCCAAAGAAGAAGTAAAGCAGATAGCCATAGATGGTGCGAAGCTGTTAAAGGATATTGCAGATCATACCGATGGAAGCTTCTCCTTTGAATACAGCCCTGAGAGCTTCCACGGAACGGAAATGGAATATGCCCTGGAGGTATGTAATGCCGTTCTGGATGTATGGCAGCCGGCTCCGGAACACAAGGTGATTGTAAATCTTCCGACAACGGTACAGAATGCGATGCCGCATGTGTTTGCAACACAGGTGGAATATATGCATAAGAACCTCAAATATCGTGATGGCGTGGTATTGAGCGTTCATCCTCACAATGACAGAGGCTGCGGCATCTCCGATGCCGAGTTTGGTGTTCTGGCAGGTGCAGACCGTGTGGAAGGAACTCTGTTTGGAAACGGTGAAAGAACCGGTAATGTGGATATCGTAACGGTTGCAATGAATATGACCATTCACGGTGTGGAATCCGGACTGGATTTTGGCGATATCATGAAGATCCGTAAAACCTATGAGCGTCTGACCGGTATGCATGTGCATGAACGTACTCCCTATGCCGGAGATCTGGTATTTACTGCCTTCTCCGGATCCCACCAGGATGCGATTTCCAAAGGAATGGCATGGTGGGAGGAAGGAAAGAGTGGAGACAAGTGGACCGTTCCGTATCTGCCGGTTGATCCGAAGGATCTCGGACGTGAATACGAATCCGATGTCATCCGTATCAACAGCCAGTCCGGTAAGGGTGGCGTTGCATTTATCTTAAAGCAGAACTTTGGTATTGCCCTGCCACAGGATATGAGAGAAGAGGTTGGTTATCTTATTAAGGGTATTTCCGATGAGAAGCACAGTGAGCTGACGCCGGCTGATATCTTCGGAATTTTTGAGTCCCATTATGTTACGGTACGTGACAGGTTCGATATCACGGAATGCCATTTCGTACAAAAACCGGGTGACATTGAAGCTGCGGTTACCATTAAGACTGCGGATGGAACAGAAACCGTCAAGGCCTCCGGTAATGGACGTCTGGATGCAGTCAGCAAAGCATTGAAGCAGAGGTTTGGTATTGCTTATGTGCTTTCCGTATACGAAGAGCATGCAATTTCCATGGGATCCTCATCCAAGGCAGCCGCTTTCGTAGGCATCCAGCATGCAGATAAGATGTACTGGGGCGTTGGTATCAAGGACGATATTATCCAAAGTTCTATAGATGCGCTGGTATCTGCAGTAAATAAAATCTTATAATGGTTTAGCCGGGTAAAACTTATGCAATACTGTCTTGAAAATACTTCCGGTATCGTGTACACTAAAAAAGTAGTTTATAAGTTACAGTTCACACAGCAGCCAGACACTTGCTGTCAGGCTGCGTAAGAACATGATTTGAGTAGAGCACTTAGCGAGGTTATTTCGAGCTTAGTGCGAACCATACAAGTTCACTTGGCAAACCGAAGGTGAGTCTAGTGAAGCTTGTTCAGGAGTGAGCAGGCTCCTTTTGCGAAGCAAAACTTCAAATGAGCCTGCGAATTGTTACTGGAACGAGGTACGAGTGAACAGTAACGTTTATAAGGAGGCTGACAGATGGAATTTTTATTATTAGGTGGCGGTTTATTAATCATTATTTTTGCAGTTGTCATTGCAGTGGTTTCTTCTGTAGTTTCCGCAGTGGCAGCAGAGCAGGATGATGAATCCGAAGACTGATGGCAGAATTCTGCCGCCTGCAGATGAGAATGATAAGAAGACGAATGACGTCCTGTTTCCGATGAGGAAACAGGACGTTTTTTGAGTAGAGCACTTAGCGAAAGCAAGTCGAAGACGCAGCTTGAGGTTAGTGCGAACCATACCTGTGCACTTAATGAGTGCAAGCGGTGAGGCGCAGCACGAATTTAGTGCAGCACGGTAGAGTGAGCGTTGTTTATAAAATTTTAAGAAACGTTTAGATGCAATTCATTGATTTTTGGTATAAAAATCTGTAACATGGGAGAAAGATTCAGTAAGGAATCCAGCTTAGGAGGCGAAGAATTATGAAATTCCGGGAACGGATTTACCGGTTTATGCAGGGAAGATACGGAGCGGGAGGCGCAGACGCCTTTACCAGATTTTTGTCGATTCTGACATTTGTTTTTATTCTATTATCCTTTTTCAGGGTGCCGTTTACCTATATCATTGCAATTGTACTGATTGTTTATATGTATTTCCGGCTTCTGTCCAGAAACTATTATAAGAGGCAGCAGGAGAATAATTTTTATTTAAAGCAGGAATATAAAGTAAAGAACTTTTTTGCAAGGACGAAGAATCATTTTAAGCAATTGAAGACACATCATATATACAGGTGTCCGACCTGCAGACAGAAGATCCGGGTTCCAAGAGGCAAGGGCAGGATTGAAATCCGATGTCCCAAATGCGGAACGAAGTTTATCAAGAAGAGCTGATGTGCTGGATTTGACAGCAGATTGGAAAGAATGGACAGACAGGTGGTGAAGTCGTGTTTGGATATGTGATTATTAATAAGGGTGATATGAAATTTAAAGAGTTTGATATTTATCATTCCTATTATTGCGGTCTGTGCCAGATGCTTAAGAAACAGTACGGATTTACAGGACAGCTGACATTGACTTACGATATGACCTTTGCTGTTATGCTGTTAAGCAGTCTTTACGAGCCGGAGGTTAGTGAGGATGTTGTGAACTGTGTGGCACACCCGTTTGAGAAGCATCAGACCCGGCAGACCATTTATACAGAGTATGGAGCAGATATGAATGTTCTGCTTTCTTATTATAAATGTATGGATGACTGGGCAGATGAAAAGAAATTAACCAGATTTACTTATGCAAAGCTGCTTAAGAAGGGATATCATAGGGCTTATAACAAATATCCGGAGAAGGCAAGGCGGATTGAGAATCTGCTGCGGGAGCTGTCGAGGGAAGAAAAAAAGCAGTCTGCTGATATTGACCGGATGGCGGGGATTTTTGGAAGAATTATGAGTGAAGTTCTTGCACCGAAGGCGGATGAATGGGAGGAATCCCTGAGAAACATGGGATTTTATCTTGGCAAGTTTATTTATCTTCTGGATGCATATGAAGATGTGTACGAAGACCGTGGGAAGGGAAGATACAATCCTTTTACGGTAAAGTGTGACGATCCGGACTTTGAAGAGGAGGTACGGACGATTCTTACCATGATGATGGCGGAATGTTCGAGAGAATTTGAAAAGCTTCCGATCCTTGACAATGTGGAAATTTTGAGGAATATTATTTATTCAGGAGTCTGGTATCGTTACGAGGCAGTAAATCAGAAGCGCGCGAATCAATCAAAATGTAACAGCTCAGCCATGCAGAAATGATTGTGCAGGACGACTGTGGGAGCCTGCCTGCTAAGGGCAGCTTATGAATGTCATGGTGGAACTGTTATATCAAAACAGATAACTGTGAGGCAGCAGAACAGCTGCCGGAATAGTTACGGCTGATGAGCCGGCGCGGAGATGGAGGGAAGTATGCGTGATCCGTATACGGTTCTTGGCGTATCCAGGAACGCCACTGAAGAAGAAATTAAAAAAGCATATAAAACATTGAGCCGGAAGTATCATCCGGATGCAAATATCAATAATCCGAATAAGGATCAGGCAGAGGAAATGTTTAAGGAGATCCAGCAGGCGTACCAGCAGATTATGAAGGAACGTACCGGCGGAGGCAGCAGTTATGGCTATGGGGGATCACAGGGCAGTTATGGCTCCGGCTCCGGAAGCTATGGCGGTGGACAGCAGGGCGGCTACGGAAACCGTGGTTATTATGGAGATTTTGAAGATTTCTTTGGCGGTTTCGGTGGATTCGGAGGATTCGGCGGCTTTGGACAGGGGGCCTATACCGGAAGCAATACCGGCTACGAAGAGGATAATTACCTGCGTGCGGCAGGAAACTATTTAAGAAGCGGCTATTACAGGGAAGCCCGGACAGTTCTGGATAATATGGAAGAGAACACACGGAATGCCCGGTGGTATTATTATAGTGCACTCGCACATGCGGGGCTCGGTAATCAGGTGTCGGCATTAGAGCATGCCAAACGTGCATCGGCGCTGGAGCCGAATAACAGTGAATACCGGAATCTGGTGAACCGGTTTGAAAATGGAGGAAGCTGGTACCAGCAGCGGCAGTACACCTATGGCAGTCCGGTTGCCGGGAATGGAAATCTCTGTCTGAAGCTGTGCATTGCCAATCTGCTTTGCAATCTTTGCTGCGGTGGCGGTGGCCTGTGCTGCGGTGGAGGCCCCTATGTGCGATATTAGGGAATGGAGTTACTTCGCCATATAAAATTGCTTTTCTGTTTGAATGCAAGCATTCACAGAAAGCAATTTTGCATGGCTCTGAATAGTTACAAAAAACCCTTGAAATCAATAACATAATGTGATAATCTTTTAACAGACGAAGGGGTCTACAGTTTGCAGCCCCCTTTTTCTTTGTTTACAGAAAATTCCGTCGGTATTTTCTGTAAAGCAAAAAGCTCCGCAGAGATATTCCCCAAAGGAAGGTAGCGGGCTTTGGGGTGAACATCAGCCAGGAGCCTCTGACACAGGAGATGATACAGAATGAAAAAGGTAATTGGTCTGATACCGTTATATGATGAAGAAAAGGAAAGCTACTGGATGCTTCCCGGATACATGAAGGTGATTGAACGCTGTGGCGCATTACCGGTCATGCTTCCCCTTACGGAAGATACAGAGGAACTGGAACAGTGCTTAGGCATGTGTGACGGTCTGCTTCTGACAGGTGGACATGACGTGGATCCTGCTGTGTACGGAGAAGAAGCTATTCCCGAATGCGGTCAGTGCTGTCATGCCCGTGATGTCATGGAAGCATATCTGTTGAAACGCGCAGTAGAGAAGGATCTTCCGGTATTTGGCATCTGCCGCGGTATTCAGTTTATGAATGCGAGTCTTGGAGGAACCTTATATCAGGATCTCGATACCCAGCATCCGTCAGAGACAGAGCATCATATGACACCGCCTTACGAACGGGGAGTCCATAAGATAACCGTGAAGGAAGGAAGTCTTCTTGCCGGGATGATCGGAGCAGGAGAGCATAGTGTGAACAGTTATCACCATCAGGCAGTGAAGGAGCTGGCGCCCGGTGCGGAAGCAATGGCTTATTCCGAGGACGGCCTTATAGAAGCGATCTGTATCCCGGATAAGAAATTCATCGTAGGTGTACAGTGGCATCCGGAATTTGCTTTTGAGAAGGATCCGGAATGCTTAAAGCTCGTTCAGGCATTCGTGGATGCCTGTTAAGATGATCCTGTTACGGCATAGCGCCGTTTAGGATAGATTTTGTGAAGACGCAAGCTTCACAATTCATAAAAAGGAGGACAATATTATGAAGAAAAAAACACTTGCACTTATTATGGCGGCAGCCATGGTAATGGGTCTTGCTGCATGTGGAAGCTCTAACAGCACCGCAACAACAGAAGACACCACAACAGAAGCAGCTGAAACAGAAGCAGCTGAAACAGAAACAGCAGACGCAGCAGAGACAGAAGACACTACTGCGGAAGCAACAGAAGAGACTGCAGATGCAGCAGCTTCTGACAAGGTATGGGTTGTAGCAACTGATACAGCTTTCAAGCCTTTCGAGTACACAGATGACAACGGAGATTTCGTAGGTATTGACATGGATATTCTTGCTGCAGTCGCTAAGGATCAGGGATTCCAGTATGAAGTACGGTCTCTTGGATGGGATGCTTCCATCGCAGCATGTCAGGCAGGTCAGGCTGATGGTATGATCGCCGGAGCTTCCATTACTGATGAACGTAAAGAAACCGGATGGATCTTCTCCGATGGATATTATGATGCAAACCAGAGTATGGCTGTTGCAGCCGGATCTGACATTAAAGGCTTTGAAGATCTGAATGGTAAGTCTGTTGCAGTTAAGACAGCTTCCATGAGTGCTACCTATGCAGAAAGCCTTGCAGACCAGTATGGCTTCACAGTTACTTATTTTGAAGATTCACCGACAATGTATCAGGCAGTTGTAGGTGGCCAGGTTGCAGCATGCTTCGATGATACACCGATCATGGCAAGCAACATTAAGGATACCGGTATCGGAATGGAAATTATTGACGGTACAGGAAATGATCCTGCAGCATATGGTTTTGCAATCTTCAATGCAGACAATCAGGAATTAATTGATATGTTCAACAAGGGTCTTGCCAATATCAAGGCTAATGGCACTTATGACGAGATCATCGCTAAGTATTTAGGCGAATAATAAAAGGGTGAGGCAATATGGTTAAAATTATTACTGTCTACGGAAATATGCTTCTTACAGCAATGGGGCGTACCCTGCTGTTAGCATTCTTGGGTTTGGTTTTTGCATGTATACTGGGTATGATCTTTGGTCTGCTCAGCGTATTGAAAAATAAAGCGTGCAATATTATCTCGAATATCTTCGTATTTGTGATACGTGGTGTTCCGATGATTGTACTTGCGTTTTTCATATACTTCGGTATTCCTTATTTTGTTAATACGATTATTGGGATAGGTGGAGGATTTACCTTATCGGCTCTACAGGCAGGAACCATTTGTCTCGCTTTAAACTGTGGTGCTTATATGGCTGAAATCATCCGTGCCGGTATCCAGTCTGTGGATATCGGCCAGATGGAAGCCGGCAGATCACTCGGACTTCCGTACTGGAAGACAATGAGAAAGATCATTCTTCCACAGGCAATCCGCACCATGATTCCAAGTATTATTAACCAATTCATCATCACGGTTAAGGATACTTCCATTTTGTCTGTTATCGGGTTCCCGGAACTCGTTCTGGCAGCCAAGCAGGTACAGGCAAATACATTCAGGGCGTTTGAAACATGGGCAATTGTCGGTATCATGTATCTGATCGTGATTACGATTCTTTCCTATTTGGCTAAGCTCGTAGAGAGGAGGATGAACCGTGGAATCAACAGATAAGAAAATCAAAATTAAAGTGGATAAGCTCCGGAAATGCTTCGGAGATCTTGAAGTGCTGAAGGATATCTCTACAGAAATTACAGAAGGAGAGGTAGTGGTTATTCTTGGACCCTCCGGTTCCGGTAAATCGACCTTTCTCCGCTGTCTGAACCGTCTTGAGGACGCAACGGCAGGAACGATTATTGTAGATGATATTGATATTACAGCAAAGAAAGTAAACATGAATAAGGTGCGTGAGAACATCGGAATGGTATTCCAGCACTTCAATCTGTTTAATAATATGAATGTTCTGGACAATCTGATGCTTGCTCCGTTGGAATTAAAGAAAGCGGATAAGAAGGAAGCAAGAGCCCGCGCAGAAGAAATGCTTAAGAGAGTCGATCTTCTGGAAAAGGCAGATTCCTATCCGTCCCAGCTTTCCGGTGGACAGAAGCAGCGTGTTGCCATCGCAAGAGCACTCTGCATGAAGCCGGATATCATGCTTTTTGATGAACCGACCTCAGCGCTGGATCCGGAAATGGTTGGTGAGGTATTGGCTGTTATGAAGCAGCTTGCCGCAGATGGTATGACCATGGTGATTGTAACGCATGAGATTGGATTTGCAAGAGAGGTTGCTGACCGCGTCATCTTTATGGACGGCGGCTATATTGTAGAAGAAGGAACTCCACAGGAAGTGATTTTAAATCCGAAGGAGCCGAGAACCATCAGCTTCTTAAATAAGGTGCTTTAAGGGCAAAGCAGGAGGACAAAAATGGAAAAATATGCAATTACCATTTCCCGACAGTTTGCTTCTATGGGAAGATCAATTGCACAGGAACTGGCAGAACAGCTTCACATTGAATTCCTGGACAGAGATATTGTAGATGAAACGGCAAAGCGTATGAATGCTTCCATTCGTCAGATCAGTGATGAAGAGGAGGGTATCAGCTCCAGGTTTTCTTACCGGATGTACCCGTTAGGACTTGGTGTTCCGGCAGTGAAGGACGAGCTTTTTAAGGTGCAGCAGAGCATTATTCAGGATTTTGCCAAGAAGGAATCCTGCATTATCGTAGGCCGCTGTGGTGGTTACTGTCTCCGCAATGAGAAGAATCTTCTTAAGGTATATCTTTATGCTCCCTATGAGATACGTCTGAAGAACTGTGTGGAACGGCTTGGCATGACCGAGAAGGAAGCAGTTAAAACGATTTCTGCGGTAGACAAGGCAAGAGAGAGCTATCATAAGAGATATATTCCTGGTTACCAGAATGCAACCTTGGATAGTGATCTGTGTATTAATACCGGAAGCTATACCGTAGAGCAGGTGGCGGCCCTGATTCAGGATGCAGCAAAGAACAAATTTGGTTTCGATGTCGTTCAGGATAAATAAATTTGGAAAATGTTCCGAAACACTTGACAAAGTTTGTTTCATATAATAAAATATCTTTTGTTGTCGGATATGACAATGAAGAAATGTGCGCTTAGCTCAGCTGGATAGAGCGTTTGGCTACGGACCAAAAGGTCGGGGGTTCGAATCCTCTAGCGCACGCTGTAAAACAAAAAGGAGATGCAAAAAGCATCTCTTTTTTTGTTTTAGAAGCGGGCGCGGATGATACGAACCCGGGTTCGTATCTCCGCTCCGCTCCGGTCGGCGCAGGACCAAGGTCCCCCGGACCTTGTGCGGTCTCCGCTCCGCTCCGGTCGGCGCAGGACCAAGATCCCCTGGATCTTGTGCGCCCTCTAGCGCACGTGATTGGTAAAGCCTAACGATTCGGATATCCTATATAAAAACTGATTCAAAACAGAATCCACATCATATCATCTGCAAAATGAGTGTTTTGAATTTTAAATCTAACTTTAAACATCTTTCTTGTTTAAAGTTAGATTTGCTGTTATAATAACTGATAAAGGAGGGCATATACCATGAAACTTTTGCATGTAATTGCAAATAACTTTAAAAATTGTAATGACTCTTTCGAGATAGATTTTGTTTCGAAGTCCAAAAAGACTGCTGAAGATAAAGAATACGAGCTGCAAGAGATTGCGGATGACCTTCACGTTTATAATACAATGGCCTTTATCGGCAAAAATGCTTCCGGGAAAACCACCGCAGTTGAACTTCTTGATGCATGCTATTCTATTCTGGGTGATTTCCGCCTGGATGGGAAGCCATACAGCTATGAAAATGTTGAATTATGCATAGATTTTTATCACGATGGATTTATTTACCGCTATGAAACCATTTTAAAAAACGCAGACAGTATTGCTTCCAAGGCGATTTTTATGAAACAGCGACTTCGCAAAAAGAAATACTATAAGAGCAAAGTAAAGGCTCTCTATAATGACGAAGATTTTGTTGATGTAGAAATAACCGGTGAACTTCCCGAAGATACCTCCATTCTTTTCTTTGTTTTAAAAAAGAAAGAAACAAGGGCAGTTTATTTTGACAGTTTTGGAAATGGTGCCGACACCTATCGGCTCATCTTTGCAACCCTGAAAGATTACCATATTCGCCCGGCGCTTTTAGTAAAGGTTATCTCCATATTTGACGAAAACATCCACGATCTTCAAATGCTGGATGATCACAACTTTAAACTTTCTTTCTGCAACGAAACAAGAACTGTTTCTGACAAGGAACTGATTTATATGCTGTCAAGCGGCACTACCAAAGGGATGCTTCTATATATTTTGATGGCTGCATCTCTCCAGCAGGGATTTGATTTAATTATTGATGAGATCGAAAATCATTTTCACAAAACGCTGGTCGAGAACATGATCAGTCTCTATAAGGACAAAACCGTTAACAGAAAGAATGCAACACTTATCTTCACGACACACTATTGCGAGCTTCTGGATCTTTTTAACCGGCAGGATAATATCTATATTGCCAAGTCCAACGATAAGGTTTATCTTACCAATATGTACGATGGATTCAATATCAGATCGGAATTGCTAAAAAGCAGGCAGTTTTATAATAACGTATTCCGAACCGCTGTCAATTACGATGAACTGATGCAGCTTAAAAAGGAGTTGAAAGTATGGAAAAACTCCTGATCATGTGCGAAGGTCCAAACGAGAAAGAAATCATAAAAATTCTTCTTGAAAATGATCTTCTAAAATTTACTGAAGATGATCTGCTCGGATTAACACCTTACCACGCAAGGCAAATAAAGAGCTCCGGACAGGTAAAAACGGAATTGAATATCTATCCAGGTCAGGTACGGATCCTCAGAATCGGTGATAAGCAAAGTGATAAGCTTGTCATTCCATCGGAGTATAAAGACAAAATACTTTCCGTGGATAAATATTGTACAAAGCCAGAATTAGAAATGCTTTTTATTCTGGCCGAAAACCTTGAACAAGACTTCGAAAAATTAAAATCTTCGATGAAAGCAAAAACTTTTGCCAAAGAACATATATCCCTCGGAAAAAGAAACTATGATAACAGCACAGCCTTCTACACGGAATATTTCGGGGAAAATCCAAAACTTCTTGTAGACTGTATCAAAAAATACCACAAGCATAATGGTTCCCATGAAAAAGACGAGCATTATCTGGATGAGCTTCTTAAATAATTAAATATGAACATCTACTGAAAGGAAGAGAAGATTCTCTAAAGAAACTGCTCTTCCTTTTGACGCTTTACACATGCTTAATTACCACAAGATCATTTATCCATTTGTACACCGATTGAACCGACTGATAGAGCGAAGAGAAAATGGCATGATAAGGAGTGTTACCAGCATTCTCTGCATCCTCTAACGCACGGATTTAGTTTCTTTCTGCTTTTTTAATAATCTCATAATAAGTCCGCAAATACGGGGAAACAATATTGTGAGAAAAGAAAATTAGGAGGAAAAACAATGGATAATAAGATGTTTTGCTATCAGTGTGAGCAGACGGCCGGATGCGGCGGCTGTACGGGAGCAGCAGGTGTATGTGGAAAAACTGCGGATGTGGCGAAGCTTCAGGATGAACTGACTGGTGCACTGGTGGCTTTGGCGTGTGGAATCCATGAGGCACCGGAGGTAGGTACGGATACATGGCGGATGATGATTGAAGGGCTGTTTGCGACAGTTACCAATGTGGATTTCAATGAAAAGACTCTGCGCAAACGGATTGCTCAGGTGCATAAGGAGACGGAAAGGCTTTGCGGACAGGGTGATGATTACTCTATGGAGAATGTCTGGAATGCACAGGAGGATATCCGAAGCCTCAAATCCCTCATTCTTTTCGGTGTGCGCGGCATGGCTGCTTATACGCATCATTCACTGGTACTGGGCTATACGGACGAAGAAGTGAACCGGTTCTTTGCAAGAGCCCTCTATGTAGTAGGAGAGGACTGGGGGATGGATCAGCTTTTACCTGTTGTCATGGAGGTAGGAGAGAAAAATTTGAAATGCATGGCACTTCTGGATAAGGCGAACACCGAAAGCTATGGGACACCCGTACCGGTCACGGTTCCGTTGACCGTGGAAAAGGGACCGTTTATCGTTATTTCCGGTCATGATTTGCACGATCTGAAGCTCCTTTTAGAGCAGATCGAGGGCAAGGGGATCAATATCTATACTCACGGTGAAATGCTTCCTGCACATGGCTATCCGGAGCTGAAAAAATACTCCCATCTGAAGGGAAACTTTGGTACGGCATGGCAGAACCAGCAGAAGGAATTTTTGGATATTCCCGCTCCGGTGCTGTTTACAACCAACTGTCTTATGCCGCCGAAGAAAAACTATGCGGACCGTGTATTCACAACAGCGGTGGTATCTTATCCAGAGATGATCCATATTGGGGAGGATAAGGATTTTACCCCGGTCATTGAAAAAGCGTTGGAGCTTGGTGGATATCCGGAGGACAAGGCATTTACCGGTATCAACGGTGGCAGCACAGTCACGACCGGATTTGCACATGGAACCGTGCTTGGCGTGGCTGATCAGGTTATTGAGGCGGTAAAGAACGGCAAGATCCGGCATTTCTTTCTGGTTGGCGGCTGTGATGGAGCACGTCCCGGTCGTAACTACTATACGGAGTTTGTAAAGCTGACGCCTCCGGACACCGTGGTGCTGACCCTTGCCTGTGGCAAATATCGTTTCAATGACCTGGATCTTGGAACAATTGAAGGGCTGCCTAGGCTAATGGATATCGGACAATGCAATGATGCGTATAGTGCCATCCAGATTGCTCTTGCGCTTGCCGATGCATTTGGCTGTAGTGTGAATGAGCTGCCGTTGTCCATGGTGCTTTCCTGGTACGAGCAGAAAGCAGTGTGTATTCTGTTGACGCTGCTGTATCTGGGGATCAAAAACATCCGTCTCGGTCCTACCCTGCCGGCATTTATCTCAACTAATGTACTCAACTACCTTGTAGAAAATTATGGAATTGCGCCGATCACCACGCCGGAGGAAGACTTGAAGCAGATTCTCCAATAATTATTTTTACAGATAAATAAAAGAAACGGTATAGATAAAAGTATACCGTTTCTTACCTGCATTATAATATTTCAATAATAAACATATATAAGTGCATTTTCAAATTATTACTAACTTAGACGATTCAAATTTTCCAATTTCCGAATCTTTAATTTGTCAAATATGGTTTTGTGCTTTTTACCATACAAACGCCATAGTTCATTTGAGCGTTCTTTTTTACTCATATGTTTCACTTTTTTCTTTTTGCTATCTGCTTTATCTTCATACATGTATTCACGATCTATTAACCCCATAAAACGATCCCCCTGTAAATCTGCTTGAAAATTTGTACCTCATTATAACATTTCCGGGAAATTATAGCAACGAACAAGAGGGGAAATGAACAAGAAAGGTAACAGAAGCTATTATATAGGAGAAATTACGAAATTACGAAGTGTGAGAAAGGCTTTTCATTTAATTGAATATTGTAATATAATAAAGAGCGTAGTGTCATGTAAAAATACAAATAAAAGAGATGAATGAAAAGGAAAAAGACATGAATAAAAAGATGAATTCAGAAGCACAGCTTACGACATTTGAAGCAATTGGCATGATCGTGGGAAACAGTATCGGGACGGGGATTATTGCAGTTCCCTATCTGGCTGTCCGGAACAGCATGTGGGATGTTGTGTGGATGGTTGCTTTTGCTTATATTGTGAATGTGATTCTGCATCTGATTATTGCAGAGCTTTCCTATAATAATGGTGGTGTCCAGCTTGTAAAAAGCTTCGAGGGAGAACTGTTTCATGGAAAGATGAAGAAGATTTTCAGCTGGATCATGTTCATAGTCTATGGGCTCGCCATTATGGTGGGCGTCAGTGGAAATATCAACGGTGGAGCACAGATTTTCGTGAACTGGTTCGGACTTCCGCTGTGGGCAGCACAGCTTATTTATTATCTCATAGCCGGCAGTGTTGTGTTTATGGGAATGAAAGCGGTGGGAATTGCACAGAAATATTCGGTGGCTCTTTTACTGATCATCGTGGCAGTGATGAGTGCAGGAACATTCCTGCATCCGCTGAACACCCTGTATACGGCCCCTTTTCATATCAATAACCTGCTGGCTCTTTACAGTATGGTTGTATTTGCAACTTCTGCAAATCAGGCGGTAATTCAGGTGGTAAAAGGCTTAAACGGTGATTCGAAGAGGATCCGGAAGACGATCTTCACAGGCTTTGGCCTGTCTTCTCTTTTTGTCCTCGTTGTAACGCTGACCGTCCTGCTTGGGACGAAGGGAGCCGTGGATAAAGAGCTTGCTTATATGCAGCTTGGGGAAAGCATCGGAGGATGGGCACTCATCCTTGCCGGAATATTTTCCCTGTTTGCCCTGCTTACGACCTTTTGGTCAAACACACTGGCACTCCGGGATGTGGTACATGAGCAGGTAGGAACCGGTAACCGGGTAAGCTGGCTCATTGCAACCGTTCCCTGTATTTTGTTTGCTGTTTTCGGAGTGAGCAGCTTTATTGTGCTTACAAGAATCATGAGCGGTGTTGTGGTTTTAGTAAGTATTATGCTGGTTCTTACCTATGGAAAGTCGAGGAAAAAGGTGGGAAGCAGCCCGATCTGCGGTATTTTCGGAACGGTTCCGTTTCAGGTGCTGATGATGGTTTCTACGATCGTCTCTGCGGTTGGCGCAATGCTGCCGTTGAAATGAAAGCTTAGAAACCGCATTAGCAGCGGTTTTACGAATGAGGTTCTGAATCAATGCCACTTAGCTACAATAATTGATGTCTGGGTCAAAAGCCCTCAACTTTGATACATACGGATTGCTACGCACTCCCACAATCCTACCCAATATTCGCATATTGTGGGATTATTATTCCACTTCTATGCTCATATCGGGGCGGGTCCTAAGGTCTTTCACCCACTTATGAGCAAGCTCATGTGGGTTTAGACCTTTTGACGCTGGTATCAATAATTTATAAAAATATAAAAAGTGAAATTACTTATAAGAATAAAAAGGACAAATTTCGATCATGTATACAGCAGATAATTTCAAAAAAGCAGACGACGAAACCTTTATATTAAAAATATCACCGAGCCGGGATTTTAAGATTCTCCAGCTTACGGATCTGCATCTTGGCTTCGGGCTGTTTTCCAAGAAGCGGGATCAGCTTGCTCTGAAAGCGGTAAGCAACATCATAAAGAAAACGAAGCCGGATCTGATTGTTATTACCGGAGATTCAGTATTTCCCTTTTTTCCAAAAGCCGGAACGTTCAACAACAAACGGCAGGCGCAGATTTTTATCCGGTTTATGGATCAATTCCGGATTCCCTATGCGCTGGTTTTCGGAAATCACGACTGCGAGATGTTTTCCAGATATAACAAAGAGCAGATGGCAGAGCTGTTTGCCTCCGGTAAATACAGTATTTTTATGAAGGGAAGACCGGAGATTTACGGAGTTGGCAACTACTTCTTAAATCTGACCGATGAACAGGGAAGGGTATTGCTCCCTTTGGTGTTCCTGGATTCGAATATGTATGGAGAGAACGGTTGGTTTTACAGTGGATTTGACTGCATTCATGAGGATCAGGCAGACTGGTGCATGAAAAGGCTTCTTTCATTAAAGCAGAAAGACCCGAACGTGAAGGCAATGGCATTTTTCCATATACCTGTAGCAGAATTTAAAGAGGCTTATGAAAAGATGCGTCTGGGGGATAAAAGTGTAACGTATATGCATGGAAATATCGGCGAGGTGAACGATCACTTTGGTATTCCAAGATATGAAGGAACCTTTTTTCGGAAGGCAGTGGAAAACGGCGTGATCAGATGGATGTTTTGTGGACATGATCATCTGAATACACTTTCCGTTGTGTATAAAGGAATCCAGATGACCTATGGCATGTCGATTGATTATCTGGGCTACAGTGGGATTCTGAAGCGTCACACCCAGAGGGGCGGAACGCTGATTACCCGGCATCCGAACGGAAGCGTGGAAATCCGGATGGTTCCTCTTAATGAGCACTGAAAATCGTTTTATTGTCTTTCATAAGCAGATATGTTACACTGGAACTGCTTATGATTTTAATTGGGATGGAGAAGACATATGAAAAATGAAAACAAAAAGAGAAGTTCCTTTTCCGGGAAGATCGGTTTTGTGCTGTCAGCGGCGGGAGCGTCCGTGGGCTTGGGGAATATCTGGAGATTTCCTTATCTGGCTGCAAAGTATGGAGGCGGTATCTTTCTGGTAATCTATATTATTCTGGCATTGACGTTCGGTTATGCAATGATTGTGGCTGAGACATCGATCGGACGTATGACCGGAAAAAGCCCGGTAGGAGCCTATCAGACCTTTGGCAAATCCGGATGGCTGGCTTTCGGGGGTTGGATCAATGCGATTATTCCGATTCTGATTGTGCCATATTATTCAGTAATCGGCGGCTGGGTCATTAAATATCTTCTGGAATATGCACTTGGAAATGGTGCAAGGCTTGCAGAGGATGGTTACTTTTCAGAATTTATCTCGAACGGTGCCTCCACGGAAATCTGCTTTATTGTCTTTGCGTTATTTACTCTTGGAATTATTTTTGCCGGTGTGCGTAACGGGATTGAACGTGTTTCCAAATTTATGATGCCGGTGCTTGTTGTGTTGTCCCTCATTATTACGGTTTATTCCGTGACAAGACCGGGAGCAATTGCCGGTGTGAAATATTTTCTTGTTCCAAATCTTGAGAATTTTTCCTGGATGACCGTGGTTTCCGCAATGGGACAGATGTTTTATTCCCTGTCGATTGCCATGGGAATTCTGATTACCTTTGGTTCCTATATGAAAAAGGAAATTTCCATTGAGGATTCTACGAGAAATGTAGAGATATTTGATACGCTGATTGCAATTATGGCAGGACTGATGATTATTCCGGCGGTGTTTGCCTTTTCCGGTGGAGATCCGGACACGCTGCAGGCTGGTCCTGCATTGATGTTTATCACCATTCCGAAGGTATTTGCCAGCATGGGATTCGGAACAGCCATCGGAATTGTCTTTTTCGTTCTGGTATTGTTTGCGGCGATCACAAGCTCGATTGCACTGACAGAAAGTGCTGTATCAACCTTCGAGGACGAGCTTGGCTGGGGGAGAAGAAAGTCAACGGTGTTAATCGGTGTGATCATGCTGCTGCTTGGAACGCTTTCTTCCTTAGGATATGGCCCGCTGGGCGGTGTGAAGATCATCAACATGCAGTTCCTGGACTTCTTTGATTTCCTGACAAATTCCGTTATGATGCCGATTGCAGCGATTGCGATCTGTCTGCTGGTATCGAAGGTGATCGGTGTGAAGCGTGTGGAAGAGGAGGTGCTGCATGGAGAAAGCAGATTCCGTAGAAAAAAGGTGTTCTACTTTATGATCCAGTATCTCTGTCCGGTATTTGCGGCAATTATCCTGATCAGCTCTGTAGCGAATGCATTTGGATGGATTTCGATGTAGGTGTGGCATGATTTTTTTAAAGTCACGTAACAGTTCAGCCATGCCCATTCATAAGCTGCCGGATTGTACAAATTGGCTGACAAATATAAATGTTTTCCGGCAACTTATTTCATGTCGGACGTCTGCCCTATAGAAATGCTTGTATAAGCTGCCCTTAGTGAGCAAGCTCCCTTGGTCATCTTGCATAATCATTTCTGCATGGCTGAACTGTTACAGAATTGCATATAATAAATGGTAGATACTTGACGTACAGGATCATGTACGTTATGCTAAAAGCACAGAAAACTGTACGTTACGAGAGAGGTGATTGTGATGCTGGCCGTGAATTATACCAATCTACGTGAGAATATGAAAGCTTATATGGATAAGGTTACGGATGATTATGAGACAATGATTGTGACCCGGAAGGATAACAAGAATGTCGTTATGCTGTCGGAAGAGGCATACAATAATCTGATGGAAAATGTGCACGTTATGGGGAATAAGGCAAACTATGACTGGCTGATGGAATCCAAAGAACAGTTGGAGAAAGGACAGATTTCGAAGCATTTCCTTACTGAGGTATTGGCGGATGAATAAAGTCCTTACGAAAAATGGCTGGGCTGACTTCGTTTACTGGCAGACCGAAGATAGGAAAACGTTAAAGAAAATCAATCAGCTTATTGAAGATATAGCAAGAAATGGAAACGAAGGAATAGGAGAGCCCGAGCCACTAACCGGTAATCTGACAGGATTTTGGAGTCGGCGTATCAATGACAAAGACCGGTTAATTTACAGGGCAGATGAAAATAATGTGTATATCCTTGCCTGTCGGTATCATTATTCCGATGCATGAAAATGATAAACGCCCTGCGGTTGTCCGCAGGGCGTCTGCAATTTCTTCACAGTTTTGTCTGATTCATTTCTGATTTAGAATATTTAGATCACTCCGGTAATAAAGATTTCAAGTCCGATGGCGATGAGGATGACTCCGCCGAGGATAGAGGCCTTATCGGAGAACTTCGTTCCGAATTTCTTGCCGATTACTAACCCGGCAATGCAGATAAAGAAGGTAATTACTGCGATGATGAGGGATGCGGTCAGTGCCATGACGAAACCATATTCTGCAATGGTGAAACCGACCGATAAAGCATCGATAGAGGTAGCAACTCCCTGTACCATCAGTGTTCCAAAGCCGAGCTTTGTTTTCTCGACCTCTTCTGCCTTACTGCGGATTCCCTCAACCATCATCTTTCCGCCGATAAAGGCAAGAAGTATCAGGGCAATCCACGGGATAAACGTTTCGAATGCATGGAAATACTCCACGATCGTGTGAACGCAGATCCATCCGGTCATCGGCATCAGCGCCTGAAAGAAAGCGAAGACACCGGCAATCCAACAGGATTTGCTTTTCCCCATGTGAGGCTCATTCAGGCCGTTCGCAAGCGATACCGAAAAGGCATCCATGGCAAGTCCCACCCCAAGCAGGGCGCTGTTCAAGAAAAATAATACATTCCATTCCATTTTTTGTTCCTCCGATTGGTATACTCTTAATAAAAAGACCCGGATACAGCAGTAACTATATCCAGGTTCCAAACAAATCGATATATGGACTGCATGTATAGTTACTTCCTATACATGAGTCTCGCAATTTAAAACAAGCCAGACCGGACGGTCAGTATGTTGACTTGCTACGATGTACGCTTGCTACTCCCTCATGGGTCACAATAGTAGTAGTTTATCACTATTTGCGAGAAGCGTCAATTATTTATAACAGTTCACCCAGCCTGTAAGCAACAGTTCAGCCATGCAGAAATGATTGTGCAAGATGACCGTGGGAGCTTGCTCACTAAGGGCAGCTTATACAATCATTTCTATAGGGCTGACGCCCGACATGAAATAAGTTGCCGGAAAGCGCGCATATTTGTTAGCTAATCTGTACAATCCGGCAGCTTATGAATGGCCATATCTGAACTGTTACGCCCGTAATTCAGGGGCTGTATGGATTCTAAGGGCTGCCGGACGGCGCTGCGGCGGAACTCCCGGGGCGTCATATGTATAAACCGCTGGAAGGTCCGGTTGAAGTAACTGATATTATTAAAGCCGGTCTGTAATGCAATCTGGCTGATCTCACGGTCTGTTTCCAAAAGCAGCTCCGTGCTTTTGCTGATGCGGAAATAATTCAGGTATTCAAAGGGGGTCATGTGCGTTACCGATTTAAAGGAACGGCACAGATACCCTTTGCTGATGTTAAAATTCTTTTCCAGCTTTTCCAAGGTGACGCTATCGTCATAATTTTCCTGAAGGTATTTCATAATGGATTTAATGAGCCCGGTGCGATAATCGGAATCCACATAAGTCTCTTCCTGATTTACGATCGCATGTGAAATCATCAGATGGCAGGATTTAAGGAGAGCTGCCTTGATGAGCAGTTCATAGCCGTAGGGTTTTGTGAGAAAGGCTTCATGAATCTCGTCCAGTACCTCACGCAGTGTGAATTCCCAGGCAAATGCCGGATTGATGACACGTGAGGTCTCGTAAAGCGTGGAAAACTGTACACCCTGATGAAAAAGCGGATCTAAAAACTTCTGCTGGATGATGTCATTTCCGAGACTGTAGAGCAGATCCGGGTGGAAAACAATCGCGTAGAAGTCCAGTGCTTCTCCGATTTCACAGGTGACGAGGTGAAGGGCATTGGCTGGGATCAGACAGATGCTTCCGGTTTTCAGGGAAAAGAAATCTGCCCCTAAATACAGACGGCCGTTTCCACGCTCGATGACCAGAATTTCCACTTCTTCATGCCAGTGACAGTTGATCCGTTCGAAAAAGGTAGCATCCGATTGGACGTCATAGAGCATAAAGGGAAACAGGGAATTGCCGTGAATCCGTGTCTCGCGTAATTGCGGGGTGTTATTGCTCGTAATGTTTTTCGCAGGAATATTTTTCGCGGGGATATTTTTCACGGGGATGTTTTTCGCGGGGATATTTTTCGCGGGGATATTTTTCGCAGGGATATTTTTCGCAGGGATATTTTTCGCAGGGATATTTTCTGCAGGGATATTTTTCGCAGGGATATTTTTCGCGGGGATATTTTCTGCAGGGATATTTTCTGCAAGACTATTTTTCATGCTGGAATTCTTCGTGCTGGTGTTTTTCATGGGGCTCCTTATGATCGTGTATAGGTAATTGTCTGACCGCATCCGTTTATAGGCTGCTGAATAGTACAGACAAATTTAAAAAATATATATGCATCTGGTTATTAGCGGTTACATATTTGCTGGACAGATGTGTGTTCATCTTTTTTCAACGGACATATCATTATTTGCTGGATACTTTTGGAAGGCAATGTTTGGCGAGTATCTGACTAAGTAGTAAATAAATATCAATATTGTACCAATATCATGCAATAAAATTCAAGTAATAGAGCAGAAGTATCATTATACTGTTATTATAAAGATCAAAAACACAATGCGCAATCCCTGACAGGTGATTTGTTTATAATATTTTATAATGTGTTGGAAGGGACAATGCAGGAAGATAGTCTCTTATACTATAAATGCGCTGCTTATGACTGTGTTGCATACGGCTGTCCTGTTTATGGCTGTGCTGCATATGGCTGTGCTGCTTACAGAAGTTCTGCTTACGGATGTTTTTCTTAATATAATTGCACAGATCTATTAAGATTGGACATAATTATGAGAAAACAGCAGGGAATATCCAAAATCAAGGATGATGTAGGAGAAAAGGGAATCGAATCTGATGGAAATTGGACATAATTATGAGAAAATAGCGGGGAATATCCAAAATGAAGAGCAGAGCAGGTGAAAAAATAATTTAGCAAGATGGAAATTGGACATAATCATGAGAAAATAGCAGGAAATATCCAAAATGAAGAGCAGAGCAGGTGAAAAAATAATTTAGCAAGATGGAAAT
>ERZ791794.257-NODE-257-length-44740-cov-10.268770_pt1 | contig 44740 bp, 63 predicted proteins | sample MGYA00510312_ERZ791794 | MGnify/ENA primary metagenome ERZ791794 (study PRJEB30046, sample SAMN00791977) | human gut metagenome | study: EMG produced TPA metagenomics assembly of the A metagenome-wide association study of gut microbiota in type 2... | reverse complement strand
ACAGGCAAACGGAGCAAAGAGTGCGAAAGCGACCGGAACAAAAGCCGGTAAGAATCACGCCGCCGGAGTATCGGATACAAAAGGACAGAACCAGAAAGCCGGTCAGACAATCGGAAAGAGTGCCGACACCGGTGCAAAAAGCGGTTCCGGCGGGATGCACAAAACAGGTGCAAAAGCAGGTACAGAATACGCTAGCGGCGTAGGAAGTAAGACAGGAACCGCGAGAAGTAAGGGTAAATCGTTAGGAGATAACGCCAAAAGTGGAGCCGGTTCCGTAAGTGCATATAGTTCCGGTACAAATTTTGCACAAGGTTTTATCAATGGTATCGGTTCACTCGTAAGTGCAGCGTATTCTAAAGCCGAGTCTCTAGCTAAAAAGGCATGGGCTGGACTGAAAAAAGGACAAAAAGAGGGTTCACCGTCCAAGTTAACGACACAATCCGGTAAATATTTCGGACAGGGTTATACAAACGGTATTCAGTCTATGACAAAAGCCGCCGTACAGTCCGCGGCGCAGATGGGTGTACAGTCCGTACAATCCTTACGGGACGCGCAAAAAGAGGGTTCACCGTCCAAGTTAACGTATGACAGCGGTAAGAATTTTGTGAAAGGGTACATTAACGGGATTGTAAGCGAACAGACAGACCTTACGAACACTGTAAAAAATACAGTTAAGAGCGTCATAACTACACTGGCCGGATTAAGTAATTTTAATTTTTCCAGCGTGGCAAGTGAGGCAAGTTCTGTATTTTCTAAAGCGATGTCAGATAAAATTAATTATATGACTAGCAAAATGCAATATCTAAACGACCAAAAAACGGCTGGTTTAGAGAATCAGTTGTCTAAGTACGAAAGTAAGCAAAGCACTTACCAGAAAAAATATGATACCGCTAAGAGTAAGTACGACAAAGCAAAAACGAGCTATGACAAAGCGTCAAAAAACTACAACAAAGCAAAGAAAAGCTACGACAAAGCAAAGAAAAAGTCTGATAAGACGAAATATAAAAAGCAGATGGCGACGTACAAAAAGGAAATGGCAGCCGATAAAAAGACCATGGCTTCTCAGAAAAAGAATATGTCTGCTGCAAAGAAACAGGTTAATAACTATAAACAGTTAGTTAAAGACCAGACAGAATTCAACAACGCTTATCAGACAGCTTCTTCCCAGATGCTTTCTGAATTTTCGAGCGCTATGAGTGAGTATCAAACACAGGCGCAGGCCCTTATCGATGATACAATAAATGGTATTACCGACACCTATCAAACAAAATATGACAGTTTAATTGAGAAACAAAACACATTGATTTCAAAATTGCAGAGTGCTGGTGATCTATTTACAATCTCTGATGCCGGAATTATGACAGTTAATGACATTAAGGCACAGACGCAAAGCATTAAAGACTATGCGGATAAATTGCAAACAGTCAAAAATAAAGTATCCTCGGAATTATTCGACCAAATTGCAAGTTACGACATGGACCAAGGAAACGCCTTCATGGACAGACTTTTATCTATGAGTGATGCAGATCTAAAAGCGTATTCAGATGCTTATGATGAAAAAATGAAAGTATCTGAAGAGTTAGCACAAAAAACTTATTCGAAAGATTTCGATAATATTGCAAGTGAATATCAAAATTCTTTAAAGCAAGCGTTTAAAGATCTACCAAAACAACTTGAAGAGATTGGACAACAAGTCATGGCCGGATTTACTTCTGGACTCACTAAGAATACGGACTATATGACTAGTGCGATCAAAACGATGGTAAAAGCCATGGTGGATGAATTTAAAGACGAACTAGATATACATAGCCCATCAAAAGTTACTGAAAAACTCGGTATTTTTACAGGCCGAGGATTTGGAAACGGATTGCTTGATAGTATCAAACAAGTACAGGAAAATGCAAAGAAATTTATTAGTGGCGTAACCACTCCACTCACTGATGTGACAACAAACATTCCAAATATGAGAAGTGCAGTCAAAAGTAGTACAGGAAATGGAATTGCAAATAATAATCAGACGATTGTAAACAATTACAATCTTGTGCAGAATAATACGAGTCCAAAATCACTTTCAGCACTTGAAACTTATAGAGCTAGACGGCAACAGGTAAGCATGGTTAAAGCCATGACGCAACCCATATAAGGAGGGATAGGGCATGTATACACTTATTGCAGAAAATAAATACGGGGAACAGTTAGAAATAACGAATAATCCTCGCTATACTATCACAGATATTGATGGCCTCTATCCCCCGGAAGGGGTCATAAATACAACGCAAGTGGCAAATATGGACGGTTCTGTATTTAATAGTTCGCGTATTGATAATCGTGTTATTACGATTACAATGGCGATAAACGGACCGGCTGAGGCTAATCGCTTGTTATTGTATCGTTACTTTAAAACAAAATACCCGGTACGCCTCTATTATAAAAATGGTGTGCGTGATGTATACATAGACGGATATGTCTCAAAGTTTTCAGTTGAATATTTCGAAAAAAAGCAGACGGCGCAAATTGAAATAAGTTGTCCGATGACGCTTTTCAGAGCGGTAAAAGAAAGTGTTACCGAGTTTTCAAATACAGAAAACATGTTTGTTTTTCCGTTTGCAATTGAGGTAGCAGGTATTCCGTTTTCTGTTCACCCAGTGCGATTTCAGAAAACCATTATCAACGGTGGAGACGTGGAAACTGGTATTATCATCAAACTTAATGCATTAGGGACAGTTTTAAATCCAAAAATTTATAATGTGGATACTTCCGATCGTATGACGTTAAGTGTTGAGATGCAAGCGGGGGATGAAATCACAATAAATACCCGAAAAAAAGAAAAGTCTATCACCCTTCTGCGTGATGGTGTACAAACAAACATTGTAGGAAAATTGGATGCCGGATCAACGTGGTTTAATTTAATACCAGGCGATAATGTATTTACTTATGAGGCTGATGAGTTTCCAGAAAGATTGCAATGCATTTTTATCATTAATAATCAGTTTGAGGGGGTGTAATTGTGGATATTTATGTTCTTGATTCATCCGCTCAAATTCTTGATATGATAGATACATTCGAGAGTGTGATCTGGACAGTGCAATATTTCAATGTAAGTGAATTTGAATTAGTAGTTCCGGCGACTGCAAAAAATATTGATTTATTGCAAAAAGATCGCTTACTCTGTCGCGATAAAGACCGTGACGGAGATATGTGGCAGAACGTCATGATAATTGAAAATATCAGGATAGTAGCAGACTATGAGGACGGTAACAGCATGACCGTTTCCGGGCGTGGCCTAAAAAGCATTGTTGGTCGTCGGGTAATCTGGAAACAGACAAACCTAACGGGGAAAGTTGAAACTGGTATCCGACAAGTGATTACAGAAAATATTATCAGTCCTGATGATGAAAAGCGAAAGATTGATAATTTTATCCTTGACGAACCAGTCGGGATTGCTGACACATTCGATATACAACTATTAGGTGACGACCTAGATGAATGGATAACATCCACTTGCCAAACTTATGGTATCGGTTGGGACGTGTACATCAAAGGAGGTAAATTTGTTTTTAAACTCTATAAGGGACTTGACCGCTCATATAATCAGAAAGATCGCTTACCTGTTGTATTTTCAGACGAATTTGATAACCTGTTAGCCTCCACTTATACCTACGAACGTGCGGAATTTAAAAATGCCGCACTCATAGGAGGTGAGGGTGAGGGTGTGAATCAACGCACGACCACGATAGGCGACTCTAGCGGTTTAGAACGATATGAAGCGTATATTGACGGTTCTAGTGTATCTAGCAACGGGGCGATTATCACAGAGGAACAGTATTACAAAATGCTGCAAGATTACGGGAAAGATGAACTAAATACAACGTCATTTACAGAATCGTTTGAGGGAAATGTAGTTCCAGATGGTAACTACACTTTAAATCAAGATTATTTTTTGGGCGATGTTGTTCAAGTAATCAATGAATACGGGATCAGTGCAACACCTAGAATTATAGAAATCATTGAAAGTGAAGACGAAAACGGAACGTCAACGGTTCCAACCTTTAGCACTTGGGAGGTGTAAAAAATGGCTATTACATATGGATTTTTTAATGCAATAAAACAATCAGACGGAACTTATGATCGTACATATAATGCGGACCAAATGAGTACATACTTTGAGGGTCTCGTGAGTGACGGAGTATATGAGAGTGTGGACGATGCGATGCAGGTTTTAGCCGGCACAGGTATGCAGGTACAAGTAGGAGCGGGTAGGGCTATTATCGATTCGAAGTGGATTAAAAACACCGCTGCTTATCCACTCATAATTAATGCTGCACACGTCACATTAAATCGCTATACGGCTATTATAATTCGATTAGATTTATCAGCACGTACTATCATAATCACAACAAAAGACGGTGAAAATGCAACGGCACCTGTAAAACCGATCATAACAAATTCGGAAACCATTAAAGAAATGTGCCTTGCTTATATTTACATTGGACGTGGTGTAACGTCGATCAGTCAGGCTAATATCGAAGATACCCGACCGGATAACGATGTATGCGGTTGGGTGACTGGCATCGTGCAGCAGGTGGACACAAGTAAATTGTTTTTACAATGGCAGACAGCGTATGAGGAATTTTACCAGCAAATGCAGACATGGCAGCAGCAGCAAGAAAGTGCGTTTGACACATGGTTTTCCGCTCTTACGGATCAACTACAGGTCAATACATACATCGAAAAATATCATAAAGCAATCAATATTGGTAGTAAAAATGGAATATTCCCACTCGATATGGATGGTTATACGTACGCCTCAAGCGATATTTTATTCATCAATGTCAATGGTGTAGTACTAACAGAGGGCTATGATTATATTCTTGACACATCAAAATCACCCGTTGAAATCCACACGAACGCAGAGCTTGAAGCTGAAAATATTCTCGAAATCACAGCCTTAAAATCAAAGATTGGTCAAGCTTAAAATTGAATATATTTAAAATAAAAAGGACCTTAATGGTCCTTTTTATTTTTGTCAGTGTAACCCATGCAAATTTCAAGAATCTTTATATCGTTTAATCAAATCAATATATTCTTGATTCTCAATAATATCCTCAAATTTACAATTTAATGCCAAACACACACGCAAGATTGTATCAATTCTAGCATGATCAAAAATCTTACTTCCCTGCTCATAGTGCTGGAGTGTTCTGACATTCATGTTGGCTTTTTCAGCCAATTGGGATTGAGACAAGCCGGCGGCTTGCCTCATTTCTTTTAATTTTTTTGCCATAATTTCCTCCTTTTAATATTCAGATGGAAACAATATCGTAGTAATTGATCTGTCCCATTCCGTAATTATATAGATGTCGCCCTCTTGATTATTATACCGAGCGAAAATTCTATCGTCACCATTTTTGACGGCTTGGTCATTCATTTCCCAATCCTCGTTACCAAGGTTTCCCCAATCGCAATTACGATATTTTGCAATTGATTCAAGGAAGAACTTGGAAAATTCTATACTTTCACTAATTTTAACATTTACACCTTTTGTGATTACTACTTGGCCAAGCTTAAATTTCATTTGAAAATCCCCTTTTGGTATTTATTTGGTAAGGGGCCGAAGCCCCTCATTTTTATTTTTGATTGAATGCTGCACGCATGATCTCGCAATCTTCGAGATACTTACCAAACTCGATGAATAATTTATCTAGATCAAGATCATCATTATAATGATGATGTAATTCATACATAAATACATCAATCATATCTTCATAACCTTTTCCATACATGTTGTGAAGCATTTCTTCGAATTTGTCTATCATTTTAATCTCTCCCAAAAAGTTATTAAGCTTGATTAGCTTATAATATAATTATACAACGTAAGTTGTATTATGTACAATAAAAGTTGTATGATATAGAAAGCTTATATCTTCTGACAATTAGATATAAAAAGAAAACTGAGGTTGCCCTCAGTTTACCAATTCCATATTTCATCTAACAACCACCATGTCTGTTCTTCGTCTTCAATTCTGAAGCGAATGCGCTCGTTACCGAGGTATGTCATAAACCAACCATTCTCAATAATATAATCAGCCTCACGTTCTCTGAGTTCAAACAGTAAGTCAAGCAATAATTCATTTTCAATCATTTTAATCTCTCCTAAGAAGTTATTAAGCGATTAGCTTATATTCTTATTATATGACGATAGTTGTACTATGTACACTAATAGTTGTATATATAATAAAGCTTATCTCTTACGAATGTTCTTGCAATTCGCCTTGGTTACACCTTCAAAGATACAATTGACAGAAGGTTTAAACTTCTTCCTTTTATGCAACTTTCAGTGTACAAGATACAACTTTTGTTGTATAATAAGAATATAAGTTAAAGAGCTTATGAAACTAAAAACAATATGAATATGCGTGAGACATTCAGATTCATATCAAATTCTCATTTTAATATGTTTCATGATAATTTATATGACTAATATATAAAAACATCTAGAAACGCGAATCTGGAGCTCGCAGGAAAAGGAGAATATAACATGAAAGAATTAAGAGAGATGACAAGCAAAGAACTTAAGGAAATTGCAAAAGAGCTTAAAGTTAAAAATTGGTGGAACTTAAAAAAAGCAGAACTCATTGTTGAGATTGAAAAAATCCAGAATATGAGTGAAGAAGAAACCGCCGAAAGAGAAGAAGAAATCGAAAAAGAAAATAAACTCTTTGAACATTATCAGAAACATTGGGCAGAGTATGGTCCAAAAAATGATTTTGTAAAATTCCTCAAAAAATATAAGGCTGGCAAAATTCAGTTGATTGGTGAGGAAAAACCTATCGAAGAAGAACCTATCGAGGAAAAACCTACTGAGGTAGAGACTGAAGAACCTATTGAGGTTAAACCTGAAAGACCTACAAAAATTAAGGCTATACAAAATAAAGACGAACTGATTGCAAAGAAAAATATTGAAAACGCTTATAATTGGATTATCGGTGGAAATGATAACGCAATGATAGATGGAGAAATGACTCAAGAGGAATTCGACAATTGGATTACAAATGATGCTTTCAATGAAATCTTAGATGAAGCAATGAACTCTAAATATGAACCCGATTGTGCAGGAGGTGAGGCACCAGGTGCAATGAAGAGAGTAAGAAAATCTATTCTTAAAGGATACCTACTTGGTCTTTTCAAGGCTGACGGTTATAAAATCAATGTTGAGATTAAAGATCAGGAAGGACACAAACCGACTCCGAAGCGTGGCGCATTAATTGAGTTTGATGGAAAAGCTCAAAACATCTGCGCTTGGGGTAAAGAACTCGGAATTTCTCCAAATACATTATATGGGCGTATTTATAAAATGGGATGGAGTGTCGAGAGAGCATTTACTACACCATCACGCAAAACAAAATAATAAAAGGAACCCGCAAGGGTTCCTCATTTTATACCATATTTCTTTCTCACATCAGCGGCAAACTCATCAAAGTCATACATGAGATTGCCGTTCTCCCTTTGAGTTAGTTCTGATTCTAAGATCGCAATATAGATTCTTAGACCTTCATTCTTTCATAATTCTTTTCGTTGTGCTTCAGCAATAACGTTGTTGATCACTTCTAAAGCTTTCTCAGAATTGTCGGTTTCCAATAAACCTTTGAGCGACAACAATAATGTAAGTATTTCCAACCGTGTCATATCTTCCATGTTCTCCCCTCCTGTAAATTAGATGCGATACAGCATCTAATATAATAGTACAACGCTGGTTGTACATAGTACAACGATATGATTTAATTATATCACAATTTGCATTTTTCATTTTCTATTCCGCAATACGCGTGTAATATACAAATTGATACGTAAACGTTGACGTTATCACATTCTTAAATTTTGTTGGGGAAATTTAAAAAATGTATAAAATCAAAAGGAACGTTGATACGACAACGTTCCTGAATGTATAAAAACAAATGAAAAAGCATCTATAATATACATTTAATATACAAAATAACTAAGAAACTCATCAAATCTTTGGTTATTTTGCCTATGTACAAACTACAACTTTAGTTGTATAATATAATTACAAAATAAATAATAAATCAAACAAATAAACGGAGGTAATTAAAATGAAAAGAATCATAGTAAATAACGGAACAATGACAAAAGAAAGAGCAATGAAAGAAGCTAAAGAGTTTCACGATCAGACAGGAGAGCCTGTTGAAGTTGAAAACATGCTTGGAGATACGATCGCATATTTCGTTAAAGGCAGATGCATTAAATACTAACAAATAAAAAAGAGCCGTGAGGCTCTTTTTTAATATACAATTTTATTGATCTCAGCCAGTAATTCATCGAGATCTTTATGGGTATAATGATCAGTCATATCGCTCAACGTATGACCTAAAATTCTCTTCAATGCTACTTTATGCACGTCGCATCTATCTGCAAATGTCGTAAATGTGTGACGTGTGTCGTGCGGTGTATGTTTAAACCCGAGTGCAGAGTTCATTTTATTCCAATAGCTAATTCTGTATGTAGCATAATTGATCTTCTTGTTATCTTTGGTTATCAGATACTTATTTTCTTGTTCACATCTTGATTTTATTAAAGGATAAATTGCATCATGAATTGGAATGATTCGATTCTGGCCCGCCTTCGTTTTCTTACCTCCAATCATATACCGTTCATCCAAGTGAACATTTTCACATTTAATATCAAGCAATTCATTGATCCGCAATCCCGTATACAAAAGGATGAAAACGGTGTCATTTAATGGATGCTTAAATGTTTTCAGTTTGTTGATCTCAGCCAAGGTGAATGGTGTTTTCTCTTTTGTCTCCACTGTAGTTTTCACTGAGATCAGACTCATGAGGTCCTTATCAACAACCTCGTGCTTGATAGCATATGTATATACTTTCCCCATAGCATTTTTAAACACGCTGCGCATATGAGGTTTCATTTGATCCATAGCAGCTTCCAAGTGTGCAGCCTTGATGTCTCTCATGCTCATGTTGTGAAGCTGCTTTGCTTGGTTGAAAGCGGAACCATAACTCTGCATAGTCGTTTGGGCCAATTGACTCTGGTCTGACCACCTATCGTATACATCTTTGAGCTTGGTGCTCTTATGGTCTAAATTGAATGGGTTGACAAGATATTCTCTCATTGCATTTTTGGCTTCTGTTTTGGTGGAATAATAACCAACATATTTGTATAGCTGTTTTCCTTCATTCGTATAACCAACTGTAATTCTTACGGCGTAAGGTTTACGACGTTTACCGCTTAGCTTAAAAATTGAACCTTCTCCATTTGCTCTCCGCAATTATGTTCTCTCCCTTTGATGTCAAAAGTCAAGAAGTCAAGTTCAAGATATATATTTACTTATATATTATTTTCTACAAACATCAAAAATTTTTAATGATTTTAGCTTATATATAAAAAGTAGAAATTAACTTGACTTCTTGACTTTTCAGTTCAAATATGTGTCAACCGTAAGCCCTAAGCCAATTCAAGATGAATTTCCTTATCTTGAACTATCTTGAATTCATCTTGACTTTTGATACTTCGGCATAGATTGAATGTCGCTTATATAGTCAAATATCTTCTTTATACCTTCTTCATTTACATTTAGTGATGCCTTCATATGGTCCTTGAACATTCTTTCATGATATGCATCGAAACCTTCATCTAGTATTTCTGGAAAAACAAAGACTAGAGGAGGTACATCAAATATATGACATAACTCCCTGATTGTTTCTAATTTCAGATTTTTGGTAGCTCCGCTTTCATATTTTTGAATTGACGATGTATTCACTCCTAGCATAATTCCCAATTCTGATTGCGTAAATTTCTTTTCATTACGCAATTTTTTGATAACTTCTCCTGCCTCCATTCTAACGCCTCCCCGTGCATATGTACAATTATAGGATAATATCCGCAATATACAAAGTCAATCGAACAAATGTTCTCGTAAAGAAATTACGCATTTTGTGTTGTCAATTGGAAATTATCTTAATATAATAAAAGCGTAAAAAGTAAGGATTTTATGAAATTAGTAAAAATAACTAATATAAAATAAAATTTTTGTGTAAAATGTCAATATACAAATGCTGGAAATTATAGTAGAATAATATTGTAAACAAAAACACGGTGACCAACGCCGAAACGTGGAGAAAGGCAATAATATGAATATTGTAAAACAGTTAGAAAAACAGATTGAACTTGGAAAAACTATCATCTTAAAAAATGGCACAACAGCAAGACCAGAAGATGTACAGCAGCCCCTTATGAAAGAATACTTAGCGGGCGTTAAAAGCGGGATAATTTCCCCGGACATTTCTTTCAAAGATTATCTTGAAAATAATGCAACGGACCCTCTTACTGTTCAGGAAGTCATTGACTTCATTAAAGAAGGTGACGGCGAGGAATAATATAGGTTAATTTTCTCTTATTTAGTGAGAGGGTCATGCGGTATCGCCCGCTGTAAAACGGTTGTCGCATAGCTCAGTGGTAGAGCAATGATGTCATGGGTTCGATTCCCATTGCGGCAATTCAATATTTAAGAAAGGAGATGAGAAAATGCGAAATCTGATAAAAAAGAAAATGATCGATGCCGGGCGAGATGATTTCGTTAATTATCTGGCTGAGATTCTTGGAATTTCAAAACAATCGGCAAGCGGTAAGCTTAATGGGAATACAAAGCTCACTGAGAAAGATATTTCAGTTTTAACTTTAAAGCTCGGAATAACTGGTGAAGAACTTAGAAATGCGATGGTAAAGGAATGATTGAAATTGTCTGTTATCGAATGTGCAAAATTACTTGGTAAATCCCCTCAGTTTGTTCGGATCGGATTGCAACGAGGAATTTTACCGTTTGGATACGCAATCAAAATGAGTACTGTTTGGACATATCATATATCTGAAGCAAAGGTATATGAGTATTTAGGAAAGGAGTAAACATGGAAACTAAATTCAATATTGGAGATAAGGTGAAAATTTTAGATGGAAACACTGCTGACGATTATTTTGGCAGCTGGGCATATTGTATGGATAGGTTGATCGGCAAGATTGTGACGATTGACGGAATTGGAATTCGTGACTGTGGAATCGGTTATTATATGGAAGAAGTAGACTTCATGTTTGATGAACGTTATTTAGAAAAAGTAAGCGAAGAAAAATGCGAAAAATATTATTCAGGAAAAATCTGTTTCCTGACAGGTGATGAAAAATTTATCGCTGGAAAAACATATGAGGTTGTAAACGGTCAAATTTACGCGCCGGGTATAAACGAGATGGTGCCAGATATGTTTGATCGTGACGGATTCTTTAAAGATTTTGAAGATGTGAAAGACTTTTTTAGTTGTGATGTAGACCGTGAAAGGTACTTGGGTTGGTCACCGTATACGCTTGAGCTCACCGAGGTGAAAGATGATTAAACTATACCTGCATCAATCTAAAGCATTGGCAGAGCTAAAAGGTTTGAATAAATGTGCCCTCTATTGGGATATGGGGTTGGGGAAAACGTTTGGCGGTTCTGAAAAGATGATGCAGCTTGGCGCAAAAGTGAATTTAGTAATCTGTCAGAAATCTAAGATTCGGGACTGGATAGAACATTTTAAGAATAATTATGTAAGTCAAAAGTTTCCAATGAGAAATTTAATATTTGATTTAACTGATAAAAAGCAGTTTGATAAATTTATAACTTATATAGATGGTTTTGATCACAAAATAGGTATCATCAATTATGAACTTGCTTTCAGGCGACCAGAGCTGGCGAAGCTCAAGGATTTTACTTTGATGCTGGATGAAAGTTCATTAATCCAAAATGAGAATAGCAAGCGATCAAAGTTCATATTGAAGAAATTGCAACCAAAAAACGTGATTTTGTTATCAGGTACCCCGACAGGTGGAAAATATGAACGATTATGGTCGCAATTACATTTGCTTGGATGGAATATCAAGAAAAAAACTTTCTATAATCAGTATGTCGATTATCATTATGAAGACAATGAAGGTTTTCCGCTGATGATAATTGATGGTTATAAGAATGAGGAACGTCTTAAAAGAAAAATGCGGCAGCATGGATGTCACTTCTTAAAGACTGATGAAGTTTTTGATTTACCAGAGCAAATTCACCAGACTATTGGGGTCCAGACGACAAAAGATTACAGAATTTTCAGAAAAGATTGCATTGTAAATACTTTGGTTGGTGATGATTACAGTGAATATATAGAGCTTGTTGGAGATACCACGCTCACGAAAATGCTTTATGAAAGGCAGTTATGCGGGCAGTATAACCCGGCAAAGCTGGAGGCGTTCCGGGATTTAGTAGAATCCACAAATGACAGATTGATAGTTTTTTACAATTTCAATGACGAACTGGAAAAATTATCTCGAATCGCGTGGGAGAATCACCGGCCGGTGGCCGTCGTAAATGGGAAACAAAAAGACTTGTTACCATACGAAAACGCCCCGGATTCTATCACATTTATTCAATACCAAGCCGGAGCAATGGGCCTTAACTTACAAAAGGCAAATAAAATTGTTTATTTTACTCCGCCATTATCTTCTGAGTTATTCGAGCAATCAAAGAAACGTATTCATAGAATAGGTCAGGAAAAAACGTGTTTCTATTACTATCTCACATGTAAAGGTTCGATAGAGGAGAAGATTTATAGAACCTTAGCAATGCGACGAGATTATACGGATAAATTATTTGAGGAAAGTAATAACTAACAAATACCGATGTAAGTTTTTGGTAGTTATGCCTATGTACATTATACAACTATAGTGGTATAATATAAACATAAGCTAAAGATAATCAAACACATTACGGAGGTAAATAAAACGATGAAAATAATTAAAGCAATAATAAAAGAAGCAATTCTTTTAGGATGTGCGGTATTCATCATGTGGATAGCTGCTAGTTGGTATGACACTATAGTGCATAATGGTCCAAATGGTGATTTGAATTTTTGGAAGTATAATGCGTTTGTACTACTTACAGAAATGAGGTGAGAGAGTGGCACAGGAAAAGAACTTTGAAAACAAGATAAAAAAACATATCGAAGATAATTTCGGTTGGCAGGTTAAATTTTTTGCGAACCGAATGACAAAGAACGGTGTGCCAGACATTTTGGCGTGCATCAACGGTTATTTTGTGGCCATTGAAGTAAAAGCGCAAAATGGTAAACCGTCAGAGTTGCAAAAATACAATGTAGCCCGTATAAACAGCATGGCGAATGGATATGCGGTCATTCTCTATCCCGATCAATTTCAGATGTTTAAAGATATGATTCGGGCGTTAAATGCTGAACGAATCATTCAAGCGCGTGCGCTGGTCGCAACGATTAATGAAAGGAGTTTTTGATATGGAAAATGTTGCAGACATTATCCGAGATTATCTTATGAAAACAAAAAGAGAAGGCGTGATTGAATTACTCGACTATATGAATAATATTGGATTTCTGACAGCGCCGTGTAGCGGGTCATATCATCTTGCAAAAGAGGGAGGACTTGCAGAGCATAGCATAAATGTTCTAAATCTTGCTGAAAAGCTTGGTGTAGCTTGGTTAGGTGGAGCAAAATATAATGAGATTCAGGATTCTGTAGTCATTTGTTCATTACTTCATGACCTTGGGAAATGTGGACAATTCGGAAAATCATTATATGTACCAAACATATTGAAAGATGGTAAGCCGTCAAAGGTAAAACCATTTACTACTAATTCAGATTTATTGAATATTCCACATGAGATTAGAAGTGTGGTCATTGCTACCATGTTTATTGATCTCACAGAAGAAGAACAACATGCGATTTTATATCACAATGGCCTTTATGGTCCGTTGAAATATGAGATTCAAGGAAAAGAAACACCACTTTATATGATTCTACATTTTGCAGACATGTGGGCATCAAGAGTAATAGAAAAGGAGGATTAAAATTATGCCAACAATATATGAAAGGGTTGACGCTTTAGAAGTAGCAATGACAACAGTACAACAAGACGTCGCAAATTTAACAGGGAATATACCAGACGTAAATGATTTATTATCAAAATACACCATAGATCTTACAGACAAAAATCTAAATACCTACATTGGTAAGATTTATGTCGGTTATGGTAATGGATGTGTAAATAAACCAACCGGTACAAGTAACGGGTATTTTATTAATATTCCGCATTGTACACAGGGAACGAAGTATAACAAACAGTATTATATCGAAAGAACAAACAATCGTATTTGGACAAGAATGCAGGAAAATGGAACATTTTCCAATTGGGCTATGATTGGCGATAAGGAAATGGTCACCGGTTCATCAAAAATAACAAATGAAATGTTTGATGGAAAGCCTGTATATTGTAAAACCATTAATACCGGTAATCTGCCAAATGATGCGATCAAAGAAATTTCAAGTGGTTTAACACCTGCAAACATTAAAGTGGTCGATATTAAAGGTATGGTATATGGCGATGGAGATTCTATTCCACTTCCAAATCCACATCCTACACCTGCAAATATTATTTCATGTTACTTGAGACATGATGGAAAAATCTGCATCGGTACAGGTAAAGACAGAACTGCATTGAGCGGGTTCGTTCAAATTTACTATACAAACAATTAAGGAGGATTGAGCTATGGCTACTATTTATGAAGACATTGCGTTATTACAACAACAGGTTGTACAGTTACAAAATAGAGTTGCTGCACTGGAACAAGCATCCATAACTGATAGCGGATGGATCACACTACCTCTTACATCGGGCATCCAGCCTTATAATGACACTGGTGCAGTACCAGAGTATCGGAAAATAGGAAACATTTGTTTTATTCGTGGGTCAGTTAAAGGAGTTACTGCTGTCGGTACAATAGGAACGTTGCCAGTAGGATTTAGACCAACTAAAAGTGTATCGATCGTTCAAAACACATCTATGTTGAGCACCACTAGAGCACAGTTTGTGAGATTACTGATAGGTGTTGATGGTGCAATTAAGATTGAGGCAGTCTCAGATGGCGCTAGTTTAGCAGAAGATAAATGGTTTCCATTGTTTGGAAGTTTCGTGGTTGATTAGATTTAAGGAGGAAAAATAAATGGGACAAGTAAGCGTTGAATTGGAATTAGGTATGGAAGTGAAAGAAGAAATCACAGGTATAACAGGTACAGTTACATGTATTGCCAAATATTTATATGGACGTCCACAGGCGTTAATTGAGTACACAGATAAAAACGGCCTGGCATGTGAAAAATGGGCAACAGTTGATAGATTGGAGGTAATTGAATAATGGGTATTCCAGTATTAATTTTAGGAGAATCAGGCACAGGTAAAAGTGCAAGTTTGAGAAACTTTAAACCGTCAGATTTGAAGGTTATCAATGTAGCAAATAAACCACTTCCTTTCAAAAATAAGATTGAGAGTGTGACGACAGACGATTATCGCATTGTCATTAAGGAGTTAAAACTTAATAAGAAGAAAGTTGCAGTCATTGATGATGCCCAGTATTTGATGGCTAATGAATTTATGAGACGAGCTACGGAGCGCGGATTTGACAAATTTATAGAAATTGCGCAAAACTTCTGGTCATTAGTTAATATGGTAAAAGATCTTCCATCTGATCAGGTAGTTTATTTCTTAGCTCATATCGAAAGAGATGCTAATGGTAATGAGAAGATCAAAACAATTGGAAAGCTGCTCGATGAGAAAATCACAGTCGAAGGCATGTTCACCATTGTGTTAAAAACCAATGTGACAGACGGTGTTTATTCATTTATTACACAGAACAGTGGCCACGATACAGTAAAAAGTCCGATTGGCATGTTTCCAAGTATTGTGATTGATAATGACCTCAAATATGTGGATGAAAAAATCCGCAACTATTATGAAATTGGCGAGTTCTTAACAGATGATGAAATTGCTGAAATTGATGAGGCAGCTAAAAAAGATGATATTCCTATTGAGGATGGAAAGAAAAGGAGAGGTAGAAGAAATGCGAAAAAAGAAGAGTCTGAGAACACACCTCAGGAAGAAGAGAAAGAAGAAACAGGAACAAAGAGAGGTAGAAAAACAGCCGAAAGAAATGTGGATGACGGAGACGGGTCCGGTGAGAAATCAGATGATGGACAGGTTCCTGAGGAAAATGTAGAACCACCAAAGAAACGTAGAAGACGTGCTACTGATAAATCCAGAGAAGAAGTAGAGAAAGACAACGCCGAGAAAGTGGCGTATGCGAACGTAGACGAAACCGGCGAGAAAGAAGAAATCCCATTCGAGGAGGCCGAGGAGCCGAAACTTGACAAGCCGCCGCGCCGCACAAGAAAGAACAGAGAGAAACCAGCGGCCGAGGCAGAAGCCGAAGCAGAGCAGGCAGCGGAAGAAGAACGTGTGGGGGAGTCTACCCGTACAAGTGCTACGGATGCCGGGGACAAGACTATGACTGTCCCAACTACCGCACAGGACCATGCCCATGAAGAAACACCCGCACCACGTCGCAGACGTAGAAGGGGGTAAAAATGGACACAACACCGAATAGAGTAATACTTAAAATAAAAGGTTCTTGTGTTGATGATTTATTCCACATTTTGGCAAATAATAATTATCCGGTACAGGTAAGTACGACGGACAAACCGGGGGAATATTTCGTGGAAATAACACTTAGTAAGTACAAGAGAGGCTATGAACACATATCGGATTATGAAAGTGAGGTTAAAAATGAAATTTGATAGTTTTACTACCAGCGAGAAACTTAACGCAATCAATAATTATTGTGACAGTCATGACTGTAGTAAATGTAAATTTATAGGGCTGTGCGGTAACGAGTTAGAGGCCGACCCGGATAGAATTGACAAGCTGTATAGAAAAATGTACACGGAAGAAGCCACAGAGCCGTTAATGATGGCCGAGTGTAATACACTCGAAGATATAGACACAGTTATCACGGTCAAATCTAGTAGAAATATTGATAGTATTACAGTTTATTTTAAAGATGCTTGTATCAAAGGATAATAGGAGGACAAATAAATGGATTTTAGTAAATTTGACGAACAGGTAAATTTGGATCAGCTCAAAGCTGATGCAGCAGAAGCAGCTAAAAATGGCATGGGAGATTATCCTGAAATTGAAGACGGTACATACATTGGTATATTTGAAAAGCTCGAACTTGGAGAAACAAAAGATCATCGCCCAATGTTTAAAGCGATGTTTCGTATTACTGAAGGTGAGCATAAAAGGAGCTGCCTGTTTATGAACCGTGTCATCTATGGAACAAAAAATGACGGATCTATGATTGGTAGTGTGTCCGGATTTTTGAGCAAACTGGAGGCAGAAGATGAAGATGGAAATCCTATCGATACATCATTTGAATCTTATGAGCAGTTCAATGAAATGATTATGGATGTAGCAGAAGCCATTGATGATATGGGCCTTGAATATGAAATTGAATATAAAAAGGATGCTTTCAATAATATTTCTATTAATGAAGTTTTTGATGCTGAATAAATTACATTCTTTTGTGCGGGGAAAATAATACCCCGCACGGTATTTTAAGGTGATATTATGTTAAATTTCTATGATTTCGAGATTTTTAAATATAATTGGTTGGTCGTCATTATTAATCCAATAGAAAAAATTGTCACTAAAATTGTAGATGACGTTCAGGCGCTTAAAAATTATTTTGATGCACATTGTGAAGAAATCTGGATTGGTTATAACAATCGACGATACGATCAATATATTATGAAGGCCATTTTGTTGGATATGAATCCGAAGGAAGTTAACGACTGGATCATTAAAGACAATAAACCGGGTTGGATGTATTCAGGTCTATTCAATAAGATCACGATGATTAATTTTGACACCATGTTGAGAATGGATACAGGTTTAAAAAGCCTTGAGGCATTTATGGGAAATGACATTCGAGAAACTTCAGTACCTTTCGATATTGATAGGCCACTCACTGAGAAGGAAATAGAACAAACATTCTTTTATTGTAACCATGATGTAGAACAGACCATCGAAGTATGGCTTGCAAGAAAAGCGGAATTTGATGCTGCCATGGGCCTTGTGAAAATCTTTAATCTTCCACTTACTTATATGGGAAAAACTGGAGCGCAGCGTGTAGCTAAAATTCTAGGCGGTAAAGGTAAGAAATTCGATGACGAATTTGAATTTCCAATCGTTGATACGTTGAAACTGAAAAAATATCGAGCTGTTAGAGATTGGTATAGAAATCCTGAAAATCATGACTATAAGAAAAAGCAGAAAATCATGATCGCAGGGGTTGAGCATACTCTCGCATGGGGTGGATTACACGGTGCCATCAAAAAATATTTTGGCGAAGGAATTTATCTCATGGCTGATGTTACAGCTTACTATCCATCATTACAACAAAGATATAAGTTTGGCTATCGCAATATGGGAAATCCGGAAAACTTCGAAAAGATTCATGGTGAGAATCTTAGGATGAAAGCAACCGGAAATAAGGTTGCGAGATTGCCATATAAAATTGCCGATAATGCAATTTCTGGTCAGCTCAAAGATGCATTTTCACCATTATATGATCCACGAGAAAACAATGCTATTTGTGTGAATGGCCAGCTTCTTCTCGTAGATCTTATAGAAAAACTTGAGCCATATATTGAGAAATTTATCCAGTCCAATACTGATGGTATTTTAATCAAACTGAAATCAATTGATGATTATGACTTAATTGATGATATTGTTTGGGAATGGGAAAAGCGAACAGGTATGCGAATGGGTTTTGATATTTATACGAAGGTATTTCAGAAGGACGTAAACAACTACCTTTTGGTGAGTCCTGAAGGTAAAACAAAGACCAAAGGTGCCTATACAAAAGCGCTTAGTCCGGTAGATAATGATCTTCCAATTATCAATAAAGCAATGGTCGATTATATGACAAATGGTGTGCCAGTGGAGAAGACGATTAGTGATTGTAATGAACTTAAAATGTTCCAAAAGGTTGTAAAACTCTCAGGAAAATACTGGCGAGCTTGGCATAACGGAAAATATATGTCGGAAAAATGTTATCGGGCATTTGCATCAAAGAATAATCATGATACTTATATCGGCAAATGCAAGAAAGAAGGTGCAACAATAGAAAAATTTGCAAATACGCCAGATCGTTGTTTTATTGATAACAGCAATATTAATGATAAAAAAGTCCCTTTGAATTTAGATAAAAACTGGTATATCAATCTTACAAAAGAGCGATTAGCTCAATATGGAGTGGGGGCGTAAAGAATGAGCGATATATATTTAGAATTAGAAAAACAGTTGAAAGAAGGTAAGATTACACCGATGGAATTCGTTGAAAGATATAACGAATTAATAAGAAAAGAATCTGAGAAGCATGCGGAACCGTTTGAACCACATGAGCATATTTAGGAGGTGCTGACAATGAAAATTTTATCTGTAAAAGATAAGAGGTATTCTAGCCGTTTAGTTTTAAATGACGGTACAAAAATTTTAATCCCAAAACCATATGTATGGGGAGCATTTGAGAAAGCTCATGGTTGTTCCTTGCGTAATGGCGTTTGTATCGCTTTGCAGTTCTTAAAGATAAGACAGAAAGACGGAACTATTTGGAATCCAAAAGAAATTTATAATTGGGTAAAAAAGAACGTTCGCGGTTATACAGGCAGTAAATTGACGGTTTACGGAACAGTAAAAGCGATCAACGGTATCTGTCATCGCCCGCGCGCAACGTGGCACGCTATTACAGGAAAGAACAACGGGGACGTTATTAAAAAAATCAAAGCGGCATTAGATGATAATTGCATCGTGTTATTCGAGCAGCGCAATCCAATCCACACTGTAGCGTTTGTGGGGTATGACAAAAAAGGCCGTCTGACTATCATTGATAATGGTCGAGTAGTCAAAAGTAACGTAAGAAATCAGGTAAGGAATAAGGCATTAAGAGGTAATGCGAAAGCGAAAGAACAGACTAATTGGTTCAAGACAGCAGCAAAGGCAGCCGGGTACGTGATTGTGAGGAGGGGTTGAAATGACGGGTATGCAATACGCAATGGACAAGTTAGACATGGAGAAAGAAAAGCTTGTCAAAAAATTTTGTCCGGATGATTTCGGGATAACGACCGAAGAATCTAAAAAGTGTAAAAAATTCAATCACCCTGGGGCATGTAAAAGATGTTGGGAAAGTGAGGTGATCAAATGAACAGGGCGCAGAGAAGACAGGCTGGAGTAATGACAAAATCCCCAACTTATACACTTAATTGTGATCAGGTTAAAAAGATAAAGGAGGATGCAGCAAATGAGGCAATGACGAAAGCCTTCATCTTAATGATGGGATTGTCATTGAATGCCCTTAGAGATGGATTTGATTGGGGTGCAGTTAGATTGAGCCGATTTTCCGATAAAGTCTTGGACCTTTTAGATTCATTTAATAAAGGTTATATCACTTTTGACGATTGCCTCAATGTGATTAAAGAAGAAACCGGAGTAGATTTTATAAAGGCAGCAGGTGAAAAAGGTGTCATTATTTAAAGGATATGTACCAACAAAAGATAAGAAATGCTTAATGCCTTTTAAAAATAAATCACCAGCAGAATTAAGAACATACGAACAGGTAAAGAATTTACCTGAGTACGCCGGCATCATTGCGGATAATGTAGTGTTGATTGATGTAGATGATTATGAGCAATCAGAAACATTGATGGACATCGTGGAAGATCTCCAATGTAATTGTCGAGTATATGAAACGACTAGAGGTAAGCATTTCTTATTTAAAAATATCGACTCAATGGGTGAAATCATTCTTGATAAATGTGGAATAAATAAGACACTTGCTTGTGGAATACAGGCAGATATAAAGGTTGGCTGCAAAAATTCATATTCGGTATTGAAATATAATAACGAAGAAAGATTCATTTTATACGATATTTTTCCCGATGAAGAATATGAAGCGCTGCCAAAATGGTTGCTGCCCGTCTATACAAAGATGAAATTTTTCGAAATGGAAGCCGGCGATGGCAGAAATCAAGCATTGTTTAATTACATCCTTACATTACAAGCCAATGATTTCAGTGTAAAAGAATCAAGAGAAGTTCTCAGAATTATTAATAAATATGTTTTAAAGAATCCACTTGATGAAGAAGAACTAGAAACATTATCCAGAGATGATGCTTTTAAAAAACCTATTTTCTTCAAGAAGAATTCCTTCTTATTCGATAAGTTTGCCACCTATTTAAAAAATGTAAATCACATTATCAAGATCAATGGTCAATTACATATCTATAAAGATGGCATTTATGTGGATGGGGTTAGAGAGATAGAAGCTCAAATGATAAAACATATCAGCAATTTGAATAAGACCAAACGAACTGAAGTATTAAGTTATCTTGATATTTTGATAGATAAGGATATACCAATGAGTCACGCGAATTATATCGCATTTAACAATGGTATTTATAACATTGAAACTGATACATTAGAGCCGTTTACTCCTGACATCGTAATTACAAATAAGATTGAATATGATTATGACCCAGATGCATATTCAGAGTTAACGGATAAGACCCTTAATAAGTTAGCGTGCCAAGATGAGAGTATTAGAATGCTCTTGGAAGAATGTATCGGTTATTGCTTTTATAGAAGGAATGAGCTGCGAAAATGTTTCATATTGACGGGTGAAAAAGAGAATGGAAAATCAACCTTTCTTTCAATGATTGAGAATTTGCTTGGAAGAAAGAATATCGCATCACTCGATTTAAAGGAACTTGGGGATAGATTTAAGACGGCAGAATTATTCGGAAAGCTTGCAAATATTGGTGATGATATTGGTAGCGAATTTATTCCAAATCCTTCTGTATTTAAGAAATTAGCTTCGGGTAACCCCATCAATGTTGAACGAAAAGGAAAAGACCCGTTCGACTTCTCCAATTATGCGAAGCTGCTATTTTCAGCAAATGATATTCCACGAATCAAAGATAAGTCAGGAGCGGTAATAAGCCGATTAGTTATCATTCCATTTGATGCGAGATTCTCGCCCAATGACCCGGATTTTGATCCTTATATCAAGTATAAACTGATACAGGAAGAACCAATGCAGTATTTGATTAATTTAGGGATACAAGGTCTTAAACGAGTATTGAAGAATAGGAAATTCACATCATCCGAAAAAGTGGATAAAGCATTGCAAGAATACACAGAAAATAATAATCCTATTTTGTTATTCTTCAAAGAAGATGTAAAGATTGAAAATGAACCAACAAGAAATGTTTATAAGAAGTATAACGAATTTTGTATTGCAAACAGTTTTAATCCAATGAGTAACATTGAATTTAGCAAGCAGGTAAAAAAGCATTTTGATTTTAAAATAGTCGATAAAACCATCAAAGGTAAAAAATATCGGATCTTTGTAAAGAAAGGAGATTAATATGAAAGTTATATTAGAAGGCGTGGATGGAGCCGGTAAAACCACATTGGCGAAGATTCTGGCAGAAAAATATGGGCTGGACATTTGTCATTGTACTCAGTATGATGCAGCAGATTATAACTTCTATCGTCAGACCTTAAGAAAAGAAAACGTCGTATGGGATAGACATACAATTGGTGAATTGATCTATCCTGAGATTTTTGATAGAAAGCCTCAACTCGGAACAGAGGATGTGAGAATTATTTTACACTATGCGAAAAAAGAAAATGTAAAGGTATTTGTGCTTACATGTGATATGACCACTCTTTATGAGAGATTAAATAAACGAGGCGATGAAGATAAACGAATTTATGAAAACTTAAACCATATCAATGAGCGTTTTAAATTTTATGCGAAGCAGTTTAGTATTCCAATCATTGATACATCCAAAATGACATTACAGGAAATTTTTAATTTAGTTGAAGAAAAGGAGATAGCATAATGGCTAAGCAGATTTATAACAAGACACAGTTAACACCTCAGCAGGAATTTGAGAGACATATTTATCATAGAGATCAGTTTGCTCATTATCTCAGATGGACACACATTTTAAAGGTTGCAAAGATTGGTCAAACGATCCTTGATTTTGGATGCGGCACAGGCGAAATGCTTGAGTTATTTTACCGTAACAGATATAGACCAGAACAGTATTTAGGATTAGACATCAGAAAACAGACCATCGATGAAAACAATGAGAAATTTGCAAAGCTCGATTTTGCTGAATTCAGACAGATGGACCTTTGCAGTGAAATTGATCTCGGTCAGACATTTGATATTATCACTTGTTTTGAAGTCATGGAACACATCGGCCATGAGAATGCAGATGCCTTTCTCGACAATATCGCATTCCATTGTGATGAGAATACAAGGGTTTACCTTAGTACTCCAAATTATGATCCAAATGTAGGAGCAGCTAAAAACCACATGCTTGGCCCTGAAGGTAATAAAGAAGTTGGGGAGTGGGATCATTTCGAGCTGCAGGATAAATTATCCGAATATTTTGACATTGAAGCTAAATATGGAACCTTTGCTTCAATAAAGGATTATAGAGAAGAGATCGCAGGAGATTGGCGCCGGGCGATGTTTGATGAGCTTAAAAAATATTATGACACGAATATGCTTTCTGTAATCATGGCACCTCTTATTAAACCAGAACACGCGAGGAATTGTCTGTGGGTTTTAAAAGTGAAGGAGGATTAAGATGCGAGAAATGATAAGCGGTCATATTGATGATATTTACCTTTCTGTGTGTGCAAAATTATTAAAGGCCCCAAAGGTAGGGAACACGAGAGAACTTAATAACATGCAGTTTACACTGACGGATATTAATAACAACATCGTAAGTATTAGAAATATTTCTCCTACATATTTATTTGGTGAACTATTATGGTACTTTACTGGTAGAAATTCAGTTGATTTCATAGGAGCCTTTGGTAGTATGTGGAAGAAAATTTCAGATGACGGCAAAACTTCTAATAGCGCATACGGTTATTTGATGAAAAGTGCATTTGATTTTGACCAAATCCAAACAGTGATTGATTTACTTAGAAAGGATCCAAATAGCAGGAGAGCGGTCATTAATCTGAATACGCCAAATGATGAGGTGATTGAAACCAAAGATGAACCTTGTACGATTGCACTACAGTTCCTTATCAGAGATAGAAAGTTGCATTGTACGGGAATCATGAGGAGTAATGATATTTGGTTTGGTTTCCCATATGATGTTACATTCTTCACAGAGTTACAGAAATATATCGCCAGTGAATTACATGTGGGATATGGGATCTATACGCATTTTGTCACAAGCCTTCACATGTATGAGAAAGACGAAGACAAAATCGTAGAAATATTAACCAACCCAATAAGCAAACCGATCACATTTAATCGTGAGAATTTCCACGAACATGCAATATTTGTCGCCGAACTTGTGGATTATGGTATTAGACATAATGCGGATGTCAAAGAATTATTATTAGAGCTATTAGACCGATTCAATATTTATAAAGGAGAAAAATAATGAAGGTTCAAGTGATTGATTTTGGATATGAGAAATTGCCATTTAGAGCGCACGATAATGATGCGGGCGCTGACGTACACGTATGTTTCCACAATTGTAGTTCTATTAAATTAGCACCTCATACGACAATAAAAATTCCTTTAGGATTAGGATTGTGTCTGCCTGATGGATATGCTGCCTATGTATTTCCTAGGAGCGGATTAAGTAGTAAAGGTATCACGTGTGAGTTACCTCCTATTGATAGTGGTTACCGTGGAGAGATTCATGCGATAGTTACTAATTGCAGTGATAAACCTTTTAAAATTTCCAACGGTGATCGCATCGGGCAGCTTGTAATTGTGCCGGTAGTTATTGCCGATTTTGTCACCGAAAGTGGTCCTGAGAGGGGTAGCGGTGCATTTGGTAGCACTGGCATCTAATAAATTCATCTTGAATTTTAATAATTCATCTTGACTTTATCTTGAACTTGTCTTCGAGGGAAAGACACTTTTTCATAGGCACGCATGAAAATGTCTTTCGGCTCGTGGACATTTGCTAGTCAAGATAAGTCAAGATAAGTACAGATAAAAAATGAAACAAAATAACAGTTGAGTAAGCACGCTCAACTGTTATTTTACAAAAAGTAGTTAGGAGTGGTTGATTATGGTGAAAAAAGTCAAGATAAATTCAAGATAAGTCAAGATGTTGCAATTCATCTTGACTTAGCAAAAAAACTCCCGAAAGTATGACGGTTGACACATATAAATTGTATAGACAATTTGAAAAAGTCAAGAAGTCAAGATACTTTATATTTATTTATATATAAAGTAAAATCATTAAAAATTTTTGATGTTTTGTAAATATATAATATATAGTAGTTTATCTTGAATTGATGACTTTTAATAGCGGACCAAAGGAAGGGGTAAATATGAACTATGAAACCCATGAAATTAAACAGATTATCAATGAGACAGTAAATGCTACAGTATTGAAGTTAAAAATGGCAGGTTTAATGAAAGACGGAAAAAGGACTGCATACGAAAAGACTGAAGAACTTTTACGGAATTATGAGGCATTCAAAACGTCCGATCAGCCTTATACTGTCAAATTAGTAAAGCGAATAGATTCAGCTTTAGAAATGATCAAAGACGATATTTATTATGATACAATACCAATGTATTATTTTGAAAGAAAGACAAGGGAAGAAATTGCAGAATATTATGATACTACAGTGACGACGATAAGCCGTAATAAAACTAGACTAATCAATAAGATCAAACCTATCTTATTTAGTGATGATGTGATATACGAATTATTTCTGTGAAATAAAAACCTTTGATAAGCTCCTCAGATGAGGGGCTTATTTTTTGTGCAATTTTAGTTGTATAGTAAGCTCCTAGATCGCGTTTCTAGGAGCTTTTATATATTAAATGATAATTTACATGTAAAATGATTTTCAACGCGACGAGGATATGAATCTGATGTTCTCAGCCATGTTCATATTAGATGATTTTTATGATAGAAAAATAATATGCATCACACTATATGTCACATCATGTGTATGTAACTTTCAGAAAAATCGTATTAAGATAACCTTAAATTCGGTGCTATATGTGATTACTTGTCCATACGTTCTCCTTTAATTCAAAATCGGTTTATTATTTTTTGGCATATAGCGCCGAAAGATCGAATGGAGGGAAAAGATGTTTAAGAATAATGTTTTTAAAGTAAGTGTTGATACAAAGGAATGGTTTAAGCGTGCAGGCATTAGGGCCATTAAAACAATGGCACAGACGGCTGTCGCATTAATTCCAGCAGCAGCAACGATTCAGGCAGTAGATTGGAAGCTCGTTACAGGTACAGCAGTACTTGCCGGAGTAGTTTCTATGCTTACGAGCGTGGCAGGTATTCCGGAGGTGAAATAGTGACGAGCGAGATCATTGTAGGAGCATTATCTCTTGTTGGTACTCTATGCGGTACCTTTACCGGAATACTAACAAGTACTAAGCTGACAAATTATCGTATCGAGCAGCTTGAGAAAAAAGTAGAAAAGCATAATTCGGTGGTTGAACGAACAGCAATCATAGAAAAAGATTTAAAAACCGTCTGGCATAGCATAGACGAAATAAAAGAAGATATGCGGGAGGAGGTAAATCATGAGTAAAGTATATCCTGATATATCGCATCATCATCCGGTTAAAGACTGGGATAAGATTGAAGCATCTTGTCCTTTTATCATTACAAAGGCAACTCAGGGTACGGGATATGTAGATAGTACATTAAAAAAGATCATCAATGAATGTGAAAAACGAAAGATTCCTTATTGGTTGTACACGTACCTCAACAAAGGTGACGAATTGGCACAGGCAAGGTTCATGGTGAATACTTGTAAAAAGTTAATTGGCAAGTACTTTGTGGGATACATTCTCGATGTAGAATGCAGTAACAAAGCGAGTAATGTACAGAAAGCCCTTGATTACATTGAAGGACTTGGTTATAAGTGCGGAATATATCATATGTATGCAGATTATGCGAGTTATCGTACTGTCATTTCAAAACGCAGCAAAAATACTTTTTGGTGGGAAGCGAGATATGGAAAAAACGATGGAAAATATCGTGCGGCTTATCCTTGTCATAGAGGTGTAGACTTACACCAGTTTACTGATAAAGGCACTTGTCCAGGTATTTCAGATAAGATCGACCTTAATCGGATCACTGGTCAAGGTAAAAATGAAGCTTGGTTCTGTACTCCATTAGGTAAGGGTGGTGCAAAGAAGAAAAGCAATACAGAGATCGCAAAGGAAGTTATCGCTGGTAAGTGGGGTAACGGTAAAGATCGTAAGAAGAAACTGAAGGCAGCCGGTTATAATTATGAAGCTATTCAGAAAATAGTTAATAAGTTATTAGAATAGAAGGTGGTGCTATGGCAGAAAAAAGAAAACGTGGTAAACCTCGTAAATATGATGATTACGTAAAGCCATATCTTTCGCTTATTTCTGAATGGTGTAGAACTATGACAGAGCAACAAATCGCTGAGAAATTAGGCATCGGTTATAGCACTTGGAATCAATATAAAGTTGATTATCCAGAAGTGAAGGAAGCAATTAAAAAGGGAAGGCAGAACCTTGTTGCTGAGCTTAGGGGTTCTCTTATTAAGAAGGCAAACGGTTATGATTATACCGAAACCAAAGAAACTACCGAGCATGTTAAATGGCCAGAAGAAATGTATGCGGCATTGCTTGATGCCGGATTTACTCCTAATCAAATAGCAAGCAGTCGAATAGTGAAGGTAGAGGTTGCTCATAAGAAGATGGCACCGGATGTTGCTGCTATCAATCTTGCATTAAAGAATTATGACAAAGAAGAATGGGCCAATGATCCTCAAGCTTTAGCTTTAAAAAAGAAAGAGCTTGAGCTTAGAGAAAGACAGGTAGAGAATAATGAGTGGTAAATACACATTGGATACCTTTTATAAGAGCAATGGTTGGTATAAGTTATTGCAGGTCATTAAGTCTGAAAGGATAAATGATGATGGTGATATTGTCTGTGAATATTGCGGTGAGCCTATCGTTCGTGCATACGATTGCATTGGCCATCACACCATTGAGTTAGATGATAGTAATGTAAATGATGCTGAGATTAGTTTAAATCCTAAATTGATTCAGTTAGTTCACCATAAATGTCATAACAGAATACATAATAAGTTTCAGTATGGTGCAAGCATGCGACATGTCTACTTGGTTTATGGTTCACCACTAAGTGGTAAGACCGCTTGGGTTAATGACGTAAAGAACGAAGGAGATTTAATTGTCGATATTGATTCTATATGGCAGTGTGTGAGTGGTTTAGAGAGATATAAAAAATCGAAAGTGCTTAATGCTTGCGTATTTAGCGTGAGAGATTGTTTGCTTGATGCGGTAAAATATCGGCGAGGTAAATGGTTGAATGCTTATGTGATTGGTGGTTATCCTTTAATCAGTGAACGTGAGCGTTTATGCAGAGAACTTGGAGCTGAAGAAATATTCATCGATACAAGTCGCGACGAATGTCTCAGACGTTTAGCGAAATGTAATGATGGAAGAAATATCGGTGAATGGACAGGCTACATCATCGATTGGTGGAAGCGATACGCCCCCCGGGTCTACTGATCTCGATCACGAGGAGGACTGTGGGGAAGAGTGCATCTTTCACGAAAAAGGTAAAAATGAGATTTTTCGATTTGAAAAATTGGAAAATTTGAAAATGAGAAAGGAGGCAACCGGATGAGCGAAAAAGTATATGGATTTTGCGGAACAAATAAATGTAAAAGGGAAGTAGTGCCAAAAGGTGAGATAGAAAAAAAATTATTGATTGTTGAAATACCGTCTATTCAATCAGGCACAACTAAGTCAATTCAGTTACCCGACGGGTGGACTTTTGTGAACACTTCTCTTATTTCTAAAATGTTTGTTCGTAGTGACGATGCAACCTATAACGAAAATTATTACACAATGGCAAATACAGATATACTAAACGTATTTATACGCAATACGAATAAATTATCTGTATATTTCAAAACAACGCACACGGATTATTTGAGTGTTAAATGTAGATTGATTTTACTAAAAAGGGACGGTATCCCGACTATAACGGTATCATAAAAAGAAGGTGTTAAAATCTCATGAAAAATACGATTGTTATTGACGCAACGAAAAATTGCATATGTGATTTGGTGAGTATCATTGATAACGGGGAAAATCGTGTTTTTATTGAGATACGAGCCGATACTTCATTAAATCCAGTGCTTGAGATTGCGGGCGAGCAAATAATGATAAAGGGAAATCCTTTTACATGTGAGATTGGCTCCATCTACTACACAGGAACCGGGAGCCTGCAATTTCGGATTGTGGACGACAATCACGCCGGGGACTATTTCCAGATAACGAAGATTGCGAAAGTTGACGGAAACTTATTTCTATCACAAAAAAGTAATTTTAATTACGAATTGATTCAAGGGATTGCAGAGAATAAAACGGGCGTACCGATTGCCACCGTCGTAAGTTTAGGAGTCGTTAAAGGCGGCGCAAACGTCGGTATAAAGTCAGACGGCACACTGTGGACCGAAGAACACGCGACCGAATCAATTACAAATTTAGAACTTGATGAGATATGCAAATGAGAGAGGTGGAAATATGGCTTATTTAGACAGTAATGGTGTTACCTACTTGTGGAATAAAATCAAAGCACTTTTCAATAAAGGTATCACTAATTTATCAGTAAACGGAAGAACCATCACATTCACGAAAGGTGATGGAACAACTGGAACGATTAACACGCAGGACACAAATACCACTTACAGTAATTTTAAAGGTGCAACAGCGTCGGCCGATGGCGGGAGCGGCTTAGTACCTGCCCCAACAAAAGGAAATGAGGGTAAATATTTAAAAGCAGATGGAACATGGGGAACACCGGCTAACACCACATATGCTGACATGAAAGGTGCAACGACAACGGCGGCGGGTACTCATGGTCTGGCACCGGCACCAGCGGCAGGGGCCGCAAATAGATATTTGCGTTCTGATGGCACGTGGAGCGTGCCACCTGACAATAATACAACCTATAATGACGCTACTCAGTCCGCACACGGTCTTATGACCGCGGCAGATAAAAAGAAATTAGACGGTATTGCCACGAACGCGAACAACTATACACACCCTACGACAAGTGGTAACAAACACATCCCGGCGGGCGGTTCTTCCGGTCAAATCTTACGTTGGAGCGCAGACGGAACGGCCGTTTGGGGCGCAGATAAGGATACAACTTACAGTGATTTTAAAGCCGCCGCAAGTGGTGACATGATGGGTACACATGGACTTGTACCGGCACCAGCGGCAGGACAAGAGACGATGGTATTATTTGCGAGTGGCTATTGGGGTAGCTTGCAAATAAGGGATTACAACCCCTCTGCGGATAAACGCGGCTTTTGGATTACGATGGATGAAGGTGAGGCGGCCGTAGATTTATGCGGATTTACCTTTAGCGGGGCAACTAGTAGCGTGGCCGGTCTTATGAGTGCCACAGATAAAGGTAAACTTGACGCGTTACCGACAAATGCTACTTTATCGAGTACATATGCTAAGAAATCCGAAATCACTAATATGTATAAATATTGTGGTTCAGTAGCTTCTTCAGACAAATTACCAACAACCGGACAGAGAGTTGGTGATGTTTACAACATCGAAGCAGCCAGCAAATATGGTGGCGCAGGCATGAATGTTGCATGGAACGGTACCGCTTGGGACGCATTGGGCGAAATCTTTACTATTACGGCAATCACAAACGCGCAGATTGACGCTATTTGTGTATAAAGTGAGGCGGGATTATGGGTTATCTGGATAACGACGGTTTGACGAGATTGTGGGCGAAAATAAAAAATTACATTGACGCTCATTCATCTGGCGGGGTTACGCTCGATAAAGTATACCCCGTAGGTAGTATTTATATGAGTGTAAATAACACAAACCCCGGAACGCTTTTCGGTGGCACATGGGTAACGTGGGGAGCTGGTCGGGTACCCGTGAGTGTAAACACATCGGACGGTGATTTTTCAACGGTTGAAAAGACCGGCGGTGAGAAAACACACACATTATCAATTAATGAAATGCCGTCACACAAACATTCTACAACAGTTAAAGTTACAGAAAAATCACTTACAGGTACAGTGCATAATTTTGCAGGGCAGAGTGCAAGTTGGGGTCCGGGGAACACGGTAAGCGGCATATGTAGTGCATCAGGTGACGATACTGCTTTTTATCCGAGTAATACAGATAAAACAACAAAATACAAAGACGGATTTAAAATTAATGCAACGCATAGCCATGCGGCAAGTGCGACGGTGGAGAGTGCCGGAGGCGGTAATGCACACAATAACTTACAGCCGTACATTACTTGTTATATGTGGAAAAGGACGGCGTGACATGAAAGACAGACGACGAGAATTAATTGAATATTGTTGTGATTCAGACGAGGATAAAATCATCTTAATGCCACTCATTGACGAAGTTATTTTTCTGGAAAATCGGTTAGAGGATTTAAAGAAATTGCCATTTATCAAGGTCAACCCTAAGAACCCTATGCAGCAGAAAAGCACGCCAGCACAGAAGCAGTACAAGGAGCTTTTGCAACAGTACACGAACATTATCAAAGTTCTGACACGGGCAACCGGCCACGACGAAGGGGACGAAGAAAGCCCGTTAAGAAAGTGGGTGAGAGGTCATGTTGATACGGGATAAAACCATTTGGACACCTGACAACTCCTACTTACTAGAATACCGAGCGAAGGCCGAAGCAGGTGAGATTGTCATAGGCCAAGAGTTATGGCAGGAGCTTGATAACTTGGCCGAGGATTTTTATAATGACAAGTATTTTTATAATACTGATGCTGCAAGATTGAGAATGGATTTCATGGAGAATTGTATCAGGTTAACAAAATCACCTTTTTATAATAAACCTATGGTTTTGATGCTTTGGCAAAAAGCGTGGATTGAAACATTCTATTCTTTTAAAATGATAGAAACTGGATTCGATCGGTTTAAAAAAACAATTCTTCTGATAGCCCGTAAAAATACAAAATCAGAAACATCCTCAGCATTAGCTAACAGTGAATTTATTGTTGGAAATGAAGGTGCTGATATTTGCTGCTCATCAAACGACGATGCTCAATGTAGCTTGGTTTATGATGCGGTAGATATGATGCGACGGCTCTATGATCCAAATGATATGGACACAAAGCGAAACCAGTCTTTCATATTAAACAAGGTGACAAACACGAAAGTTTTTAAAATGTCTGACCGAACAAAGAACAAAGAAGGTCGAAATATTGACTTTGCAATCGTAGATGAAACTCACGAGATGAAAGAGAATATCATCGGTAAATCAATTGAGCAGTCGCAATCACTAAAGGATAATCCAAAATTTATCAATATCACAACCGAAGGATTCGTGGTTGACGGTTATCTTGACGACGAATTAAAGAAAGCGAGAAGAGTTATCAATAAAGAAGACGACGGCCTTGCGGCCGAGAGACTTCTACCTTGGTTATATACCCAAGATTCAGAACAAGAAGTTTGGATGGGTAACCGTAAAAATAGGCTATGGGAAAAGTCTAATCCTACTCTTGGCATAGTGAAGAAATGGGAATATCTCGAAGAGCAAGTTGATATTGCGAAGGCTTCAAAGGCTGATAGAATTTTTGTTTTATCAAAGGATTTTAATATTAAGCAGAATGGAGTTGAAAGCTGGCTTAATCTCGAAGATTATGATTATCAAGCGGTATATGATCTTGAAGAATTTAGAAATGCCAAATGTCTGGGAGCAGTTGATTTATCTGAAACGACTGATTTGACTTGTGCGAAAATTCTGTTAATGAAACCGAATGACCCAGTCAAATATATCCATACTCATTATTTTATTCCTGAATCAAAATTAGAAGATTCTGATGATTGGAATGCAGGAGCAAGATATAAAGATTGGGCAAAAGATGGATTACTCACAATTACCGAAGGAAATGATATTGATCTCGCCGTTGTAGCAGATTGGTTTTATAAACTATATCTTGATTATAATGTCAGACTTTGGAAATGTGGATATGACCAAAAATTCGCAAAAGATTGGATCACCCGAATGGATTTCTATGGTTGGCAAAGAACTGGTGATGAAGATTCTGACTTGATTATGATTTTGCAGAATGCTCAAACGCTCACAAATGCAATTAAGCTTTGCGAAGCAGATTTGAAACATCGGCTTGTAAATTACAATGAAAATGTAATGGATAAATGGTGTTTCAAAAACGCAGGCATTAAAGTTGATGATTATGGAAAATGTCTTTTGATAAAGCAAGAAATGCCTAAACGAATTGATGGTGCAGTTTGTTTAGTTATTCTTTATGAAATGTACAGACGATACCGCACTGAATTTAAAGCCATGATTGGAGGGTGATAGCAATGGATATTTACGCGGCAACGATCACAGATGAAAGCATGATGTACGATGAAGATAATAAGATGTATTATGGAACGATTTTAGCAACAGATCATGGATTTGGCGTAAATGCGTTCGTTGTTAGAGCCGTCCATAGAGATTCACAACTTGCATTAGAAAATATCTTATGTTCTTACAAAGTATTATCAAATGGTGATGTAAGAATTTACGTGGATGAACCCATTTCCCTTCGTGTGACAATCGGGCGAGGTGTTCCGGTTAGTAGGAGTACATTATTAGAAGAAGGTGATAACTATGCAGACGCTTAAATTAGGACAATCTATCAAAGCTATCTTAAAAGCGATTAATGGAAATTTCACCGAATTAAATAATCGTAAAACATATAAGATTTTATACAATAGCTCGGTTAATATTCCAGCTAAGAATGATGGGACGTCAACAACGATCACTTTAACAGATAATCCATCAAATTATGATGGGATCATCTTACAGTTGGATGATTGTTCTGCATATGAATATTTCGGACCATTGGCAGTTGGTAAGATTTTGAAGCCTGTACATAACCAGTTTGATATGACAGCTGCGATGGCTGGCTGGAATATGTTTGGATATAATTGTGAAATCTTGAGCAATAAACGGTTAAAATTAAGCGGATTTATCTATTCGGGCAGTGCTTACGATAAAGACCCGAACTTGGATATTTACACTTTACGGTATATAACAAAATATTCTGTAAAGCCACTTAAAAAAGTTATTGGTATCAAATTTAATTAATCACATATAAGGAGGTGCGTGTTATGGCACGACAGACAATTAAACTTGGTGAACTTGTTAAAACAGCATGGCAGAAGGTTAATGAGAATTTTAAAGAGTTGTATGATTCTCTTGCCAATAAGCAGGACAAAGTAGCTGGAAAAGGTCTTTCTACGAACGATTACACGACCGCAGAAAAGACAAAGTTATCTGATATTGCTGCAAAGGCTCAGGTAAACGTAATTGAGACGGTAAAAGTAGACGGTACCGCTCTTACCCCGTCGAGTAAAGCCGTCAACATTGATTTATCCGGCAAAGTTGATAAGGTAACCGGGAAAGGCTTATCAACGAACGATTTTACGGACACATACAAAAATAAATGCGATAATGCCGCCGCAATCCAGAAAAAGACATTCACAAGTAGTGGCTGGGGAACAGCGGATGGTGATGGTTATTACAATATGAGCATTGGCGCATCTGGAAAATATCCCGTCAAGGTTATGAGAAATGAAAATGGTGTATATACCGAAGCACTTGTTCAGACGGCTGTCAGTGGAAATAATGTGATCATTACCAGCGAAGAAACATTTGAAGGTTATATCATTTTAATTTAGGAGGTAATAAAAGGTGGGATGGCTTGACAAATTAAAACGAAGACCGCCTAAAACACAAAAATGGGCACAACAGTTAAATGGATATACGCCAATCTTTTCTCAGTTTGGCACAAATATTTATGCATCTGATGTGGTTCAGCAAGCGGTCAAGTGTATCGTGGATGAGATGAAAAAGCTAAATCCCACCCACATACGCCATAAAGGCAATGATCCGGTCCCTATTAATGGGAACATTCAAATGATATTGAGTAACCCTAATCCAGTTATGACGACGAGTGAATTTTTAGAGAAGACCATGTGGTTATTGTTATTAAATTATAATGCTTTTATTCTTCCAACTTATTACGTTTGGACAGATAAAGACGGCACAGAACGTAGAATTTATGATGGACTTTATCCATTGAAACCTACTCAGGTGGATTTCATTGAAGATGGGGACAACCAATTATATGTTAAAATGCGTTTTGAAAATAATTTCGAAACAACGATCAAATATGACAATCTGATTCATATTCGCTATAACTATTCAGTCAATGAATATATGGGCGGAGATGTAACGGGGCAACCGGATCATAGCGCATTACTTGATACTTTACAACTCAATCAAAATTTATTGGAAGGTATTGCAAAAGCGATGAATGCCAGTTACGCGATCAATGGCGTGGTCAAATACAACACTATGCTCGATGATGGTAAGACGGAAGCGGCAATAAAGGAACTGGAAACAAAACTCAAAAATTCCGAAAGTGGATTTTTACCACTTGATTTAAAATCAGAGTTTACACCTTTAGAACGATCTACTCAATTGGTTGATGAACCAACGTTGAAATTTATCGATGAGAAGATTTTAAGAAACTGGGGCGTACCTTTAGCGATTTTAACTGGTGATTATACTAAAGAACAATATGAAGCTTTTTATCAGAAAACCTTGGAACCGCTTATCATTTCAATAAGTCAAGCATTTACAAAAAAGTTGTTTACTCAAAGAGAAAGGTCATTTGGAAATGAGATTAAACTTTATCCAAAGGATTTAATCTTCATGACTGTAGATCAAACATTGCAAATGGTCAACATGCTGAGTAATACGGGTTCCATTTATGAGAATGAGAAGCGTGTAGCATTTGGTTTACGTCCACTACCCGAATTAGAAGGTAAACGATATATGTCGTTAAATTGGGTTGACGTAGATATTGCAAATCAATATCAGGTGGGAAATGCCACAAAAAATAATACCCCTACGGGTAATGATAACGATGGAGGTGATGGCGATGGGTCAAATAAAGGAGAAGAATAAACCGCTTGAACAGCGTTCTTACAATTTCGAAGTGAGGGCTGAGGAAAGTGATCAGGGAAATATTATCACAGGTCGCCCAATTGTGTATAACAGCCGAACAGATCTCGGTTGGTTCGATGAAATTATAGAGCCAGGGGCATTGAATAATACCGATCTTACAGACGTGCGGTTCCTTGTAAATCATGACACAAGTAAAATCCCGCTCGCAAGGTCAAGACGAAATAATGGTAATAGTACCATGCAGTTGACCACTGATAATGATGGGCTTGGAATTCGTGTCACACTAGATACTGAAAATAATTCAGAAGCTAGATCATTATATAGTGCTGTACAGCGTGGCGATATTTCAGGCATGTCATTTATGTTTGGAATTCGTGACGAAGAGTGGGAGAACTTAGATAGTGACCACCCAACACGTCACATTAGAGATATTAGCACGGTCGTCGAAGTAAGTGCGGTTACATTCCCCGCTTATGAATCGACTGAAATAAATGCACGAAGCAAGGAAGCATTGGACAATGCTCGGTCAGCAGTGGAGACTGCAAGGCGGCAGAGTGCACCATCAGTGGATACTGATGAATTAGAACTGTTAAAAGAAAAAACAAAAATCTTAGGAGGTTTTTAATCATGGGTAGAAAAGCAATTTTAGAAAAACGCTTAATGCGTTTACAGACAAAAAAGCAGAAATTAAAAGAAAGAGCATTGGCGTCACAGGATGCAGCAGAAGTAAGAAGCATCAACGAGCAGTTAGAAGATGTTAACGCAGAAATCGCAGAAACAGAAGAAGAAATCAAAGCGATTGACGATGAAGGGAACGGTGATCCAAAACCATCTACAGAACCAACAAACCCAGAGCCACAGCAGAGAAATAATCCACCCTTAAATACTCCATTAGTGAATGGTGGCGTAGTACAGGGTGCATTTGGTCAGCAGACTAATATGACCGGTCAGCGTAGCAACGAAGACCCTTATGCTTCTATGGAATATCGTATGGCATTCAAAGATTATGTGCAGCGTGGAACACCAATTCCAACAAATTTGATTCAGCGTGCAGGCGGCGATCCAGGCCCAACAGTTGCAGCAGATTTAGGAATGATTATTCCAACTACTATTATGAATGAGTTCATCAAGAAGGTTTCCAAGGTTTACGGTCAGCTTTATAGCAAAGTTCGTAAGCTGAATATTCAGGGCGGTGTAAAATTCCCGATTTCTGATCTGAAAGCTAATTTCAAGTGGATTACAGAAACAACTGTTTCCGAACGTCAGAAAGCCGGTGACATCAAAGAATACATCGAATTCTCCTATAATATCGGTGAAATTCGTGTATCTCAGACACTCCTTTCTCAGGTTGTTACCCTTTCTCTTTTTGAAGAGGAAATCGTAAGAATTATGGTAGAAGCTTATGTTGAAGCAATGGACAAAGGTATCATCGCTGGAACTGGTGCAGGTCAGATGCTCGGTATTCTCAAAGACACTAGAGTTACTGGTCAGGACGGCCACACGATTGAATTTACAGCTGCTGAGTTTTCCGATTGGGAAAAATGGAGAAAGAAATTATTTGCTATTATCCCTCTTTCTAAACGTGGACAGGGTGAATTTATTTTCACAGCCGGAACCGTTGAGTCTAATCTTTTAACGATGAAAGATGCAAATAATCGTCCAATTTTCCGTGAAGCTGCTGACCTGACAGTTGGTGAAAGTGCAATTACAGGTCGATTCTATGGTCGTGAGGTAACAATGGTTGAGCCTGATATTGTAAATGATTTTGATACAGCATCTTCTGGTGATGTAGTAGGTATCTACTGGATTCCTAATGACTACGCGATCAACACAAACCTTGCGTTTGGCATGAAACGTTATTTCGACGAAGAGAAAAATGAATGGGTAAACAAAGGACTTACAATCGTTGACGGTAAGATGGTTGACCCTCAGGGTTGCTATATCATTAAAAAGAAATAGTGAGGTGAGATCATGGTAATTGATACAACTGTAGAAGCATTGAAAAATTTATGTGCTGTCATTAAAGCAGATGGCACAAAAGCTGAAGACATTCCGGGTGAAACAATCCCGGAAGTCATCAATCAGATCGCAATCGCTAAAGGCGGTGAAGATCCTAGTGGAGAACTTGGTACTCTGACACTCGCATCTGTCCCAGGAACAGCGAAAGGAACTACAAAAATTACTGTGAGCGGTAATGGTTCCGGTCAGCTTTATTATAACGTAAGTGGTGCAATCCATTTACCTGAATACCTCGAAGATATTTCATCTTGGACTACTTGGGACGGTAAGAGTGATATTACAGCAACAGATGGTGAAAGCATTTGTGTAGCTGAAGCGGATGCTCAGAACCTTGCGATTGCAGCTGGAACTTGCACAATTAATTCGAACATTTAAGGGGGTGTTAAAGAGTGACGGATGCAGAATTATTGACGGAAGTTAAAAAAAGAATAGGGATTACTGGAACCTATCAGGATGATACGATTAGCGGTCATATTCAAGATGTGAAAGATTTCATGCTTGATGCTGGTGTAAGTAATACCACCATGGAGTCCAAGAAAATAATCGGTGCCGTCACTCGAGGTGTATCAGATTTATGGGACTATGGTTCAGGGGATGGAGAATTTTCAACATATTTCATGCAGCGAGTTGCCCAGTTATGTTATGGAGGATAAAATATGGCGCATTATAAACCAAGTTTACCGTTCGCTACTCCTATAAAATTATTGGTTCCAACTTATCAGACTGTCAAAGGTGTAAAAAAGAAGGTTTATCCTAATGATGGTGAGTTATTATTCTGTAGTTTTAAGACATATGGCGGAACAGAAAGAAATATCAATGACGTTTACTCCATTGAAGATACTGCCAATGTAGAAACATGGTTTCGTCCTGATATTAAAAGTGATTGCCGAATAATGTTAGCGGATACCGGGGCAGTTTATGAAATTATGAACGAACCAGAGAACATTGAGATGAGAAATCAATACTCTAAATTTAAGGTAAAACGTATTAAAGGTGGTGCTTGATATTGGGAAAAATATGTTGAAATTAGATGTTAAAGGTTTTGATGAATATATCGCTAAATTAGAAGATTTGCAAGCAGATTTAAAGCCGATTGTTAGTAATATATTGAACGAAGCCGGACAAACCATCGAGCAAGACACCGTTGCCGGAGTATCAGATCAATATCTTCCCGCTCATGGTAAGTATCATCATACGGGACATCCGACCGAAGCTTCTATTGTCAGAAATGCAAAGACAACTTGGTCCGGTTCTATCGCTGAAATCGGTGTGGGATTTGATTTTGATAAGCCAGGTGCAGGTGGTTATCTGATCACTGGTACACCAAGAATGGCACCCGACAAAGAACTAAATAAAATTTATAAGAGTAAGCGTTATATGAATGGGATTAGAGACAAAATGATCGAACGCTTTAAAGAAGAAGTTGATAGGAGGATAAATGGAGGATAATTTGATTAGTATATTAGAATCGTTTGGCTATCCAGTATTCAGGCAAGGAAGTCTAACGGAAGATGAACCCTATCCAGATGATTTCTTTACGTTCTGGAATAATGATAGCTCAGATCATTCTCATTATAATAATGATGAATATGGAACAACTTGGGATTTTGATGTAAATTTCTACAGCACGGACCCAGAAAAAGCATATTCGATTCTTGCTGAAGCAAGGAAAAAATTAAAAGAAGAAAGATGGATTACTCCCGGTCGAGGATATGACGTAGCTTCTGATGAGGCCACACATATTGGCCGAGGTATAGAAGTTTATTTTTTACAAATTTAGGAGGTAAAAATTATGGCAAAAAAGATTTATGAGTACAGAGGCGTATCCGGTGCAGTATATGCAGAAGTTACAGCCGATGGTGATACCTTTACAACTGGTGAGGTAAAAGATTTCACCGGTGTATCTGAAATCGCTAAATCCACTGATTCTAGTAATGAGCCGCATTATTATGACAATATCCCAGCGGTTATCGTTTCTTCTACTGGATCAGATGAGTTAACGATCAATGCATCTGCTATCCCATTAGATACCCTCGCAGAGATCACAGGTCAGTATTATGATGCGACAACAGGAATGATGGTAGAACAGGAAAGAACGCAGAAGTATTTTGCATTTGGTTATCGCACAAAGACAACCGACGGAACAGAAATCCTTGTATGGAGATTAAAAGGTTCCTTCTCTATTCCTGATTCTGACCATGCGACAGAAGATGACGGAACAGATGCAAATGGACAGGAACTTACTTACACAGGAATTTCTACAACACATAAATTTACAAAGACAGGTAAGCCAGCTAAGGCAGTTAACGTAGATACAAGCCTTGACAAAGTGGATACAACGGAGTTCTTTAAAACAGTTCAGACACCTGATACTGTTACCGCAAAAGCCTAATCGAGTTTCACTCGATAAGCACTCGATTAATATTAACCGATTAATCTAAATTGATTATTGACATTTCCCGGTACTCTCGTACCGGGATAATTTAAAAGGAGGATAACCTTATGAAATTAGCGATTAATGTTTACGATGAAAATAATCAGATCAAAAAGACTTGCGAAGCTCAGACTATAGATTTAGAATTTGGAACAATCCGCTCTCTTATGAAACTTTTAAACGTTGATAATGTGAATGATACAGGTGAATTATTGACTGTTATTTATGGAGCATGGGAGCAGCTTGTAGGAATTTTAGGACAGTGTTTTCCAGATATGGAACCGGAAGATTGGGAGCATGTGAAATTAAAAGAGTTAGTACCAGCGGTATTAAACATCTTAAAATCTTCTTTTTCCGAGATTTTATCTATTCCTAAAGACCCAAAAAACTAGAGGGCGGAGTGGATGACACTCCGCTCTTTGAAGTATTATTCGATATTAACTATCAATTATGCAAAGAATTTCCAGCAATGACGCCTTATGATATTGAAAAACACACATTTCATGATGTGATCAGATTATATAGTGACGTTCGAGCACTGCAACTTCGAGAAGCAAAACGAGGGGACAATGATAGCAACGATAACAGGGTTATCCGGCGACCAGCTGGCGATGATTGGTTCTAAAAGGTGGTGAGAAAATGCCAAGTGAGACAACGACAAAATTAAAGATGGATATATCCGAATTGAAAAAGTCCATGACTGAAGCACGGCGTCAAATCAGATTGGCTAATGCGGAATTTAAGGCTTCCACTGCTGGGATGAATAAGTGGACTGAATCGGCAGATGGTTTGACTGCAAAGATGAATCAGTTAAGAAGCACTTTGAAGTCTGAAAAAACGATTCTCAGTAATCTCAAAACTCAATATGAACAAGTAACAGAAGAACAGGGAAAAAGCTCTAAAGCTGCACAGGAACTTGAGATCAAAATAAAGAATCAGGAAGCGGCAATTGGAAAAACAAAATCCTCTTTAGAGCATTATGGTAGAATGTTGAATAATCTCGAGCAGGAAGTAAAACAATCCGCGAATGGTGCGGATGAAATGCGATCAGCTTATGAGGAATTACAAGATACTATTTCCAAACAAGAATCTGAATTGCAGTCGCTAAAAACAAAATATTCTAGCGTTGTTCTTGAGCAAGGGAAGGCTTCAACTGAAGCTCAACAACTTGCCAATGAGATTTCCCAATTATCCGGTGAATTATCCGAAAATAAAAGTAAAATGTCAAGTGCTGCAAATGCTGCTGATGATTTAGACAAAAGTCTTGATCGTGCCGGTGAAGAAGCGGAAGATAGTTCTGACGGTTTTACAATCATGAAAGGTGCCCTTGCCGATTTAGTGGCCGATGGAATTAAGGGCGCAATCAGTGCATTTAAAGAATTTGCAACCGCTTCTGATCAAGCTCATAACAAATTCCAAGCACAGACGGGCGCGAGTGCAAAACAGATGCAGGCGTTCAAAAAAGAAATGAATGAACTGTACGACAATAATTATGGTGAGAGCTTGCAGGACGTGGGCGACAAAATGGCATACGTCAAACAGGTAACTAAAGAGACGGATCCGTCAAAAATCAAAGAGCTGACCGAAAATGCAATAACATTAGAGGACACGTTCGGATCAGATTTCAATGAAACAATTCGTGGCGTAAGCAATTTAATGACACACTTCGGCATTGATTCTACTACAGCGTTTGATTTATTTGCGAAAGGTTCACAGGAAGGACTTGACTATACAGATGAATTAGGGGATAACATCTCCGAGTATGGCGGAAACTTTAAGCAGGCGGGATATTCTGCACAAGAATACTTTCAATTACTCGCGAATGGTACACAGAATGGGGCGTACAATCTCGATAAGGTTAACGACTCGATTAATGAAGTTAAAAATCGCCTTGGTGACGGTACAATAGGTAAAAATATTGGCATGTTCAGTCAGTCCACAAAGACCGCTTTCAAAGCTTGGGAAAATGGAAAAGGTACAATGAAGGACGTCATTGATTCAATCGTTAATGACATTAATAATTGTACAAATGAGCAAGAAGCTTTGAACATGGCTTCAACTGCTTTTGGCACGATGGGAGAAGATGCGAACCTCAAAGTTGTGAAATCACTCACATCGACCGGTAACACATTTAATGATGTTAAAGGTAAGATGGAGGAGATTAAAGATGTTCGCTATGATGATGTAGGGTCACAGTTTAGTGAAATCGGACGTGAATTACAAACAGGTCTCATTATACCATTAGCTCAGGAAGCTTTACCCGGGATAAAATCATTTGCGGATTATGCTATCCGGCATATGAATAGTCTTATTCCGGCTATCACGGGAGTAGGCACTGCGCTCGGCACTGTATTCATAGCGAGCAAGATAAGCGGATTTATTACGACATTATCGGGAATGGCTGCTGCAATGGGATTAGTTACTACTGCAACTACCGCAGCAACTGGAGCGGCGACAGGATTCAATCTTGCCATGCTGGCAAATCCTGTAACACTAGCTGTCGCTGGTGTTGCAGCACTTACAGCTGGAGTAGCCGCATATGTAGTTAAAACAAAATTATCAAGCAAAAAAATAGATGAAAATGCAGCCGCAACAGATAACCTCATCAGTAAGCAAAAAGAGCTTGCGAAATCCTTAAAGGAATCTGACAAAGCAAGACAGGACGGTGTAAAGAGTGCAGAAGCCGAGGGGGCGCAGGCAGATATTTATTACGACCGTTTGAATGATTTAATTGGGGTAGAGCATAAGAGTGCTGCACAGAAAGCACAGATAAAAGATTATGTGTCAAAGCTCAATGACCTTATGCCGGACTTAAATTTAAAGTATGACGAAGAAAAAGATAAGCTTAATCAGTCCAGCGAGGCATTAAAAAACAATATTTCCGCTCAAAAAGAACTGATTAAGGCGAAAGCCGCACAAGCAAACCTTACTACGATAGCACAAGACATTGTAAAAGTTGAGACACAACAAGGTGAACTGACAAAGCAGAACGCTAAGAACGAAAAAGCATACACCGAAGCAAAGAAAAAGACCGCGGAAGCACAACAGGCGTGGGCCGATGCGGGTATGCACGTATACGGTAAAGAGTATGAAAACTATCTGAAGTTAGCGAAAGCGGAAAGAACAAAAAAAGAAGCTTATGAAAAGACAAATAGCGCACTTGAAAAGAACAAAAAGAAATTACAAGAGCTTAATAATGAGTACGACCGAACAGAAAAATACGCGGAAACGACCATAAACGCCGCCGAAACCGAGAAAGCACTTGACGCAATCACCGAAAAGATGAAAGCAAAAGGAAAGAAAATCCCGAAAGCCGTGTCTGACGGAATCAAAGAAGGTCAGTATGAAGTACCATCCACCGTTGAGGGTATGGAAAACCTTATTAAGTTTGACAATCTGGCAAAACAGGCGAAAGTTGACGGCGTGAAAATCCCGAAAAGCTTAGCCGAGGGAATTTCCAGCGGCGAAATTTCCGCGCAGGAGGCAGTGAACCGCCTTTCAAATATCGCGAAATTTGACAATTCACAGACGTTAGCCGCCGCAAAAGAAGCAGGTATAAAAATACCTAAATCGTTACGGGATGGAATCGCGAGCGGTAAAGTGTCCGTTGAACAGGCCACGAAACAGTTACAAAGTGCGTTAGATTTTAATTCTAGCGACGTTGTGACTAAGGCGAAAAATGCGGGTGTGGAAGTGCCTAAATCGTTAGCAAACGGAATCGCAAGCGGAAAAATCAGTGTGGATACCGCAACAAAGCAGTTACAAACCGCGATTGATTTTAAACAGACATTGACGCAAGCCGGTATCACTGGAAAGCAAATCCCACAATCACTCATGCAAGGGATTGCAACAGGAAAAACCAGCGTAGACCAAGCCGCGAAATTAATCAATGACGCGGTATCCTTTAAGGATGTAGCGGCAAAAGCTGGACAGGACGGAACAAATACAGTCAATAACCTTGTCAAACAGATTTTAGCCGGGAAAACGACCGCGGAAGAAGCGGGTAAAGCATTAGGAAAAGCCACCGTTGACGGACAAAAAGAAGGTTCTAAAGGTGCGAAAGCCGCCGGGAAGAAGCCAGGTAAAGACCACGCCACGGGCGCAAAGAGTACGACCGGCGCGAATAAAAAGGCAGGACAGGCAGACGGTAAAGCCGTAGTCACCGGACAGGCAAACGGAGCAAAGAGTGCGAAAGCGACCGGAACAAAAGCCGGTAAGAAT
>ERZ791794.248-NODE-248-length-45190-cov-10.876748_pt1 | contig 45190 bp, 39 predicted proteins | sample MGYA00510312_ERZ791794 | MGnify/ENA primary metagenome ERZ791794 (study PRJEB30046, sample SAMN00791977) | human gut metagenome | study: EMG produced TPA metagenomics assembly of the A metagenome-wide association study of gut microbiota in type 2... | reverse complement strand
GAAGAGCGGTTTCATACGTTAGCACGGGGTTGGCTTGCCTACCCCGTGACACCAACGCCTCACCCATCTACCGCCGAAGAGCGGTTGTAGAAACGTCATCCCGGCAAAACGCATTTCGGAGATGCGCCATACGCAGAGAGCGGAGCCTCCGTTTCCCGGAAGCCCCGCTCTTCGCCTTAATCAATTATTGTTTTCTTACAGCATAACTTTCTGTGCCTTGCCGTCGACAACAACCACATAGACACCCTTGTCAAGGCGAACCTCGCCCATGCCGCGGAATGCCAATTGTCCGGCTACGGTGTAGACTGCAAACGTCTTGTCGCCCTCAACGCGGATTACGCCGTTGGCGGCAACAACCTTAGTTGCCTCTGTCTCAACCTCTGCTACTGCTGATGTCGAACCTTCTGACGGTGTGAAAAACATGACGTCAAGTTCTGAGTTTCCGACACCATTTTTCAACACGAAATTCATATGAAATGCCTGTTGAACGGCTCTATTGCTGATGCTTTTTGTCGAAGTGCCAACAAACGAACCATCTTCCTGCGCTTTAATCCAGAAAGTGTCTATTCCGTGCAGGATGACCTGTGCGTTATCTACGGTTTCCGCACCTTCATCAATCGTAACCTTAACAGTCACTGTGTTGTCGGCATTCACTGTCAAAAGAATATTGCCGTTAGGGGCAAATGTGTTTGAATCACCATGTTTTTTCCAATTATCTGAAGTGAAATCGAAAGAATGATAAAGCACTTCACGGTCCGGCGTTTCCAGAGTGGTAAAATTAACTGTTTTGCTATCGCCGGCATTGCCTGCTGCGTCGGCAATGGCAAGTGTCAGATTGTAGGTAGTGTTTGCCGAAAGTCCGTTCAACGCGATTGTCTGATTTGTGCCGTCGGCTTTTACTGTTTTCTTCACCTCAACAAATCCATTATCACCTGTCAGAGTAATGACGGCGCTGCCTGAATCATCTGTCACATTAACCACAATTTCAGCAGTCTTGTCCGTTACTTTTTCTACCACTGGATCTACGCCCCATTCCGGAGCCTTAGTGTCTGTGGCAATAGGATCGTTTGACGCTCCTACCTTATATGTTGTAAGAATCTTTGTTCGTGAAACCCCACCCTTTTTAGGATAAATGCGGAAGAAGAACTGACTAAAAATTTGGTCTTTTGCCAATGTCGTACCTTCTGGAAGCACTTCACTCAACTTGATTTTATACTCATTTGCCTTGCCAGTTGCCGTCATATCCTTGTTGTCAACTTGACCGACTCCACCTTCAATAAAAGCGCAGAATTTAAGCGCCTCTCCATCAGGAAGTGCTTCTGACAATTCTGCGGTAACAATCACATCATTATATCCTTCCAGCGTTTCAGCCTTCCAATTGATTTGCGGTGTCACATCTTTTCCGTCAACTGTTGCCTTTTCTTCCCAATCGTTGGTATAGAATACGCCATAGTAAGTTGCAACGACTGCTGCCTGTGCTGTTGTTGTAAACGTCACGGTCTTGACTTCTGCGCTTACATTGCCAGCCATATCCTTAACACGAACGTAATATGTATACTCTGTTTCTGGCGACAGTCCTTTCAACGCAATTTCTGTAGTTCCATTCGCTTTTCCGTTTACTGTTGCCTCCACTGTCGCAAAATCCGCAGCTTCTGACACTTCGTATGTCAGCGTCTTTGAGACATTGTCATTAGCATTGACCGAAATCGTTGCCGATGTTGAGCTTGCTACGGCAGTCGGGTCCGACACCCATGCCGGAGCTTCGGTGTCCTCTGCTGTGTTTCCTTCTCCTACCTTATATTTAATCTGCTTCGTCACAATATCCCCAACACCGACAATAATCAATTTAAGAGTGAACCACGTTTCATCTCCTTTTTTAAGAGCAAATACGCCTCCAGTGGTTCCCGACAAAGTATATGTTCCGTCTACCGATTGCGGATTCTCTATTGTAGTTTCACCAAAGCCATGCTCTGCAAAGAAATATGCAACATTGATTTTTTTGTCACAAGGAACGGTAAACTCAAAATTAAGTTTCTTCGTACTTTCAATATAAGTCAAAGAATAATCTACATCACTCTCCAACCCCTTTCCACTCCAGTCGCTTGATGTGATTTTACCAGAGTAGGTTTGTGCGCTTGCCACACTTGCCGCAAAGGTTGCGAAAGCGAGCAACGCCATTTTTAATAAGTTCTTTTTCATTTTGTATAAATTTTAATGTTTGTTTTATTTATTTCCCTATTTCACTACAAATTTCACTACCGCATTGCCTTGACGGGCAATGTAGAGTCCCGGCTGCCAACCTGCGGTTGAAACCTCGGTTGCCTCTGTGTTGGCCACCATCTGACCCATCACGTTGCAAACCACGATGCGTGCATCGGCTGCGCCGCGGAGCATGCCGTCTGCATAGGTGAGCTTGTCGGCTGTCATAGAAGCCACGCTGCTGTCGTTGTCTGTAGCAAAGTAAATGTTGTCGAGAAATGCCTTGGCTGTACCTTCTGGACGAGCTACAAACTTGATTTGATAGATGTTGTCAAGACGGATGCCGTCGAATGATGTCAACGGCAGAACGATGGTGTTCCACTTTCCTGCCGTGAGTTCACCGCAATCAACGAGTTTCTCTGCACCCCAGATTGGAGAGACCTCAAGTTTGGTGAGCGTCAGCGGATAAACGTCGAGGTGGAGGTAGAGCATATCGCTGGCGTCAAACGCCGGCTTGTTGTTGTTGAGCTCAAAACCGAGGTAGTTGAAGTTGTCAAGATACATCGCCTGGTCGTCGGCGGTAAGTTGCAAAAATGTCGCTGTTGTCGACTGTCCCCATCCGCCGATGCCGAACGGGCAGGCTGATGTATAATCGTCACAGTAGATTGAGATTACTTTCGAGGCTGGCAACGATGCTTTGGTTGCCGGCTCTGGCAGAACGTTTGTCGATGCGGCGATTGTAACGACGTCGGCACACTCGTTGCCTTCGGCGTCAAGTGCCTTGACGGTGAAGTTGTAGTCGGTGTTGGCTGTAAGTCCGTCGAGAACCACCGTGGTTGCTTCGCCGGAAGCTCCGCCAACTGTCTTGCTGTAGGATTTTGCCTCGTCGGTTACGACAAATTCAACAGCACCGCTGTTGTCTACTGCCGTGCAGGAGAGTGTCACTGTTGTGAATGCCGACTCTACGAGCGTGGCTGTCAGCTGGGTAGGTGCCTCGGTGTCGACGTCGGTCGATGTGCTCCAGAAATAGACGTTGTCTATATATAGTGTTTGACTCTTGACGTTATCAAACTTGATTTGATACACGTTGGCAAGGTTGGCGCCACCGTCGGCAAACACCTTGGTGTCAAGGTCGACGCTTGTCCATTTGCCGGCACTGACTTCTATGGTCTGTCCCACTTCCGCGCCACCAGTGATAGGCACCACGCGGACAGAAAATGCGGCGTCGCCATAGACGTCAACGTGGAGCTTGTCCATCGCTGCGGTGTTGACTTTGCCGAATTGCCATCCGAAGTAACCCAGGTCGGTTGTGGTGAACTTAGCAACATTGTCGGTGTCACCGATTTTCTCCAAGGCGTAAGTCGAGCCGCTTCCCCATTCTCCAAACTCGAAGCCTGTCGACGCATAGGCATCGCTATAGATTGAAATCACCTTGTTCTTTGCCAATTCGGGAGGTGTCGGAGCGGAAGTTGTTGGTTGTGCAAATGCATTGACCGACGAGATCATCGCACCTGCCATAAGTACAATTGAGTATAAATTAGCTTTCATTGTTGTATTATTTTTTAAGTTTTTATTTATATCCCTATTTCACTACAAATTTCACTACCGCATTGCCTTGACGGGCAATGTAGAGTCCCGGCTGCCAACCTGCGGTTGAAACCTCGGTTGCCTCTGTGTTGGCCACCATCTGACCCATCACGTTGCAAACCACGATGCGTGAGGCTGCCGTCGTGCGGAGCGTCGTGCCGTTTGGACGCAAATCAAGATATGCCGAATTGTTGTCAATCCCCGTATGCTCTGCCGCCATTGATGCCGTGCCGAGCAGTAGGCTGGCTGCAATAATGGTGAATAAGTTTTTCATACGAATAAATTCTAATTATGTTGGTTTTATGTTGCAAATTTACGCGCATCGCGCGCAATGTGTTCATTTTATTACTCAACAAAAACTCACAAACCACTACAACGAAAACTCAACAATAAAAGCCAAGCCTCTAATATTTAGCGGTTTGACTTTATTTTTCACATTTTTTTAAACCACGACATCCTATTTCTGTTAAAAAACTGCGCGCAAACCGCCGTTTTCCGCCTTTTTCCGCCGTTTTCACTGCGGAAAAAGGCGCCGTCGGCTGCCGTCACAGGGCTACGTGTATCCAGCGGCCGCCCTGTTCCCACAGCAGTTCGGTGTGGGGAAGCGACTGGAGGATGCGCATCAGTTCGCCGTTGCGGCCGCTGCGGGTGTCGAGATCGGCGGCGCGCCCCTGCAGATGATATGAGCGACGCGCTCCGCCCACCAGTCGGTTCACCGCGCAGTTGCGGTAGCCGCTGTTGACGTAGATTGGCGCGCCGAGGCGTTCTCTTGCGGGGTCGAGCACGCGCTCGGCGAGACGGCGCAGGTTTTCCCGCTCCACGGCGCCGGGATTGTTGGCTATGCCGTGGCCGATGGCGGTGTCTGAATGTGTAAGTTCTTCAATGGTAAAATGTTTCATTTCTTCAAGTTTTTAAGGTTGTTGATAATTTTGGTTAATTTCTCATTGTCGGCGGCGGATTCGAGCAGGTCGAGCAACGCGCCTACATCGGTGCGCTCCTTGTCGCTGCCTTTTTCAAAGATGCTTTTCACCTCTATCCCTGCCATGCCGAGCGACCCGAGAAGCGTGAACAGCGGCACGGTGGGCACGGCATAGCCTTCGACTGCGCGCATAAACCACGCGCCGGCTATCTGCATGGCGTCGACAACGGTAAGCACCACAAGCACGTTGTAGTAGCGCGCCAGCTTGTCGACGGTGCGGCGGAGCGAGCGGCTGCGTGTTGCTTCGCCGCGCTTACGGGCTTTGCTGATGCCGCTTGCCATGTCGGCGCCCACCGCGGCGAGAACGAGCACATACTCCGTAACCACCACACTGAGAAGCCACCACAGCCGGCTCCATTCCATTTCAATAAAATTGTTTTCCATAGCTTTTCGTTTTTACTTTTTATGCAAAATTAAACTCCTTTCCGCAGCCGTGACCGCGAAAAGGAGCAACCATCCTTGATTATTTTGTTTTTATGTCTTATCCACGTTTTGTGGTGTCGGGCTTGGCGCCGTATGTCGCCTTGTCGAGAGCCACCTGTTCGGGACTGCGGAGCACGGGCAACTTCATCACCGTGGCACTGTCGACATACACGTCGGTGTTGCCGCGCCACGGCATTTTCATTGAATAGCGCACGTAGTCTATAAGCAGCACGCTGTCGCCGCGCATGGCTTTGTAGATTTTCTCGCCAAGTTTCTGGTCGCGCACGGAAAAATGAAAAATCAAGTCATTTGCGTCGGTCACTCGGTCGGGATAGTCGGTGACCATAGTGCATTCGTAGGAGTCGAACAGCAGTCCGCTGCTGAGTTCCACCTTCACGAGATAGCCGCGTACACAGCCTTTGTCCACTTTCTTCGACACGAAGAGCATGTTGACAACTATCGCCGCCACAACAAGAAGCGCGCCGGCAATGATTATCCGGCGCCACCGCCGACGGCGGCGCTGACCGTTGGTCACTATAAAGTCTTCGCGGTATTGCTCTTCCTCCGGCACTGCCGGTGCGGCTTGCGCCTCGGGCTGTGCGGGTTGCGCCTCGTCGTCGCGTTCTTCTGCCGGACGCTCGTCCTCATCGAAATAATCGTCTATTCTAAGTGCCATCTCTTAGTTCCCTTCTTTTGTTTTATTCATCAATATGTAGACGTAGGAATAGATTCCCAACGCTATCAGCAACAATGTCTGTGTGCCCCAAACGAGCATGGCAAACGCGGTGGCGTTGGCGTCGGGACGATTGATTGAGAACGTGCCTACACCGTAGAGCGACAGTCCGAAGATTATCGCAATGTGCCATGCGCCGAGGCCTCCGTTGGTGGGTATGCCCATCGAGATGCTGCTCAGCACGAAGCACACCAGTGCGCAAATGATGCCGAGGTCTTTCGTAAAAGGAAAGGCGAAGAAGCAAACGTAAAGCTGCGTGAAGTAGCAGCCCCAGATGAGCAGCGTGTAAAACAGGAACCAGCGCTTGCCTTTCATCTTTGTTATGCTGTAGAAGCCTTGCCACAGTCCGGCGATGGCATTGTCGATTTTCTGGATAAACGTGAAGCGCTTGCCAAGTTTGAACAACGCTACAACAAGTCCTGCGGCAACTGCCACTCCTATCCATGTGACGGGCGATGTCACGGTATTGAATATGCCGTCCTTGACTTGAGGGAAGGCATCAAAAAACTTGTCGAACGCAGACCACGCAAGACACATCGTCACAAGGGTCAACGTCAGAACAGTGACGGTGTCCGACAGGCGGTCGGCTACCATCGAGCCAACCACTTTGGTAAACGGGGCTTTCTGGCGACGCGAGATGTAGCCGCAGCGCCACACCTCTCCGAGGCGTGGAAAAACAAGATTGACAGCATACGTGCCGAAAATCGAAACTACAAGCACTCCGAGCGGCGCGTCGATGCCGAGCGCACGCAGTTGCAAACGCCATCGCATAGCGCGGAACACGTGGCTGAACGTTGATATTACGAGCATTACGCCTATCCAAGTGTAGTCCACGTCGTAGCGGAGGATGTTTTTCATCTGCTCCACATCGACATTGTTATAGAGCCAATAAAACAATCCTACTCCGACAACCAATGGTATGACCACCTTGCACACCGTGCCCAACGATTTCTTTATCTTTTCTTTTTCCAATTTCTGACCAAATTTTAAAATTCGCACAAAGTTAGTGCAAGTCGAGTGAAAAGAAAAGTGCTTGCACAATTTTCTTTTCCGAGACGCAGCCTAACTTATCAAAAGTCAGTGCAAATTATTTCAAACCCATTTTTTGGAAATAATAGTCAAGCACGTCTTTTGCTGCTACAAACGAGCTCTGGCGGGCGGCAAGCACATTGTCCTGCTTCACCTTCAGCAACGCCTCCACCTCAGGGTCACGGTAGAAGTGCGCCTTCAGCTGCTCGTCGATTGTCTCATACATCCAATATTTCTCCTGCTCCATGCGACGGTGCTCGAAATAGCCGTTGCCTTTGACAAACTCGAAATAGCGGTCAATCATCTCCCACACTTCTTTGATGCCGATGCCGTAGTAGCCCGAATAGGTCAGCACTTCGGGTATCCAGCCCGACAATGTGGGCGGAAACAGATGCAACGCGCTCTGAAACTGTGCTTTGGCAAGGTTGGCACGCTCAATGTTGTCGCCGTCGGCTTTGTTGATGACTATGCCGTCGGCCATCTCCATGATGCCTCGTTTGATGCCCTGCAGCTCGTCGCCGGTGCCCGCCAGCTGTATCAGCAGGAAGAAGTCGACCATCGAATGCACTGCTGTCTCACTTTGTCCCACTCCGACGGTCTCCACAAAGATGTTGTTGAAGCCGGCGGCCTCACAAAGCACGATGGATTCGCGAGTCTTGCGTGCCACACCGCCGAGAGAGCCTGCCGACGGGCTGGGGCGGATGAAGGCTTTGGGATGAATCGACAGTTTCTCCATGCGGGTCTTGTCGCCGAGGATACTGCCTTTGGTGCGCTCGCTGCTCGGGTCGATGGCAAGAACGGCGAGTTTGCCGCCGTCTTTAAGCACATGCAGTCCGAACTCGTCGATCGACGTACTCTTGCCGGCACCCGGCACTCCAGTGATGCCGATGCGGCGCGAGTTGCCTGCCGACGGAAGGCACTTTTCTATCACTTCCTGAGCCAATGCCTGATGCTCGGGCACCAGACTCTCCACAAGCGTCACCGCTCGGCTCAGCACAGTCACGTCGCCCTTGAGGATGCCTTCCACATATTCGCCGGCTGTCATCGTGCGGCGGCGCTTGCGCGGATGGAAGTAAGGGTTGACTTTCGGTGGCTCTGCCACCCCACTGTTGACAGCAAGTCCGGCAAACTCTGCGCTGTTTTCCGGATGGCTCACCATATTGTGATGCTCGTCATGATCAAGAAATTCCATATCGTTGTGTCTTTTGTTATTTTTGTTTTTTATCTGTTTCTGTTGTGCCTACAGTGCGTATCTGCACGGTACCTTGCAGCGGGTCGTTGGTGAATATCACCACACTGCTGTTGAGCAGTCGGCCGTCGGCCATCTTGCTCGGGTCGAGCGTTATGCAGATCTTGCCTTTCCGACCGGGCTTCAGGCATCGCGCCGTCTTTTTCACTGCCACCGCATCATCCATCGTGCCGGTGCCGGTGATGTGAAGGTCGGCTTTGCCGATATTCTCTATCTCAACGCTGCGCATAATCTTCTTCGTGCCTATCGGGGTGAAATCCACCCTGTCGGCGCGAAGCCTCAACTGCGGTGCGGAGGCATAGTCCACTTTCTCTGGATGCGCTGCCACCACTTGCGCCGTGGCGGTTATCACGCCCATACTCCTGCCGTTGGCTTTGACGGCTATCTGCGTGTCGGCACGCCCTGTCTCGTCGGCACTGTCTGTCTGAAAGACGATGCTGAACGAAGTAAGGTCGCCGGGAGCCACCTCTGCGGAATCGGCAACCACGACAAAACGCTTGTCAGCGCTCTCTAACGAAAGGCTGAGGGTGTCGCGGCCGGCATTGTAGGCTATCACGCTTGTCTGGCGGCGGTGTCCCTGCCGCACGTCGCCAACCACTGCCGTGCGCGACGTAAGCCGCAAATCACCGGCTTTCTCCGGAAAAATCCGCCCTACGGTCTCTCCCTCGGGGCGCACCTTGCCTGCTATCTGCAGCTGTGTGGTTCCCTTGTCGGTATGCACAGCCACATGCTTCTTGAACGGACCCGGGCGATACGACGGATTGAACTCCACAAGAAGGCTGCCGCTGTCGCCGGGCAATATCACCGTGTCGGCAAGCCTTGCCGTCGTGCAGCCGCACGATGACGATGTGCGCTTCACCACCACCGTGTCGGCCCCGCCGTTGCGATAGGCAAACCGGTGAGCCACCTTGCCGTCGGCTTCCTTGATGATGCCGAAGTCCCACGCCGTCTCCTTCCATTGCAGCTGTGCGGAGGCAGCCGCGGCGACAAGCGCCGCCGTCAATATCACCGTCAGTCTGCGCATTACGGTATCACGTTGCCTTTAATCCTCAAATACGCCGTTCCACCGTTGGTCACCACCGTGACGGTCTTGTCAAACGCTCCGCGGCGGCCGTCGGGCTTATACGTCACTCCGATTTTGGCTGTCTCGCCGGGGGCAATGGGCTTCTTTGGATAAGCGGGCTTTGTGCAGCCGCACGAAGAGCGCGCCGTGCGGATTATCAACGGCTCGTCGCCAGTGTTGCGAAACTCGAACCAGCATGTCACGTCGCCGCCTTTCTCCTTGACATATCCAAAGTCATGTACTTTTGTCACGAGCGTCATCTTCGCCTTTTCGCCGGCGAATGCCGGAAGCAGCGACATCATTGCGATTATCACAAGCAAAAGTCTCTTCATTTTTCACATCTCCTTTAATTATGCAAAATTAGCAAATAGCGTCATCCCTGTGCAATTTCTTCGCCTAAAAATGTTTAAATCGCCCTGCCTCCACCTTTCCTGCCCCGCTTTTTATAGCCTCCGCCCTTGCTTTTTCAAAAACAACGCTCTATCTTTGTGAAAATTACAAGCTTGGCGTCTATATGAAACCTGTCTTTGCCATATCACTGTTTCTGCTTGCCCTGCCCATGGTTGCGGCGGAGGCGCCATGCCAAAAAATTGAAGGACGGACGGACTCTTTCCTTGGGAAATACAAATTGAATGAAAATCCAGATTATTATAAATTGTATCTTGTACAAGGGAAAATGTACAACCAGTCATTTATCGACACCCGCATTTGTGACTATGTAAAAGTACCGGACTATCGTAGCGATGCAAATCTACATAACATCCTTTTTCCAACACCTTATGCATATTACAAAGTGGTTAAACCATACAAAAAGAGCAAAGAACAATAATATGAAATCATTACTATTTATAACAGCATTGCTTTTATCTTCGCTATCCGTGTTTGGACAATTGGGACGAAACGCGCTGCCCGGAGGTTTGGAATCGTATACTGTATATGAAACGAATTCTCCATCTTTTCAGAAGATTTTGGAGTTTGTATCCGTACAAGAACCCGAAATAATAAAATGGTGGATTTACAAAGACGGTTTTTCTGTCGACAAGGTGATAAAAAGATGGAATTTTGAACGGAAGATGTTTAAGGATTATGCCATTGAGATAATGAGAGTCGATTCCGTTTTATTGTTGCAGATAAGCGAATACTCAGGCTATGGTGAATTGGATCGATCCAGATATGACATGGAGCCTCTGATTGTTCTGGAGCAGAATGGAGCCCATTTCTTTTTCACTCCCACTGGATTTAATTCGAATAACGAACAAAAAATGAGAGTGTGCATAAATGAGTTCATAAAAGAGTTCTTGATTCCCACACAGAGAACCTATGGCCGCTTTAAAATAGCGGACAGATGTAACTACTGGTTATTTCATTTTGAAGTACGTCATCCTGTTATCTTCAAGTTTATCAAACCTGCTTGGATTTGTGAATTGAATGACAACAATGAATGGCAAATAACATACAGAACCGTAACGTGGGATGAAGTTGGAGGAGACGACGGTCCTGTCAGATTTATTAATATTGCTCCGTCGAAAGTCAGAATCAGGGCCATATACAAAGACAATGAGCATTTGTACCTGAAAAAATACCGACATTTGAGAGGATTCTGATCTGAGCAGACCTTATACGAAGCAACTTCATAAAAGCGCCTTGGCTTAAAGGTCACTATCGTCTCAATGTTTCTATTTAAGCCAAACCGTATTTGCCTGATGGAAGACAGCTTGATTTTCATTCATTTAAAATCTAAAACAAAATAGAAGTTACAATGGAACGAGCAATCCTATTATTTGTCATCCTTTTCAGCGATTCGGTATTGAAGAAATGACACTTCTATAAAAAATCGAAGAAGTTTGCATAGTTACAGAATTTACTATTGCATTTATAATTTTTTTCGTTTACTTTGCTATCAACAAACCTATTACCATTGAGATGAAGCATTTTGTCGGCATATCCCTGTTTCTGCTTGCCCTGCCTATGGTTGCGGCGGAGGCACCAATGAGCTATGTGCGCGTGATCGAATCTTACTCGCCGTCGCGCAGCGAGCCGGCGGCATTCTTCGATATGGCGCGTGTCACGACAACTTATTTCGACGGGCTGGGACGCCCCGTGGAGACTGTACGCGTGGGTGCGGGCGGCGATTTCGAGGACGTGGCGGAGCTGACGGTCTACGGCCACGGCGACAAGGTAGCGGAGCGGTGGCTGCCGGTGGGCACGCACGGCGGAGGGGCGTTTGTGGCGCCGGCATCGCTGATCGGAGAGGCCAAGGCGTTCTACGGATGCGACAGACCGCTGACGGCTTTTAAATACGAGTTGTCGGAGGAAGGCAGACCGGTGTCGATGATGCGCCCGGGGGCATCAAAGCCCCGCATCATGGAGCATGGATTCTGCTTCGACGAGACGGTTCCGATTTTTGATGTTGACGGCGAAGGGCGGCTGGTGCGCCAGGGATACTACAAGGAGGGGACGCTGAGGTTCACGATTGAGACCGACGAGACGAGTGCTTATTCGCGCTCGGTTTTCACTGATTTTGACGGACGCAAGGTTGCGGAACTTGAAGACGACGCTTGGACGTTCTGGGTCTACGACGTGTGCGGAAGGCTGAGGTTCACGGTGTCGCCCGAGGGGGCACGGAGGCTGACGGCCGACGGCGTGTGCAACTCAACTATAGTGGAGCAATACTGCTCGGAGTGGCGATACGACGGACGCAACAGGGTGACGATGAGCCGTGTGCCCGGCGTGGCGCCTACATATTATGTCTACGACCGGCTCGGTCGGCTGGCGCTCGAGCAGGACGGCTGTCTGCGCAGCCGCGGGCAGTGGCGTTTCTATGCCTACGACAGCGACAAGAGGCTTGCCGTGGCGGGCGTGACGGCTGGAATTTCATCCATACCGTGGACGCGGGAGAAGCTGGAACGGAAATATGCACAGTCGGAAATCTCGGCGGTGTTCGACGCCGCGGTCGACAAGGATATGCACATGTGCTACCATCTCGAGAATGCGCCCGACCGCAACTACAATTTCACAAATGCTTGGTACTACGACTCATACGACTTCTGGACTTCCGACTGGACTCTGCCGTCGGACGCGGAATACGCCTTTGAGCGCGCGCCGTCGCGCCTGGGCAAGCCCACGGGTTGCGCCGTGATGGGCGGCATGGGGTTCCCGGAGTTCACGGTGTGGCTCTACGACCGCCGCGGACGCGAGCGCGCCCGGTGCCGCAGGCAGTACTCGGCGGAATTCATCGAAAGCACGTTCACCGACTGCAATTTCATCGGGCGTCCAACGCGCTGCCGCACCGTGCTGTCGCTGCCGCAAGGCGAGTTTCAGACGAATCCCGACGAGGTGACCATCGACCGCTGTTTCTCATACATGCAGGACGGTGGGCAGCTATATGCGGAGGGAATCCGGGTGGACGGCGGAAAATGGGAGCGGGTCTACCACGACTATGACGCCGCCGGCAGACTTGTGAGACGGAGCGGCGGCAGCGACGGTGCGACCGGCTACACGCTCGATGCGGAGGGGCGCGTCACTGCCATCGCCAACAACAGCTACAGCGAGTCGCTCTCCTTCGCCGCCAATGGCTTGGTGACGGGAAAAACCACAAGCGTTGCCTACGGCGGAGAGAAATTCGTCCAGCGCATGGAGTACGACTTCGGCGACCGACGCTTCCTGACGGCGGCGATATGCGGGGAGAGCAACCTGTCGCCGTTCACGGAACTTTTCTCCGAGACGTTCGACTACGACCTCAACGGCAATGTCACGATGATAAACCGCGGATATCCGGCGGTGCAAGAGGCTGCAATCGAATACGAGGGCAACCGCGTGAGCCGCATCGTCGACTCATCGTCGCCAGCGATGGCGGTATATGTGCCGCGGTTTGCAGAGGGTGAATACGACCGTCCGATCACCTACGACCAGTGCGGGCGCATAACAGCCGACCGCACACGCCGCATCGCATCAATACTCTACAACGACCGTCACCTGCCGATACGCTTCACGATGGACAACGGCAACACACTGAGCCTGAGCTACAACGCCGACGGCGTGAAGGAGCGCGAGACGGAGACAAGCTATTACGTCACGACCGTGACTCGCGTTGAGAACGGCGACACGGTGGTGCGCGAGCAGAAGCGGGCGCGATCCACCCTCCGCGAATACTACGGTGCGGTGCAACGCATCGGCGGTAGGACTCGCCGCCTGGAGTGGAGCGGCGGATTCTTCTCCAAGGACGACAACGGACGCTGGCACAGCCACCGCTACGTGCGTAACTCGCTTGGCAGCATCGTGGCTGTAACCGACAGCGCCGGCACGGTGGAGCAGGCTGTTTGCTACTACGCCTCCGGGCTGCCCGTCTACAAGGCACCCAACAACATCCCTGCCACGCGCCGCATGCACGTGGACAAGGAATTCGAGCAGTTCGAGAGCATCGACTGGTATGACAACGAGGCCCGATTCTACGACCCTCTGCTCGTGCGCTTCACCACGCCCGACCCGCTCGCTCTCTCCTACCCATCCCTCTCCCCATACGCCTACTGCGCAAACAACCCGGTATGCAACGTGGATTTGGACGGAAGAAAAGCTATAAGAATTATAGATGAAGGAAATAAGACTGTGACAATCAAAGCTGATTATTATGTTGTTACATCGGATATAGGTTCATTGTATTCTGAAACAAAAATAGTCCCAGGTTATTCTCTGTCTGAAATCGAAGAGTTGAACAACTCAATTTCAAAACACCTCAATAATTTGGGATTAGTCGTAACCAACGGCGAATATTCTGGGTATTCGGTTGTTTTTGATTTGACTTTCATTGGCGCTGACCAAGTAAAAGCCGAAGCCATGGCCACAGCGGATAATTTTGAAGGATTCAATATCGGAAATACTTTCAGGCGTGGCGACAAAACAAATCATAGGTTAAGAAGAGAAGAGCATCCTGATGGTTCCTACACTGCTGTTGGAGGAATAACACATCTTAAAACAGCCATTTTAATGAACATAGATTTTGATACGCAGATGAATCGGCTGCACGAAATATTCCACACGTTCGGCTTTGACGATGAGCAAAATGCGAAAGGCATTATGTCGTATCCCCCACAGAATCCAAATGAAAAAGATGTTGAAATACTTATGACAACACCGTATATGCCAACTTTAAAAAAACCGATACAATGAAAAAACTGATTTTGATGACAATTCTGTTCTTAACGCTGCAGTCAAGCGGCTATATAAATTTCAAGGGCGCTCATTTCCGTAAATTGGAGGAAGGAGAACACTATTACTATATTTTGAGAATCTCTCCTCAGAATAAAAATCAGCGACCATATTATATGGCAGCCATTTCTGACTTCTTTTTTCTGAACAGGCTATCGGAAAATATAGATTGTGAAACCTTTGTCAACAGATTCTATAATTACGCAGATTATGCCTCTGAATACACAATGGGATTCTATGAAATACATTCCAAAAAATTCATTAAGACATCGGAATATATGGAGCTGTACAACCAATATCTACTGGTATACTCCGACGAGTTTTCAGATATTGTTTATTATTTAACCGATGGAACATTGGTCTGCGTATACTCTGCTGTTGTGAAGAGCCCCGTCTATATAGCCGACTATCACGCTTCGTCTTCATCGGACTATCCTGTGAAATACAGCACAGGTAAGACTTCTTTCTTTACCAGGATAGAATATCAGAAGAAAGCTGTGCTCAATAAAGACAAAATAATTATAAAAGCAAAAAAATGAGAGCAACGAGATTAGCAATAACACTGCTGGCTTTTTTACCGTCTCTGTTTATCATTAAAGCAGATGAAACGGAACTAACGGAGATGCGCCTGGTCTCTGATAGCCTAATCTATATGATACATTCAAACGTGGACTGCGACGGTCAAAAAAAATTTGCAGAACTCACATTTGGAGACAGAGGATTCAACGCCGGGTTACTATTTGCGACAGTCACTGTTAAATACAACTTTTGCGGATTTAAACCTTCTAAATATATCGGATTCATTACCATTGGCGATTGTTTGATTTTTGTAGACAAATCAGGATTGACGCACATGGATTGGTTCGACTATCTTCCGAATAAACGCATTTTCCACAGCACAGAAGTTTCTGCCCGCGACGGCACTGCTTGTTGGAATTTTATTTTATTCAGCAAGACTGACATTGTATTGCAATCGGTATCAAAAGGTTGGTGATATGAAAAGATATATAATGACTTTAATTGCATTCAGCCTGTCTGTAATGGCTATAAATGGAGCTGAGAAATCAGATGGCATTGATGCATTTCCATATAGAGACCTCATAGAAAAATATGTCGCTTCTTCTGACTTTGACAAACAGAAAGACATTGTCATAGCAACAAGGTTATTGTCAAAATTTTCCAAATACCCATATTTAATATTTGGAGCGTTCACACAAGAGGACTTGCCATATTTTGGGAAAAAACTGCCAGAACAGACATCTGACATTGGTGGCATCAGAATAATTGAAACATATAATACAGAGTGCATTCGAGACGTGTTCTCGCAATTATTCCTAAAATTCGATCCTTTTTGGCAATCAAAAATAAATGTTACTGATTACACGTTCTGGATTTTTATCGAAATCAGCAATGACAGAATTGTTCTCATGGACACAAATGCAACATCAAGACATTAATTGCCACCTGTTATCCTATGGAGATTATGTTGCAAGCAAAATTTCTGTAGTCAGCTTTACTGGAAATTAATCTCAATTCCAACGCTAATTTGATTATGAAATATAAATCCCGCAAGAATGGCAATGAAAACTAAAATTCTGATTTTATCTGCTATAATTGTTTTTTGTATACAAGCAAAAAACAATGACATTTCTTATGAAGAGACTTGTTATCGCTATATCGTTCCACATGGTCCTATCAATAGACCCTCAGACTCTTACTCTTGTGTATGGAACTATGAAATTACAAATAATTCCAATCAAAACTATGTGACTTGGATCAATCAACTTGATAGTATGTTGGTGTTGTCTCAAGATAGGCAAAGTGACATCTTCTTCAATCGGAGAGTCGGGGAGAGCTATTCTTGTGTTGCAGAAGCATGGAGTAACGGATTTACAGGAATTGCTGTCGGATCGACATTCGTCAAAAGAATCAAACCCAAAGAGTCATTTACATATATTGTAATTGTGCCGAATGCGACCGATTCTGTAACGACATCTGTTTTTAAAAGCCATATTTCTGTGGTCAAAGAAGATATTGCTTGCAGGAGTCTTGGCATAATGCATCCAATTGACTCAATGTTTCTATTTAAGCCAAACCGTATTTGCCTGTTGGAAGACAGCTTGATTTTCATTCATTTAAAATCTAAAACAAAATAGAAGTTACAATGAAACGAGCAATCCTATTATTTGTCATCCTTTTCAGCCTATCTCCATTGGCCAACGCCTATACGCCCAATGCGGAGACCGATTCTATCATCCTCTATAAAGATGTGTTTTTCCGTGGAACAAGGCTTTTCCCCAAAGACATTAATGGAGATACAGTTCGGGCTATCGAGAGCCGGGTATTCAAGGTGCTGCTGTCGAACGACACATTGGTCGCCGTCACTGACAATCCAGCAGTATTCCCGGATGAATTGAAAAAGCTCTCAAGAGGACAAATAAGAATGCGTTTCATGAAAAAAGGCCATTCTCTTACGTTCGATGACGACGTGCCAAGCACTGTGTCGATTCACGCCCAAAAAGATACGTTGGAATATATTCGAGACATCCCAGTGCCAGGATATCCATACACAATTTGGAATAGTGTCATTGAAAGTTTCGAACTGATAAAAATAAATCGAAACATACGCGACTTGGTCCGGACTCTGAATCTTGAGCCATATTTCAATTTAGACATCCACACAATTTTTCTAATACATCCCATTGAGATTTCCAATTCCTGGGCAAAAGAAGTCGGCATCAAATTAAATGAACGCAAAATGGAAGCTGAATTCGTTGAATACAGGCAATATGACGGAAGCATCGTAAAAGTTGCATTGATACAACAACAATAAAAATTCGGATCTATGAAATATTTGATGGTCATAACATTATCTATCGCATCAATCCTGTCGGCGGCAGCCGACAATCTGAAGTATGCGCCACACAACTTCTCCGTGCTGCCACCGTCGCCAGAGGTGGAGTCGCTCAACAGATACATTGATTTCGGAGCGTCGCTCGCATCCGGGCAACCCGACATCAACCTGCCGATTTATGAGGTGAGCCACGGATCTCTGTCTGTGCCGATTTCCATAGGTTACCACGGAGGCGGCATCAAGGTAAACGAGAAAGCGGGAATTGTAGGTCTGGGATGGACGCTGCTCGCCGGAGCCACGATATCGCGCACGGTCAACGGTCTGCCTGACGAGATGCTCGCGGAGGGCGGGATGATGCGAGGACTGTTCAATATTACATCTGATGGTAAAAAACTCAGAAACTACGTATGCAACAAGCCTAAGGAATATGACTATGCTGTGGCAAACTCCGACTATGTCAAATACATTTCTCGCTATTGCCAGCCTTACGAGGAAAACCGTCTTGACGTTGCCAACGATGTGCTGCAGATTGCGGGAATGGGGATGACCGGCACTTTCATATACGACGACAACCGGCAGATGGTCTTGCAGTCGCCGTCTTATCTCCATTTTGAAAATGGCAGGACTTTGAACAGCAACTACTACCCCGGCCGTTATGAGATTGTCGACGACAAGGGCACTCGTTATTATTTTGAAGCTACGGAATATAGCGAATATTCTTACCTGTACTATTATCGGATGCTGCAAAACGCGGATATGCAGAAAGATAAATACCGCTTCATTTCCGCATGGCATCTGACCAAAATAAAGTCTTTGCAAGGCGACTCGATTATGTTTGAATACCAGAATATGGGCGAACGCATCTATCGGGTTGGCGGCACATATAGATATGAGGACTGTTTCAATTCCGATTATATCAAAGAACTTGTGCAGGGCTACACCGGCGCCGACTCATACATCGACTACTATCCCAAACTGCTGAAGCGGATTGTCACCAGTTCGGAGATTGTGGAGTTCTCTTATGAGACAACAACCGTGGATGTCGACACCAAAACTTCGCAGTATGACAGGCTGTCGAAAATCACAATATTCAGAAACGATTCCGAATGCACTCCGGTGAAGAATTTCGTGTTTGAACAGTCGGAGAGTCCATTCCGGGGCAAACGCGGCGGACTGCTCAATAAAATTTCGGAAGTGTCGGCTGACGGCAAAAACAAGCAGACATTGTTTTCATTTGATTATAAAAAAGGCTCTGTGCCAAATAATTATTCCAAGTCACAAGACCATTGGGGATATTACAACGGCTGCAACAACGCGTCGCTGCTTACCAGACAGTTTGAGCATAAACTTGGAAGCTACCCTTATGGCGACAGAGAGCCGAATGCTGCGTATGCCGCCATAGGAATTCTGAACAAGATAACTTATCCGACTGGTGGACATACGGCTTTCGAATGGGAGCCGCACGACTATGCGTATGTAAACGCCAAAAAGAATGAAGAAAAAACAATCACTACCACAACTCCCCACAACTACACCCTGTGCGGACGCAAACATAGCGAAGTCCTGGAGGCTGCAATAACCGTAAGCAGCCCGACAAATATCTATGTGGATGTGTCAAACTACTTCGAAATGTTCAAGGGTATGGGCTACCTGCAAGGAGATGACGGATGGAAGGATTACAACCACAGCCACTCAACCGCTTATTCAAACGACTATCCTTCAGTAAAAATATACAATGGAAAGAACGAGGTTATAGCGACCGTTTTCATTGATTCGGAAAACAGCGCAAGGAAACAAATAATATCAATCTCCCAGCCGGGGCAATATAGGATTCGTCTCTGCAATCCACGCAACATAAGCCTCGATGATCTGAGAAATTATTTCGAAAGAGATAATAGCGAAGGCGATTTTGGCATAGTCAAAATCAATTTCAACGACATAACCGCCACAACGATTTCCCCGACAAAGCTTTGGGGCGGACTGAGGATTAGAAGCATAACATCTTGCACCGACGATGTGACAAACGCCAAGATCCGGAAGACTTACAAATATGCCACGGATTATACAAAAGGCAACACGTCGAGCGGCGTGGTGCCGTTTGAACCGGAATATGCCTACCACTTTATTATGGGCGGGCACGTCGACGGCGGAATGGGTGATGATTTGGAAACCGTATACGGCACTTCGTCTTATGGCTTGCCGACAACCGCCACAGGCACTGCAGACATATTATACTCCCGCGTGTTTGAGACCGATGAACACAATGACGATACGATTATCACCCAATACGATTTTTCAACATATATCGACTGCCCGGACCATCTTGACATGGCTTTCTACAACTGCGGCTCGACCAACAACCGCATATACACTTCTTTTGCCCATAAAAGAGGAGATTTGGTCTGCAAGACTGTATTCAACACAATCGGCAACAATCAGCAGAAGCGATACGACTATAAATACGAGGTTTTGGAAGGCGACGGCGGAAATTTCACGGGAGATTTCGTAAAAATCAGCGATTTCTCAAATCTGATGCTTAAGGAACCTGAGGATTTAATTGCCGATTATACCGTGAGTGAATACAAATTGATTCCGTTTGTCAAAAGGCTCGTTAAAACAAACGTATCCTCCACATCCGAATGGGACTCTGTCTCCAAGCAAGAGTACGGATGCTCGTATTTCTCAACGTCGTTCTCCGACGACAGCAATTTCTGTCGGCTGAAGAAATCGGATTGGACTTTTGACTCAAAAGGGCGCAGACAAGAGACTTTCTACACTTATCTAAATCCGCGATATGCCATAATTGACTCCGAGGTTACCGTCTGCGACGGCAAGATAACTGCCGCCAGACGAATGGAATATGACGAAGCAGGACGCCTGGTGCGCTCGTTTGTCGGAGAGTCGGGAGCTGATGCCGTTCCTAAATACGAATTAGGCAAATCTGCACATATCAACGAGGATTTGAAAAACTTCATCAATATTCCAGAGTATGAGTATTTGTATGAAAGCAACGGCAATATAGCGCAAATAAGCTACAATGGAATTGTTCTCGCTTCATACTTATGGGGATATAATGGGAAATATCCTATCGTTGAAGCCCTGAATACAGACTTTGCCACTCTCTCCAGAATAGCGGAATATGCAGGATTCAGTCGCGGTGGCATATCGTTGATTTACGACGACAAGTCGCTGACATCCCTTTTCAACTCCATCCGCGAGAATCTGCCCGAGGCGAAAATCACCACTCTAAAGTATCATTGGCTGACGGGCATAGCCGAAAAGACCGACTGCGACGGGACTTCCACGTTCTTTTCGTACGACAAGTTCGGACGCCTTGATGGCATTAAAGATTTCAATGAGTTTTTTATCAAAAAATTTGAATACAAATATCGGTTGAAATGAGAAAAACGATGTGCATATTATTGGCAACTGCGCTTACAACATCTATGTTGTCCGAAACGCCGTTCCTGTCACGTTCCGTACATTCACCTATGTCATATCCGACAAAAAAACTATTCGATTCTACAAAGATGCCGATTTCCCTCTGCTCTGCGACATCGGAGGAGAAACCTGCGGTGTGTTCATCGTCACCGTTTTCTGTGAAAACTCTATCCTTTTCAGCGATTCGGTATTGAAGAAATGACACTTCTATAAAAAATCGGAGAAGTTTGCAGAATTACAGAATCTGCTATTGCATTTATGGCTTTTTTTCGTTTACTTTGCTATCAACAAACCTATTACCATCGAGATGAAGCATTTTGTCGGCATACCACTGTTTCTGCTTGCCCTGCCTATGGTTGCGGCGGAGGCGCCGATGAGCTATGTGCGCTTCACCACGCCCGACCCGCTCGCTCTGTACTACCCATCCCTCTCCCCCCTACTGCGCAAACAACCCTGTATGCAACGTGCATTTGGATGGAACAATAATGGATCCAAACAGAGATGCTGTGATGCCAATTGTTACTCCAGAACAAGTCGAAAGCATTATAAACAATTCAAATACTAACAAAGATGCAGGCAAACGTATTGAAACAGAACATGACTGGAGGGATTAATTGCATCCTATTGCTCCTTTTCTCATTTCTGGTTGTTCCGACAGGAGATGTAAAAGGTATTGAGCCATGTCCGACATATCTTTCGGATGGGAGCAGACCGTGTTATTATTGCGGCGTTGTAGAGATAGGAAATCCTTCGCTTATCGTTGTAGATGGTGGATACCTGTTCATTGCAGAAGATTCCATCGCTTCGAATATCCACAACTATAACGACCTATTCAAAACAGACGGGTGCTTTGTTCTGGCCGAGGACTACGTCGAGATGGAAATGTTCCTTTCTGAATCGGAATTTGAAGAAGCGATGAAACTCTACAAAGACGCCATGCCTATTGCCAGTGGTAAAAAAATTGAAGGACGGACGGACTCTTTCCTTGGGAAATACAAATTGAATGAAAATCCAGATTATTATAAATTGTATCTTGTACAAGGGAAAATGTACAACCAGTCATTTATCGACACCCGCATTTGTGACTATGTAAAAGTACCGGACTATCGTAGCGATGCAAATCTACATAACATCCTTTTTCCAACACCTTATGCATATTACAAAGTGGTTAAACCATACAAAAAAAGCAAAGAACAACAGTAAAATTTGTAGCATTTAAGACGCTTCATAATATGAAAAAACTGATTTTGATGACAATCCTGTTCTTAACGCTGCAGTCAAGCGGCTATATAAATTTCAAGGGCGCTCATTTCCGTAAATTGGAGGAAGGAGAACACTATTACTATATTTTGAGAATCTCTCCTCAGAATAAAAATCAGCGACCATATTATATGGCAGCCATTTCTGACTTCTTTTTTCTGAACAGGCTATCGGAAAATATAGATTGTGAAACCTTTGTCAACAGATTCTATAATTACGCAGATTATGCCTCTGAATACACAATGGGATTCTATGAAATACATTCCAAAAAATTCATTAAGACATCGGAATATATGGAGCTGTACAACCAATATCTACTGGTATACTCCGACGAGTTTTCAGATATTGTTTATTATTTAACCGATGGAACATTGGTCTGCGTATACTCTGCTGTTGTGAAGAGCCCCGTCTATATAGCCGACTATCACGCTTCGTCTTCATCGGACTATCCTGTGAAATACAGCACAGGTAAGACTTCTTTCTTTACCAGGATAGAATATCAGAAGAAAGCTGCGCTAAATAAAGACATAATAATTATAAAAGCAAAAAAACAATAATATGAAAGGAATCGCCGGGAATTATACCGTTCCAGTTACCAGTACTTCAAAAATGATTGATAAATTCCTGAACATAATAAAATGAAAAAAGTTTTGTTGATAATAGTTTTGTATGCACTCTTTCCAACATGGGGTATGTCAGAGTCTTTGAAAATTGATGTTTATAGGGCAAAAAACCTTGAAAACAAATTAAATTATCGTGACTCAGAGCGAGCATTTAAATGTCTCGCAAACGGAATCAATTTGACAACCACATCAAGATTTTTAAATGTGATGACAGAATTGTATGGAGATTCTATTACACATTCATTTTATAATGAAAAGAAACATGTTAGAATACATATACTCATTAACAATTCAACCAGAGAATGCATTCTGACCATACGACCTATAAATAAAGATTCTGATTTATGCTTTTATAATTTTATTAAGAATCATCTGCCGGAAATGGTTAGGGCATATTGCATTAAATATGGAAATTTTGTCACATTTGATAGCACAGTCAATGACTGTGAAGAAATAGTATTCGGTTTGATGAGTTTATGGGTATACAATGAAAACCTTCGTACCTTAGAGCAGATATTGTCTCATGATAAAGATTTTGAGTTTGAACCAGATGTTTTCAATCGATATAAACTCATAAAAAAATCTGTCCACATTGACCGGATTGTATTAATTGATTATGATGATTATTATTTAATGGTCAGACAAGTTATGACTGGTAAGACAAGTTATTGAGCCTTATTCCCTTCAAAAGAATTGATATTGAAAAGATTCAAATACCGACCTTGTCGGTAAGATATTAAAAGCTAAAAAAGAAACTATAATAAACGAAAAACAATGAGAAAAACAATCTTAATATTATTTATATTCATAGGTTCTTCATTGTCTTTTGCGCAAGATAACAATATATCCATAAAAGAATACAACTATGAGTATTACCATTATTATGGCACCGAGAAAACGTATGTTTGGAATCTTGTGATTACAAATAATTCAGCTGAGAATTATCTTACATGGATAAACAAAAACGACAACGTTATGGACTACGCAGAGGAAACACAGATTAAAAATTTCTTTCGCGCAGGACGCCCTCGCCTATTCTTTCTTTGGTCTGATGGCGAATATTCGGAAAAAATACTTGGTCAGACATTCTTGAAGCTTTTGAAGCCAGGAGAGTCCTTCTCATATAACGTGGTACAAAAAGTCAAAAAAGAGCCTTCTATAAAAAAGAAAATTTCAATTGCAAAAGAATCAGTTGTGCAAATATATACCCAGTTCAAAATTTCAGAATGTTTTGACGTCCCATATCTGTATGCTTATAACAATCTTTGCTTATATGAAGAATAGGTTTCCAAGACACAGTGCCAGAACGGTTGGTAGCCCGACCCGCTCCCTCTCCCCCTACACCTACTGCGCAAACGACCCTGTAAACAACGTGGATTTGGATGGGAAGAAAATACGTTTTGCAAAAGGAGTGCCCTCAGATTTCAAACAGCAATTCCCTACAGCGATAAAAATTCTAAACGAACATAATATTGGTGGTATCTTTGCAAAATTAGAGCAACGGCCGGAAATTATTTTTATAACAGAAGGCAAAAATCAATTTGATCCAAGCAATAATACTATTAGTTGGAATCCGACAGAGGGAATGATAACTGATAAGCTCTCCTGAAATTATATATAAAAGGAAAATGAAATGAGAAAAATTTTATTGACTACAATAATATTGACAATCTGTTGCAATGTGATTATCTCCTCACGACCGATAGACAGGATTGTGATTTCGTGCATTGCTCCAGAACCTAACGACAGTGTGACAGTCTTTTCGTTTGACAATAAGTTCAACGTAAAAAAGGCAATAAAACAGAGTGTGTCAGTAGACATTGTGGATTTTGTCAAAAAACGAATCATGGGACTTGAACAGAACAGCGATTTGGATTTCTCTAATTTAAAAGTTTCCTACAAAATTATGCTGATTAGAAATAATCAGATTGAAGCGACAGTGTTCGGCGGAGAAAAAGGCCTGACAATTCCACCTTTTGCATATTGTCCCGACCCGACATTGCAAGATTATGCATTTTCATTTTCTGATTTTGAGAATAAAAAAGTTGAGCATTTGTCTGATCTACAGAATATGAAATTCTGCAACGCAAGAATCAGCTGTATCCCTTCTGATATATTTTTCTCATCCGACATCTCTCCTGAAGAATTTGAATGCACTTGCGATGATTTGAAGAAGGTTGAATATTTAAATGCCAAATCTATTGAAACGCTTTTAAAATCATTGAATTCTTATGTGCCTTCTAATAAAAATGTGCTTTTTGACACCAGATGCCAAATCACATTGTTCGCAGAAAACGGAATATCATTCTCCATATTTTTAAACGAAGGCAGAAAGTATCTACTGCTTGACAACTTTTTATATGAAGCCTCAGATAGTCTGGATAGATTAGATATTTGTGAATAACTTTTTAATGAATAACAATATGAAATATCTTTTAAAAGCGGCATTCGCATTTTTCGACATTCTTATGTTGACCATATTCGTTATAATTGGTATGTTTAATTTGTTTAATGGATATCCAACAAGGTCGATATACTTTGAATTATTTTGCTTAGTAATCCCTTTTTCATATGCCATATTCCTATGCCTGTGGTCTTTTATAAAGGTCTTTAATCAAAAAAGACGAGATTGCAATAACATCCCTGAATTTTCAAAAACGTTCATAAATATATTCCGCATACTATGGATACTGATAGACTCTTGGACAATGGCTATGTTTGTTGTAATGACGATGGATGAATTGTCTCATAATACAATATGCAGACCATACGAAATATTTCTTTGGCCAATTATCCCTTGTCTATTTGTTCTTGTGTCAGGGTTCTGCTTTGGCAATTGCATGTTTGATAAAATCAAGAAATAATATGAGTCGTTAAATTTATGCAGATGAAAAGACTTATCTATTTTTTTAATACTTGATGATAAAAATGACAATATTTACCTCTACATCCCAGCCACGCGCCGCATGCACGTGGGCAAGGAGCTGGAGCAGTTCGAGAGCATCGACTGGTATGACAACGAAGCCCGATTCTACGACCCTCTGCTCGTGCGCTTCACCACGCCAGACCCGCTCGCCCTCTCCTACCAATCCCTCTCACCCTACGCCTACTGCGCCAACAATCCTGTAAACAACGTGGATTTGGACGGGATGCGAATACTTAAATCCTCTCAAAATACGGATGCTGAAAATTGCATAATCGCAAATGAAGGATTTACTCAAACATCCCTGTATTGATATGGCGCACGAATACTACGGCGACGGCAGGACTCGCCGTCTGGAGTGGAGCGGAGGTTTCTTCCAAAAGGTCGTCAACGAAAAAAATTTGGCGAGTTTACGGGAAATTAGTAACTTCGCACATAATAATCTTCTAAACATTTTAAAATTATGAATGAGAAAAACGACCAAAGAGAAATAAAGATTGAATTGACTCCGGAAATGGCGTCTGGTAAATATGCCAACTTGGCTATCATCACCCACTCTGTAAATGAGTTCTTTATGGACTTCATCAGCGTGGTGCCAAACGCTCCACAAGCCCGCGTGCAGAGCCGAATCATCATGACTCCTGAAAACGCCAAGACTTTGCTGATGGCGCTCCAGGACAACATCCGCAAATACGAGGCCAACTTCGGCACCATCAAGCCTAAACAGCCTGAAGCTGGAATGCCGGTTGGCAAAGCATAACATATTAATTTTCAGATATGATGGAGAATCCGTTATTCATATATAACACGCTCTCCCGAAAAAAGGAACAATTCGTGCCGCTGCACGAGCCTAATGTCGGTATGTATGTGTGCGGTCCTACTGTCTACGGCGATCCGCACCTCGGACACACTCGCCCTGCCATCACTTTCGATGTGCTGTTCCGCTACCTGCGCCACCTGGGATACCGGGTGCGCTACGTGCGAAACATCACCGACGTGGGGCATCTGGAGCACGACGCCGACGAGGGAGAGGACAAAATTGAGAAAAAAGCACGCTTGGAGCAGCTGGAGCCGATGGAAGTGGCACAATACTACACAAACCGCTACCACAAGGCTATGGAGGCGCTCAACGTGCTGCCGCCAAGCATCGAGCCTCACGCTTCCGGACACATTCTTGAGCAAATCGAGTATATCAAGGAGATTCTAAAGGCTGGATATGCCTACGAAAGCAACGGTTCTGTATATTTCGATGTGGTGAAGTACAGCAAGGACTTCCACTACGGCAAACTGTCGGGACGAAACATCGACGAGTTGCTCAACACGACGCGTGCGCTCGACGGACAGTCGGAGAAGCACAACCCGGTCGACTTCGCGCTGTGGAAGAAAGCGTCGCCCGAACACATCATGCGATGGCCTTCGCCATGGAGCGACGGATTCCCAGGATGGCATCTCGAATGCTCTACGATGGGGCAGAAATATCTGGGCGAGACGTTCGACATCCACGGCGGTGGAATGGATCTTATGTTCCCTCACCATGAGTGCGAAATCGCGCAGTCGGTGGCTCACAACGGCCATGAGACGGTGCGCTACTGGATGCACAACAACATGATTACAATCAACGGGCAGAAGATGGGCAAATCGCTCGGAAACTTCATTACGCTCGAGGAATTTTTCAACGGGTCGCATCCTCTGCTCGAACAGGCTTACTCGCCGATGACAATACGCTTCTTCATCCTTCAAGCTCACTACCGTGGAACGGTCGACTTCTCAAACGATGCGCTTAAAGCCGCCGAGAAGGCTTACGACCGAATCGTTGACGGCTACCGCAGACTCCAGGAGCTGAAGCCTGCCGACTCGTCTTCGGTCGACGTGAAGGGATTCCGCAAGAAATGCTACGATGCCATCAACGATGACCTCAACACGCCTATCGTTATCGCCGAACTTTTCGATGCCTGCAAGATAATCAACCAGGTGAACGACGGAAAGGCGACACTGACAAAGGACGACATCGACGAGCTGAAAGACTTGTTCCAGGCGTTTCTCATCGACATCCTCGGTGTGCGCACTGAAATCGTGGCTGGCGACGACGCTCAGGCTCTCGAACCGTTTGAAAAGGCTGTCGACCTTTTGCTCGAAATCCGAAAGGAGTCGAAAGTGAAAAAGGACTGGGCTACGTCCGACCTTATTCGCGACCGTCTCGCCGCAATCGGTTTCGATGTTAAAGATACAAAAGACGGTTTTGAATGGTCGCTGAAAATGTAATCACCTTGTTAAAGTTTGTGTATTTTCTTCATTAAAAGTTAATGGGGGGGGGCAATTTAAAATTTTTATTTTGCAGAACAAATTTTATACATTACATTTGTATCACGATTTAGGGCCTAAAGGTCTTATTTTGATAAGATTGATTGTACTTTTTTACAAGAAAATATATTACACTTCAACCTTAATCATTTAGTCTAAATTTCCCTACGTCGTTGACAGAAAAGAAGTATGTGACATATCGAATGGACGTAAAACGACACAACGGCAACGTGTTGCCGAAGAAGCCTCGGACATTGGTCCGGGGCTTCTTGATTTTACGCGGCTATGCCTGCTGTGCCACAAAAACGGGTCAGTAGAAATTTAGTGGGGATAAATTTCTACTGACCCGAAAAAACTGCCGAAGAGCAGTTTAATATGTTAGCACGGGGTTGGCTCGCCTACCCCGTGACACCGGTGGCACGCGCAACTACCGCCGAAGTGCGGTTGTAGAAACGTCGAGAACCATCGCCACATACATCGTAGCGGAGCGACGGAACTTTTCCGCAACCCGGTACGCGGAGCGAAACGGATGCGTGCCGGAGGTTCGTCACTACTTGTGGCCGGACGGCTTCCCACGGATGGTTACGATGCCGCTGACTCAACTTTTCTCGCTAAAATATTTTCCGTGATTTATACAACCGCTCTTCGGCGGTAGATTATTCTTCCGCACCCTGACCCCAGGTAGGCTAGCCAACCTGGGGCTATGATTATACAACCGTCCTTCGGCGGTTGCCTCCATCACCGGATTGCCATTGATAAACTGCCGAAGAGCAGTTTAATATGTTAGCACGGGGTTGGCTCGCCTACCCCGTGACACCGGTGGCACGCGCAACTACCGCCGAAGTGCGGTTGTAGAAACGTCGAGAACCATCGCCACATACATCGTAGCGGAGCGACGGAACTTTTCCGCAACCCGGTACGCGGAGCGAAACGGATGCGTGCCGGAGGTTCGTCACTACTTGTGGCCGGACGGCTTCCCACGGATGGTTACGATGCCGCTGACTCAACTTTTCTCGCTAAAATATTTTCCGTGATTTATACAACCGCTCTTCGGCGGTAGATTATTCTTCCGCACCCTGACCCCAGGTAGGCTAGCCAACCTGGGGCTATGATTATACAACCGTCCTTCGGCGGTTGCCTCCATCACCGGATTGCCATTGATAAACTGCCGAAGAGCAGTTTAATATGTTAGCACGGGGTTGGCTCGCCTACCCCGTGACACCGGTGGCATGCGCAACTACCGCCGAAGTGCGGTTGTAGAAACACCGAGAACCATCGCCTCGTCTACCATCGTCGCGGAGCGTCTGCTCTTTTTCCGATTTCGCCGATTCTGTCTTGCTCATACATCCAAAACAAGCCGATGCAAAATCTCTCATTACAAGGAGCCATTAGAATAAGCTCATGCCGACCCGAAAAAAGAGTTAACCCCGCAACGCTTCCTGCACAGCGACTCCGGTAACAATCCAGCACCCGTTGTCCGACTCTCCCTAAAATCCGTTAGCCTGGTTTCGGTCTGCGCCACAAAGTTATACAATATATCCAAATTCCAAACATTTATGTCTAAAAAATTTACTCTAATTTTTGATTATGATGATTTTTTACAACACAATCTCGTCATATCACAATCCACACGCCATCATTATCTTTGCCTTCTCGCTTCAAAACATCACGTTTTTGCAAAACAGACAGATCGCGCTCGATGGTGCGTTGGCTCACCGACAAGATCTCCGACATTTTTTTCCCTGTTATTGTCGGAGACTCGTTAATAAGACGAAGTATTTTCTGCTGACGACCAGTAAGTCTCATCTCCGACACATCTCCGACATTTGTGGCAAAACTTGTCTATGACAACAAATTTTCAATTCATGATGATTTTTTACAACAAAAGAAACGCCCTCCGATTTTCACAAACCAGAGAGCGCATGATGTTACACTAATATTTTTTATAAAACTTACCTTATTGCTACCTTGACGGTGCCTTTCTTGAATTCCACGATATAGACTCCCGGCGACGGCACTTCAACCTGCCGGTTCAAGCCCATTCCGACAAGCATTCCGCCCGCCGAATAAACCTTAATCATCTCTGTTTCACCTACGCCGTCAACGCAGATGCGTCCGTCGCACACAGCCACACTCAAACCGTCGCCTGCCACCGCCGACACGCCGCTTGTTGTCAGGTCGCCGATATTCGAGAATTCCTTCCATCCGGTGGCTGCGGCATAGGCTGCCATCGACTCTGCCGGCACACAGAGATGCGCCGAATAGTCGGTGAATGTATTGTCTCGTATCGATGGCGGTGTAACAGCCAGACACGTGATTTCCTCAAACACGACGTTCCGGAACGTCTCATGCTTAATTTCCTGGAGCGACGCCGGCAATAGTATGCGTTTCAACGACGTACAGCCGTCGAAGGCATATTCACCGATTGTCTTCACCCCTTCGGCTATACCCACCGACACGAGCGACTCGCAGCCGTCGAAAGCGAATGCGCCTATCATCCCTCCTGCCACACTCACGGCTTTAAGACTCTTGCACCCATCAAATTCCATTCCAAGTTTGCTGATATCGCTGCTCAGCTGCAACGGATTGGCGGAATTAATCGTTTCAAGCGACTCGCAACTATAGAATGCACGGTCGGCTATCGTCAGATTGTCGGCATCGACATTTACCGTCTTCAAAGCCTTGCAGTTGTAGAAGCATCCGCCACCCACCGAGACGAGGTTTGACGGGAGCGTGATTTCTGTCAGCGACAAGCAACCGCTGAACACTCCGTCGGGCAATTCCGTAACGCCCTCCGGTATCTCTATCGCTGCAACGGCTGTCGACATGAATGCCCACTTGCCGATGGTCTGCAACTGGCTGCCTGACGCAAACGTCACCACATTGAGCGACGTGCAGTCTCTGAACATATTCTCGGGAAGCGCTTTGACGGCTGCGGGAACGGTCACCTTCTGCAACTGTGTCTTGCCGCTGAACGCAGCATCGATGCGAGTCACCGGCATCTGAGAGCCGTCAATCGACAGATAGTCCTTGATGTCGGCAACCACAGTGTCGTCGGCAACACCTGTCACCCACGCTTCCGTATCGTTTGCCCTATACTCAACGCCGTCTGCCAATCCGGCAAACGTCAGATACGTGTTGCTTTCGTCCCAGCCTTTGTCGGTTGCCGCCACATACGCTGCGACGCTTCCAACCGGTACGATCACCGTGCATTTTTTGAACTGATAAGAATACATCGTCGACTTTGGCAGCGTCAGCGGAGCCGCGCTGTGGCAAACCACCTTTATGCCGACATTCCAGAAAGCGCTGCTGCCCATGGTTGTAAGCGATGCCGGCAATTCAAGCTCCTTGATTTTGCTACAATTGAAAAATCCCATCTCGCCGATTTCAGTCAAGCCTTCGTTGAGCGTTATCGACAATATGTTCTGACAGTTGTAGAATGCCTTGCGGCCTACGGTCTTCACGTTCTTGCCAAGCGTAATGCCTGTTATTCCGCTCTGGTCGAATGCGCCATCAGGAATTACGGTCACGCCGTCAGGGATGTTGACATCACACGCCATCGCAGAGCATCCGTTGAACGCCGACACGCCGATTTCAGTCAGCGCGGCGGGTAGCTCTATCGACGTCAGAGCCTTGCAGCCGAGGAATCCATATTCGCCGATGCTTCCCAGCGAAGCGGGCAGCACTACCGACGGCAATGCCTTACAACCATTGAAAGCGTAAGCGCCTATCGATGTGACCGTGGCTGGCATCGTCACCGACGTCAACTCCGTGCAGTTGCGGAATGCATCGTTGGGGATTTGCGTGATGCTGGCGGGAATGGTCACCGACTTGACTGCGGCGGAGTTTTTCAGCAACGCCGCGCGCATCTCGTTGACCGTATAACTGTTTCCGTCTTGCTCCACAGTGGCTGGAATCACCACGTCTGAGCCCGTGACATCGGTATCGACATTATATAGCAATGCGTCAGTGTCGCCAAGATAAAACGACAGTCCGCCGGTCTGCATCTCGCCGGCAGCTATCACACTTGTCGACTCCACCCACCGGTCTGCCTGGCGATATGCCGTCACACAACCATTGGGCACGAAAAGCGGACAATTCAACTGCCGCGAATTTCTCAACGTTGGCGGTGTCGTTGCCTTTGAAATCAATTTCTTTATTTTACTCCAAATTCCAACCGTATATATGTCTGTGACAGTCGACGGAATGGTCAGTTCTGTAACAACGGCTCCAGTAAAGGCATAACTTTCAATCATCGACAAGCCTTCGTTGAGCGTTATCGACGCAAGGCTGGAGCATTCGCCGAACGCAGACTTCGGAATTGTTGCCAATGGAGCTCCGGTGAGGTTGAGCGATTTGATTCCCGATTTTTGGAAAGCCCCCTTGCCTAATGTCTTCAAGCCAGGCAGCGTCACGTCAATGGCCCAAGCACTGCATTCATAAAATGCATAATCGCCTATCTCCTCGACTTCCGACGGCAGCTGCAGCGATGTCAACGCGGAGCATTTGTAGAACGCATTGCCGCCGATAGTCTTTACCGTTTCTGGAACAATCACTTCCGTAATCTTTTTGTAGTAGAAGAGTCCGCGTTGAATCTTTGCGAGCGCACGGGCTGCTCTGTCTATCTGTATTGTCTTTGACAAGGCAACCGAAGTCTGTGTTCCGTCAAAATATATGGCGCAGGCATTGCCGTCTTCCATTGCGGAATAATAAACATTGTCTGCCTCTTTCAATCCGCCATAAACCGACAATTCATAGCCTTTCTCAACGCCCCAATGCCCCGACAGAGTAGTCCGATAAACCGGAATGCTCGCAACGTCGGGAGCCACGACCATCAGATGTGCACTCTGAAACGAATATTTTCCAACCGACGGAGGCGTCTGGCTCATAAAGTGGATCAACTTATAGTTGGTACCCACGGAATTATCGGCGAGCACAGGAGAGCCTTTAAACGTAATCTTTTTCAGAGTCTCTCCACGCAGAAAGTATGTGCCTACATACTCCACACTCGCAGGAATTGTCACTTCCGTCGCCGAAACAACTTCAGAGTAGAGCGAATTCTTTTCCAGTCGTTTCAAGCCTTCTGGAAGCGTTATCGCCGTAATGTTCTTTATAAGCGACTCGCCCTCGCCTTCAAACATTCTCACAGCAAGCTCCTCCACGGGATAGGTCTTTCCTCCAATCTGCACCGTCTGCGGAATATTGAGCGGGCCGTTGAGCTCGCTCACCACGTCGTAGCCGATTGCACGGTGGGAATCGTGATAATAACGTATGCCGTCTACATCCGCATGGTCTGTGCCTTCCACAAGCACCTCCGCCTGATTCCATCCGGCAGCGTTATAGGCATCGGAGCATCCTTCCGGCACGTGCACTGTGGTGCGGCCCGAATATGCCTTGTATTGTATGCGGGTGACTTCCGGCAACGTGGGCGGAACGGCCGACGTCAGCGTAATCTCCACATTCTTATAAGACGTGTCATTGTCAATGAAATAAACGATGTTGTTCGTAACAGAGCCTGTGATATAATCACGGCTGCCAGCGGTTATCGTTGGCGAGCCTTCGATTGTCAGCTTCTGTATTCGTCCCGACTCAATCGTGACCATCTCCTTCACCGATGCCGGAAATGTCAGTTCGCTGATGCCCGACATTTGTGCAAATTTCGTTTTTACCGACTTCACCGTGCCGGGGATTACGAGCGACGTCAAGTTGCTCTGCCCGGAAAATGCGTTTGCCTTGATTTCAAGCAAACCCTCCGGAAGAACTATCGACGTGTAGTCGAACCAGCCACCCCTCAAGCCATAGACGGTGAACGCTCCATCGCCGAGCGCCGTGACGCGGTAGGTCTGATTGTCGTTGGGGTTTACAACTGTCGGCGGCACCACTACATCCATCTTTGTGGGACGCACCATTTCGCCGTCTACCGCATAGTCATACTTCGCCACTTCGACGGTTTTCGCCTCAGCGTCGGTGATGTTGTAACACAGCTCATCGACAACAAAGTCTGACGCCTGTATGCCTGTCGCAACGGCAAGCATTGCCGCCAACAGACAAATTTTAATTCTGATTTTTCGCATAAGATTTGGTTTGTTTTTTCACTCGCAAAAATCGGCATTTTCAAACCTACTGCAAAAAATCAAAGCCACAAAAATGTTCCTCTCGCGCAATCCGATGTTCCTCTGACGCAATTTGTCAATATAACATTCTGACCTACAATTAATTCACTCCTTTGCTTTTTTTTTGATTTTCATTCCCCTCCACACCATCTTTTCACTGCTTTCCGGAGTGCGGAATCAAACATTTACAGCACACCTGTGCCGTCTGACTCATTGTCTATTTTCTTGACGCCATTGTCAAATTTTTTGACAGTCAGGCATCCCGCCTAAAATCGTTACCAATTATGTCTCAACAATTTAACTCTTTTGGCACTATTATAGCACTATTTTTTTATATGAGAATAAAATTTGTCATATCAATGTTTCTGGCGGCGTTGGCAGCCACGGCTCAGACACGGATGTCGGTCGACAGCTGCATGCGCTATGCCGCAAACCACAATCTCGACGTGCGCGCAGCCCGCATTTCGCTCAGCGACAGCCGTCTTGACCAGCAGTCGGCGTTGGCAAGCATACTGCCGTCGGTGGGCGCTCAGATAGGCGCACAATTCAGCTTCGGACGCTCCATCGACCCCGCCACCAACACCTACAACAACCTGCGCACATTCAGCAATTCCTACGGGTTGAGCTTAAGCGTGCCGCTGTTTACCGGTGGAAGTCTTGTAAACGACTTCCGCAGCGCGCGTGCAGCCAAACGCCAGGCGGAGTCGGAAGTCGACGCACAGCGCGACAACGCCTCTATCGCGGCACTCGACGCCTGCATCAATCTGCTATACTGTCAGGAATTGTCTAAAATTATGGACGCCAAACACCGCGAAAGCCTCGACGCTCTGAAGCAGACTCGCCGCATGAAGGAGCTGGGGCTGAAAAGCGCCGTAGACCTAAGCCAAAGCGAAGCCCAGGAAGCCGACGACGACTATTGCCTCACCTCCGCGCTCGCACAATTGCGTTCTGCCGAACTGAAACTGAAATCGGCGATGAATTTTCCGCTCGCCGACAGTCTTTCGGTGGAGATGCCGGCAACAGGGGCGGCTACGGTCAGCAACGGGCTGCTGGCTGCCGACAATCCTCTGTTGCGTCAAGCCGAGGCAAACGTCGAGACTCAACGGCTAAACGCGCTCTCTGCCCGCGGACGGCTGATGCCGTCAATCTTCCTCAACGCCGGCATTTCCGACTACTATTACAGCCATCAGGGTCAGACAAACGAGTCGTTCGGCAGACAGATGGACGTGAACTTCGGACAATACGTCGGTGTGTCGGTAAGCATTCCGCTGTTCGACGGCATGAGCCGCATCAACGGCTACCGCAAGGCGCGCAACAGGTATGTGGCGGCGCAGATTGCATTGGAACGGCAGCGACTGCAACTTGACACCGACTTCTCGCAAGCCGTCATCGACCGCGACAACTTTGCCAAAGAGATTGTGAAGATGGAGCGCAAGGTCGATGCCGACTCGGTGGCATACGCTCTGGCGCGACGCAAATACGACGAGGGACTTATGGACGTGCTCGACCTGCGCAAAAGTGCCGACAACTGGTTTGCATCGCAAGCCGAACTCGTGCGCTGCCGTTTGCTCTTCGACGTGAAACGTCGCCTCGCCAACTATTACATTACAAACAAAATTTTTGACTGACATGGACATACAACTGAAAAAGCGCCGCTTTCCAATAAGCCGCAAAACGATTACAATAATCGCCATTGCCGCCGGAGTGGCTATAGCCGCCGCTATTGTGGTGCTACAAGGCGGAGCGTCGGCAATGAGAGTGGAGAGGGAGTCGCTGCTCATAGGCGACGTGACGCGAGGTCAGTTTGACGACTACGCCCGCATTCTCGGCAAGGTGCAGCCGCTCACATCGATACAGCTGAGCGCCGAGGAGGGAGGCATCGTGGACCGCATTTTCGTGGAAGAGGGCACGAGAGTGGTGAAAGGACAACCAATAGCACAGCTGCGCAACTCTTCGCTCGACCTTGAGATTCTCAATGCCGAGGCAAACCTCGCCGAGAAACAGAATTTCCTGCGCAACACGCAAGTGACAATGGAGCAGGACAAACTAAGCAACCGCACAGAAAAACTGCAGCTCGACATCGATGTGCGACAAAAACGACGCACGTTTGAGCAGTACAAACGTCTGCTCGACGAAGACCTGATTTCCAAAGAAGAATATCTGAAGGCACAGGAGGACTTTCAGCTTGCCTCGGAGAAGCGCAAGCTTGTCTGCGAGCGGCTGCGCCAGGACTCCATCTACCGCAGCATCCAGATAAGCCAACTTGAGAGCGACCTTCAAAACATGCGTCTGAGCCTCGACCTTATCCGCCAGCGGCGCGACAAGCTGACCGTATGCGCTTCTGCCGACGGCGAGCTGGGACAGATGTCGCTGGAGCTGGGACAGACCATCGCTTCCGGACAGATGATAGGCCGCATCAACGTGGTGAACGGGCATAAGATGGAAGCCGACATTGACGAGCACTACATCGACCGCATCGCCACCGGGCTGACCGGGACTATGGAGCGTGGCAAATCCACCTATCAAGTGATGGTGGGCAAGGTTTATCCCGACGTGCGCGACTCTAAATTCCGCATCGACATGCAGTTTGTGGGCAACGTTCCTGCCAATATGCGCAACGGGCAGACAAACTATGTCAACCTGCGCCTCGGCGAACCTTCGACGGCGATAATGATTCCTCGCGGATCTTTCTTCACGACAACAGGCGGAAACTGGATTTTCGTGATAGGTAAAGACGGCAAGACTGCCCATCGCCGTTCTGTAAAAATCGGACGGCAGAATCCGAGTTTCTACGAGGTGACCGAGGGGCTGCAGCCGGGTGAGCGCGTTGTGCTTGGCGGCTACGACAATTTCGGCGACTGCACAAAACTGATTATTGAATAATACAAAAAAACATCCACAGATATGATTATCAAAACAACAAATCTCACAAAGACATTCCGCACAAGCGACATCGAGACCATTGCGGTCAACAACATCTGCCTTGAAATCGAAAAAGGCGAATTCGTGGCAATAATGGGTCCTTCGGGATGTGGCAAAACCACATTGCTGAACATTCTCGGACTTCTTGACTCGCCAACTTCCGGCTCTTTTATGCTCAACGGCTCAGACGTCGGAACGCTCGGCGAGCGCGACCGCACACGCCTGCGACGCGGAAAGATTGGATTCGTGTTCCAGAGTTTCAATCTCATCGACGAACTCACTGTGAGGGAAAACATCGAGTTGCCGCTCACTTATATGAAAATCCCATCGGCTGAACGCCGAAAAATGGTCGACAACATCATGCAACGCATGGAGATAAGCCACCGCGCAAAGCATTTTCCTCACCAACTGTCGGGCGGACAGCAGCAGAGAGTGGCTATTGCACGGGCTGTAGTGAGCCATCCCGACCTCGTGCTTGCCGACGAGCCTACGGGCAACCTTGACTCCAAAAACGGAGCGGAGGTGATGAGAATCCTCAGCGAGCTCAACGCCGAGGGCACAACCATCGTGATGGTAACCCACAACAAGCACGACGCCGAGTATGCCGCGCGTGTGGTGGAGATGCTCGACGGAAAGATTGTGTCGACAATACAAAACAAAAATCTTTAAACTGCGGAGGAATCAGACGATGAAATCACTATTACGCAACCTGATGTTCGTGGCGCGGCGCTACCGCCTGTCGGTGGTGCTCAACCTGCTGGGACTGACAGCGGCATTCATGGTGTTTGTGGCACTGTTGATGCAGATTGACTACGACCGCAGCTACAATGCCGCACTGGCTGATGCCGACCGCATAGCCATGCCTTGCAACATTCCGCCAAAAGACAGCGATTTTGAAAAGTTTTCGTCAATGAGCTTCCCTATAATGGAGCTGATTGGCGGGCAACCGCATGTGGAAAGCTACACCTATATCCTCGGCGACTGCTATGAGGAGACATTCTACATCAACGAGCATTTCTGCTCCGGGACGTTTATGATGTGCGCTCCGAATTTTGCCGACTTCTACAATCTCGACATCGTGGTGGGCGACAAAAAATGCCTCGACGCCAATCAGGTGATGATACCGGAAAGTTTCGCCAAGAAATATTTCGGCGACGCTTCACCATTGGGCAAAAGCATCAACAAAGCGAAAACATGGATCGTGGGTGCCGTCTACCGCGACATCCACGCCAAAAACACATGGCTGAGGAATCCTGTGCTCAGAGTGATCGACAAATCGTGGTTTGGCGACAATTTGACAAACCCCAACATGAACTCGTTCACGATGTTCATAAAAGCCGACAAAGCGGAGAATTTCCCTGCAATACAGACGTCGGCCAACAAGCAGTTTGAAGAAATCTGCAAAGGCAACGAGTGGTTTGGCAATACCCGCAAGGAGTTTGTGCTGATTCCGCTGACCGAGACCCACTACAACAGCGATTTCATTCTGGTGGGAGAACAAATAAAAGCGTCAAACGAGAAGATTCTGCTGTCAATAGCCTTGCTGATTCTGCTGATTGCCGCCATCAATTTCGCCAACTTCTCCAACGCGCTGATTCCGATGCGCGTGCGCAGCATAAACACGCAAAAGATTCTCGGAGCCACACAATCGTCGCTGCGCCTGTATCTGACAGCAGAGGCTGCCGGAATCGCTTTTACGGCATTCATAATTGCCGTCGGTGGGTTGTTGCTGCTGTCGCACACGGAGATGAACCAACTGACCGTGGCTGGAATAAATCCTTTCGGCAACCTGCACGTGCTTGGTCTTTCTGCCGCGACGGCGATTGTGGCAGGTGTTCTTGCCGGACTGGCTCCCGCTTGGCGGATCACGTCGTTTGCCCCTGCCGTAGCGCTTAAAGGCAACTTCGGATTGTCGCCAAGAGGCAAGGCTATGCGCACGGCGATGATAGGGCTGCAGTTCTTCATCTCGGCTTCGCTGATTGTCAGTGCCCTGCTTATGCAATGGCAACGCGACTACCTTGTGAACTCCGCCGACTACGGATTTCAGAAGGATGAGCTGATTGTATGCGACATCACCCGCGCCGACATCTCCGAGCCGCAAACCGCCGTCGAGGCTTTGAAACGTCTGCCGATGGTGGCTGATGCTTCGCTGTCGTGGAGTGTGGCTGGGCGCAAAGACAACTCCCAGGGATGGGTGTTCCACAGCGCCGACGGTGATGAGGTGGCGCCACGCACCCTGTTTGCCACCGCCGGCTATTGCAACACAATGGGCATAAAAATCGTCGACGGACGCGACTTCTGCGCCTCCGACACAAATGCCATAATCCTCAACAAACTGGCACGCGACAAATACAGCAGCTCTGTCGATGTTGGCAAATGCCTTATATTCGGCGGCACACAGTTTCCAATCGTGGGTATCTGCGACAATGCGAAGTTCTCGTCGCTGCACAGCAAGACGGAGCCTGTAATGATTGTGTTGAGTAAGGACTTTAATTGCGACAACCTGACTGTGCGTGTCAAGAAAGGCGCAAACATGTTTGACGCTGCCTCCAAAATTCGCACGGAATTGACGAAGTTCAACGCTGAATACCCTTTCGAAATGCAGTTCTACAACAAGATTCTCGACGACACCTACAAAAACGAGATGCGCCTCACCAATCAGATTTCGGTTTTCTCGCTGCTTGCCATTGCCATCAGCATTATGGGTGTGTTCGGACTGGTGGTGTTCGACAGCGAGTATCGCCGACGAGAGATTGCCGTGCGCAAAGTGTTCGGCTCATCGACTGCCGATGTTGTGGCAATGTTCAATCTGAAATACTTAAAGATTCTGGCTGTCAGCTTCATTCCTGCTGTGCCTCTGTCATATTGGTTCGTGAACCGATGGCTTGAGGAGTTTGCATATAGAATCAGTATCGGCTGGATGGTGTATGCCGCCACGTTCATCGCCCTTGCCGCACTGACTGCCGCCACTGTCACCTATCAATGCTGGCGCACAGCCAGGGCTAATCCTGTCGACAGACTGCACGCTGAATAGCTTCCTGAAAATATAAGTTTCCTCAATCCCGGCAGAAAGGCAATTGACTCTTGCTGTTTTTGCCGGGATTTTTCTTAACTTCGCAACACAATGAAAAAGCAAGGCAAAATACTTGTTGTCGACGACAACCGCAACATTCTGTCATCGTTGCGGCTGCTGCTCGACGATGTCTTTGAGGATGTGACGACGCTGCCGTCGCCAAAAACCATGCTGAATGTCTTGGCGCAAGGCGTCGATGCCGTGCTGCTCGACATGAATTTCGTGGCTGGAATCAACAATGGCAACGAGGGTCTGTACTGGCTTCACAAAATCAACGACAAGTTTCCGGATGTGCCTGTTGTGCTGTTTACGGCTTACGCCGATGTGGAGTTGGCGGTGCAGGCGATGAAGGACGGTGCTTTCGATTTCGTGGAGAAACCGTGGGACAATGCCCGCCTGATCGACACGCTTATGCGCGCGGTTAAATCGCGGCTGGAATCCACTCCCGCCAATCCAGCTCCGACGGAGATGGTCTGGGGACAATCGGAAGCAATGCTGCGACTGAAGACTTTGGTGGAGAAAGTGGCACGCACCGACGCCAATGTGCTGATTACTGGCGAAAACGGTACGGGAAAGGATGTGCTCGCCCATGAGCTTCACCGCCTGTCGGCCCGCGTGGCGAAACCGATGGTGTGTGTCGACATGGGTGCCATTACCGACACGCTGTTTGAAAGCGAGCTGTTTGGCCATGTCAAAGGTGCGTTCACCGATGCCCGGACTGACCGCAAGGGTCTGATCGAGGAGGCCGACGGTGGCACGTTGTTTCTCGACGAGATAGGCAACCTGCCGTTGCACCAGCAGGCAAAACTGCTGACCGTGGTGCAACGACGCTATGTGCAGCGCGTTGGCAGCAACACGCCTACGACCATCGACATTCGCCTTGTGTGCGCCACCAACAAGGACCTTCAAAAGATGGTTGCCGACGGCTCTTTCCGGGAGGATTTGCTCTACCGCATAAACACCATACAGCTCGAACTGCCGCCGCTGCGCAATCGCCGTGACGACATTCCGCTGCTCGCCGACAGCTTTCTTAAATGCTATGCCAGACGCTACGGCAAGGATATATGCCGCTTCTCGACGGAGGCTATGGAGGCGTTGAAGAGCAATGCCTGGCCCGGCAACATCAGGCAGCTGCGCCACGCCGTGGAGAAGGCGGTGATAATCACCGACAACGCGGTTATCGGCTCTGCCGACCTGCAACTGCCGGTGGCTGCCGCCACTTCGGCTGAGCCGGAGATTACGATTGAGGCGATGGAACGGAAGATGATATGCGACGCCATTGCGCGCTGCGGAGGCAACCTGTCGCTTGTGGCGACAAGACTCGGCATCAGCCGCCAAACTCTCTACAACAAGATGAAACGCTACAAAATTGAGCCTTGACAATGACCAGGATTCTAAAACATATTGTCTTCGTAGCCGTAATTGCCGTTGCTCTGCTTTTCTCTGCCGGCGCTTCGCCGACGGTTATGGCTGCCGCAATGGCTGCCGTGGCTGCAGCCGCTGCAATCGGAATAGCGGCTGTCAGGCATGAGCGGCAAAAATACGCTACGCTGCTCGAAGCCATACGCAACAACGATTTCACAATGCGCTTCCAGAAAGGCGACAAGGAAATCAACGCTCTGCTCGACTCTCTGACTGAGATTATAAAGCTGTCTAAGTCGGGCGCCGAGCTGCGCGAACGCTACTACAAGGCAATCATCGACCGGGTCAATGCGGGAATCATTGCAATCGACAGCAATGGCAACGTGCGCATCTGCAACGACAATGCGCTCAAAATGCTCGGAATGAAATATGCCGCCAACACTGCCGCTATAAACCGCTCTTTGCCTGGTTTCGACAATATAATAGCCGACTCTACTGTCGCGGGAACTACAATCGTCGGCTGTGGCAAAGACAAAAACTTGTCGGTAAGCGTGTCGGGATTCGTTCACGACGGCAACACGACGACGGTGTGCGTGCTGACCGACATCCACAATGCGCTGAGCCACAAGGAGGTTGATGCATGGATCAACCTTACAAGGGTGCTTACGCACGAGATTATGAACAGTATCGCTCCTATCAACGCCCTGAGCGACAGCCTGCTGCCGACGGCATCCGGCACAATGAAAGAAAAAATCGAGGTAATCCGCGACACTTCAGCATCGCTGATGGCATTCACCGAGACTTTCCGCAAATTCTCTGCCATCCCAAAGCCGCAACGACAATTGGTCTACGTTGCGGATCTCATATCCGAGGCTACGACTCTGCTCAGCGAGTCAATAGCGAATGCTTCGGTGAAAATACATACGGAAAATGACTTGATTGTCAATGCCGACCGCACGCTGATGGTCCGCGCGCTTGTAAACCTTCTTCACAATGCGGTTGACGCCGGAGCTACAAAAATCGACATCTGTTCTCGCTCGTGCAGCGACGACTCGGTGGTTATCGACATCTCCGACAATGGCTCTCCGATTCCTGAAGAATGCCGCGACCGCATCTTCGTGCCGTTCTTCACCACGAAGCAGAACGGATCGGGCATCGGACTTGCCGTGGCTCGGCGTGTGCTGTCGCTCCACGACGGCGGCATCTCTCTCATTCAGCCAACCGACGCTCCATACACCAAGACGTTCCGAATGTCGCTCCTGTAATTTCCATTTGCTGGGGGAAAAAACTCTGTATTTCGGGTTGTCATTGAAGTAAGATTGTTTATTGTTGTTTGTCAATGATGATGTAACTTTGCATCGTGGTAAATCAATAAAAACAACTATAACATGTATCTCGAAAACATCAATTCTCCTGCCGATGTGAAGAAGCTGTCTGTCGGCGAACTGTCTTCTCTATGCGCTGAGATGCGCGAGGCGCTGATTCAGAAACTCAGCGTGCATGGCGGACACGTGGGCCCGAACCTCGGCATGGTGGAGGCCACAGTGGCTATGCATTATGTGATGAACTCGCCGGTGGACAAATTCGTGTTCGACGTGTCTCATCAAAGCTATGCCCACAAGATGCTTACCGGACGCAAGGAGGCGTTTACAAACCCTGATTGCTACGACGAGGTGTCGGGCTACACCGAGCCTTCTGAAAGCGTGCACGACCATTTTGTTATCGGACACACCTCGACTTCTGTAAGCCTTGCTTCGGGACTGGCGAAGGCGCGCGACCTGCGCGGCGAGCGGTTTAATGTGGTGGCGGTGATCGGCGACGGCTCGCTCAGCGGCGGTGAGGCGTTTGAGGGCCTTGACGTGGCTGCTGAGCTTGGCTCAAACATGATTGTGGTGGTCAACGACAACCAGATGTCGATTGCCGAAAACCACGGCGGTCTTTACCGCAACCTGCAGCTGCTGCGCGAAACCAACGGCGAGGCGTCTTGCAACTTCTTCAAGGCTATGGGCTTCGACTATCTCTATGTGGCTGACGGCAACGACCTCGAGGCGATGATCGAGGCTTTCCGTCGTGTGCGCGACATCGACCATCCCGTCGTGCTCCACATAAACACGCTTAAAGGCAAAGGGTATCGGTTTGCCGAGTGCCAGAAGGAACGTTTCCATTGGAGCATGCCGTTCGACATCCCTACCGGAGAACTGAAAAAGCCGGCTGGCGACAAGGGCTATGACACGCTGACTGCGGAGCATCTGCTGTCGCTGATGGAGGCCGACCGGACGGTGGTGGGCATTACGGCCGGCACTCCGGCGGTGTTCGGTTTCACTAAAGACCGACGCGAGCGCGCGGGAAAGCAGTTTATCGACATGGGAATCGCGGAGGAGCAGGCTGTGGCTATGGCTTCGGCGCTTGCAAAAGGCGGGGCGAAACCGGTGTTCGGGGTCTACAGCACGTTCATTCAGCGTGCCTACGATCAGTTGTCGCAGGATCTCTGCATCAACAATAATCCTGCCACGATTCTCGTGTTTTGGGGCAGCCTCGGCGCGATGAACGACGTGACACACCTCTGTCTGTTCGACATCCCGCTGATTTCAAACATCCCGAATATGGTCTACCTTGCGCCTACATGCCGCGAGGAATATCTGGCAATGCTCGACTGGAGCATCCAGCAGACTGAGCATCCGGTGGCTATACGTGTGCCTGCCACTGGCGTGGCTGGGTCGCGCAGCGTTGACTTCCCTACCGACTATGAGCCGGAGATGAACCGTTTTGAGATGGCTCACTGCGGCAGCGGTGTGGCAATCATCGGTGTGGGCAATTTCTTTGCTCTTGCCGTGACTGTGGCTGAACAGCTGAAGCAAAGCGGCATCGATGCTACTGTTGTCAACCCTCGATTCCTCACCGGTCTCGACACAGAGCGTCTTGAAGGCCTCCGCGACAGCCATAGCCTGGTGGTGACGCTTGAAGACGGTGTGCTCGACGGCGGATACGGGGAAAAGATAGCCCGCTATTATGGCGAATCGGAGATGCGCGTGATGTGCCGTGGTGTTCGCAAAGAGTTCATCGACCGATACAACGTCGGCGAGGAGTATGCGGCAAACCGTCTGACTCCCGACCAAATCACCGCCGACATCCTTGAAATCCTGAATTGACAAATCATCGCTCTGTCAAGGGCAAAAAAAACATCCCGATTGCAGCCGCAACCGGGATGTTTCTATTTATGGGGAAATGACTGTTATTTCACAATCACCTTTACACCGTTTACGATGTAGACACCACGCTGCAAGCCCTCGATGCGGGTCTTGCCTGTCACGTCGGCACGGCGCACGAGTGAGCCGGCGGCGTTGTAGACGCGTACGGTGGCTTCTGTCGCACTTTCAACAACCACTGCACCAACTGTGCCATAGACACGGAGTCCGTCGGCTGTGAGCATTCCCACGCCTGAGTTCGGAGTCATCTCAATCGGAGTGTCGGTCATGTCGCCCTCTGTGAGGTCGATAGTGTCGAATGTGAAGTCTTCATAGCCTTCTGCTTTGACAACGAGACTGAAGACTGCCAGATCCTTAACCTTGATTTCGAAGCTGCCGTCTGCACCGGTTGTTGCCTCGGCAACCTTGTTTTCACCCTTGTAGAGTGCCACTGACGCGCCGGCGATTGCTGCATGCGACTCGGCGTCGGTAACTGTTCCGCTGAATGTGCGTTCCGTCTTCTGCATCTCTACTGTTATGTCGAAGTTGCCCTCGAACGGAACTTCTTCAGAAGAAACCATGTCGTAGCCTGCTGCCTTGAACAGAACGTTGTATGTGCCAAGCTGCTTGAACTTGAGGTCGAACGCTCCGTTTTCATCGGTGGTG
>ERZ791794.229-NODE-229-length-48107-cov-18.282111_pt1 | contig 48107 bp, 29 predicted proteins | sample MGYA00510312_ERZ791794 | MGnify/ENA primary metagenome ERZ791794 (study PRJEB30046, sample SAMN00791977) | human gut metagenome | study: EMG produced TPA metagenomics assembly of the A metagenome-wide association study of gut microbiota in type 2... | reverse complement strand
AGAGATCAGCTGGTTACTCTCATTATACTCATATCTGTGCCACTCCACAACCGTTCCGTTCAGGGTTTTCTCCATATAAGTACGGTTACCCATAAGGTCATACTCGAACGTGTAGACGCAGGTGCCGTAATTGTCCTCGGTCTCCGTAGCGGTCAGGAGCTTTCCGGCTGCATCATAGGTAAATGTCCGGTCGGTCTCCACGATCTGGTACGCGAAGGTGGCGTCCTTGTCATCGTAGGTGTAGGAGTTTAATTTCTGTGCAAGAATCCTATCTTTATCTCAAGAGAAGCCACTTTCTCTAACAAGAATTCAGTCAGACAATTGCTCATTACACAAAGATTCTATTTCTCTTTTTTCCCAATCTTTAGCATCTTTGTTTTTCCACAGCAAGAAAAAACGTGCCATGAAATTAATTGTATCTCGCGAGTTTCCCACATTACATATAAAGCAGGATTCCGCATCCTGGTTATTTTCCCTTTCTCCACCATATCTTTTTATCATTTCCGTTTCCATCACTGTCACATATCCTATCAGTCTCTCCTCTATTTCTTCTAAAGGATATTTACGCGCTTTCTCCACCCAGGCAGCAATTTTCTCCCATAATTCCACAATATTACATTTCTCCGGACACAATTCTTCACTATATTTTTTCTCCAATTCATCATAATGTTCCATCATCAGTAAATAGTGTTTTCTATTGGGAATCCTGTTTTTATAATCTGTCACAATTTTTTCAAAGATTTCTTTTCCGTTTAGTTCCAATATATCTCGGAAATCATACAATGTGTCTTTATATGCCTTCTCCTTTTTTTCTTCCGATTCCTTCCTCCAGTAATCCCAGTCCCATGTACTTGTCCTAGGTGCAGTCAAAGTACCCAAAAACTGCTCTGCCTGCGCATCATAACCCTTTCCATAAATCCCTATGTGCATGTGAAGTCTTCCGTTTGCATCAGAAATACATATTTCCAATAATGCTCCTTCTATTTTTTTTCGATAATACCAGTCGCCGCGCTCATACTTTGCTAATGTAAAACCATTTTTGTCCATATACGGATTCATTATTTCTTTTACAATTCTTCTTTTATTCATTACACTATTCTCCTCTAATGATCTCTTTTTCCTCTTATTAACCACTTTTCTAATCTGTTCAATATACAATCTATAGACGTTACCCTTCACTTCATCTAAAATTATGAATATGGGAGGTTAAAAAACCTCCCATTTTACATACTATCTCTTCTCTATAATCTATTCATGTTTAGGAACTATAAACTCTATGATGAAGACTCTGGAATATCCTCATAACCAATCGGGTAAACTCGCATATAATCTAGCATATCTTTTGGCAACATAAAAAATGGAAATACATTCTGTGTGGCTCGGTCGAGAATACTTTCTCCAACCCGTTCTACTATCATTGTATCTGTAATAATATTTAGTACTTTAGTTAATGTACTAAATGGTTCACATCCCCATACCTCTTTCTTTTCATCTGCCTGTTTGATTACTGCTGTTACATATTTGGGGTTCTTTGTTTTGCTCAAGTTATAATATATCATTCCAGGTCTACTGGGGTCTGTATAGTAAGTTGCATAATTATATTGTGCATCTATTATTGGCAAAACCAGGAAATTAGGATTAAATGCTCTGCCATTTCTATCTACGCTTTTTAATTCTCCTTCCATTGCTCTAATATATCCCTGCCTCTGCTCAATACCACCTCCCAAGTCCTTTTGTGAATATGGTTTTATTTCATATACTTCATATACTCCATCTGGTCTTTTTAATACAATATCTGCATATCCTATTCCTGTTTTACTACCTGTGTACCCAGTCACTCTATATTCTGTATATGCTTCATACCCATACCGGTATCTATACTCTCCCTTGAAATATTCCTGTAAAGACCTATGCGCTGCTTCTCCCTGCCATGTCGTATAATAGTTTCCGCTCGGATCCGTATAATTCAGATAGCTGCTCACGCAGTAATTATACCGGTTGAGCGTCAGCGGTTCTGTCAGGCTGCCGAGGTAGCTGTCTTCGGTGAGGAAGGTCGCCGTTACCACACAGTAGTACCTTGCTCTCAGATACTGACTCTCGATATTCGGATTGTAGGACTCTCCGTTGTAGGTGTATTCGTTCTCATACTGCGGAGCACCGAAGGTGATCTCTCCGGTGACACTGTAACGGTAGGACTGGTAGACCTGTCCCTCTTCATTGGTGATGCCGGAGACGCTTCCCCTGGCATCGTAGAGGTAGTAGCCGGTGCTGCCATCGAAGCGGTCAAGGGAGATCCGGTCGAATCCGCCTTTTATCTCCGCTCCGTAGATATACGAGGTATCCGTCCTGCCATTGATGTTCTGCTCGACCAGTACCTCGGCATGCTCACGGTTGACGTCGTTTAAGTACTCGATCAGCTCATAGTTCTTTTCCTTACCGGTGGTCTTGATCCGGGCGATCAGATCTGCCTCTGTTGCGCTGACTTCCTCCTGTACCGGGAAGAGAATGCCGCACTGGTTCTGGCTGTTGTTCTCCTCCGCATTGGTTGCATTGCCGTAGCCTGCATCATCCGTGCCCCCGGACTTGCTGTTCTTCTTATTGTTGCCCTTCCCCTTACCGTTGCCGTTTCCATTGCCGTTATTGCCGGAATTTCCGTTTCCCTTATTTCCACTGCCGGAGTTGTCCTTGTTGTTCCCGTTGCCGTTGCCGGAATTACCCTTCCAGTCATCATCGGTATGGAGATTATAGTTCAATAAGAATACCCGGTTGCCGTCACCGTCATAAGCCGCAGCAAGGAGCAGTTCATCCCCGTCATGCACTGCCGCCAGACGATTCTCTACGGAGTATTCATAAGTCCTGTTCACCTTGTCTGTGCCGATCCGTCCGGTCTCACTGATCCGGTTGCCATCTGCATCATAAGTATAGGCAAGGCTGGTGGTCTTCTTGCCATTGTAGAGCTTTTCAGAGATCAGCTGGTTACTCTCATTATACTCATATCTGTGCCACTCCACAACCGTTCCGTTCAGGGTTTTCTCCATATAAGTACGGTTACCCATAAGGTCATACTCGAACGTGTAGACGCAGGTGCCGTAATTGTCCTCGGTCTCCGTAGCGGTCAGGAGCTTTCCGGCTGCATCATAGGTAAATGTCCGGTCGGTCTCCACGATCTGGTACGCGAAAGTGGCGTCCTTGTCATGCTTGCCATTATGGCGGTTGCCATGAGGATAGAGGTCGTCATGTCTGCCGTCCTCATGCCGTCCGTTATGCTTGTCATCGTAGGCATAACCTGCCAGAGATTCGATGGCGGTCTCCCCTGCGATGAATCCCCTGTCGTCATAAGTATAGAGATAGTCACTTACCACCCACTCACAGGTATCGCAGACATTCTTAAGCTCCACGATCTGATTCCTTGCATTGTAAGTGTTATAGGTGCTGATGCCGTTCGGGCGGTGGATCTGGGTCACCCGGTTAATGGCATCATAAGTATAGGTGGTAACTTTTCCCTCCCTGTCGGTCACTTTGATGAGATTGTCGTTCTTGTCATACTCATAGCTTACTTTTGTGCCATCCGCATAGGTAATGGCAGCGAGATGATCCGCTTCGTCATAGGCATAGCCTATGGTGTCACCCTTTGCCTCCTCGTGGGAGAAGCCGTCCTCTCCCGGTGCACGGTAAGTGGTCACGGAAGTGATCCGGCGGAGTCCGTCATAGGTGTACTCCGTGTCCCCTGTGGTATCCTGCATGGCTACCCGCTCTCCCAGAGCATTGTAGGCATAGGTAACCCCTTCTGCCCTCTGCTCTCCGGTGCTGTCGCTGTAGCTTTTTTCTACCAGATCATCCAGCTTGTCATAATCATAGCTGATCCGGTTTCCTCCGTTGGAGGTATAGGATGTGATCCGTCCTGCGATATCGTAGGTACATACTTCCTTTCGTCCTGCGGCATCGGTCACGCTGGTCAGATTTCCTTCGCGGTCGTAAGTAAATTCCGTTCCTCTTCCCAGATAATCAGTCACGCCCGTCACACGGTCCATCACATCGTAGGTATAATATGCCACACTTCCCATCGGGTCAGTCACAGAGGTCAGACGGTTCTTGGCATCATAGGTATAGTCTGTGACCCGGCCGTCTGTTGCGGTCTTTTCCAGCACATTGCCATGGGCATCATACAGATAGCTTTCTGTTAATCCCATCTTGTCCCGGTATGCAGTAACGCGGTTCACAGCATCGTAGGTATAGCCGGTGGTCTGCTCCAGAGGATCGGTCGTTAACGTCAGACGGTCATCCTTATCATAGCCGTAGTTATAGACATATCCCTTCGGATCTGTCACAGCAGTCGTATTGTAGTTGCCGTCATACGCATAGGCTGTGGTACGTTCTCCGGGTCTTTTGATGCTTACGATATTTCCGACCTTATCATAGAGAATGTCTGTTACTTTCTCCTCCGGGTCTGTCACAGTGGTCATCCGGTCTACCTTGTCATAGGCATAATTCCAGGAATAGCCCAGTGCATCCGTGACTTCAGACTGGTTGCCACGCTCATCATAGCCGTAGGTGGTCACTCCGCCTTCGGGATCTGTCACGGAAGTCAGCCGGTGCATGATGTCATAGGTATATTCGGTGGTACGGTCCAGATTATCCTGTTTTACGAGAATATCATTGCCGTTGCTGTAGGTAAAGGCAGTCTCATAGCCCAGAGGTGTCGTAATACCCGTAAGCCGTTGTACAGCATCATAGGTATAGAGATAGCTTTCGCCGTCCGGCTGTCTCTTTTTTGTCACCTGACCGTTGGCGTCTACGGTATAGAGCGTAACGTTCCCCAGCGCATCGGTGACACTGGTAACTACATCATGCCTGTCATAGGTGTATTTCTCCACAGCTCCCATGGGAGAGGTGGCGGTGATCATACGGTACAGTTTGTCATAACCATAGGTCGTGGTCTGTCCCAGCGCATCGGTAACGCCGGTCAGATTGCCTGCCGCATCATACGCATAGCTTTCCGTCAGCCCTTCCGGTGTGGTAATGGCAGTCAGACGGCTCAGAGCATCATAGGTATAGGCAGTCGTGCCTCCGTTGCCGTCCCTGTATGCAGCCAGCCGGTTCAGAGCGTCATAGGTGTAATCTGTGGTCACACCGTTGCCGTCCTTTAAGGTAGTCAGATTACTGTTCCTGTCATAGAAAAATTCCGTGGCAGCTCCTTCCGGATCTACTTTCTGTGTCAGCCGGTTCAGGGCATCGTAAGTATAGGCATATTCCGCCTTGCCCGGCTCTGTGGTATGGATCAGGTTCCCTTCCGCATCGTAAGCGTAGGATGTTACCTTTCCTTCCCCGTCCGTGACAGTAAGCAGTCTGTCGGAAGCATCGTAAGTGTAACGTGTGGTCACGCCGTCTATGCCTGTCACAGCGACTGCTCTACCGAAAGCATCATACGTTACAGCGGCTGTTCTGCCCAGCACATCGGTCTGGGTGGTCAGATTGCCTGCCGCATCATAGGTATAGGTCATCTCGTTGCCTGCCGTATCGGAAGCTTTCACGATTCTGCCACAGGCATCCAGGGTAAATGTGGTCACGACACCGTATCGGTCGGTAAAGGTTGCCACATTTCCGTTCTTATCATAGGTATAGCGTTCTGTCTCCCCGTCAGGATAGGTCTCCTTTAAGAGATTCCCCTCTGCATCCACGGTATAGGCATGGGCATTCCCCAGGGGATCCTTCGTAAGCGTAAGGTTGCTGTCCGCATCGTAGGTGTAGCCGGTCTCACCCTTCAGGGCATCCGTCACGGTCTGCAATCGGCTGATCCGGTCATAGCTGTAGGTAGTCACATTTCCCAGAGCATCGGTCTGTGCTGTCAGCTGGCCGATGGCATCATAGGTATTTTTCAGCGTATCTCCCTCCGGTGCCGTCACCGTGAGGACTCTGCCCTCTTTGTCATAGGTGTATGCCGTAGTACCGCCGCAGGCATCGGTCACAGTCGTCAGTCTCGCCAGTGCATCATAAGCATAAGCGGTGGTATTTCCCCTGCCATCCGTCACAGCGGTCAGGCTGCCGCAGGCGTCATAGGTATAATGGACAGTGTTCCCCAGCGGATCCGTACTCTCTGTCAGAAGATTTCTTGCATCATAAGTGTAGATATACTCTCTTGCCAGGTCCTCTGCGCCGGTCTGGCGGATCTTCGTGACATTGCCGTTGCCATCGTAGGTGTATGTGGTTACGGCTCCCAGCGCATCGGTCGTCTCCGTGAGTCTGGACAGATGATCATAACGATAAGTCTCCGTGGCACCATCCGCATAGGTGATTTTCGTGATCCTTCCGTTAACGTCACTTTCATAGGAAGTCACGTTACCCTCTCTGTCAGCAGCCGAAACCATGCTCTGCTTCACCGGGTCATAGGTATAAGTCTCTGCATTGCCCAGACGGTCCGTGACGGTAAGGATCCGGTCTGCTCCGTCGTAAGTATTCTTCTGTACCGCACCCTTTGCATCCGCAGTTTCCGTTACCCGGTTCATGGCATCGTAGGTATACTGTATGGTCTGCTGCTCCGCATCGGTCTGTGTAAGGCGGTTCCCGTTACTGTCATAGGTATAAGTCAGGGTATTGCCCAGCGGATCCGTACCGGACAGCATCCGGTTCATGGCATCATAAGTAAAGGTGCTGGTCTGCCCCTCTTTGTCGGTAATGGCTGTCACTGCGCCTGCCGGATCATAGGTATAGACGGTCACTGCACCGGCGGCATCCGTCTCCTTTATTACCCTGCCCAGGGCATCGTAGGTATTGGCGGTGGTCCCTCCGGTGGGATCCGTGACTGTTAACAGCCGGTTCATGGCATCATAGGTATAGTTCCATGTATTACCGGCACCGTCCGTCATGGATGTGACGCAGGCACCGTCATAGGTATAGGATGTGGTGTTGCCGTTCGCATCCTTTACCGCCACAAGCCGGTTTTTCTCATCGTAAGTGTAAGAGGTCTGTCCTCCCTCCGCATCGGTCACAGAAGTCAGGCGGTTCTGTCCGTCATAGGTATAGCCGGTCTTTCCTCCGTCATAGTCCGTAGACTGCGTCATTTTGCCTGCGGTATTGTACGCATAGGTCCTGGTGGCGCCGTCCTGTCTTTTTTCCTGTGTTACCCTGCCTTTCCCGTCATAGGTATAAATCGTCTCCACGCCGGTGCGGTCCAGACGGCCTGCCAGATACCCGGCGGTATTATAGCTTCTCTCTTCGAATGTGCCGTCCGGATATTCGATCTTCGTGGTACGGTAATTGTCATCATAGGTATAGACCGTCACATTGCCTTCCGCATCCGTGGCAGTGGTCTGTCCTCCTCCGGCCGTCTGTTCATAAGCCAGCGTGACCACGCCACCTTCCGCATCCGTCTGCTGTATCACACGGCCTTCCCCGTCGTACTCATTGGCTACGACTCTGTGTCCGTTTTCATCGTACCATGCGGTCATGCGGTGGCTGTCATCGTAAACATAACGAACGACACCGCCTGCGGGATTCGTCACCTGCGCCAGATTACCGGCTTCATCGTAGGTATAGGTCACACCGTGGCCGTCCGGCAGAGTAATGCTGCTTAAGCGGTTCTTTTCATCCAGTGCGATCCGGAATTCCTTTCCGGAGGGTGTGGTAATGCTTTTCAGGTACAGATCCACATCATAAGCCAGTTCTGTCCGGTTACCGCAGCTGTCTTCCACCGCACGGAGCAGACCGAAGCTGTCGAATTCATGACGGCTTCCGTCATCCAGGATCTCTACCACATATCCGTTCTCTGTCTCTGAAAGTCCATAGTCGCATCCGACCGGTGCAAGGTATCCCTCTCCCGCCGGGGTAAACGTGATGATGCCGCCGTTATTTCTAAGCCACAAGACCGATCCGTCGGCCAGTTCTCCCATACGTTCATCATAGGCAAAGGTCCAGCCGAAGCCCAGGCTTCCCTCATACGCCGCACCCTTTGCATTGTACTGTCTGGTCAGGGCAAAATCACCGCCGATGTCCGCAATCGTGGCATCGGCCTGTTCCATGTAGAAATTACCGGTATTCAGGTTCACCGGCTCATAGCCGAATTCACAGTTCTCCGCCCTGCCTAACAGCAGTCCGTCGATGATCGCCTTATAATATTCACTTAACACGCCGGAACTGTAAGCTGTGGTATTCTTCGGCTCCCTGATGAAAATACGGTTGCCCTGTCTGGTCAGGCAGTCCTGCATCCGCATGTCGGCAAGGATCGTATTCAGTTCCACACCGTAATGCTGTGCGATCCTGGGCATCAGGTCGAAAGCACCTTCCTCATAGATCAGGAAGCGGTCGGATTCTACGGTCTTGCCGCTTTTCCCGCCGAAGGAAGCAGTCGCCGTCACATAGTAGACCTGTCCGGGCTGTAATCCGGAAAACACCTCGCTCTGCCAGTTGGAAAGCCTCCGCTTATAGGCGATCGCCTCCAGATATTCCCCTGCATAAGCATCGGAATCCGGATAGAGAAGCTTTGTCTGCGCTTCGGTCTCTCCGGTGCTGCCGTTGACCAGTTCGTAGGTCACGGTACTGCCGGGCTTGGCCAGTCCATGGGCTGCCACTCCCAGTGTATCACAGGATTTGTCCCCATTTCTTCTTACGACCGGGTAAACATCCACTGTAGTATCATCCAGCGTAAGCTTCGCCAGATCCGTCAGATCTCCTGTCCATGAGACGATCAGCTTCGGTGCATAGGATGCGGAGGAATTGTTGTAGAATACCTCACACTGCATGGAGGCACCGGCATCGCCCGCTGTCTCGTTGGGTGCTTCCACCAGTGCTTTCATGACCAGTCCGTGATTCTCTGCGGTTCCGTTGATCCATGCACTGACTTCTTCCGTTACATCGAAGGATAATGCCTCTCCGCGGGTAGTGGAAGCCGTTCTGCTATCCAGAAAATAATGATTGTAATTTAACTGATTGTTCCAGGTAAGGCTTCCCACCTGCCAGGGCTCTTCCACTCCGAAAAGTCCGAATTCAGAACTGCCCTTGCTCCAGCGGGTCTTCTGGGTCACCTGAAATGCCGCACTGACAATCTCCGGCTCCTCCGCCAGCGCTGAGAAATCATAATCAATGGCAAAATAAGATCTGCAATTTAAATGTTTGCTGTGGAAGCCTGCCAGATTTCCGGAGGTGATACCGTCATCATAGCCCACATAAGGATATGCATTATCTCCGATCACGGAATTCGGGCTGCCCTGCTCAGCGCAGGCCACATGGATCGCACTTTTACCTACCTGAATAGCGGTAGGATCGATCCGTACCGGATAGACGCGGTCATCTGCATCCAGCCAGTCACTGTCCGCGGAAACGGTAACCGCATAGGTGGATTCTTCACCGCTTTCCTCCAGCTGAAGTTCCACGCCGAAAGAGATCTCTCCCGCCGCGTCCTCCATCTCCGGAGCCTCCAGAACGAATACTGCGTCCTGTTCGGGATCTGTTCCCTCTTCATAGAGGTACAGCGTGTTGCCGCTCAGGGCGGCTTTCAGTCCATAGGTGTTCAACAGATAACGGAAACTGTGGGCAGTGTCTCTCTGCAACAGGATGATGTCCTCTTTCACACTGTTTCCGAATATCGTGTACTGATAATCCACATCCGGCAGTACATTGTTGTAACGAATAGCATTGTCCTTTACGATACCGTCAGTGAAATCTCCCCGGGCAGGAGTCAGTGTCAGCAGATGGTCGTCACTTGCAATGGTCAGTAGCTCTGTACCTTCCTCCGCTCCGACTGTAAGCATCGCCTGATAGCTTCCAGCACTGTTCACGTAGCTTTTTGCATCTCCATACAGGGAATAGGTGGAGACCTCACTCTCTACCAGAGTATTGTCTGCCTGCTGCAGATTGCCGTCCTCATCAAGATAGCTGTTACCATCGTAGCCGATGACTGTCACATACCGGTCACCGTCTACATGGTAGGTTCGGCTGTACGCATCATAAGCTGCCAGCGTACCATAATTTTCCGGTTCCGGATCCTGATAATAGTTCTCCGGCTGTCTGGGCGGAACGTTCCCGGATACGCTAGCCGGTGTCGGCACAGGCTGCGGAGTCGGTGTCTGCTCCGGCGTCTGTTCCGGTTCCATGGTCTGTTCCGGCTCCGCCGACTGTTCCGGTCCTGCCGATTGTTCTGGTTCTGCCGATTGTTCCGGTTCTGCCGATTGTTCCGGTTCCGATGTCCGTTCCGGGTCACCGCCGGATACGGAAACCTCTGTTTCCACCCGGTGCTCTGTTATTTGGGTCTCTGCTGTCCCGGTCTCTGCCGCCATGACGTGCTGCAATGAGCTGTCTCCAAAGAGCAGTACCAAAACAAGCAGAAAGCTCAGCCTTCTGTTCCACTTCTTTCCTTTTACACTATGCATTTGTCCTCCCTCATTTGTGCTTCTGCACCGCAATTAAAGTTTGTTCCTGTTGCTTCTTTAACACGTTGTTCCTCTGTCGTGATAAAGTGTTTTGAAATATTTTATGATATTGATTATTAGTTGTCAATAAAAATGTGTGGTTTTTCGATAAATCGAAGCGTATATTTCAATTTATCGAAATATAAAAAACGTTCAGCATTTTTTGACTGAACGTTTTTTCCCCAAAATATTATCATTATCAGCGCGTGTAAACACCTAAATCCTTTAAAATATCATGTCTGAACTTGGCCAACGGCTTCTTCCCATATTCTTCATACGGTACCTGTTTTCCAAATACCATATCGCGGATATCTGTGGATGTCAGATTCGCCTTGCCAACAAGCCTTCTCTCTCCGTTGATTAGGTCACAAATTTCACTGATCTGGGTTTCCGGATACATTTCCTTTAATTCTACCAGTTCTTTCAAGTCATCGCTATGAAAATCATACGCCTCCTGCAAGTGAAGCACCTCAATATTTTTCTCCAATTGTGCATTTTTAGCTTTTATCTTTACTGCAGGCTGTTCTCCCGGCAAAATTCCTGTTGGGGTAAAAGTAAAGCTGTTGTCATCCATTTCCGAAGCAAATGGAGAAACTTCCAATTCTTTTGTCAATTTTGTTAAATTGCAGACGCTGCAACAAGGTACTAAATTATATAAACATAATGCAAAAATCGGATATTCGCTTCGGCTAATAAAATGATCCAGCTGCGCTCCGGATACGTTTTCGCCTCTGGCTGTTATATAATTTCTGTTGCAATACGGGCAAGTCTTGATCTTACTGTTTTTCACTAAATAGACATTTAATTTTTGATCCGCTAATCCTGGCATCCTTATTATCTTACCCCGAACCTTATTATAAGCCTCATAGTAAATCTGATAAAGACGTTTGAACTTTCCATTTTTCTTAAATGTTTCCTCATGCATTTCATCTTTGGATAATTGTAGATAGGCCTTTTTAATCTCTGAATAATCTGCAAGAATCCATTTACGAAATATCTCATCTGATTCTTGTTCTGCCAAATTGCGCCATGCTGCTCCCATATACTTTTTCACGCGGTTCACGATTTTTTTCCTATACGCATCATCTACTACAGCCTTCACAGCATCGAAATAGACATCCTCAACTTTTTTATCATATTTTTCAATTTTTATCATACGTTTTCCCTTCCAGATCCCGCAATTCTTCTTCGATTTCCTGTTGCCTCTTCTTCAGGTAGCTGATTCTGTTTTCTGTTTTCTTCATGTCTTCTTCTATCAATCCAAGAAGATGGCTGCGGTAAATATCTTCCCCAATTGCCATGGCGAAATCAGAGATTCGCTGGTACACGTTCTCAACTGTTATGTCTGGCTTTAATATTTGCGACATGTTGTCAGCCAGATCTTTCCTGCTTTGGTATTTTTTATTTTCCTGATCCTCCTTGTTTTCTTGGTGCTCCTTCGATTCCAGTGCTTCAAATACTTGTACAATCTTCTCCCTTGCAAATTCACCCATGGTATATTTCAGAAAAAAGTCCTTCTTTAACAGTGTATGGATATTTTGTCCGAAGGTTTGTTCGTGGGATTCCTCACTTTCCCCTTCCTCCGACAGGAAAATAATATTATCTTCAAAAATATCGGAGAGAATAAATGGAGAGTTTGTGGCAATGATAATTTGCAGATTACAGGGAACCGCTTCCTCTATAATTTTGCACAGATCCGAGATATACAGTCTCTGCCATTCCGGATGATAATACAGATCTCCCTCATCTATAAACAGAATGGCGGAATCATTTTCAACAATAGTTTCATTCTCATACGCCCTTCCACTGTCTCCAAGACTTTTTATCAACTCCTTATTGTTGGCATAACCTTTCACGATCCAGTATAGTTTTGCAAAAAAATCAAACCTTGCATATTGCCCGGACGAGAAATACTGTAAGGTATTTGTTGTATGAAAAAAGTCCATATGAATATCAGTCTTCTCTCCCCTTACAAAATTCCGGATAATATCATCCTTTTCTTTATCTCCAATAGTCAGATCATCCACCGAGAATGTTTCCCAAAGTAGTTTTTTCAGATTTTCTTCTTTCTTCTCAAAATGATCTCTTAAATACAATAGTTGAAACAATAAGTCTCTGTTAAAATATCTGGTTTTGACCTCTTTCTTTTGTTTCTGTCCGTCCTGTCCCTGTCTGATTTGCTCAATCCGTTCCGCAAAAGCCCGCTGTTCTGAGTAATTTTGTGTTTCTCCCAGGTCATTATTTTTCTCTCCCTGAAATGCAAATGCTTCATTCATATCAATTTTATTGGAAAAATAAAATATTTTACTCAACTGCCGTCTCACGGAGCCTGCTGTGCCGGAACCATACTCCATTATTTCTTCTGGACTCTTTTTAATCGTCATATTAGAGATATAATACTTCTTTTTATTCATCTCAAAAATCACCAGAAACTCTGTCCCTCGCAAGGAGGGCCTATATTTTTCCACGATTTTGGAAACAGTTGTTTCCTCTTCTCCCAGTCTATACATAATTGTGTCAAAATCATTTCCTAAAAAATTCACAAGACTTGTCTTTCCCGTTCCGTTCTTTCCTACGATAGCATATATGGAACTTATTTTAGGTGAATATGTCAGTGGAATCTCCTTTTTCTTCTTATCATCATACTTGATCTCTCCATCAGAATAGTCATAACATTTATCAAAGTAAAATTTTTGCTGTGTCATCCCATGGTATTGATTCAGATAGACCAGTTTATAAGAAATGTATTTATTTATTCGGCTGTTTATAAACGCTTTTTTCATATCCAAAAAAACAGTCTTGCCATAACTGTTTAATACATTATCCATATCTGATTTTAAGTCCAGTTTGTATGTCTCATCGGAATATTCAACCATGATCTTCGTCTTTTGTTCCAATGAAACTTTAAATAATATGCTTTCCCTACTTTTTTCCTTGAAAACACGTTCGGATCTTACTTTATCCATATAGGTTTCAAAGAGGCTCTTTCTCTCATCCGGAACTGTTAAACACTCCATAGTAATAGGCATTTCCTCCATACCATAAAAGTTAATAGCCGGTTGGCCGTGATTACTACGATCTTCGCTATAGATATCTTTCAGCATCCCCATAATGATTACGCTGTCCAGATAAAGAAATTGTTTCTGCAATCTTTCTGCCTCATTATTCTGGAAGAAGCCCTTAATAATCGTATAGACCTGTTTGCGGTGGATGGAATTCATATCTACTTCATTGCATGTATATTTCTCCAATATTCTTTGGATGATATTCCTCGGCAGATAATGTATATTTTTTTCTATCATTTCAAGACCGTTATATGCATACCCAAAATCATTTTGATCTCCGGCGTTTTTAATATGACCAATCAGTGCATCAGCAATATACTGCCGTTCGTCCGAATCAAGACGCATTTCGGTTTTGTAATATCTGCAAAGCAATTTAATAGCTGTTTCATTATCATTAAATCTGCCGTAAAAATAATAATAAAGTTCTGTCATAGACAAATACGCTGTTCTATACATTGCCCGAGGTATCGTTTTCAGAGTATCAACGTCCTGTTCTTTGTCAATAACTGCAAAAAGCGCATAGCAAAAATGTTTGTGTTCCAGTAATTTTTCCCACTTTTCTTCAATTACAGTTTGCGGAGAAATACATTCCATGCAAATACAGCAAAAAGTCATAAACTCACTTTCTGTTAATTCATTTATATAATTTTTTTCACGCTCATTCGCAATCCTTTTCTCCATTTCGTCTGCGATAAGGCATAACTGATTCTCTATATCCTCCCGAAGAATCTCCTGCCGAAGGAACATCCTCTGATCCAGTTTATTTTCTTCACAATAATATTTTATTTCATCAAACAGCCTTTTTTTATTCCGTATTAAATCCATCTTCTTCCCCTTTCACACGCTTTTATCGTTTGACGATTCCTTTCCTTTTATTGTACCTGTATCCCCGATCCCCCGCAACTGTTCCTCTCCAAAATGCCCCAAATTCTTCCAAGAAAATTAATAAAAAATCCACGAAAAAAACAGAGACAATATTAAAAACATCTCTGCCTCCAGCGTAAACATGGTACTACTCCTTTGTATTTTGAGCCAAAAAATATGGGAAGCCTAAGCTTCCCACTCGTTAATGTTCATCTCTTTACGGATTGATTACCGAAGGTTAATGGAGACCTAAATACCCTTTTCCCTTTATCAGTTTTTCAGCCTCTTCACTGTTTTCCATCATTCCGGTTTCGATACATATCTTTCGGTCTGTCTGGATCAGAATTCTATACGCCCCTCTTCCAGCCGACTTATAACGCACTGATCTCACATCTTCCCATGAGTATTTTTTCTCTTTTCCCCAAATGGAACGATAAGTAATATCATCCCGCGTCATAGTAATTCTTTTGTTGCGCCAAAACAGGAGGAAATAGCTCCCTTCCATTCCACATAATATGAAAAAGATAATGCCTGCGCCTTTCACTTCCTTTGAAGTGCTTGAAATCAATATTAAAAAAACTCCCACTCCGATGAACCAGAAAAACACTCCAAGTAGCAATGGTGTCAATGTTCTTCCGGAACACACAACTTCTTTTTCATCATTCACTTCTGTAATCCTCCGGTAAGAGCCTCTATTGAAAATTTAGTCTCCATTTCGACTTTCTTTTCAATACTTTGGATATATGTCCAAAAACGGATGCCCCCATTCCTACAGGGAAGCATCCGTTTCTTCCATTTTATTTTTACAGCAGGCTGTCCAGGGTCTCTCTGATCGCCTTGATGAAGTCCAGGCTGTTGAGGATCACGGGATGCTCACAGGTGGAGATCAGGGACAGGCTCTTGGTCATCTTGCCATCCTCAATGGTCTTAATGCATGCCTGCTCCAGCTTGTCTGCGAAGTTACACAGTTCGGGGATCTGATCCAGCTCGCCGCGCTTTCTGAGAGCTCCGGTCCATGCGTAGATGGTAGCAATGGAGTTGGTGGAGGTCTCTTCACCCTTTAAGTGCTTGTAGTAATGACGCTGTACAGTTCCATGAGCAGCCTCATACTCATAAACGCCGCTGGGAGATACCAGTACAGAGGTCATCATGGACAGATCGCCGTAAGCGGTAGCTACCATATCGGACATTACATCACCATCGTAGTTCTTACATGCCCAGATGAATCCGCCCTCAGAACGGATGACACGGGCTACGGCATCATCGATCAGAGTGTAGAAATATTCAATGCCAAGTTCCTCGAATTTAGCCTTGTACTCGTTATCATAGATCTCCTGGAAAATATCCTTAAAAGTATGATCGTACTTTTTGGAAATTGTATCTTTAGTAGAGAACCACAGATCCTGCTTCGTATCTACCGCATAGCTGAAGCATGCTCTTGCAAAGCTCTCGATGGATTTATTGGTATTGTGGATACCCTGAATGATACCTGCTCCGTCGAAATTATGGATCAGTTCACGGGTCTCGGTGCCGTCTGCTGCGGTGAATACCAGCTCTGCCTTACCGGGTCCGGGTACTTTGATCTCTGTATTTTTATAGACATCACCATAAGCATGACGGGCGATGGTGATGGGCTTGGTCCAGTTTTTTACGTAGGGAACGATACCCTTTACCAGGATTGGTGCACGGAATACAGTACCGTCCAAGATGGCACGAATGGTTCCGTTGGGACTCTTCCACATTTCCTTCAGGTTGTACTCTGTCATTCTGGCAGCGTTGGGAGTAATGGTAGCACATTTTACGGCAACACCGTATTTTAAGGTAGCGTTGGCAGAATCTACGGTTACCTGATCGTCTGTCTCATTACGATGCTCCAGTCCCAGATCATAGTACTCTGTCTTCAGATCGATATAGGGCAGTAACAGCTCATCCTTGATCATCTGCCAGAGGATTCTGGTCATTTCATCTCCGTCCATCTCTACGAGAGGGGTTGTCATTTTGATCTTTTCCATAACGATTTCCTTTCCAGTATTAATTTTCGTTCTATTCTATTTTAACGTAATTCGTTCCAACAGACAACTTATTCCTGACTTCCAGTCTGCTGTGCATAAGCCTCATTCAGACCATTCTTCACCATGTTCTCATAGGCATTGATCATGTGCTGATGTGCCAGCTGCTCTGCCAGATCGGCGTTGCCAGCCTTAATGGCTTCCATGATCTTTTCATGCTCTTCGTTGGACTTTGGACCTCTATTGGCACTGGACAGCGTCTTCTTACGGACACGGAGAACATACTGATGGAAATCCTTCAGCTGATGCTCCAGCATCTTGCTGTCACAGGCTTCGTACAGAATGTCATGGAAACGGTTGTCTAACTCCGCCAGCTGCTCCAGATGCCCTTTTTGGGCATGGAACTTGGACAGATAGACATTCTCCTCCATCTCTTCCATCTGTTCCTTAGTGATATGCTCCGTAGCCCAGCGTGCACACAGTCCTTCCAACAAAGAACGGATCATATAAATATCCTTCACGTCCTTCTGCGTAATGCCGGTGACATAGGCACCCTTGTTCGGAATGATCTGGATCAGTCCCTCCAGCTCCAGTTGACGGAACGCTTCTCTGACAGGGGTTCTGCTGACGCCCATCTCCTCGCCGATCGCCACTTCCTTCAATTCTTCATGTTCCTGATATTTTCCGCTTAAGATATCCTCTCTCAGCTTGTGAAATACCCGTCCCCGCAGGGAGAACTTGTCCGTTACTTCCTGCTTTACATCATACTTACTCACTATAATCCTCGATTCCAGGCAACGCTGTTACCGTTGTCATGCTCATTCTATGTTTACTCACCGATCTTCAGATTCTTCTCCAGGCAAATACGGTTAACACATGCCACGATCTCATCATCCGTAAGTACGGTGACACGACCTCCGGCATACTCCTCATCTACCCACTTTTTGATCTCTGCTACCAGTTCGGAATTCTTCTGTACCTGCTTGTCTCCCTTTAACTTGTAGTAGGTGTTCAGCCAGTGTGCGATACCTGCCAGACCAGAGGTGTTGGAAATAGCGCACAATACCGGACGGTTCAGGAATTTCTCGGTATCGAAGATATTGTAGATTTCCTCGTTCTTAAGCAGTCCGTCTGCATGGATGCCGGCTCTGGTTACATTAAAGTTCTTGCCCACAAACGGGGTTCTGGGAGGAATCTGATAACCTATTTCTTTCTCATAGTACTCTGCCAGCTCCGTGATCACACGGGTATTCATACCGTTTAAGTCGCCCTTTAACTGTGCATACTCGAATACCATTGCCTCCAAAGGCGTATTACCGGTACGCTCACCGATACCAAACAGAGAAGTGTTGACACCGGAACAGCCATACAGCCATGCTGTGGTAGAGTTGGACACTGCCTTGTAAAAGTCATTATGTCCATGCCACTCGATCAACTCATGAGGCACACCTGCATGGGTATGGATCGCATAGATGATACCCTGTACACTACGGGGAATAACGGCACCGGGATAGTTGACACCATATCCCATGGTATCGCAGGCACGTACCTTGATGGGAATCTGATACTCCTTCATCAGTTTCATCAGTTCCAGACAGAACGGCACCACATAGCCGTAGATATCCGCTCTGGTGATATCCTCAAGGTGACATCTGGGGCTGATGCCCTCCTCTAAGCAGTCACGGATAACACTTAAATAGTGATCCATTGCCTGTCTTCTGGTCATTTTTAACTTTAAGAAAATATGATAATCGGAACAGCTTACCAAAATACCGGTCTCCTTCATTCCAATCTCTTTTACTAATTTGAAATCTTCCTTGCTGGCGCGGATCCAGCTGGTCACCTCAGGGAACTTATATCCCCTCTCCATGCACTTATAGACAGCGTCTCTGTCCTTTTTGCTGTACAGAAAGAACTCGCTGGCACGGATCATTCCGTTGGGACCGCCCAGTTCGTGCAGATAATCATAGATCTTCACAATCTGCTCCGTGGTATAAGGTGCCCTGGACTGCTGTCCGTCTCTAAAAGTGGTATCTGTGATCCAGATATCCTTCGGCATGTTATGAGGCACGATACGATCATTAAAAGGTATTTTGGGGATTTCGGAATAAGGGAACATATTACGGAACACGTTCGGCTTCTCCACATCATCCAGTATGTACATATGCTCCTCAATCTCCAGAAGGTTGTTCTTCGGATTCATGGAGACCGGACGATTCTGAAATGCATCACTATCTCTCATTGGTATACCTCTCTTCCCTGACATTCGACATCTGCAATATTTTTTCTATTTTTACTCTGCGCAGTAAAAATACATTTTGCAGTTCTCGTATCATTGTATACAATCATACCATTTGTGTCAATATCTTTAGTATTAATTTTATTGACTTATTTTAATCACATTTTTTATTTTTCCCAGTGATTTTATCATTTTACTTGTTTTCTAATAATCTGCGGACATTGAGCATTCCGAAGCCCTGCTTATTCCAGGGTTCTCCGAGATCCGTAGCTGTCAGCGCTACCCGACGGAGAAATTCTTCATTGGACATTCTCGGATATTTTTGTAGTACCAGTGCTGCCGCTCCGGACACAATGGGGGTTGCCATGGAGGTACCACTTTTTGCAATATAAGGTTTAAAAATTCTGCCATTTCTATTTTTCCAGAAAGCATTGCAGGACAGGATCCGCGTCCCGGGAGCCACAATATCCGGTTTTCGGATAACGTCGTATTTTCTACCTCTTCCGGAATATGTTTCGCATCGCTTCGGGTCATTTTTACAATATCTTCCATCGTGACAACCCACTGTTAACACTTTCCGGCTGCTTGCCATCTCCGAAATACTTCCATTCTCAGGTCCTGCATTTCCCGCTGCACAGACTACGAGAATATTATGATCCCACAACAATTCCATATACTCCCGCAGTACCTGTTCCTTGTATCGTTCCTTCAATTCACCGATTCCGACAGATATATTTAAGATCCGGATCTGATACCTGTTTTTTACCCGTAGGATCCACTGAAAAGCCTCCTGCATGGAATCACAGGATCCTTCTCCCTTTCCATCCAACACTTTTCCCACGACAAGTTTTGATGCCGGTGCCATTCCCCGAAGCCTTCCACCCGACAATTCTCCGTTTCCGCAAAGGATGCCACATACATGGGTTCCATGTCCGTTATCATCATACGGCAGAGAGCTCTTCTCCACGAAATCACGAAAACATAACAAATGCCCGGCAAGATCCGGATGATATGCGATCCCGGTATCCAATACAGCAACCGTTACAGGCTCTGACCGCCAAGTTACGCTATATATTTGTTCCGGTACCTGTACCTGCTCCCTGACCCTCTGCATCCGTTTTCCTTCCCGGTAAAAATATAGTAAAACCGACATAAGACTTAATCTATCTTATGCCGGTTTCTATTCCGGGTGTCGGTTAAATCACCCCATTATTCATTTATAATCTCTATCCCCTCCGGGAAAGCGTCATTTCCAATATCCGTGACACTCGCCGGCAGATGTACTTTTTTCAATTCCGTATGATTTCGGAATGCTTCCTCTGCGATCACGCGAACGCCATCCGGTATCACAACTTCAGGCAGATTCCCTTTATAAGCTACCAGGATGTCCCCACTGATCAGAAAATCATCCATACTGTTCTCTTCAAAATCATCCATCCACCCGGTATGGGTAAACGCCTTGGCACCAACAGTATTCACCGTGTCCGGCAATATCACGTTATCCAGATTATCACAATGATAAAACGCCGCATAATCAATCACCGTTACACCTTCCGGAATCGTAACGGTCCGGAGAGAACTTCTGGAAAAAGCAAAACGTCCGATCTCTGTAGTACCTTCCGGGATCGTAACTGCGCTGACAGACTGGTTACGATAATACATCCATTCCGGAATCTTGCCGTTCTCTGTCTCAGCTGTGATATCCTGTTCTTCACCGGTCTCCTGTCCCGCTTCCGGTTCCGTATACCCCTGCTGTACTTTTTCCTCACCCGGATGCACCATTACCAGGGCATGATTCCCTACAACAATGGTACTGCCCAGGACATTACCGGGAACCGGTGTTGCAACAGGTGCAGGCGTAGTCGTTGATACAGGTTCTGTCGTTGCCTGTGTATCCGGTCTGCTTACTGCTGTCGGTGTCTGTACAGGAGCTGCCGTCACCAGCGGATCACGGTTTTTCTGCTCCGCAAGTTTTTGGGAAAACTGTGCTGCCACACTTCCCTCGTCCGCATGGATTGTCACATTATCACAGTTTAAGAAAGCATCTTCCGCAATACCGGTCACCGTAGCCGGGATATAAATATCTGTGAGATTAATACATCCCGCAAATGCCTGTGCATCAATACTCTGTACATTTTCCGGAATTGTGATCTGCTTTAAACCCGTACATCCTGCAAACGAATACTCGTCCACTGCAGTCAGACCCTTTCCCAGGACAACCTCTTCCAGATTGTTACATCCCCAGAAAACATAGGCATCCAAACGCTTGACAGATTTCGGAATTACAACGAACTGTACCTTCTGATTGTTCTCAAAGGCACTCTCGCCTACGACTTCCACTGTATCCGGAATCGTGACGCGTTCTTCCGTCCCTCTGTATTTTACCAGTGTACTCCCCTGCGTCTGAAAATCAGAGGCAGACGCTGCCGCATCTGCCTCCGACACAGGAAGATGTGTCAGGATCAATGCGGTAACTGCCAGTGCTATGACAGCCATCCACTTTTTATGATTCATAAACCTTCCCATCCTTTATTTCACACTAGGCTCTGGCTTTCCGCAGAGTCTTTTTGTCCTTCTTCATGAAGAGTACTACCGAAATACATGCAAGTCCCATGGATAGAAACCACTTGGGATGAATGCCGTCTCCGGTCTTAGGTGTGCTGTCTGCGATGGTTCCCGCAGTCAGATTATTCGTATCCACATAGATCACATACGGTGAAAAATGCTCTGCCGTAAAGGTTACGCAAGATACTCCGGATATTGTGGAGAACTTCGGTGACAGCTTATCCAGCTTGCTGTTCACTACTCCGGCCACTTTATTATTACCTGCGTAGGTGATCAGGGAATCCGGCAGAGGCAATGTAATGCTGATGGACAATCCTGTGGTATCTGTGATCTTTGTATTGCCGGTGGAATCATAGAGACTGATGTCCATGGGGAAATACTTGATAGCACTGATATCACTGCCGTACTCTGCCATCAGAGCCTTAACTACCTCTTCGGAAGCTGCTGCACTCTCTGTGATCTTGATCACAAAGTTATCAGAAGATCCATTCACCGTTGCAGATACCACACCGGTATTGGACAGACCGTTTTTATCAATAACAACGGTGGTTCTGCCACCGGATACGGTTCCCGTAGTAGTGCTGCTCGGTCTTCTGTTGGAATTGGAATTCGTGGAATTACCGCTTCCTGTAGATGTATTTGTTTTGTTACCTGAACCGGATTTTGCAGTATAATTTGCAGTTACCGTTACATTAGCTTCCGGCATAGTGATGACCGTTGCAGACAATACCTTGCTGGCAATCTTCGTATTGGCCGGATCTATTGACCAGCTGCTGAACTGTTGATTCTTTGCCGGATCATTCGCAACGATGATCGGCTGGGAACCTGCTACATAACTGCCGGAGCCGGAACCGTTTTTAACTGTCAGAGTATACATCTTGGCAGTAGTTCCGTTGTTATTATTGCCTCCCGGACTGGTGCTTGCTCCGGGGCTGGTGCTTGCACCCGGACTGGCAGTTCCACCATTATTAGAGCCACTGGCTTCATATACTGCATAGAAATCTGTATTTTCTGTGATAGCTGTTGCAATATCCGGCAGCCATTCCTTGAAAGTATAGCCACTGACCGTAGGAGTCTGGATACTGGGTGCAACCGTACCCTTCTTGATCGTTGTCTGATAGAACACTTCCTTGGTCACACTATTGATATATCTGACTACAATATCATCTTCGCTTAGCGCCTTATATTGTGCCATGGTGGTAAAAGACTCTGTAATATTGGTCAGAGGTCTGTCCCATCCGATGAAGATATAACCATCTCTCACAAGATTAGATGTGTTGGGCAGATCCGCATCTGCGATGCTGCCGCCGGAGGATACCTTGATCTTCTTAATTACCGTACCATCCCAATCCTGGAAGGTTACGGTCAATTTACTTGCATCGGGATCTTCCTTCTCATAAATAGCGGTACATGTTGTATCTTCCGTGATGTTCGTGTAATCGCCATCCCATCCCTTAAATACTTCGCCGGTCTTACCTAACGGTGTAGGCGGAACCGCATCTTCCCCGCCCCGTACCTGTTGTTCGTCTACCTGGACATTTTTCTGCAGTTCTTCATTCCAGTCACGGAAGATAACGGTATAGATTTCCTCCAGCGGAGTATCTTCCACTGCAAATCCGTTCGCATCACCATATCTGTAGAGATAACTGGTCTTCGGAGCACATAAGGTAACATCTCCCTTATCTTTAAGGATTCCGGTAAAAGTATCCTGGTCAATCAGTGTTAATCTCTCACTGGACTCCTCCAGCCATTTAATGCTACTGCCGTTGAATACATTATCTTTCAGTTCTTCACAGGTGATCGGCAGTTTCACGGTATCCAGATTCTTAGTCTCCGCAAACGCATAGGAAGGCACTACCGTAATGGCACTGTCCGACAGATCGATCGTAGTCAGATTGTCGCAGCCGCGGAACGCCTCCGGTGCCATTTCCGTCACGCCCGTTGTCTCTTTGGCATTCACACGCTTGCTGGTTCTACCCTCTAAGCATTCAATAATCTTCGCTTTTGCACTGCCGTTCATTCCATAGATAATCGAATTGTCGCAGGTGAAATAATCGGTTCCCTGGAATCCTACCTTATCCAGAATTTTGCAACCGGTAAATGGAATATTACCAAGACTGCTGATGGTTCCGGACAGGGACACATCTTTCAGAGCAACACAGTCTTTAAATGCATAGTCGCCAATGGACTGGGTATTGCCGTTGATCTCTACTGTAGCCAGTTTCTCACAGCCATCAAAGGCATTTTTTGCTATGCTGGACAGGGTATTGCTGTAGCTGATCACACCGGTCAGATATTTTGCGCCCTTGAAGTCATTTTCTTCAATACTGTCGAGACCGTATATGGTCAGAGTCTTTTCCTTCTGATCCTTCTCTTTTTCCACAAACAGACCGTCCTTGATTGCCTGAATGCCTTCCGGTATGGTCACGTTCAGTGCGGAATCAATAAACTGCTGCTGATCCTCTGTCAGAGACTCTCCAGCATTATATTTGGTCAGTGCAGTTTCCGCTGCACTTCTCTGGGCATCTGTCAGATACGGATAATCATCTTTATTTAAGTATTTGGTCAATTCCGTAAATGCCGGGAAATCGATCAGTTCGCTGACATTCTTCTCCGGGTTGTACTGTGCGACCAGATTGGACGGCCATCCGCTGCAATATCTGACATAGGTTGCCACCTGACTGCTGTTATTATATCTGCCGTCCGGACTCATCGCATACTTATACGGTGTGGACTCCGGTGAGATTTCTCCTACAAAGGTCAGTTTCACTGCCGGACTGTTATCTGCATCGTTCATAGCTGTCGCTGTGCTGTGTGTACAGCCCGTTCTGTGTGTACCGGTAAAGTCCTGGGTCTTAAACGCATCCGTTCCAATAGCGATACTGCTATTGTTAAATATTACCGTTGCCAGATTATGACATCCACGGAAAGCACCATCTCCTACCGACTGTACACTGGCAGGCAGAGATACCATTGTCAGGTTACAATTGTTGGCAAATGTATTTGCCGAGATATTGTAAATATGATATGGTCCGATGGGATCCGGGATATTCAATGTCTTAACGCCGGTTCCTACGCTGGCATTAAGCAACTGGTTGGAGGAATCTACTATAAACGTAGACCGACCAGGTTCACCTGAAACATTGGGATCCTGAACCGTCAATTCGTATTTGTTCAATTTCTCATATAAATGTGTGTCAGGATTATAATTAATGTAACTGAATGCAAAACAATTTTCCTGACATAGCTTGTGAAGTTTGCTTTCTCTTAGTCCTTCAAAATAGAAGGTACCGTTTACCGGATCATCCGCAAGCATGGACTTAAAGCAGTCAAAGCAATACACATCGTCATCTGCTTTTCCGGAGTTGATGGTAAACTGTGCATTTCGGGAAGCTACATAATGCAGGTTCTTACATCCCTTGAACATGGAGATTCCAATGGTCTCGCTGTACATATCCGGGAAAGTCACGGAATACAGGGTTTCATCATTTTCAAATACATTCCAGCCCATTTCCTTCAGGCTGCTGGAACTGATGCCGTTCTCCTGCTCCGGATTACATATCTCTACTTCATATAAATACCGGCATTCCGCGAATGCATAGTCTCCGATATAACTTACAGAAATAGGAATATCAATATCCGTCAACTGAGTACAACTGTAGAAAGCATGATCTCCCAGCTGTGCCAGGTTACACTCTCTGGGGATGTTCACTGCTTTCATACTGCCGCATTCCGCAAATGCCCAGTTACCGATGACAGTGATACCATTACCAAAGGAAATGCTGTTCAGACCATTACAGCCATAGAACGCATAGTTGCCGACACCAATGAGTTTCTCACCAATGTTCAGTGTTACAATATTGCTGGCTCCGGCGAAAATACCGTCTAACGGATTTTTAGATGTGATATCTCCTGCCACAGACCAGGTATAGGTACCATTTGGATTGGCTGTAGATGCCAGATACTGGTTACCAATGTATTTTACATCCAGATCCTTGATCCACTGATCATCCGGCTGTTCTGTCTTTGCAAATCCGTCATATACTTTTGCTGTTTTATCCTCATTTTCCGCCTGCGTACTGGTGTAAGAATAACCGCTGCCCTTTTTCTGGAAGAAATCCACAAGAGAAAGTTTTTTCCAGGCATTGTCCGTAGCATAACAAGGACGCATCTCACCATCCTTATAAGTCTCAGTCTTCGTCTCCATCACCGGTTTACCCTGTGAATCATATAACGGTAGACCTGTATTCGGATCTGTTGCCTGTACTTCCACCTCTCTGGTCTTCTCTGTCAGAGCCTCATAATACAAAGGCTGTCCATTCTTACTTGCCGCCACGTAACCATTGATGGTACCCTGGTTACCGGTAGGCTGTATGTACGCATTTACCATATCGGGAATATCCAGTACATTCCCAGTCAATGTCGTATTTTTATTATAACCAAGCAATACTGCACACCAGGAATTCTTATAGTTCACATAGGCAAACTGATAGCTGGTTCCGTCTGTGTTAGTCTCTGTTGTATAAATGGTCGCATTTCTGTCTACCACAGGAATCAGCGTATCCATGGTGGGAATTGTGCTGCTACCGGAAAGCAGACTTGCTTTCTCTGATGCGTCCTTCGGAATCGTAACCTTATATTTAGAAGAGCTATGTGTTGTCTGATGTGTATGACTTGCTGCCTGTGTTGCGATCTCCTCTTCCGCACGCAGTCCTTCCGTAGGAATCGCTGCCACTACGATCGCTGAGATCAGGAACAATGTTCCCAGGGTCTTCCTTACTGTCTTTTTTAATCTTCTGTTGGTCTTTTTTGTACCCTTAGTCATCCTTTACTCCTTTGTCGTCACTTTTTTGGCAACCACTACGAATCTGCCGTTTTTCTCCTGATAATCACAGGTAGATAAGGTCAGCAGCCGGTCACCGAACGAGGCCGTGACTCCTGTGTCATATAATGACATCCCTTCCATATCATTCATATAAGAGTCAAATTCCTGCTCGCTCTGGGCGTCTATAAACTGATAGTATTTAAATACGATCTCATCTTCACTGTATACCCTTGAACGGAATACATACATGATCTCATACAGACCTTTTTCATAGATGGTATCAAACTGTATGCAGGGATGTTTCTCATAGTAGCTCTGGTCGCTGTATAAGGATAAGCCTCCGAACATCTGCCCGCTCTTCATGTGATGCCCGTACAGAATAAGGTTTGTGCTGGGTTTCAACACATCACAGTCCTTGTCCATGAAAATGGATCCGTTCTTGTCATACTCCTGATTCAGATTGTGATCCAGATAATATTCGTTATCCGTTGTCTGCATTACAGGGTAATCTATATTAGTATCGTCAATTTTTACCCATCCGATTAGTCTTTTGTTCTTATTTAATAAATTTTTATATTCATCCAGCACCGGAGGCGGCGTGCTCTGTCCTTCCTCCGCGGTATAATGAATCACCGGAGCCGGTGCATCACTTGCTGTTGGCTCTTTATCTTTCAATTCGCTCAGCTGCTTGTAATTATCAGCGGTACGATAATTGTACCAATTATATACACCGAAATACCCCAGGCAGACAATGGCTGCCATACTACAGAGGACTACCAGTAATTTTCTGCGTTTTTCCTGCTTTTTCAATTCTTCTTTAACTATTTTATCCAGTTCCTGTTCATCAAACTGCGTTTTTTTCTGCTTCTGTGCGGCCTTCCTATGTTTCGGTGTTTCTTTTTTCTTTACTGGCTTCTTTAAAGGTTCCTTTTTTTTCGTTGCATTGGCTCTGGAAACCGGGGCATCTTTTCGTTCCTGTCTGTGAATTTCTTCTGCCAGTTCCTCCATATAATCCTGTCCCAGGATACTGTGAAATCTGCATTTTCCACTACGGATCACTTCCAAGAGCTTCTTCTGATCCGACAGGTTCATCTTCTTAGTCTGCATCCGAAGATTTTCAATCACCTGCTGATCCTTCAGAGCGTTCTGATAATCCGCCTCTGTTCGAAACTGCCGCCCTTCTACGATATATATCTTCTGTGTCATTCAATCTATCCTTAAGTAAATAATAAGATGTCAGGGATAAGTGGGGTAAACTTATATGAATTAAGCCTGCATCATTTTAACTACATATTATCATCTATTACATTTCCACATGGCTATTTTTATTTTACTATATTAGAAAATTATTGCAAGTCTTTTCCGGAAACATTGACAGGCTCCCCCGCATACAATAGAGCATAAATAAAAAGTGGAGGCACTAAAAATGAGTGACTTAACTGCTACAAACTGTGGCTGCAATAATAATTCCTGCAGCAACAATAACAACTGTAGTAACGGTATCTTCGGCAACAGCTGCATCTGGATTATCCTTTTACTGTTCTGCGGCGGTGGCTGCGGTAACGGTTGCGGCAACAACAGCTGCGGACTTCTGGGAAATAAAAACAATGGTTGCGGCGGAAATGATTGTTGCGAATGGCTGATCTGGATTCTGCTCCTGTCCTGCTTCTGTGGCGGTGGCAACAACGGCTGTGGAAATTGCGGTTGCTGATTTACCGGACTTTTTACACACGTATGATCGATCATCCCGGGGTGCGGATCTTCCGTACCCCGAATGATTGATTGGCATAAGCGAATTATCCGCTTCATAAGATACTAGTAATTCATTTACTGGAAGGTATTATCTGCATGGATGATAACAGAATCGACAAGGCGGCCGCCTTTGACACTTTATTTACCAACAACCGCATTCAGATTCTGAAAACACTTGCCTATTATATAGATCCGCATCTCCTGAAAGGACTTGCTGTCTACATAAAATTTTTGGAATTGCAATATACGCTGGCACTGTTTAGACAGCATCCGGAGACTGCTCTGCACAGTTTTCCTCTATCATCCGATGGAAGCAGTCTCGCCGGTGAACTATGCAGTGATCTCATGCCTTTATGCGATGAAACGCAGAAAGCATCCCTGCAGCAGGTCACCCAGATGCTTGACAATATCCATAATTTTCAAGAAATGATGGATATGGCTAAGTCCATGCAGGAGCTGTTCCCGGAAGGTTTCTCCGATCTGGACGGTTGTGATCCGGCTATGTTGTCCGAACTTTTCGCAGCCACTCAAAATCAATCAGGAGGTCAACAAAATGGATTATTCCAAGACTCCCCTCTGGATGCAGGATGATCTTGTGAAGGACATCCCCAGAGAAAAATTAGAATTTCTCTCCACTCTTTTTGCCAAAGGGCACGGCAAATCACAAAAAGAAATGATGTCACTTCTCATGCCTGCCATGCGTAAGGCAAAGCAGGAGCATCTCACTTTTACCCCACAGGAAATGCAGGCTGCCATCACAGCCATCAAAAAATACAGCACCGAAGCAGAGCTGCAGCAGATTCAAAACATTTTAAAAAAAAGCAACGCTCAAAGAAATAACTCCCGGCAGACGTAAGGTCTGTCAGGAGTTATCTTATTTCTCGAAAATTCATTCAATGCCATTCGCATAGTCGCGTTATCACGCTTTCTGTGACTACTTAACTACGATGTTGACGATTCTGCCGGGAACGTAGATCTCTTTTACAATGTTGCCGGTCAGCTTGTCTCCCAGAGCTTCTTTTGCCATGGCGATGACATTTTCCTTGGTCTCATCCTTGGAAACATTGATGGTCACACGCATCTTGCCGTTGACCTGAACACCGATCTCGACAACGCTCTCTACGGTCTTCTCTTCCTCGAAATCAGGCCATGCCGCCTGATACAATCTGCCTTCAAAGCCGGCAGTCTGCCACAATTCCTCGGTGATATGAGGTGCTACGGGGTTCAGCAGAGTAAGCAGTGTCTTGTATTCGCCTCTGGTAATGGAGTTCTTCTTGTAGAACTCGTTGATCAGGGACATCATGGCCGCGATGGCGGTGTTGTACTTCAGGTTCTCGAAATCGCTGCTGACCTTTTTAATGGTCTGGTGCATCTTGGTCTCTAAATCTGCACTATAGCCTTCTTCATCAATCAGAATATCCTGCAACTTCCATACTCTCTCAAGGAATCTGCGGCATCCCTTTACGCCTTCCTCGCTCCAGGAAGCGCTCAGATCAAAGGCACCGATGAACATCTCGTAGGTACGCAGCGTATCTGCACCGTAATCCTGTACGATATCGTCCGGATTTACCACATTGCCACGGGACTTGGACATCTTCTCACCGTTGGATCCCAGGATCATGCCGTGGCTGGTTCTCTTCTGGTAAGGTTCAGGAGTAGGTACCACACCCTGATCATACAGGAACTTATGCCAGAAACGGGAGTATAAGAGATGCAGCGTGGTATGCTCCATACCGCCGTTGTACCAATCAACCGGCAGCCAGTACTTCAATGCTTCAGGACTTGCCAGTGCCTTGTCATTGTGAGGATCGGTATAACGCAGGTAATACCAGGAAGAACCTGCCCACTGAGGCATGGTATCGGTCTCTCTCTTTGCCGGACCGCCACAGCAGGGACAGGTGGTATTTACCCAGTCAGTCATGGCAGCCAGAGGAGATTCTCCGGTATCGGTAGGCATGTAGCTCTCTACATCGGGTAACTGCAGCGGCAGTTCGCTCTCATCAATGGGAACATATCCGCACTTGTCACAATGTACGATAGGGATCGGCTCACCCCAGTAACGCTGTCTGGAGAATACCCAGTCTCTTAATTTATAATTGGTCTTGCGGTTACCGATGCCCTTCTCTTCCAGATAGTTCATGATCTTCTCTTTGGCTTCTGCCACAGACAGGCCGTTCAGGAAATCGGAATTGACCAAAGTACCATCAGCAACATCGGTATATACAGCTTCTTCTACGCTGACAGGGCTTCCGGCTACAACTTCGATAATAGGCATGCCAAACTTTTTAGCGAACTCCCAGTCTCTCTCATCATGGGCAGGTACTGCCATGATAGCGCCGGTACCGTAAGTCATCAATACATAGTCAGATACCCATACAGGGATCTCTTTACCGTTGACGGGATTGGTAGCGGTCAGACCCTGGATGCAGACACCGGTCTTATCCTTTGCCAGCTCGGTACGTTCGAAATCAGACTTCTTCGCAGCCATCTCACGGTATGCCACGATATCATTCCAGTTCTTGATCTCGTCCTTGTATTTATCCAGTACAGGATGCTCCGGAGATACTACCATGTAGGTAACGCCGAACAGCGTATCCGGTCTGGTGGTGTAAATGCGCAGCTTCTCGTCCTTGCCGGTGAGTGTGAAATCCACCTCGGCACCCTGTGACTTACCGATCCAGTTCTTCTGGGAAACCTTGACACGCTCGATATAATCTACGGTATCCAGGCCCTCGATCAACTTGTCTGCATATTCAGTGATCTTCAGCATCCACTGGCTCTTGACCTTACGGATAACTTCGGAACCGCAACGCTCGCAGACACCATTGACTACCTCCTCATTTGCAAGACCTACCTTACAGGAGGTACACCAGTTGATAGGCATCTCTGTCTTGTAAGCCAGTCCTGCCTTGAACAGCTTTAAGAAGATCCACTGGGTCCAATGATAATACTCGGGATCCGTGGTATTGATCTCTCTGTCCCAGTCAAAGGAATAACCTAAGGAATGCAGCTGATTCTTGAATCTTGCCACGTTATTCTTGGTTACGATCTTCGGATGGATGTGATTTTTAATTGCGTAATTTTCGGTAGGGAGACCGAACGCATCCCATCCCATAGGATACAGCACGTTGTATCCCTGCATTCTGCGCTTACGTGCTACGATATCCAGTGCGGTATAAGGTCTCGGATGACCTACGTGTAATCCCTGTCCGGAAGGATAAGGGAACTCTACCAGTGCGTAATATTTGGGCTTGGAGAAATCGTCGGAAGTCTTGAATGCTTTTTCGTCATCCCAGACAGTCTGCCATTTTTTCTCTACCTCTCTGTGATTGTAAGGTACTGCCATAATCATTTCCTCCTAAACTATGAGAAGCTTTCTATTTGAATTTACGTTCTCAAGTCGTTAAAAAACTACCGATTATTTTATCGTGTTTTGCCAATACTGTCAAGGACTGCGGCTCTATCCATACATATTTGTACATATTTTCTGTTCTCTGTGCATATCATATATACGAGAGGTGATGAATCATGTTTGCATGGATCACATTACTGATCAATCTGATGCAGCGGTATCGATGAGATATCTGTCTGCATCGAAAAAAGAGACCGGAAATATTCGCCGGTCTCTTTTTGTGGATCCTATGTATTCTGTGTATTAATCGTCTGCGTTATTCTCCGCTACTTTCGCTGCTCTGGCTGCCACTTCCTTCTCCTGTACATCGGAAGGTGTCTGCTCATAGCGGGCAAATTCATAGGAATAATCGCCTCTGCCTCCGGTCATGGAACGCAGATCCGTACAATAACCGAACAATCCACTCATAGGAATATCCGCTTCGATGACCTGTCTGCCGCCACTCATGGGAGTCATGCCCAGTACGCGACCTCTTCTTTTGTTCAGATCACCCATGATGTCACCGGTGTAAGCATCGGGTACTGTAACTTTCAGGGACATGATAGGCTCTAACAGAACCGGACCCGCTTCCATGACGCCCTTCTTGAATGCCTGAATCGCTGCGGTCTTGAATGCCATCTCCGAAGAGTCTACCGGATGGTAAGAGCCATCGTACAATACTGCCTTGACACCAACTACCGGATATGCCGCCAGAGGTCCTCTGCCCACGGACTCCTGAATACCTTTTTCTACTGCAGGGAAGAAGTTTTTCGGTACTGCACCACCTACGACTTCTGTTGCAAATTCATAGGGCTTCGTCAGATCGCCGGAAGGTGAGAAACGCATTTTTACATGACCGTACTGCCCATGTCCGCCGGACTGTTTCTTGTACTTATATTCCACATCAGACTGTTTCTTGATGGTCTCTTTGTATGCGATCTTCGGCCTGGAAAGCTCGATCTCTACTTTGTATTCGTTTAACAGACGGCTGACCACGATATCCAGATGCTGGTCACCCATGCCGTAAAGTAAGGTCTGGCGGTTCTCTGCATCGTTCACTACACGGATGGTCAGATCTTCATGAGTCATCTTCTGCAATGCCTGGGATATCTTATCCACATCCGCCTTGTTCTTCGGCTTATACCGCATGTAGGTATAAGGCGTAGAAATATCGAACTTGCCGTATTTAATAGTCGTTGCCTTAGTCGAGAGACTGTTGCCGGTTCTCGCTGCTGTCAGCTTCGCCAGTGCTCCGATGTCTCCGGCATGCAGTTCACTGACTTCGATAGGCTTATTGCCCTGCAATACATAGATTTTGCCAATCTTCTCTTCAATATCACGATCCACGTTATACAGCAGATCATCCGTTTTCAGTACACCGGAGTTTACCTTGATCAGGGAGTATTTTCCAATGAAAGGATCCACGATGGTCTTCCAGATGTAAGCGGATTTAGCCTTTGCGAAGTCATAATCCGCATGGTAGATCTCGTTGGTCTTCAGATTGATACCCGCTACTTCTCTGTTCTCAGGACTGGGCATGTATTTAATAATATCATCTAACAGTGTGTACATACCCTGGCACAGAATGTTAGAACCCATGGTCATAGGAACGATGCTGCCGTCACAGACATTGGTACGGAGTGCTGCACGGATCTCTGCTTCAGAGAAGGTCTCTCCGCCGAAATACCGCTCCATGAATTCTTCACTGGTCTCGGCTACAGCTTCCATTAGGGTATCACGGCAGATCTGCAGGTTCGCCCGGCTGTAATCCGGAACGTCACAGGGAACAACTTCCTTCCCCTCCCAGCGGTTACCGCTCTCGGTGATAACATTGATGTATCCTACAAATTTCTCGTTTTCACGGATCGGCAGATGAAACGGTGCCATCTTCTTGCCGTACAGGTTGGTCATATCTTCCACTACCTGACGAAAAGAAGCGTTATCCACGTCCATGTTGGAGACATAGATGAAACGGGGCAGCTTGTATTTCTCGCAAAGTTCCCATGCCTTCTGCGTGCCAACTTCGATGCCAGACTTGCCGTTAACTACGATGATGGCTGCTCCTGCGGCACTAACTGCCTCTTCCACTTCTCCCACGAAATCAAAATAACCCGGTGTATCAATAATATTGATCTTGTATCCTTCCCACTCAATGGGGATCACGGAGGTACTGATAGAGAAATGACGTTTCTGTTCTTCTTTACTGTAATCGCTGAGGGTATTGCCGTCATCTACCTTGCCCATACGAGAGGTGATACCGGACAGATAACCAAAGGCTTCTGCAAGACTGGTCTTGCCACTGCCTCCATGGCCCAGTAATACTACGTTGCGGATCTTGTCTGTTGTGTAAATATTCATATCCCATCCTCCATTTATTCTGCATTTTGGGTATTTTGTCCAGCCGTTGGATTGGATTTTTAACCCCTTACGTGTATTTTACTAAATATATACTGCTATTACAAGTAAATATTGTTAATTATTTCATATTTTTACAAGTTGTCAGAACTTTGCGATATGAACAGTTGCACAAGACAAGTAAATTGAGAATTACGAGCCATGCAAAGTCAAAACAGAAACAGCGATCTGGGAGCTTGCTCACAAGTCGCTGTTTTTGTTTTTGACTTTATACGGCGACAGCCGTAAATGAAATAAATGTGGAGCGCCCTTTGCGACACATTTATGAATTGGGGGCATGGCTCGTAACGTAGGGACCGTAAAATCCACGCAGAAAGGACTGCCCGCCCCGGACTCGGATGCTAGCTACAACTGTGGATTTTCTAAAGGAAAGTGGCCAAGTGCTTCTCACCATGACGGGGCCGCCTTTACGTTGCCATCCATGGCACTTATCGGCTAACGCGAACATCGTGTTCGCGTTGCCCCTGCGGCTCAACCACTTTCCAAGAAAATCTCACAGTCTCCGCCGCATCTACGTCCGGGGGAGCAGTCCTTTTCTGCTGGGTTATGAAAAACATCCCAATTATTTAGGCAGAGCATTTGAGAATACATTTGCAGAAGTTAAAAACAAGGATTTGGTATGTGCAAAAAAGTAGGAAATACATGCGAATAATTCAAAAACAAGAATTAGGTATGTACAAAAAAGTAGGAAACACATGCAAACAGCTCCCCCTAACTGCTGGCTACTGTTTTTTGAAAAACTTCATGGGTCTATAGAAGATAAATTTCCCTGTAGGTACTTTTGGGGACGGGTAAAAAACAAAAACTAGACAATATGGGTCTATAGCGAAAAATTTGCTTTCTAGATACTCAATTTCTTCAAAATGAGTATCTCAGAGCCAGTTTTTTCCCTATAGACCCATATTCAGCTTTTTATGCGTTATTTGCAGCGAATTTTGTATCTCACAACTCAGTTTTTCTGTATAGACCCAAAACGCAGAACTCCCGGAGTATGCGGTGCCATGTCGAAGATGTTTGTCGGAGGATGTTGATATTTTCTAGAAAAGTGCTGAAAGACAGGGGGAAAGCGGACACGATGTCCGCGTCAGCCGATTGTCGACATGGATGTCGACTGTAGGCGGCCCCGTCATGACGAGAACTACTCATCACTTTTCGTAGAAAATTCACATCCGGAGACCTTACATCGAGACATGTGTATCGCATGCTCCGGGAGTTCGTGGATTTTTCCAATATATTTCACTAACTCTCAATTTAGTACTCTTCCGCAATATCAATCTCTTCCTGCTCGGCAGCTGTCGTGTCTGCGGAATAGGGGGTTCTGTGGAGGTATGCCAGCCAGTAACCGCATCCGACAATTCCGGCACCGCCTACGATGTTACCCAGAGTGATAGGCAAGAGGGCTTTTACAAGGAAATTGAACCAGGTCAGGCTCTCTGCGGTAATTCCGTAGGCCTGTGCTGTCAGCAGACCGCATACACCGAAATACATATCTGCAATACTGTGCTCAAAACCGCATAATACAAACAGCATGACAGGCCAGTAACTGGTCAGGAGCTTACCGGAGACACGCTTCGCCGCAAAGGACATCCATACCGCAATACACACCAGAATATTGCACAGAATGCCTCGCACGAAAGCCTCTCCCACGCTTAAATTCGTCCGGGCTGCAGCAGCATTGACTATTGCCTGTGCAAGCTGCTCTCCGAAGAGATCCGGTGTCCGTCCCACTACTACCAACACCGCTACAAACGCAGCTCCGATAAAGTTGCCGATATAGACAAACAGCCAGTTTTTCAACATTTTCCATACGGTAACTTTCTTCTCCAATACCGCCAGTATGATCAGGTTATTACCGGTGAAAAGTTCACTGCCCGCTACAAGTACCATAGCCATACCTGCCGGGAATACCGCAGCGCCCACCAACTTTGCCACCGATGCAATGCCGATAGTGCTGGATGCCGTCGTGGATGCGATCCCCGCAAAGCCGATGAACATGCCGGCGAAGAATCCCAATAAAATCGTCTTGAAGATTGACAGATTTACTTTATGGATTCCGACTTCTATATAGTTTCTTGCAATTTCCAAAGGCGAATGCATAAATAGAGTCCTCCTGATTTTCCGAAGCCGACCCGTAAATACAAGATTGGCTTTCTATAATTTCTGCATATTTAAGAATAGTTACATCTTGCCATATTTCAATTACACTTGCAAGCAAATATGAAAATATCAGAAAAGAGTATACCCTCTCTTGATTTTCGCACGTTAATTTGCTATAGTGGTTGAAGAACAAACAGACATCTTCCGACTTTGTCTTACTATTTGTTTACAGTAAATAACAGAATCGAGGAAAACTATAATGAGTACTCTTACCTTTGGTTTTATCGGTCTGGGTCTGATCGGTGGCTCCATCGCTCGGGCGATTCGTCAGAATCTCCCACAGTCTCAGATCATTGCATACGATATTAACGCAGACACCTTAAGGGAAGCTTCCCAGTGTGGCGTAGCCAATACAGTCACCACGAAAATCGATGCTTCTTTTTCCACGTGCGATTATCTATTCCTCTGTGCTCCGGTGCAGAAAAATGACGAAAACCTCTCCGCTGTAAAAAAAATTCTCTCACCGAAGACCCTGCTCACCGATGTGGGAAGTGTCAAGAGTGAGATCCATAAGGAAATCAAAAAAGCCGGTCTGGAAAGACAGTTTATCGGCGGTCATCCCATGGCGGGAAGTGACCGGGTGGGCTTTATTAATTCCAAAGCCGTCCTTTTGGAGAATGCCTACTACATTCTCACCCCGACAGCTTCCGTTCCGGAGAATAAAGTCACGGATTATAAAAATCTCGTGCAGCAGTTAGGAGCCATTCCCCTGATCCTGGATCCGGCACAGCACGATTACGTCACTGCTGCAGTCAGTCACCTGCCCCATATCATTGCAGCCTCTCTGGTAAATCTGGTGCGGGACAAAGATTCTGCAGACGGGCTGATGAAAATGATCGCTGCCGGAGGCTTCAAGGATATCACCAGAATCGCCTCCTCCTCCGCTACGGTATGGCAGCAGATCTGTCTGACGAATACAGAAAATATTTCGACACTTTTATCTTCCTACATTGCTTCTCTCCAGGGAATCCAACAGGAACTAAACGCCAAACGCGGTGATGATCTGTACGAGCTGTTCGACAGTGCCAGAATCTACCGTGATTCTTTCATCAATACCGCCAGCGGTCCCCTGAAGAGTTCCTATGCCATTACCATCGACATTGCCGACGAACCCGGTGAAATTGCCGCCGTGGCTACGATTCTTGCCCTGAAAAATATCAGTATCAAGAACATCGGCATCGTCCATAACAGAGAGTACGAGGGCGGCGTGCTGCGCATCGAATTCTATCAGGAAGAAGCCATCGAAAGATCCACGAAGATTCTTAGTGAAAAGGGCTACAGTCTGCACAACAAGAACTAGAAACCCGACTTCTGTTTCCTTCGCCGTACCATTTTCTCCGCGCAGGCACATACGAGCAGTCCGAACGCACCACCGCAGGTATCCAGCATCACATCGGCAAAACACCCATAGCGTCCCGGAATGAAGAGCTGGTGGAATTCATCCGCTCCGGCGGAGACAAACACCCAGCATACGATCAAAAGATACAGTTTCCATCCTCTCTCCTTCCAGGGTCTCCACACGCCGTACAATAATACTCCCATGCAGGCATACTCAGAAAAATGGGCCAGCTTACGGATGGGATGTTCAAAATAAGCCGCCATACTGTCGATAACATTCTGCGTCCAGTGTTTCCCGGAGATAGCATTCAGAAGCTCTGCACATTTTTCCGAGATCATAGCACTCAGTGAGCCGGATTCCTCACCATTCTGACCGGAAAATGCAAAAATGAGCAGATATAACAATACAAGTAAAATAGCAGCCATTACACTGACTGCCATTTTACATCTCTTACTACTTCTCATCATTGATTGTCTGATACACGCGGATTCTTGCCGCATCGCTCTCCGACATTCCGATGAAGACAGCTCCATACGTATAAGAATCTCCCTTCATTTCGATCCGGACGATCTGTAAGAACGCATGCAGTACTTCCTGCGTCCAAATCCTCAGCTTCGATTCATACACTGCACCGATACTTAACACTTCCTTGCACAAAAAGCCTACTCCTTGGGGAGATACATCTACGATGTCAATGCTGACTTCCTGCATGTCTCCCTGGTCCAGGCGTTTTACCATCAGGGTGGAACTCATTTCTGTACGCTTGCTTCGTCTTCTTTCTTCCATTATTTTTCTCCTTTTAAGTCAGCGATGAACATGGCGTCTCCAAAGCTGAAAAATCTGTATTTTTCATGGATTGCTTCTTCGTAGGCATGCAGGATATGTTCTCTTCCCGCAAGTGCCGATACCAGCATTACCAGAGTAGACTCCGGCAGATGGAAATTCGTGATCAGTGCATCCAGCACCTTGAAACGATATCCGGGATATATGAAAATCTCAGTATTGTCACAGCCGGGCTGTACCATGCCCTGCTCGTCCGCGGCACTCTCCACGGTACGGCAGCTGGTAGTACCCACGCAGATCACACGACCACCCTTTCTCTTCGTCTCATTGATTGTGTTCGCTGCTTCCTCCGTCACCTGATAATACTCGGAATGCATATGATGCTCCAGCACATTTTCTTCCTTCACCGGTCGGAAAGTCCCTAATCCCACATGCAGGGTCACATAAGCGATCTTAATGCCCTTGTCCGCGATCTGCTGCAAAAGTTCCCGGGTAAAATGGAGACCCGCTGTAGGCGCTGCCGCAGAGCCCTCATATTTTGCATAAACGGTCTGATAACGGTTCTTATCCTTCAGTTTATGAGTGATATAAGGAGGCAGGGGCATCTCACCTAACTTGTCCAATACCTCTTCAAAAATACCCTCATATTCAAAACGGATCAAACGATTGCCTTCTTCTACAGTCTCAAGCACTTCCGCCTTTAGCAGTCCGTCTCCGAAGCTCAGGCGCTGACCGGGCTTACATTTTTTGCCGGGCTTTACCAGTGTCTCCCAGACATCTGCTTCTTTCCTTTTTAGCAAAAGAACTTCTACATGTCCACCGGTACCTTCCCGCTCTCCTAAAAGTCTCGCCGGAATCACCTTCGTGTTGTTTAACACCAGACAGTCTCCGGGATGCAGATAGTCGATAATATCCCGGAAAATATGATGAGAGAGTTCTCCCGTATTTTTATCGAGCACCAGAAGCCTGGAGGAAGAACGATCCTCCAGCGGATCCTGCGCGATCAGTTCCTGGGGCAGATCAAAGTAAAAGTCTGATTTTTTCAGTTCGGTCGTCTCTGCCATTACAGGCTCGCTCCTTCCACAAATGCTTTATATCCGCGATATGTTTCATATACGTCGGCCTTACTGGTAGCTTCCCAGGGTGCATGCATGTTCAGCACTGCCACACCGCTGTCGATAACGTTCATGCCGTACAATGCCAGAATATATGCGATGGTTCCACCGCCGCCCAAATCGACCTTACCAAGCTCTGCAGTCTGGAAGTTCACCTCTGCCTTGTCGAAGATATGGCGCAGATGTGCCAGATACTCCGCATTGGCATCGTTGGAACCGGACTTGCCTCTGGCTCCGGTGAATTTATTGATGACCATACCACCGCCTAAATATGCCACGTTCTTTTTGTCGAAGCTGGACGCATAGGTAGGATCAAACGCACTGCTGACATCTGAAGACAGCATACAGCTGTGTGCCAGGCATCTTCTCACATGCAGTTCGCTGTATTCGCCTGTCAGATTCATGACCTCTGCTACAGCATTTTCGAAGAAATGGGACTGCATGCCGGTAGCACCGACAGAACCGATTTCCTCCTTATCCACCAGGATACAGCACATGGTACGGTCGGTCACATCACTGTCTAACATTGCCTGCATGGAAGTATATGCACAGACTCTGTCATCCTGTCCGTAAGCCAGTATCATGCTGCGGTCAAAACCAGCTTCTCTTGCCTTGCCAGCGGGAACGATCTCTAACTCTGCGGAGACGAAATCTTCTTCGTGAATGTCATAGGTCTCTTTCAGGATATCCAGAACCCCTGCCTTTACCGCATCTTTTCCGGCTTCTTTCTCATCTTTTTTCTTATCCTTTTTATCAATCAGCAGAGGCTTGTTGCCTACGATAATATCCAGAGCTTCGCCCTCGATGACCTTTGCTGCCTTTTTCTCCAGCTGCTCCTGTGCCAGATGGATCAACAGATCGGATACAAAGAATACAGGATCATCCTCGTTCTCGCCGATATTGATCTCTACACAGGTACCGTCTTTTTTCACGATCACACCATGGATTGCCAGGGGAATAGTCACCCACTGGTACTTCTTCACACCACCGTAATAATGGGTGTCCAGATAAGCGAATCCGCCATCCTCATACAGGGGATTCTGCTTTACATCCAGTCTGGGACTGTCGATATGGGCTCCAAGGATGTTCATGCCCTCTGTCATGGGTTTACGGCCGATCTGGAACATGGCGATGGATTTGTTCATCCATACGCTGTATACCTTATCTCCGGTTTTAAGAGCAGTGCCCTCTTTGATCAGGCTCTCCAGTTCACGGTAACCGGACTTCTCAATGGTATTGACAATGGTGTCAATGCACTCTCTCTCGGTCTTACCGTTGTCTAAGAAATCACGATACTGTGCGTTTATTTTCTCCAGCTCTTTTAACTGTTTGGAAGAATAGGTCTCCCAGGTGTTTTTCTTTTCCATATTTATCCTCATTTCCGCATCCATCTTCCGGATACTCTTTTACTATAACTACAACAGGAGAGGTTCCTCGCCCTCTCCGTATCAGTGTACTACATTTGCGTCCGTAGTTCAATTCCTGTCTGTCAGATTTTCACCCGGCTCCTTAGGATCCCTGTCGATCTCCGTATAATGTTTTTTTCTGCGCTGGATCTTCTTGATCTCCCGGATGCGTCTGCGGTTCTCTCTCGCCAGTTCGCTCTTACTGCTGGCATGATTTACCAGCACCCTGTTCACCGGACGGAAATACCGGTTCAGATAAGCACCGATCAGAATGATATACATACAGAAATACATCCACAGCATAATGATCACAATAATGGTCAGACTTCCGTAAATACTATACCCATTTCCATAGGACACATACATGGAAAATCCCCAGGAAAATACACTCCATACTACCGCAGCAAAGCAGGCTCCCGGAACCTGTTCCGTGAATTTCAGCTTTGTGTCCGGGATATATGTATAAATCAGTCCAAACAAAAGAATCAGCACCGCCCATACGAACAGAAAGCGGAAATTCATCAGGAGACTCACAAACATCTGTAGCTGCGGAATCCTATGTAATGCAATATCCACCAGCTGATTGCCAAATACCATAAAAAACAGCGACAAGATCAACACTACAAGCATGATCAACGTATAAAAGCTTGCAATAAAACGGATCACGAAGTAATTACGCTTCTCGTCCACACCATTGACCGCATTTAATCCCCGCATCAGTGCCATGACACCCTTCGCCGCCGACCAGACCATGGCGATCAGAGCCACAGGCAGGATTCCAACCGAACTCTCATACACATCCACGACCAGACTCTCCACCATGGCATCCGCAATATCCGGTGTCACATCTGTCAGTGCAGTGATCAGATTCTGCTCCGTCACCGGGGTATAAGGAATCACCGCGCAGACTACCATCAGCATCGGAATCACCGACAAAAACAGGAAAAATGCTGTACTCGATGCATAAGCGCTGATATTCTGTTTTTTCATCTGGCTGGAAAAATCCCGCCAAATGCTGATTATTGTCCTGAGCATATCTCGCATCCTTCATAGAAAAAGTTAAGGATCTGTTCCGCGCCAAGCCCCTGCAGTGCCATATTTTTAGCACCGTTCTGGCTCATTCCCACGCCATGGCCGAATCCACCGCCGATAATGTTATATCCTATCATATTTTTCTTATCATGGCTAGGTTCAATCACAAAAAATGCACTGGGCAGGAGGCTGGGCATGCTTACTTCACTGCCGTCCTGTCTGACCACCCTGGTCACGCCATCACATAGTACTGCTCTGATATTATATTCCGAGATGATCTTGTAGGTTCCTTTATCTGTGGCAATGACCAATTCATCAGCCACACCGCCGGGTCCCCGTTTTACAATGGTGATATCCGTAATCTTAGAAAAGTTTTTTATGCTTTGACTGCTGTAGTCGCCATCCTTCAGAGTCAAGATCAGCTTCCCGTTGGCTTCATAACGGTTCTTCAGGGTCTCAAGTATCCGGTCCACATCGATCTCTTTTACCGTATATGTCCAACGGTACCACCCTTCCTGCGCTTCATAATCCTCTGCATGAGTTTGGGTAATAAAATCCCGAAAGGACTCTTCTTCGCTCAGCTCCTCTGCAATTGTTTCCGCGGTAATCTCCGTACTGCCTGCAGCTACCGCCCCGTCATCCGTCTGCACCGGATTCTCCGGGCTTGGGCTCAGCCGGCTGCTTTTCAGATAATCAAGCATCTGCGCCTCCGCAGTCTTCCATATGCTTGCTGTAGTTCCCACACCGCAGGATGTCGAATAATAATAGGTGTTCGCCACAGTGCCTTCGTCTGTCAAAATCATTTGTCCGTAGGTTTCCTTTACCGCCGTAGTGGTGCTGTCTGCCTCTGTGATGTTGTTATAGACCTGATAGGAAGTGCTGTCATCCACATGGGCTCCATACCGGGGGTATCCTGCTCTGAGCATATGTCCGTAGGCATAGGTTCTGGCGCAGATTGCCTGCGCTTTCAGGGCTTCTAACGGATAAGATGCCGGCATTTCACTTGGCACCACACTGAAGAGATATTCCTCCAGCGGCAGCTCATTCACCACGGCGATGCCCTCTGCTGTTCTGAGCAGTTCGATATGACCTCTGTAGGAAGGTATTCCCTGGCTTCTGTTTACACTAAGCAGCTGAATTCTGCCCGTCAATACCACAGGAACTATACTGATACGCTCCCCCACAAAATAATCACTGTCCATGTCTATGGTAATCTTGTCTCCTTTGGGAAACAATTCTTCCTGTATATTTTCCCCACTTCCGTATTGCAGCAGGAAATCGCTGTTTGCCGTCAGTATTACTTCTGTATGCAAAATATCCACATAATCCGAAGTCTTGATCAACACCCGGATGTCTTCCATATTCGCCTCTCTGGCTAAGAGAATACCGCAGATCGCACCATTCTCCTGGATAAAATCCGCATTGGCATAGCCAAAGGTCAGATCCGCGAACGTGCACATGGTAAGTTCCCGATACAAACGATATCCTTTGTAATCCTCTGCCAGAGGAATTCTGCCCCGGCCTTCGATCTCAATGCCGTTTTCATTCGCTGACAGCACTCTTCCTGTAAACTTATCCGTCTTCAGAACAACCGCACTCACAAGTTCATCTGTAAGTTCTACATCCGCCAGTTGTTCCCGCATCTGCTCCGGTGCCGGAACAGAATCTGAACCTTCTGTTTCTGCCTCCAGGAAAAAGGTCTCCTTCTCTCCGTCACAGAAAATAGTGATCCGGTCAGCTTCCGCATCCGTGATCCATACATTTTTAAGTTTCTGTACTACCGGGATATGCTGCGGCGAAGTCTCCGACATCTCGGGGGTATCCGTGCCCTCCCATCCACAGCTATGTAACAAATTTAGGAAAAGCAAAAAAAGAAGAAATGCCACAGCTAAAATGCACAGGTATTTCTTCAGCTGTATTCTCTGTCCTTTCGGAAGTTTATAATAATTCTCAAGTAGTCTGTTTTTCTTCAAATTTTTCTTCAAATGATCCCCGCCTGATTTGATAATTAAGCCTTAAAAGAGCAGCCCCAAAGGACTGCTCTCTCTTTTGTATTGTTATCCCCAAAATGCCGCCTCTTACCTTTTGACTCCTAGCAATGCTAGGTGGGTAACCGCAACCAACCTTTTGCCTTCCCTTCCAATCCTCCTTGCGGAGTGAGGGCTTGACAGCCACTTGGCAATATAGGAATCCCGTTTAAAGTAAATGTAGGTTCAAAACTGGTAAGAGTTATCGCACATCTCAGGTTAAGTATATTATATCTACTCTGTTTCTATTTTACAACTGTAATTTTTACCAAAAAAGGCTGCCTCCAAAGAGACAGCCTTCCTATTTGCATTTGTCTGTAAGTAAGATTACAGCTGAGGGCCAGCAGCAACCAGAGCCTTACCTGCATCATTTCCTTCATATTTAGCGAAGTTCTTGATGAATCTCTGAGCCAGATCCTTTGCCTTCTCTTCCCACTGGGAAGGATCAGCGTAGGTATCTCTGGGATCCAGAATTCCGGTATCAACACCGGTTAACTCGGTAGGAACCTCAAAATCGAAGTAAGGAATCTTCTTGGTAGGAGCGGTCTTGATCGCACCATTCAGAATAGCATCGATGATACCACGGGTATCCTTAATGGAGATACGCTTGCCGGTTCCGTTCCATCCGGTATTTACAAGGTATGCCTTAGCACCGTTCTTCTCCATCTTCTTAACCAGCTCTTCTGCATACTTGGTAGGATGCAGCTCCAGGAATGCCTGACCGAAGCAAGCAGAGAAGGTAGGGGTAGGCTCGGTAATACCACGCTCGGTACCAGCTAACTTAGCTGTGAAACCGGACAGGAAGTAGTACTGGGTCTGCTCCGGAGTCAGAATAGATACAGGAGGCAGTACACCGAATGCATCAGCAGACAGGAAGATTACGTTCTTAGCTGCGGGTGCGGAAGAAATAGGACGTACGATATTCTTAATATGGTCGATAGGATAAGATACACGAGTATTCTCGGTAACACTCTTATCGTTGAAATCAATCTTGCCGTCAGCATCAACGGTTACGTTCTCAAGCAGAGCATCTCTCTTGATTGCGTTGTAGATGTCGGGCTCGGAATCCTTGTCCAGGTTGATAACCTTAGCGTAGCATCCACCTTCAAAGTTGAATACGCCGTTGTCATCCCAACCGTGCTCGTCATCACCGATCAGCAGACGCTTAGGATCGGTAGACAGAGTGGTCTTACCGGTTCCGGACAGGCCAAAGAAGATAGCGGTGTTCTCACCGTTCATATCGGTGTTTGCGGAGCAGTGCATGGAAGCGATGCCCTTCAGAGGCAGGTAGTAGTTCATCATGGAGAACATACCCTTCTTCATCTCTCCGCCGTACCATGTATTCACAATAACCTGCTCACGGCTGGTAATATTGAAAGCTACACAAGTCTCGGAATTCAGACCAAGCTCCTTGTAATTCTCAACCTTAGCCTTGGATGCGTTGTAAACTACGAAATCAGGCTCGAAGTTCTTCAGCTCTTCCTCAGTGGGTTTGATGAACATGTTGGTTACGAAATGAGCCTGCCAAGCTACCTCAACGATGAAACGGATAGCCATGCGAGTGTCCTTGTTAGCGCCGCAGAATGCATCTACAACGAACAGTCTCTTGTTGGACAGCTCCTTCTTAGCGATATCCTTTACAGCAGCCCATGTTTCCTGAGACATACGATGGTTGTCGTTCTTGTACTCATCGGAAGTCCACCATACAGTGTTCTTGGAGTTCTCATCTTCAACAATGAACTTATCTTTGGGAGAACGTCCTGTATATATACCGGTCATAACGTTTACCGCACCGAGTTCGGTCTCCTGACCTTTCTCGTAGCCTTCCAGTTCAGGCTTCATCTCTTCTTTGAATAATTCTTCATAAGAAGGATTGTGAACGATTTCTGTGGTTCCGGTGATGCCGTACTTGCTTAAATTAATCTCTGCCATCTTACATTAACCTCTTTCCTTTATTCTTTATATGTGTCTTTATCTTCTGCCACATCGTGTGTATTATCTCAAAACCCAGTAAAAAAGTCAAGAAACCGTTAAAAATTTTATACCAATTTTATATTCTCTTTACTTCACTCCGGTTTCTGCCGCCAGCCATTCTTTTTCTTCCTCATTCAGATAAGGAGAAATCTTCTCGTAGACGGTCTTCTGATACTCGTGCAGATATTTTATCTGGGTATCGTTCAAATATTTTTCGTCAATGGCTTCTCTATCGACAGGCACCCAGGTCAGAGTCTCGAAATGCATGAACTGACCGTACTCGTTCTTCACATCGTTTTTCGCCAGCATCACGTTCTCGATACGAATGCCGTGGCTGCCCTGGATGTAGATACCAGGCTCATTGGTGATGTCCATGCCGTCTTCGAACACGGCTTCCACCATACCTCCAGTGAATCTCCAACGCATGTTCTGGGGACCTTCGTGTACGTTCAGAATGTATCCCACACCATGCCCGGTGCCGCACTGGTAATCAATATCCATATCCCAGATAGGCTGTCTTGCCAGAATATCCAGATTCCGTCCGGTACAGCCGTAGAGCCAGTGGGCGTGGGTCAGCTGCATCACTGCAGCAGCCACCATGGTATAATGCTTTTTTATCTCATCGGAGACAGGACCCAATGCGATGGTTCTGGTTACATCAGTGGTACCGCCAAGATACTGTCCGCCGGAATCTACCAAAAGCATTCCTTCCGGCTCCAGAGTTGCACAGTTCTCCGGTGTTGCCTCGTAATGCATCATGGCTGCATTGGACTTATAGCCTGCGATCGTCGGGAAGGACAGATCTAAAAATTCCGGAATCTCTCTTCTCTTCTGTTCCAGATAGTCTGCAGCAGTCACTTCAGTGATCTTCTCTTTTCCTACATGGGTTTTCAGCCAGTATATGAATTTGGTTACCGCAACGCTGTCCTTCAGGAAAATTTCCTGCATTCTCGCCTGCTCCACCGGATTTTTGATGGCTTTCAACAGCTCGGTGGGATTCTTACCCTCTATCAGATGCTGGTTCTTCTGCAGTGTCTTATATAAAGTATAACTGCAATATCTGTTATCCACGAGGATCGCATTGCCTGCGGGAAGTGATTTCAGAAAGTCTACGACAGTGTCGTATTCCTTCACATCGATGTGATGTGCTGCAAGGTATTCTGACACCTGCGTATCCAGTGCCTTCTGCTGGATAAACAATGTAGCGGTATCCTCCGTGATATAGGCATAAGACATTGCCACCGGATTGCATTCCACATCGCAGCCGCGGATATTGAAGAGCCACATCAGATCGTCCAGTTTGGTCAAAAGCAGTGCATTGGCACCGTCCTTTGTCATTTTTTCTCTGGTCTCTGTGAGTTTCTCTTCCACGCTCTTGCCTGCAATTTTCTCGTCCAGTACCGTTACTTTTCCGGCAGGGAAATCCGGTCTGTCCGTCCAGATACTGTCTGCCAGATCTTTCTCATAAGCGATACAGATCTGCGCCTTTGCCAGTACCTTTTCGTATTTTTTACCGTCCATGGCTGCAATGACTCTGCCGTCGAAGCCTAAGGTCTGACCCTGCTGTATGTTTTGCTCCAGAAACTCTTCGATGGTAGGAACACCTTCCTGCAACATGCGGAACAGTTCTACGCCTGTTCCTTCCAATTCTGCCTCTGCCTGAATGAAATATCTGCCGTCGGTCCACAGTCCGGCGCCGTCCTTCCATACTAACAGTGTACCGTTGGAACCGGTAAAGTTACTGAAATATTCTCTTACTTTAAAATAGTCATTTACGTATTCGGAGTTATGAAAATCCGCTGTGGGCATCATATAGAAATCAATGCCTTCCTCCTGCATCTTTGCTCTGAGAAGAGTAAGTCTGTCCTGAATTACTTTGTTTTCCATTGTTTTGTTCCTTTCAAAAAACTTAATAGCCTTCGGTAAGTTCGCCCTTACAGAGGCCTACGGCTCTGGAGGTACCGATACGGTCACAGCCAAGCTCTAAGAACATCTCGAGATCTTCCATGCTGGACACTCCGCCTGCCGCCTTGATCTTTACCTTGGGACCAATGTATTTTTTGAACAGTTCTACATCTTCTTTCGTGGCACCACCGGTTCCGAATCCTGTAGAAGTCTTAATGAAGTCCGCACCTGCATCCGTTACTGCCTTACACATGGCGATCTTCTCTTCCTCCGTCAGATAGCAGGTCTCGATGATAACCTTGAGGATGTGATCTCCACACTCTTTTTTCAGTGTTCGGATCTCTTCTTCCACCTTGTCAAACAGACCGTTCTTCACATCACTGATATTGACTACCATATCGATCTCGTTACAACCATCTTCCAGTGCCTTACGTACTTCTGCCACCTTTGCTTCCGTCACGCTGTAGCCTAATGGGAATCCCACTACGGTACAGATATTGATCTTCTCCCCGTAGGCGTCATGGATTCTCTTAATATAACAGGGAGGCACACATACACTGGCGGTATGATATTGGATTGCCTCATCACACAACTTCTGAATATCCTCCCAGGTAGCGAATGCCTTCAGTTGCGTATGATCCACCTTACCGAGCATTTCTTTTGCTGTCATATTATTCTCCTTTTCTATGTATCTATTTTATTTAATGATTTTGTTACTACATACTAACCGCGATTATTATAACAAAGAACCCATTTAATATAAAGACTAAAGTTTTATTTTAACTTGAGAGTTAGTGAAATAGTTGTTCTAAAATCCACGCAGAAAGGACTGCCCGCCCCGGAC